>Ga0206127_1003101_pt1 | contig 15698 bp, 15 predicted proteins | sample Helgoland_Spring_6_FD_148646 | JGI IMG/M metagenome (GOLD analysis project Ga0206127, IMG submission 148646) | Pelagic subsurface seawater microbial communities from Kabeltonne, Helgoland, North Sea - Helgoland_Spring_Bloom_20160419_1 | ecosystem: Environmental > Aquatic > Marine > Epipelagic ...
GCTTTCGATATAGACTTTCTTATTATTTATAACTCGTTGATTATCAACACTTAAGAGAGCTTTTGAATGGGGGGAACTATGGGTGGATTCTAGTATTTCCCCATTATACTTATATGGGTTTTTCTTTTCTATTATGGTAGTTTCTACTTTCTTCATTTTTCTATTTGGTGTATCAATGGGTGGAAAAATATTTAATCCGAGTTCCCCCCACACTAACCTATATCCAAATCTATTCCAAGATTTTTGAACATAAATTAATTACAAATATAATAAAAAATATGTCAATTTGTCATGGTTTTAGCTATAACAAAAGGGATACTGGTGAGAGTATCCCTTCGGTGAGATGATTAATACAATAAATTATTATGATATAGTAGTAGATTCATGTTGTTGGATTAGAACCTATCACTATGTATAAATATTAGATTTTGATATATAATGAAATAATTAACTCTTCCATATATCATTCCATTCCATATCTTCTTTTGAAATTTGATAGGCTGTTGGAACTTGTTTTTTGATACATGATAGTATTTCTGTAGCAGAGTAAAAGTTCTTGTTTTTGAATCTACTGGGTTTGATAAATTCTTTTCTTTCAAATGATTTTAATGTTTGGTGAGTGCATCCAAATATCTCTTCAGTTTCTAATCTTGTAAATAGTGGTTTTGATGTTAGTAAATCTGTTTTGATTCCTAATAATTCTAATGTGTGTTCCATGTTGTTTTTCCTTTAATAAATTAATAGTTCTTTATTCTCATCATCATACTCATAAGGTTTCTTATCAGCATAATATTGAGGTTGTGATTTTATTTTTAATTCTAATTCATCCAAACATATTCTCCAACTATCTATATCATTCAATAACTCTTCTAAAACATTAATTTCAATATCCAGAAGTTCATCATTCATTACATGGATATTGTTTAGGTATTTATTTACCAATTTACTATTGTTTATAATTTTTGTCACACCAGTTCTAATCATTCTCTGGTAAGGTTTTCAATAATCTCATTCAAATCGTCAGCCTCCTCCATACTATCTAATACAATACTCTGGATTAGTTGTTTTAACTCTTCTAAACTCATATTAGAGATATTATCATCTTCTTCCATCTCATCTGTTGGATGTACTCTTAAATCATCATCTTCACCATAGCCCATTTCCCTTAACACTTCTTCTAAATCAATTGAATCTTCTGGTTCAGGTTGAGGTTTTTGTGGAACATTTTGTTTCCTATTCATTGGAATTTGTTTCATTGATACTACTTCGTTTATACAATTACATTTACGAGGTTGTAATCTTTTTTTATCTCGTTTTGAGATTTGTATTCCAGATAATTCTTGTAATCGTATTCTTCTCTGATTCTGTGAGATGTTATTCTCGTTTAATTTTATTCCGTTAATCATAATGATACTCCCATTCTATGTTTAGTATTTTCAACTACCCACCTCATTTCTGGTGTAGATATTTGATTATTTTTCCAAGTTATACCTTGATTATTAACCTCAGCTAAAACCATTTCGTTTATTCCAGAAACATCAACTACGAGGTTTTGATTATCTCTTTTAATAATTCCTAAAACCTTCTTACCAACCTTTTGAAATTCTGTTCCATATCTTTCTGATGCTTCATCTAATCGTTGGTTAATTCTCAAACTAAATTCAGGTAGAGCTTCTCTCCATTTGAAATAAGAATTTATTAGTTCCATTATTTCTCTTGGTTCGTAGTTTGTGTTATTTCTCAATTCCTGAATTAGTTTTTCTCTTGATTCACTTAACACTCCCCTTTCTATTAAGAAATTCAGTATATATTCCTGTGAATATTTTAGTGCGTGTTTCATTCCTCGTTTATCTTTTACCACCTCTAATAATGGTATGATAAACTTTTCTTCTGATTCTAATTCTTTATCTAAATTTTTCATTCTTTTTTATTTATTTCTAATTTTCAAACGCTTGTTCTAATTGTTTCTTTGCAACTTCAACTTTGTATAATCTGAATTCTTCAAACAAATTAAATCTGTTCTTAAATTCAACTGGTATTTCTTCTTTTTTAGTATTCATATTACGAGGTTGTCATCTTTTTTTTAATATTATTCTTTGTTAGTATTTTACTATAAATACTGGTAATACTTTGAAGAGAGGATTCAATACACCTTATAGAGATTTTACTCTCTTAAAGTGAAAGAAATTAAACTTTGAAGTCTAGTTCCCAATGTGAATTATTGTTAATATTCATCCCTCTCATCCAATATATTTTATATCTATTCCTCTCAAAACAGATTATATTGGATTCACACCGATTCGTTTATGTATTTCAACAAAGGTTTTAAGTATCATACCTATGGATTTTATTACTCATTAGGGGGAAAAATAGTATCTATGTAATCAATTCATTCTATGTTAAATCTTACATCCAATTTCTTAAGGTGCCAATCCCACACTAATAAAATCTTGTGAGTTAAAACGATGAAATGAGCCAACACTATTTCACCTTCCCACATTTATAAGTATATATATTTTCAAAAAAGAGAATTCTGAAAGGATGATTTTACATATTTCATCACTTATTGTTGATGATACATATACGAATCATCATAAAATCATCAGGGAATACTCATAAGAGTTGATTTAAGAGGGTTTCTCTCGGTAATGGTGTTCTTCTTTATTTCCTTATTTTTACTATTCTTAAAAATGATGATAGATGAAGGTAAGTGAGATATTAAAAAACATTACTGAAATTCAAGATTCCAATTATGTGAAATTGATGAACGAGGAGGAATTAACTCTCTTCAAAAGATACATTTGGTTAGTTTGGAATTCAATCAAACGAATTAAAGATGTTGGGGTTGTCATGAAGATAGCTGAAAATCAATTAACCATTGAAAGAACAATGGATAAACCCCAACAATGGTATTCGGTTTTAATTGATGTTATTCCAAAGGGAAAGTATTCATACATCTATCCTAAAAAGATTAAGAAGAAGAATTACGATTATGAATTTATTAATCTTCTTGCACAGGATTTACAAATCTCAACTCGTGAGTGTGAGGATTATTATGATATTTTAGAACACCATGAAATTTTAGAGGAGGAGAAGTTCAAATTGAATTCAAAATATGGGATTGAATATGAACCTCCACAAGAGAAATTAGATGAAGTTCAATGGGTTGATATTTCTAAAATTAAAGAACATCCTCTCAACAAAGAAATCTATTCAAGTGGTAGAAAAGGTGAGGATGAAGAACTTGAATCAAACATTAAAATTTATGGATTGCTTCAGCCAATCATTGTTGATAAAAAAACAAACTATATCATAAGTGGAAACAGAAGGTTTCAAGCCTGTATCAATATTGGATTAAAGAAGGTTAAGGTTATTAAATCTTCTTTTGATTATGATGTTATTGCACTTATTAATTTTAATAAATATAGAACCAAAACTACCATTGAAAAGGTGAATGAGTATCGCATGATGAAAACCCAAATTAAAAAGATGGGATACAAGGATAGAAAGAAGATTATGGGTGGTGTAGGAATGAGGGATTATATATTTCAACAAACAGGTGTATCACAAAAAACCGAACATCAATTATCGTTTGTGGAACAGAATAATCCAAAACTTGCTGAAATGGTTTTAACAGGTGAAATTTCAATCAAAAGAGCATACCAAGAAATAAAGAAAATTGATTCTCCAAAAGGAATAGATGTTAAAGGAGATTTGAATGATTTAGAAAGTATATTAAAGAAACTTTATCCTAATGTAGATTACTCAAAAATAGAAAAGATAGTTAATAGAGTATATGGTAAATAATGTTTCGTGAGAACCAGTTCTCACAAAATTTATATTTAATATATTTGAAAAAAATAAACGAGAACCAAAGTTCCTGTTATCCGGAAACATAGACCTATAAACAATAGGTTTGTTCCACATATAAGGAGTTCGCTGCCATTTCACGAACTACTCAAGTCTTCTAAATAAGTTAATGAATCCTCTAGTGGCTTTATAACCTTTCCATTCCCTAGATTTGAAAACAGTATCTAATTCAGTATGAAAAATATGATTTGTATAATTACTTATGGTTTTTATAGAAATTGCCAAAATTATACTTAACACGTGACTTTCAGTATAACCTGCATTTAAAAATACGTTTACATCTTCTTCTGTAGGTAAACCTCTTTTATTTACCATTATACTTGTAAACTCTGAGAGCTTGCTAAATTTTTCGTGTGGTATTTTCTGATTATTTCTTATCGCTTCAGTAACTTTAACGGGCACATTCGAGGCTGTATCAGCTAACAAGCTATGTGCACCCATACAATAAACACAATGATTTTCAGCACTAATTGTAAGAAAAACGACTTCTGTTTCTGCGACTGTAAAGCCACTTTCTTGACGGAATAATTTGTAACCGTACATATACGAATCTAAAAGCCCTGGACTGTTCGCCATTGCCTTATACATATTTGGAATCATTCTGTTTTCCTTTTTAGCCTTTTGAAGTAATTCAAGTTGACGTGCATTACCGTCTTTCAATTCAATTAATGACAATTTTGTTTTAAACGTTTTCATAAGATTATGTTTTATTTATACATAGTTTATTTTGTAAAGCTACTAACTTTTAGTTACTTTTACAATAGGTTTAATTAATGAAACCTTATTACCGTATGGAAACTGTTACTGAAAATCAAATAGTTGAAAGAATAAAAAAATTAAAAAATAAATTTCCTGACTTTACTATTGGAGCACCAACAAGTATTTGTCCTATTCGCGATGTATTATCAACAGCATCTGATAAATGGAGTATCTTAATCATTCTATTTTTAGGCTATTCTAAAGTTTTACGTTTTGGTGAACTTAAAAAATATGTATCGCAAATCTCATCTAAGGTATTGTCTGAAAGATTGAAGAAACTTGAGCGAGATGGTTATATTACTAAAAAGATATTTGCAGAAGTACCTATCAGGGTTGAATACCAACTTACATCATTGGGATATAAGTATTTAGAAAAGCTAATAGTACTTTCAGAATGGGTAACTGAAGAAATGGACACAATTGTAGAAAACAGAAAAAAATACGATAAGAAATAAAAACGGCAGAGAACACCGTATATAATTTATTGCTAGTTCTAGCCTACTTACGAAAATCCTAGCGGACTTTATTGGTCGGTAATTATTTACTAAATTAGTTACTTAAAACACGCAACAAACCATATACAACAACGTTGCAAGTAATAGCGGAAACCACTCAAATTGAATAAATTATATGACAAAAAAACGAACTAAACAAATACTTCAAATAAATCAGAAAATTGGTGCTTCATTAATATTGATAGGCACTGTATTTAATCTTCAAGATTGGTCTTACGGAAAAATAATTTTAATTTTTGGAATTATTTTAGGAGTAAGCTCGTTAATTTATGAAAATTTTATAATGAAAGATTAATTATAAAATTTGTTATTAATTAAATCCTTTTTTCAATTCACAATCTTGGAAAAGGAACAAAAATAAATTTAAAGTAATTTTATGGAATTCTTAATCAAACGGAACTGAAAGCAAAAAATCACTCTTACGGAATTTAGAAAGTTTGCGGAATTAAAAAATAGAGTTGAAGATAATTAATGGAATGAAAAAACTACTTGCAACAACGTGTATAATTTATTGCTTGGTTTTAGCCAATTTACGAAAGTCTTCGAGGATTTATGGGATTTGATTTGGTGGGAACCAGTTTCCATGAAATTTATATATACAGATATATTTATTCTTTTTTGAAAACTAAAACTGGTTCAACTTTCATATAAGTTTCTTTGTTTTCATCGTAAACTCTATTAACGATGTTTTCAGTTGATAAACCAATAAAACGATTCATTTTCATTCCAATTTGAAATTCATATTTCCATCCGATTTTCTCTAACATATTTATTGTATCTAACTCCAATTCAAATTGTTTATTTTTAATTGAAACATCACTAATATTCACCAAACAATATCCTCCATCCTTAACCATTTCAAATCCAATTTTGAATGTGTTGAATAGGAAATTTCCTAACCAATCTTTGTAATTTGAAAAGTGTAAATAACTCTGTTCTAAATCATCTGAATATTCTTCCTTTGCGAAGTACGGGGGTGAGGTTAAAATCATAGAACATTTACCCTTATATTTTTTATACTCATCTGTTTCTCTATAATTTACGGAACTCATTTTCTTAATTGAATAATCACTCTTTATTCCAAGTTCAGCATCTAAAAAACTACTGATTGAATCAAATGTATTGTGTGGTGAAAATAAATTTGAATTTACATCAACTCCCAAATATTTTATTTTACGATTGGAAATCATAGCACCTAAAAACCTACCTCCCCATCCAACTGAACTATCATAAACAATGTGTGAAGATTTATCATCTAAAAACTTCTCATAAATAGTTCGTGCAACCAACGGGTTGAAGTTTGTAGGGGTGTTAGAGAAACCAATTCTAATCAGATGAATAATGTGTGTGAATATCTTCGTTGAACTCTTATATCTCCTTATATTGAATTCGGTTTCTGAATCAAATAAAACTCCTAAATTATCAATATGATATTGTTTTATAAATCCATCCTTAACCAGTTTTTTCAAATCCTTTTTTGAATAAATTATATTATCTATTGGGGATTTCTTTTGTGGTAAAAAACTCCAGCCTTCATCCTTCCATTTTTGAAGTTCATTTTCATTCAAAATTCTTTTAGAAAATTCATAGGAATAATCCTGTTTCAGATTTCTGGTTAGTATTCTCATCCACTTCAACTCGTATTCTTTATTGGAAAGAATATCCCATAATGATTTCCCTTCAATTTTAGTTTTTTGAAGTGCAGATGTAAATTGATTACAACTTGAACCAAAACGATAATTGTTATGAAGCACATATTCATAAGAACTATCACCATCTAAATACAGGGATGAGGTTTTTTGTTCTTTTAATTTCTTAAAATCTTGAATAATTTCATTTCTATTTTTTCCAATTGTAGGTGGTATACCCTCCTCATTCCATACTCTTAATAGTTCTTTCCTTAAATCAAGAGAAAAGTTCTTAAACCTCTTAAAATCCATCTTTAATAACTCTTCGTATTCACAATTGAATACTGAACTTTCAATAAGTGGATGTTTTGGGTATGGATAGGGTGATTCTGATTTTGAATCCTTGATTTTGGTGGAATGGGTTATGAACTTTTTAGTGCCTTTACTTTTGAAGGTTTCTACTCCTAACATTTCAGATTGAGAACCATCATACGCTTGTTTCAAAGTAATCTCACCATCCAAATATAATTTGTGAATGTGTGGATACTTTTCAATCAATCTTAATTTGATTTTCTCTTCAAGTTTTTTCTTTATGTTGGATTGTTCTTTTTTCATTTATTGAATTGCTAAAATATAAAAATAGAACCTTTACTACCAAAGAATTATTACTATGTTTTTTTTTCTGTGGGAATAATTTTTTTTCTGGTATTTTTTGAGGTAGGTGGATTAGTGTATAAAAATCTGTGTGAGGAAAATGAGCGTCTCAATCAACGAGGATGAGATAGGGGTGGTAGAGAAAAAAAGTCCTTTACCTACAAACAACCTATGGACTGGTAGAAATAGGTTGTTCCTTACAATATATAATATACGAATTTTACCTGTAAAAACCTAATGAAATCAGAGGTAAATAATAATTTCATGAGAACTGGTTCTCACCAAATTTTCCTATAAAAAATGTATAGTTGAGAATAGGATAATAATATTAGGAAAAACAGGGTATATATTAGGTTATTTGGTTAGTTTTTCCTATATTAGATGTATCAATAAGGGTAATATTAAAATTAGGAATATGGAATCAATAAAACACAAAAAAACTTGTTTGTATTTAAGAGTAAGTTCAGTATCACAGAATTTAGATAGGCAACAAACTGATAAAGATGATTATGAATTTTGTTTAGAGGACAAATGTTCTGGAACTATTCCTATTTTTCAGCGAGAAAAAGGGAGATTACTGAAAGTTATGATAGAAGAGGGGAGTATCAATGAGATTCACATCCACTCAATTGATAGAAGTTCTAGAAATTTGAAATCCCTATTGGAGTTCATTGATTTCTGTACCTCACATGGAGTTTGTATTTACATCAAGAATTTAGGAATGAGAACAATGGATGAGAATGGGAAAACCTCATATGTGATTACTATGATAATTTCGGTGATGGGTGCGTTTTCACAGGTTGAGAACGAAATACGAGCAGAACGCCAGAAAGAGGGTATTGAGATAGCTCAAATCAAGGGGAAATACAAAAATAGAATCAAAAGAGGAAAGGAAACTCCCCAACGATTTCTAATGAAACATTCAAAGGCAGTTGATTACTTAAAGATGGGTATGAAAGGAAGTGAAGTGATAAGATTATTGGATGGTAAAATCAATAAGAATACAATCACTAAAATCAGAAAATATATCTCTAATGAAATCTATGATGGAATAAAAGGAAGAGAGTATGTGGAGGGATTAAAACAACAACCAGTTGTTAGTTCAATGGAGTTCGCTGATTTGATGAGTGATTAATTAATCCTTCTTCCTTGATGGTTTCATATTCAATAAATCAGATTGAGTGATTGTTTTGAAATGATTGAACTTTTCTTTCATATTATCTCTAATATAAAATTTCTCCATTGTATTAATATTATGGCCAGTAATTTGTGAAATCTTAAATGGTGATAATTTATCATTTGTAATAGAATGAGAAATAAAGAATCTCCTTAAATCATGTGATGAGTTTATTCCAAGTTTATCCCAACCATTCTTCAAAACCATTTCAACCTTAAACTCATTCATATAATAAGTTTTACTTCGTTTGGAGTTTGAGTGATTCTTCTGATTTGGAGATGGAAATAAATAATATGAATTAGGAAATAATTCCATACACACATCAATAAATGGAGTATCCCAATAAAGTGGATTTCCTTTTTTGTCTAATACACATTTTGAAACTTTTAATATTTCTTCCGATGGAGGTATTACCCAACTTCTTATCGTATCAATGAATGGAACACTCCTATCTTTATTTTTAGATTTCTTAATATGAATTATCCAACCATCTTCAGATTTTTCCCAATAACTAGCCATTTCATTTGGATAGTTTGGAATGTGAAAATCATTATACACATCTCTGTTTCTGTAAGAATAAAAAACTTCTGATAATCTGAAACCCATTCTGATTTGTAGGTAGGATATGAAATAAACTATATCTCTTCCTATCATATGTGGAGGTTGATTGATTTTACCATTTTTATCTCGTATTCTATCCAACCTACCAAGGTTCTCACAATATCCTTGCCATATTGTTTGAATCTTCTTACTACACATTTCATATCCTTCTGTGTAATATGAATTCTTAAAGGATTTTGTTTCTCTTGGAATCGTTTTAATATGTTTTTTCAATAATTCGTTTTGAAGATTTAACGAAATCGGATGAGATGGAAATAATTCAGCACCATCCAAAAGTTTATCCTCACATAACCAATTCAGAAAATATCTTAATATTTGTAATTGTGCCTTTATAGATGATTTCTGTAATCCCTTATTTTCTAAAAACTTAATGAATTTGAGAAATACATTTTTCATTTCATTGGTAGGAACAATGTTCAATCTTACTCCTTCATTTTTACTCCAACTTCCAAATCTATCAATAGTATTTCTTCTACCTGATTTAACAGATGAAGTTAGATATTTGTCTTCATCAATAAACTCTTTGAATGGGATTATGTAAGTGTGTAGGTATGATTTATTTCTTATTCCCATCACGAATTTAGAACGAAGTTTTTCCATCAATATTCCCACTGCATATTCAAAAGAGGTTTGGTTTGGTTCTAAATCATTTGGTTCAACAGAACAGAGGTATTTATCTCTTCCTTTAACATCATTTGATAATCTGTAATACCAGAAATATTTTCCTTTATGTTTTTTTACTCTGAAAGAGCCTGGAAATTCTTTTTTTAATTGTGGAGTTGTTGAAATAGAATACTTTTCTAAAGTTTCATTCCATCCATAAAGTTCTTTTATTTCTTTTGTGTTCATTAGGCTACCTCTGTATAAACAAAGATAGTAAATTATTAACAATTGGGGGGAAGATGGGGGGATTAATTTTTAATCAATACCTAACTACTTGAACTGATGGTGTTTAACTTGTATATGAACTCTCTATGAATAATTTTTTGGTGTTTTGTTTCTTGTTTTTCGTAACAAGTGCTTTCCCTTGTATTTTTTCGTCTATGATTTTTTCTACGTGTTCCATCTATCAATTTAGAATCTAAAGGATCACAAATATACAACCAAATTTGAATTAATATGACAATTTGGCAGAAAAAATAAGGACCATATTTAAATAATAATTTATTGAAAGTTGATGAAAAAATTTTTTTTATCAAAAAACTAACTACTTTTGCAAGAAGAATAAACACGTTTTTAGCTACAAAAAAGTAATAAAATGGCAAAGAATTTAGTAATTGTAGAGTCCCCAGCAAAAGCAAAAACCATCGAAAAATTTCTAGGAAAAGGTTTTCAAGTAGAATCTAGTTACGGTCATATTGCAGACTTACCGTCAAAAGAATTGGGAATTAATGTAGAGGGAGATTTCAGTCCAAAATACATTGTGTCTGATGATAAAAAGCCAGTTGTAAAAAAGTTAAAAGCCCTGGCGAAAAAAGCAGATGTTGTCTGGTTAGCTAGTGATGAGGATAGAGAAGGAGAGGCTATTGCTTGGCATTTAAAAGAGCAATTAAATTTAAGCGAAGCAAATACAAAACGAATTGTTTTTCATGAAATAACGAAAAAAGCCATTCTAAAAGCTGTTGATAATCCTAGGGATATCGACTACAATATGGTAAATGCACAACAAGCTCGTAGAGTTCTAGACAGGCTTGTAGGGTATGAATTATCTCCAGTTTTATGGCGAAAAGTTAAGGGAGGTTTGTCTGCAGGAAGAGTGCAGTCAGTTGCAGTGAGGTTAATTGTTGAAAAGGAAAGAAGTATTCAAGAATTTAAAGTACAAACATTTTACAAGGTAGCTGCAGAGTTTTCTAATAATGAAGGTAAAACCTTTAAAGCAATTATTCCTAAGAATTTTGATTCTAAAAAAGAGGCTGATACTTTTTTAAAATCATGTTCAAATGCTAAATTTTCGATCACTGATTTAACTAAAAAGCCAGCAAAAAAATCTCCAGCAGCTCCATTTACAACCTCAACACTACAACAAGAAGCATCAAGAAAACTAGGATTTCCTGTTGCCAAAACAATGCAGGTTGCGCAACGGTTATATGAAGCAGGACTCATCACTTACATGAGAACGGACAGTGTGAATTTATCTGTAGATGCAAGAGAAGCTGCTGCTGACGAAATAAGTAATTATTACGGGAAAGAATATAGTAAACAACGCGTTTTTAAGTCGAAAGCAAAAGGAGCTCAAGAAGCCCATGAAGCAATCAGACCTACCAACATGAAAATGCATACTGTAGATTCGGAATACGACCAAAATAGGTTGTATGATTTAATTTGGAAAAGAACGTTGGCTTCACAAATGAGTGATGCAGCGCTAGAGAGAACTAATATTAAAATTGAAAATTCTAATAATTCAAAAATCTTTACAGCAAATGGAGAGATGATCAAGTTTGATGGGTTTTTAAAAGTCTATTTAGAGGGGAATGACAATGAAGATGAAGAGCAAGCGGGAATGTTGCCAAATCTAAAGGTTGGCGAAGATCTGGAGTATGCTTTTATCAATGCAACCCAAAGATTCTCAAGCCCACCTTATCGTTTTACAGAAGCTTCATTGGTGAAGCAACTAGAAGAATTAGGGATCGGTAGACCCTCTACCTATGCACCAACAATTTCGACGGTCCAAAGAAGGAGTTATGTCGAAAAAGGTCTGAATGAAGGGGTAGAAAGAAATTATGAGCAGCTTGTTTTGTCTTTAGGATCAGTCAAAACTCAAACATTGACAGAGAAAACAGGTTCCAATAAAAACAAATTGATTCCAACGGATATTGGTAATATTGTGAATGACTTTTTAGTTGCGAACTTTTCTAATATTTTAGATTTTGGATTTACCGCCAAAGTAGAGTCTTCCTTTGATGATATTTCAGAGGGTGAGGAAAATTGGACAGAAATGATAAAAGGTTTTTACAACAAATTTCACGAAACGGTAGAGGACGTTAAAGAGAATGCAGAGAGAGAAAGTGGAGAACGTATTTTAGGAAAACATCCAGATTCTGGTAAAACAGTACTGGTTCGTTTGGGAAAATTTGGAGCCATTGCTCAAATAGGGGCGCCAGAGGATGAAGAAAAGCAATTTGCGAGTTTAAATACGACTCAGAATTTAGGGACTATTTCTTTAGAAGAAGCACTGGAGTTATTCTTGCTCCCTAAAACGCTTGGAGTTCATGAAGCTGAAGAGGTGGTTGTTTCCAATGGACGTTATGGACCTTACATTCGATTTGGTAAAATGTTTGTTTCTTTAGATAAAGGTGAAAATCCGATGGAGGTAGATTTACCTAGGGCTTTAGAGTTGATAATAGCAAAACAAAAAGCAGATGCGCCAATTGCACATTACGAAGACCTGCCTGTTCAGAAAGGAGTGGGTCGCTTTGGGCCTTTTATCAAGTGGAATTCCATGTTTATCAATGTGAATAAAAAGTACGACTTTGAGGCTCTCTCTGAAGACGATATTGTTGAATTAATTGAGGTTAAAAAACAAAAGGAAATAGATAAGGTAATTCATAATTGGGAAGATGAAGGAATCCGTGTTGAAAAAGCCAGATGGGGTCGGTTCAATGTTTTAAAAGGTAAAATTAAGATAGAATTGCCAAAGACAACCCAAATAGAAAAACTCTCAAAGGCTGAGGCCATAAAAATGATTGAAGCCAAAACACCTAAGAAAAAAGCTGTAAAAAAGAAAAATACGACGAAAAAGTAAATAAAAAGTTAGTATATTGGCTACTTTATACTTTACAAGAAATTAATGAACCAAGTTTTTTTATCCCCTGTAAAAGAATCGGTACTCGTCAACTTAGACTTGCTGCCCTCTTTATGCCTTGGAAAAACATTTAGAATTCATTCAAAACAGGAAGGTTTTCCTGATTTAGAAAAGATACAAATTGCAATTTTCGGTATTGAAGAAGGTAGGAATTCAGAGAATAATTCTGGTTGTGGAGATAACCTGCATTTTATCCGAACAAAACTATATGAACTATATCCTGGAAAATGGACTACTCAAATTGCTGATATAGGAGATGTTTTAAAAGGAAATTCAGTTACAGATACTTATTTTGCCGTTTCAGAAATTATAGCAGAGTTACTCAAAAAAAACATTACGCCCATAATTATTGGTGGAGGGCATGACCTTACGTATGCGAATTACAGAGCCTACGATTCTTTGGAGCAAACGGTCAATATTGCTAGTGTTGATAACCGTTTTGATATCGGTAATTTGAATGATCAATTAACCTCTCGGTCTTACTTGAGTAAGATCATTATGCAAGAGCCAAACAATTTGTTTAATTTTAGTAATGTTGGATACCAAACCTATTTTAATTCACAAGAAGAAATTCAATTATTGGATAGTTTGTTTTTTGATGCCTACAGACTAGGAGAAGCGAAAGAATTAGAAAATATTGAGCCTGTCTTTAGGAACGCAGATATTGTTTCTATAGATATTGGATCTGTTAGAAGAAGCGAGGCTCCTGCAAACAACAATGCCTCTCCAAATGGATTTTATGGAGATGAAATTTGTGCTATTTCTAGATATGCAGGAATAAGCGATAAAGTATCCTCATTTGGAATTTACGAGTACAATTCTAAATACGATGACCAGCATCAAACAGCACATTTGATTGCTCAAATGATTTGGTATTTTATAGAGGGAGTTAGTTTCAGGGTTTATGATTATCCCTTTTCTGGAAGAGAAAATTATCAAAAATTTACAGTTATACTGGAAGAAGATGACCCTTTAACATTTTACAAGAGTCATAAGTCCGGAAGATGGTGGATAGAGATAAATATTTTGTCAAGTAATAAAAATAAAAGACATGCGTTAATACCATGTACCTACTCTGATTATGTAGATGCAACAAAACAAATTATTCCAGAAAAATGGTACAAGGCAATGCGTAAATTAGTTCAGTAACGAGAGTCTAAAAAAACGTTAAAATATAGACACAGAATTGTTTTTTAGTAAAAAAAAGAATAGGTTTACTAATTGAAAGAAAAGAGATTACGAAATTATGAATAAAGCACTAGTATTTGCACTTTTTACACTAATTATTTACAGTTGTGGTTCTAATGATAGAGGCGAATTGATGGGTGTAAAGTATAAGAAAAAATGGTTTTCTGAAAAGCCATTTGGTATGGCATTAATTCCAGGAGGATCTTTTACAATGGGTAAACAAGATCAAGATTTAATCGGTACTATGAGTACTCCGACCAAAACGGTTACCATAAGGCCTTATTACATGGATGAAACAGAGATTACAAACAACGAATATAAAGAGTTTGTGTTTTGGGTAAGAGATTCTATCGTGAGAACGAGACTAGGTATTCAGCAAGAATTTGCCGAATTATTAACAACAACGGAAGAAGGTGAATCAGGACTATCGGGTGGTATTCACGATTATGCTTTTGCTGTTGCTGATACTACAGATGCAACCCCATACCAGAAGTATATGTATGATAATTACTATAGTTTTGGTGAAGGAATCGATTCAATTAAGCCATTAAGTTGGGAAACGGACATTATTTGGAAAAAAGAAGATTTTCCTGACGTAGATTATGTTGAAGTTATGGATTCTTTATTTGTTTCAAGAGAAGAAGCTGTTGATGGGGTTCCCACTTTTAATGTGAAGTTACTAAATTACAGATATACCTGGTTTGATAGAAATAATGCTGCAAAAAAAGGGGGTAAGATCAAAAATTTTATGAAAAATGAAATTTTAAATGTGTATCCAGATACCGCAGTTTGGGTAAAAGATTTTAACTACTCATACAACGATCCAATGCATCAGGACTATTTTCATCATCAATCCTACGGAGATTATCCCGTAGTTGGTGTTTCTTGGGAACAAGCAAATGCTTTTTGTAATTGGAGAACAAGAAAGAAAAATGATTACTTAAAAAGCAAGAAAAACCGTATATCAGTTCCTGATTTTAGATTGCCAACAGAAGCAGAATGGGAGTATGCTGCCAGAGGTGGTCTAGAATTTGCAACGTATCCATGGGGCTCAGGAGGAACACAAAGTGATAGGGGTTGCTTTTTAGCAAACTTCAAACCAGTAAGAGGGAACTATGCTGCAGATGGAGCGCTATACACTATGGAGGCAAAATCATACAATGCAAACGACTACGGTTTATATAATATGGCTGGAAATGTTTCTGAATGGACAAACACTGCTTATAATTTATCTTCTTACTATATGGCTTCTACAATGAATCCGAATGTTGAAAACAGAAAAAATAAAAGAAAAATAATAAGAGGAGGGTCTTGGAAAGACGTAGCATATTTTTTAGAAGTAGGTTCTAGAGATTATGAATATGCCGATACTGCACGAAGCTATATTGGTTTTAGAACGGTCCAAAACTATCTCGGTACACCTAATTAATAAAATTATATACACAATATTATGGCACAAACGATAACTTATAAAAAAAGAATGA
>Ga0206127_1003117_pt1 | contig 15588 bp, 10 predicted proteins | sample Helgoland_Spring_6_FD_148646 | JGI IMG/M metagenome (GOLD analysis project Ga0206127, IMG submission 148646) | Pelagic subsurface seawater microbial communities from Kabeltonne, Helgoland, North Sea - Helgoland_Spring_Bloom_20160419_1 | ecosystem: Environmental > Aquatic > Marine > Epipelagic ...
ATCCTTGCGACCGTGCTGGTTATGAAGGTCTATCAATGCTGCTAAGCGAGGCAAATATGCGGGGCAGCAAAGCCGCGCCAATTCTTTATCTTGCCGATCTTGCCCGCCTGCCAGCAAGCACCGCATTGCTGGTAATGCCACCGCGTCATCCAGATGCACATTATCAAGCGCATTTGCAGACCATTCGTCAAATTGCCGAGGGGCAATTATTTGCAGGCATTTGCCTGTATCGTGATGGGGCTGATGAGGCGCGATGCCAGATGTTAATGGCTGCTGCTGCGGCACTAGGGCTGCGGGTGGCCGCGGCGGCAGATGCGCTTTATCACATTCCCGACCGCCGCCCGCTTGCCGATGTTCTGGCTTGTATCCGTGAAAAGCAACAGCTTGATGATGCTGGCTATCTTATATCGCGCAATGCCGAACGTCATTTGATCGATTGTGCCGAGGCTGAACGGCGTTGGCGGCATGCGCCAGATGCGCTTGATGGGGCAAGGACGCTTGCAGATCTATGCCATTTTTCAATGGATGATTTGTCTTATGAATATCCTGACGAGCTAAAGCCGGGTGGACGAACTGCCATGCAGGAACTGGCCTTCCAGACATGGCGCGGCGCTGAAAAACGCTATCCTGATGCGATCCCCGATAAGGTAAGCGCCTATCTGAAACATGAATTGATCTTGATTGAGCGGTTGAATATTGCGCCTTATTTTCTGACCGTATTTGATATTGTTCGCTTTGCGCGGGGCCGCGGCATTTTATGTCAGGGGCGCGGTTCGGCGGCGAATTCGGCGGTTTGCTATTGTTTGGGCATTACCGCGGTTGATCCGGAACGATCGCAGCCTCTATTTGAAAGGTTTGTCAGCGAAGCGCGTGGTGAGCCGCCAGATATTGATGTCGATTTTGAACATGAACGCCGCGAAGAAGTGATCCAGCATATCTATGCAAAATATGGCCGGAACCGTGCTGGCCTTACTGCCAGTGTGATTACCTATCGTCGCCGCAGCGCATTTCGCGAAGTGGCAAAGGTGTTTGGCCTTAGCCGCGATGTTCAGGCGGCCTTGGCTGGCGAGGTATGGGGGCGTGAAAAAACCGGCCTTGATGCAGCGGCGCTGGCTGCGGCGGGGCTTGACGCAAATGATCGCCGGCTACGATTGGTTTTACAATTAGTGGCCGATATCAGCCGGTTTCCACGGCATTTGTCACAGCATGTTGGCGGTTTTGTGATCACCCGCGGGCGGCTTGATCATCTATGCCCGATCAGCCCTGCGGCGATGGCTGGCCGTACAGTGATCGAATGGGATAAGGATGACCTTGATGCGCTTGGCTTGTTAAAAGTCGATGTGCTTGCGCTTGGCATGCTAAGCTGTATCAGGCGAAGTTTTGATTTGCTTCGTACGCATTATAACCGGCATTTAACGCTGGCATCATTACCGCCTGAAGATATGAAAACCTATGACATGCTATGTCGGGGGCAATCGGTTGGGGTTTTTCAGGTTGAATCACGGGCGCAGATGGCGATGTTGCCGCGCCTGCAACCGCGCTGTTTTCACGATCTTGTTGTGCAGGTAGCAATTGTCCGCCCAGGCCCCATTCAAGGCGATATGGTTCATCCTTATTTGCGGCGGCGTGCCGGTTTGGAAAAGGTGGACTATCCGTCACACGCCTTGCGTGATGTGCTTGAACGCACGCTTGGTGTGCCGCTTTTTCAAGAACAGGCGATGCAGATTGCCATTGTCGGGGCGGGGTTTTCGGGCGCTGAGGCCGACCAGCTGCGCCGAACGATGGCGACTTTTAAAAAACAGGGAAACATAAGCCATTTCCGTAATAAAATGATCAATGGCATGATCGAGCGCGGCTATGACGAAGATTTTGCCATTCGTTGTTTTCGCCAGATCGAAGGATTTGGCATGTATGGCTTTCCAGAATCACACGCGGCAAGTTTTGCGTTTTTGGTTTATGTGTCGGCATGGCTGAAATGCCATTATCCAGATGTGTTTATCTGTGCCTTGCTGAATGCCCAGCCGATGGGATTTTATGCGCCAGCGCAATTAATTGCCGAAGCCAAACAAAATAACATTACCATCCGACCCGTTGACGTGAATTTTTCAGGCTGGGATCACCGTCTTGAAAGTGATCCTGACAATCAAAATAATCATCATGCGTTACGGTTGGGTTTGCGACTTGTCAAAGGGCTGGCGCGCGGTGAAGGTGAACGTATTGCTGCCAGCCAAATATCAACTGATCAAACAACCGGCAGTCAAAGACAGGCCAAATTAAGCTTTTCCAGCCTTGATGATGTGATGCGAAAAGCCGATGTATCGGCAAAATCATTACAGGCCATCGCAGATGCAGATGGTTTTGCCAGCCTTGCGATTGACCGGCGACAGGCATTATGGGCAGCACGCGGGCTGGCGCGGCACCGGCTGCATGATATGCCGCTATTTGCCCATGCTGGCCGTCGGCATGAACGGCTTGCGGGCAATGAACCGGTGATCGAATTACCACAGGCAGAACTTGGTGAGAAAGTAGCCGAAGATTACCGCAATCTTGGCCTGTCATTAAAAGCGCATCCTCTTGATTTGCTGGCAAAGCCACTTGGCCTGGCTGGATGGCAGCTTTGCAGCCATGTGCAAAATGCACCTGATGGGAAACGGCTTCGTATTGCTGGGCTGGTGACCATGCGTCAACGGCCTGGCACCGCTAGCGGTACAGTTTTCATAACGCTTGAAGACGGGCAGGGGACGGCGAATGTGATTATCTGGCCAAAATTAACCGAAACCTACCGCGAAGCGTTGTTGCGAGCGCAGATTTTAGGGCTGGTTGGCCGCGTCCAACGCCAGCAGGCGGTTATTCATATCATTGCTGAATCTTTGTTTAACCTGAACGGGTTTTTGCGCCATATCGATGCCAGCAATGGCAGCAAAAATGCCGTTCGAATGAAAAGCAGAGATTTTCATTAAAGATTAATTTTGAACATGATGAAGCGAAATGATGAATATGGGAGGAAGATATGGCCCATCTAAAAGATATCGCCATCACCAAAGATAAAATTTACCAGGGCGGATGCCATTGCAGAGGCGTCCGGTTTTGCCTGACCGGCCCATTGCGTCAGGCGTTGATCTGCCATTGCCGCGATTGTTTTCAGATTGCCGGTCTTAGCTGGGGGTCGACCTCGGTTCCGAATGAAAGCTTTGCCCTTACCGCCAAGCAAACGCTTGGCTGGTATGACAGCTCGGCCTGGGCCAAACGCGGATTTTGCCGAAATTGCGGCGCTTCACTATTTTATCGCCTAAACGGTATCACCCGAACATCGGTTGCCATTGGCATGCTTGATGATGCCAATGATCTGGTGATTGCTGGCCAGATTTTTGCCAATAGCCATCCGCATTGGGATCGGCTGCGACCCCATGATTTGCCGCATCTTGATGACCGGTTGATGGGCAAAAAATCCTAATTGTCTTAGCCGCGGGATGTTGGCGATACTGCAACGGCAATGCAGGGCCGTCCGGCGGCAAATAGCGCCGCGCAGGCTGCCCGCGCTTGATCTTCTTCTAGATCATTGAACCGGACGCGCCATAATGGAATGGCACCGCGCGTGACAAGATGTAAATTTGCCGGTGTCATGCCAAGCACGTCATCGGCCGTGCGCCGTGCCACAATGGCCGCACGATGCGCATTGACACGCTGGGCAAAATTACCAATTTGCACGCTCCAGCTTGTGTTCCCGTCACCGGCAGGGTTGGCGGCGCTTGCTATATCAAGCTGGATAAATTCGGTCTTTTTTGCGGCGGCGGCTGGCCGGATCTTGGCTTTGCTGATGGGCAGGCTTTCGGGCAGCTTTTCACCGCGTTCGGGGGGTGCCACTGGCAAGGTCGTTGGCATGGCAAGGGCCGCACGCCGAACCGTAATGGTTTTAACGCGTTTGAACTGATTATCCAGAATTTGCATCATATGGCGGTCGCGGCTACGCGATGTTTTCCCCCCAAACACAACGCCAATCAGCCGAACACCATTGCGTTCGACCGTGGCAACAAGATTGAAACCGGATGCATTAATATAGCCTGTCTTGATGCCATCTGTGCCGCTATATTTTGCCAAAAGCTTGTTATGATTGCCGTATTTTCGGCCTTTCCAATTAAAGCTTTGAGTACTGAAATATTTGTAAAATTGCGGAAAGTCGCGCCGCATGGCAACTGCCAGAACGGCCATATCACGCGCTGTTGATTTCTGGCGACGGTTCGGCAGGCCAGAGGCGTTCATAAAAACGGTGCGCCGCATGCCAAGAGCCTTGGCCTTGCGGGTCATGCGTTTGGCGAATTTACGTTCGGTGCCAGACAGTTTTTCGGCAATTGCTGTTGCCACATCATTGGCCGATTTTGTCACTAGCGCGTAGATGGCCTGTTCGGCGCTGATTGATTGACCCGGTTTTAGATATAATTTGGATGGCGAGCGGCCAGCGGCCTTTTTGGAAACAGGAATTCGGCTTTTCAGCGTCATGCGCCCCGCTTCGATATCTTCAAACAAAAGGTAAAGCGTCATGATTTTGGTCAAGGATGCCGGATAGCGCAGATTATCGGCATTGCGGGAAAACAGCACTTTGCCAGTGGCTTCTTCAATAACGATTGACGCATATTTGCTGGCTTGGGCGTGCGTCGCCGACATCCCAAACCCAACGATGATGATTATCAATGCCAAAAGGGATTTACAGGGGCGGAAAAAGCCAAGCTGCGACAAAGCCAAAAGGCCGGTTTTTATCGAAAATAGCGTCTTGTCACCACGACGGCTGACTAACCGGAAGGATGCATGCTGCTTGTTCAGTAGCGTCTTGGCTACATTTGCTCGTGCCATTAAGGCCTGCCCCATTCCGAAATTATTACCATCATCTAATTATGTGCGCCAAAGCATACCGCAATTAGGATTCTATTCAAGAATCTTGCGAAAATTAAGGCGATCAACCGCGATATCGTCGCGTTTCGCGTTTGGGAAAGATTTTTTGCCGCACCCCTTTTCCTTGATGGATCGGATACCAATATCAAAAGAACGCGACGGGAACGTTGTTTCTATGCTATGTTACGCGGTGCGTGGATGATTGAATTGTGAAGGTTTAAAAGAGAATTTATGGAGAATGAAGACGATAAAAACGGCAATGGTCAGCTAATCCTCGACAGCCGTACCAAAACGAAAAAGCCATCAATGTATAAAGTTATTATGCTTAATGACGACTATACACCGATGGAGTTTGTCGTGCATGTCTTGCAGAAATTTTTCGGTCGTTCATCAGCCGAAGCCACCCAGATCATGCTGAATGTGCATCAACGCGGTGTTGGTGTCTGTGGTGTCTATAGTTTTGAAATTGCCGAAAGCAAAGCGCAAAAAACCATTGATTATGCGCGGAAGAATGATCATCCGCTGCAGTTACAACTGGAAAAGGAATAGGCACGATGCTGTCACGCGAACTCGAAGAAACATTACGCCGCGCCATGTCGAACGCGGCATCATGTTCGCATGAATTTGCCACGTTAGAACATTTGCTGTTGGCGCTAACCGAAGATAGTGACGCGCTAGAAGTATTGCATGCCTGTAATGTTGACATTGATGAGCTGGTCAAAAAGCTGGCTGAATTCATCGAGGTCGAGTTGGCACCGATTGTTGATCCGGAAGGCAATGTCGATGTGCAGCCAACGGCAAGTTTCCAACGTGTGATCCAGCGCGCCATCATCCATACACAATCATCAGGGCGTGAAGTGGCCACGGGTGCCAATGTTCTTGTGTCGATTTTCTCCGAGCGCGAAAGCCATGCGGTCTGGTTTTTGAAATCATTGAATATGACACGGCTTGATGCAGTGTCCTTTATCAGCCACGGCGCCGAGGGCAGCGTCGCCAAAAGCCAGAATGAAGACCAAGATGGCGAAACGATTGGCGAAGATGGCAAAGACCCGCTTAGCCAGTTTGCTGTTAATTTGATCACCAAGGCCGCGGCTGGCAGGATCGACCCATTGATTGGTCGTAGCCGTGAATTAGACCGCACGATTCAGGTTTTGTGCCGCCGCACGAAAAACAATCCGCTTTATGTTGGTGATCCGGGCGTTGGCAAAACCGCCATTGCCGAAGGACTTGCCTTGCGGATTTATGAAGGCAATGTTCCCGAAGTTCTAGCAACTGCGGTGATTTATTCCCTTGATATGGGGCAATTGCTTGCCGGAACCCGCTATCGTGGTGATTTCGAAGAACGGTTAAAGGCGGTGATGAAAGCGGTGGCAGATGATGAAAATGCCATTCTATTCATTGATGAAATCCATACGGTTATTGGCGCAGGCGCAACCTCTGGCGGTGCGATGGATGCGTCAAATCTGCTAAAGCCTGCGTTGCAGGAAGGCACGCTTCGCTGTATCGGATCGACAACCTATAAAGAATATCGCGGCCATTTTGAGAAGGATCGCGCGTTGGTGCGCCGGTTCCAAAAAATTGATGTTGCCGAACCGACCATTCCCGATACGATCAAAATTTTGAATGGTTTGAAAAGCCGTTATGAAGATCATCATAAAGTGCGCTTTACCGGTGCTGCCTTGAAAACGGCGGTTGATCTGTCTGCCCGCTATATCAATGATCGCAAATTGCCCGATAAAGCCATTGATGTGATTGACGAAGCCGCTGCGGCGCAAAATCTGTTGCCGCCGTCACGGCGTCGCCAAACAATTGGCCAAAAAGAAATCGAAGCCACCGTGGCAACAATGGCACGGATTCCATCAAAGCATGTTAGCCGTGATGACAAGGCCGTGCTGGCGTCGCTTGAAACTGATCTGAAACGTATGGTTTTTGGTCAGGATCCGGCCATTACCGCCTTGGCATCAGCGATTAAATTATCGCGTGCTGGCCTTCGTGATGCGGAAAAGCCAGTTGGTAATTATCTGTTTTCCGGCCCAACAGGCGTTGGTAAAACCGAGGTTGCTCGCCAGCTTGCGGAAACGCTTGGCATCAAGCTGATGCGTTTTGATATGTCAGAATATATGGAACGCCATACGGTATCGCGCCTGATTGGTGCGCCTCCGGGCTATGTCGGGTTTGATCAAGGTGGCCTGTTGACCGATGCGGTTGATCAGACGCCGCATGCGGTTCTGCTTCTTGACGAGATTGAAAAAGCGCATCCTGATTTGTTCAATATTTTGCTGCAGGTCATGGATCATGGCAAATTAACCGATAATAATGGCAAGGTTGTTGATTTCAGAAATGTCGTTTTGATTATGACAACAAATGCCGGTGCGCAGGAATTGTCAAAATCGGCAATTGGATTTAACCGTACGCATAATGAAGGCGCCGATATCGAAGCCATCGAAAAAATGTTTACGCCTGAATTCCGCAATCGGCTTGATGCAATTATTCCGTTCGCGCCGCTTGGCAAAGATGTGATCCGGTTGGTTGTTGATAAATTTATCATGCAGCTTGATGCCCAGCTTGCCGATCGCAATGTCGAAATCGAATTGAGCGAAGCGGCGATGGACTGGCTTGCCGAACGCGGCTATGACGCCAAATATGGTGCGCGGCCATTGGCGCGCGTTGTGCAGGAACATATCAAAAAGCCACTTGCAGATGAAATGCTGTTTGGCGGGCTTGTTGGTGGCGGACTTGTTTTTGTCGATGTTGCTGATGATGGTTTGACGGTTACGGTCAAAGCCCCACCGCAAAAAGCAATTTCGGGGGGAAATAAACGCGCAGCATTGCCCGCACCGCACGATAATTAATCTGTTGGGTCAGTCGGGTCAGTCGGGTCAGCCGGATTAGATGTCACCTTTGATGGTGTCTGCTTGCTGGCTTTAAAAGGGCTGGTCATGGCAATGTGGTTTTTCTCGGCCTCGACACCGCGTTTTTCCGCATCTAAAAACCGCGCAACAGCGTCACGAAACCCGTCATGCGCAATTAAATGCACCGAATGGGTGGTGACAGGTAAATAGCCGCGCTGCACCTTGTGAAAGCCCTGTGCCCCTGCTTCTACCCGCGACAGGCCATGTTCGATCGCAAAATCAATCGCCTGATAATAACAAGCCTCGAAATGCAGATTGGGAATGTCGATATCGGCGCCCCAATTGCGCCCATAAAGCGCATCATCACCAATGAAATTGAGCGCGCCGCCGATAATCTTGCCTTCATATTCGGCCATCACCAAAAGCATGCGGTCTGCCATGGTTTTGCCAAGCTGGGTAAAGACCTCATGCGTCAGATAGGCACCGCCCCATTTCCGGTCGATGGTGGATATATAAAACCGGAAAAATGCATCAATATGGGCCTGCGTAATGGCCGCGCCGGTAAGCCGGAGCATGGTAACGCCAGCCGCCGCAACCGAGGCACGCTCTTTGCGGATGTTTTTGCGTTTGCGTGATGACAGATTTGCCAGAAAATCATCGAAATCAGCATAGGTCTGATTGTGCCAATGAAATTGGATACTGGTTCGCCCAAGCCAGCCTGTTGCCGCAAGCTGATGCGCATCACCGGATGGCAAAAAATTAATATGCGCTGAAGATAGCTGATATTTTTCGACCAAGGTTTCCAGGCCCTTGGCTAGGGCAATTTTCAAATCGGGGCGGTTATCACGAACCAGAAAGCGGGGGCCGGTTGCTGGCGTGAAAGGAACCGCGGCAAGCAGTTTTGGATAATAAGCACCGCCAGCGCGTTCAAAGGCATTGGCCCAGCCATGATCAAAAATATATTCGCCATAGGAGTGATGTTTTAGATAATTTGGCATGGCGCCAAGTAGCTGGCCGTCATCGCTTCGCAATAGCAGATGCATCGAATCCCAGCCGCTGTCACCGCCAACAGCACCGCCAATTTCCAACGCATGTAAAAAGGCATGGCTGATAAAGGGATTTGCCTGTCCGGCAAGCGCATCCCATTCGGTGGCGTCGATTGCCGCCATTTCGGTGCCGATATGAAGATTTAGCGCGCTACCATCCATGAGGCTTGCAAATCGCCTTTTGGCGGACAAGCCCATCAGGGGCTGTCCGGTTTAGATTTTGAAATAATTGGAACAAAAATGGGGCATTAAGCGATTTCAAACACACCATCAATTTCAACAAGACAATTTAACGGCAATGCGTTGCTGCCAACGGCAAATCGTGCATGCCGGCCAGCGTCACCAAAAGCCGCAACCATCAAATCTGATGCGGCATTGACAACAACAGGCTGGCTGTGGAAATCATCTGCTGATGCGACAAAGGCGCCAAGCTTGACCACCTGCACAACACGGTCAAGATCGCCATCACAAGCCACTTTTAACTGCGCCAAAAGATTAATAGCGCAAACTTTTGCCTGACCTTGTGCGTCTTCGATGCTGGCATCAATGCCAACGGTTCCGGTAACGCTTAGCTTGCCATCAACAAAAGGAACTTGTCCTGACACAAAAACAAGATTGCCAGTGCGGGTAAATGGCAAATAATTAGCCGCTGGGGTTGGGGCATCGGGGATGGTAACGCCGATCTCTTGCAAACGCTGTTCTGCTTTGCTTGTCATGATCATACTCCTTTTAACATGGTGAAGAGGCTAAATGGTTGATGGCCTGAAAACAAAGCCGTTATAGCCCATATCCTGACTGCGAAGCTTGCATAATCATTGCTGGATAGCAAGTCAGTTCAGATGATAGACCGCCTGTTTTGCGCAAGAAAAAGGCCCCACGATATTTCGTGGGGCCAGGTCTGCAGGTTGCACTGCAGGGAGAGCTTAACTGCAGCCTGTGGTTCCGCCACAGGTGTTGCATTTCAAACAAGTACCATTGCGGACAAGGGTAAAGTTCTGGCACTCAGGGCAGGCTTCGCCTTCATAACCCTGCATTCGGGCCTGTTGCACAAGGTCGGCTGCTTTCTGGCCGCCCTTCATACGATTGGCACCGCTGGCAACTTCACTTGCGGTATCGCTGGCAAGCCCGATTTCGGTTGTTGTCGACGGGCTTGGCTCTTGCGCCCGCATGGTTTCAGCGGCCACATCTTGCGTGGCGGCAACGGCTGCACCACGATCATTGGAATAGACAACAAGCCCTTGGCGGCGAATAAAGCCGTGGCTGGTGACGCGGTTCATCAGCTCTGACTGACTGTCGCCTGTTCCGGTTGTTGTCACATCAAGATCATCGACATTCACATGGCCAAGATCGCTTCGGTCGAGATAGGAAATCGCCAATTCACGGAATGTGTAATCAAGAATTGAGGTTGACATCTTGATGGCGTCATTACCGGTGACAATGCCCTGTGGCTCAAAGCGGGTGAATGTGTAAGCCTCGACAAACTCTTCCAATGGCACACCATATTGAAGGCCAATCGAAACGGCGATGGCAAAATTATTCATCAATGAGCGGAAGGCGGCACCTTCTTTATGCATATCAATGAACACTTCACCAATCCGGCCATTTTCATATTCACCGGTCCGCAAATAGACCTTATGCCCACCAACAGTTGCCTTTTGTGTATAGCCTTTACGGCGATGCGGCAGGCGCTGGCGCTCGGCGCGGATAACCCGCTCGACCACTTTTTCAATCACCTGCGGCGACGCGGCTGCCATTGGTGTTTCAATGGCTTCTTCTTCTTCCTCGTCGATATCGTCAACCAGACCAGATGACAAAGGCTGGCTAAGCTTTGATCCATCGCGGTAAAGCGCATTGGCTTTCAGGCCAAGACGCCATGACTGCATATAGGCCTCACCACATTCCTGAACCGTTGCCGAATTTGGCATATTGATGGTTTTAGAAATGGCACCTGAGATGAATGGCTGTGCGGCGGCCATCATGGTGATGTGGCTTTCGACTGACAAGAAACGCTTGCCAATCCGGCCACAGACATTGGCGCAATCAAAAATTGACAAATGTGCATCTTGCAGATGCGGCGCCCCTTCAAGGGTCATCGCACCACAAACATGGATATTAGCCGCTTCGATCTCATCCTTGCTAAAGCCAAGATGGTCAAGCAGGTTAAAATCAAAATCATTCAGCTGAGCGTCGGTCAAACCAAGCTTGGTTTTGCAGAAATCAACACCAAGGGTAAATTGGTTAAAGACGAATTTCACATCGAAGGCACTGCCAAGGCTGCTCTCGATTTTGGTAAGTTCCTTATCGCCAAATCCTTTGTCTTTCAGCGCGTTGATCGAGATTGACTGACAGTTTTTCAGGCTGCCTGATCCAACAGCATAGGTGATGATATCGTCGATCTGGCTCTGCTCATAGCCAAGACGTTGCAAGGCTTCTGGAACAACGCGGTTGATGATCTTGAAATAACCACCGCCTGCCAGCTTTTTGAATTTGACGATGGCAAAATCAGGCTCGATGCCGGTTGTGTCGCAATCCATGACCAGACCGATGGTGCCGGTTGGCGCAATCACCGTTGCCTGTGCGTTGCGATAGCCATGCTTTTTGCCAAGATCAACTGCCAGATCCCATGCTGCTTTTGCGGCTGCTGGAAGTGTTTGATCGGGGCAGGATTTGATATCTAGCGGCACAGGCAGGATTTCCAGCCCTTCGTAGCCAGCGCTTTTGCCATGTGCTGCAAGACGGTGATTATTCATCACCCGCAACATATGTTTGGCGTTTTTCTTGTAGTTCGGGAACGCGCCGACTTCGCTGGCAATTTCGGCTGAGGTAGCATAGGCAATGCCGGTCATGATTGCCGAGATTGATCCGCAGATCGCGCGGCCTTCATCACTGTCATATGAATGTCCTTCGGCCATGAGCAAGCCGCCAATATTGGCAAAGCCCAGACCAAGGGTGCGGTATTCATAAGATAGCTGGGCAATTTCCTTTGATGGGAATTGCGCCATCAAGACCGAAATCTCAAGCGTCAATGTCCAGAACCGAACCCCATGTTCGAAAGCCGGAATGTCAAAACTGCCATTTTCATTGCGGAACTGCATCAAATTCAGTGACGCCAGATTACAGGCCGTATCATCAAGGAACATATATTCCGAACATGGATTCGACGCATTGATCCGGCCGCCTTCAGGGCAGGTATGCCATTCATTGATGGTGGTGTCATATTGCAAGCCCGGATCGGCACAAGCCCATGCAGCATGGGCAATTTTTTCCCATAGATCGGCCGCTTTGATTCGTTTTGCTACGCCGCCATCACGCCGCTTAATCAATTCCCAATCACCATTATCCAGAACGGCCTGCAAATATTCATTGCTGACGCGAACCGAATTGTTTGAATTCTGACCAGCGACCGTCAGATAGGCTTCTGAATCCCAATCTGTGTCATAGGTTTTAAATTCAATTTCGCTGTAGCCCTGCTGTGCAAACTGGATAACGCGCTGCACATAATTTTCAGGGATCATCGATTTACGGGCAGATAGGATAGCTTTTTTCAGCGCCTTATTCGCTTTTGGGTCAAAACGTTCATCATCAACAAGCCCTTCGGTGATATGGCAAGCCGCCATCACTTCGGTCATGTGCTTTTGAGCCAGCTTTGAGCCAGCAACAAGGGCGGCTACCTTTTGTTCTTCGACGACTTTCCAATCAACATAGGCTTCAATATCTGGATGATCGACATCAACGGTTACCATTTTGGCCGCGCGGCGGGTTGTGCCGCCTGACTTGATGGCGCCAGCTGCACGGTCACCAATGCGCAAAAAGCTCATCAGGCCAGATGATTTGCCGCCACCTGACAGGCTTTCGCCCTCACCGCGAAGGCGGCTGAAGTTTGAGCCGGTGCCTGAACCATATTTGAACAGGCGCGCTTCACGAACCCACAAATCCATAATGCCGCCGTCATTCACCAAATCATCGCTGACTGATTGAATGAAACAGGCATGTGGCTGCGGATGCTCATAGGCACCTGTCGAGCGGGTTAGCTTGCCAGATTTATAATCGACATAAAAATGGCCTTGGCTTGGCCCGTCAATTCCATAGGCCCAATGCATGCCGGTGTTAAACCATTGTGGCGAATTTGGTGCGGCCATCTGCGTTGCCAGCATGTGACGCATTTCGTCAAAATAGGTTTTGGCGTCTTCTTCAGTGGTAAAATAGCCGCCTTTCCAGCCCCAATAGGTCCATGTGCCGGCAAGCCGGTCAAAAACCTGCTTGGCTGACATTTCGCCAGAATAGCGCTGGTTTTCAGGAAGCTTGGCAAGCGCGGCCGAATCGGCCTCGCTGCGCCATAGCCATGATGGGATTGATGTTTCTTCGATCCGCTTTAGGGCTGCAGGAACACCGGCTTTGCGAAAGTATTTCTGCGCCAGAATATCGGTTGCAACCTGTGAAAACTGGGCTGGGACTTCAATATTTTCAGCCTGAAATACGATTGTACCATCTGGGTTGCGAATCTCACTTGTCGCTGACCTAAATTCAATATTTGCGTAGGCGTCTTGACCAGATGTCGTGAACCGTCTTTCAAAATGCATTTATCTTTTCCTTTATTACGTTTTATATCACAACTCATGAAGCTGGGAATTTTGTTTAATTTCTTCATCTTACCGATGTTTGATATGGATTTAGTCACAACATGTAGCGTGCGCCTGCGGATTAAACTACATTATCTAGCAGGATATGGACAATAGCCAAAATGCGCAAAAGCGCAAAAAATTGCCATAAAAAAGCCCTGATGTAGGCTCTTACTCTTGCCGATCAAGTGTCACCTCTGAGAGTAAGCCTCTGATGGAAAGTTGTTTTTGCACGTAACATAATATGGAAATTTGACCAAAGAATATGGCAAAAAAAATGTGTTTTTCAAGCGATGGTAAAACAGACTGCCTGACACGGGGGCTGATAATGTTAATTGCCTTGGTGGGCGAAAATATTTTAGGTCATCAGCTGGTTGATGGCTGGACGCGCTGGGTTGCTTGCGCCTATAGTGGGGCAGGCGAAAGACAAACCCAAAACAGCAAAGCATAGAGGGCAGGCGTTCAATGGATTTTGTAACTTTGATGACGCTAAAGCTAACTGCGAACGAGATTGGCACTGACCAATTTGGTAACCGCTATTATGAAGAACGCCGCGCCCGCGCAGGCAAGCCGCCGCGCCGCTATGTCCGTTATAACGGGATTGCCGAAGCGTCAAAGGTGCCTGCCGATTGGCATGGCTGGCTGCATCATACCGAATCAACGCCGCCGCCGGTTGGGGGCTATGACAAGCATGTGTGGCAACAAGAACATCAACCAAATGTGACTGGCACCAGCCATGCCTATCGCCCTGAGGGCCATATGCTAAAGGGCGGAAAACGAAAGCCAGCGACTGGTGACTATGAGCCTTGGAACCCAGCCTGAATCATGTGATCATTCTGCGGTGACATATTTGCATCACCGCATCATGCCTTTAGGATCAAGTAACTAGGAGATAACAGCCATGCATCGCAACACTTTGGAAACCGTTATGGGCGCCATCGTTTTGTTGGCTGCGGCCGGCTTTGTCATGCTTGCCTATGAAGCGGCAGATGTAAAAGGCAATGGTGGCTATGAGATTGCCGCTGAATTTGGCAGCACTGGGGGCCTGTCGGTTGGTGATGATGTTCGCATTTCCGGCATTAAGGTTGGCCAGATCACCGCGCAACAGCTTGATCCCATCACCTATGTCGCCAAAGTGTCGATGGCGATTGAACCAACGATTAAAATTCCAAGCGATAGCAGCGCGCGAATCACCGCAGCATCGCTTCTTGGTGGAAATTATCTTGAATTGATGCCAGGTGCCGCCACTGATACGCTTGGCGCGGGCGGGGTGATTTATGATACCCGCGATCCGATCAGCCTTAGTGATCTTCTTGGCAAGGCCGTGTTCTCACCCAATAATCCGGCGAATTAACATGCGTAAAGTGATGCGCCAACCAGAACTTACCTGGTCTGCCATTCACGCAAAATTCGGGCATATTAGCGCGTGGCGGCGGCGTGCCGTCTTTGTGACAATTACCTGCCTTGGCTCTTTGTTGGCAGGCTCTGCTGGTGCGGCGACATGGATTGACGGCGATAAGGCGCGATTGCAAGCGCTTGATAAGATTACCGCCCGTATTTCAACCGTTGAAGCGCCTGTTGGCGCGGCGCGCTTTTATGGCACGCTCGAAATCACCATCAATCGTTGTGCCTTTCATCCGCCCGAAGAACCGCCGGAAAATGCCGCTTTTATTACGGTTCGTGATCGTGGATATGATGGGCTTGCCCCAAAGCAGGTTTTCTCAGGCTGGATTTTTTCCTCCAGCCCTGCGGTATCGGCGCTTGAACATCCGGTTTATGATCTGACGCTTCTTGCCTGTTTTGCCGATTAGGTGTGGCGATTTGCCTGTTTATCGAGATAGGGCATGACCAAGGCCGAGCTTGGCTTGTCAAAATGCAGATCAGCATCACTAGCAAGCGCCTCGGCAAGGCGGCCTTGAAAATCTGACCGGTCGATCTCGGTTACGCCAAATTGTTGTAAATGATCATTGGTGAATTGCGCATCAAGCAATAGGAAATTGCCATAGCTAAGCCGCGCCATTAAATGAACAAGCGCAATTTTTGAGGCATCGCTTTTGCGCGAAAACATCGACTCGCCAAAAAAGGCCGCTCGCAACGCCACGCCGTACAGCCCGCCAACAAGCGCGCCATCTGACCAAACCTCAATCGAATGGGCAAAGCCCATCTTGTGAAGCGCGATATAAA
>Ga0206127_1003119_pt1 | contig 15582 bp, 20 predicted proteins | sample Helgoland_Spring_6_FD_148646 | JGI IMG/M metagenome (GOLD analysis project Ga0206127, IMG submission 148646) | Pelagic subsurface seawater microbial communities from Kabeltonne, Helgoland, North Sea - Helgoland_Spring_Bloom_20160419_1 | ecosystem: Environmental > Aquatic > Marine > Epipelagic ...
GGTTCAATTCTGCAAATGAATCATTTCCTGCTAATTCGTTGCAAGCATCTTTAAAAGAAAGCCCTAAACGCGTTAAAAAGTCAATTGCATCACCGCCAGCACCACACGCAAAGCACTTGTAAACTTGTTTAGTTTCATTTACTTGTAATGATGATTTATTATCATCGTGGAAAGGACATATGCCATAATGTTCGGATCCCCTTTTTTGTAAGGGAACGTGCTTATCAACTACATGAACTATATTTATTTTATTTTGTAGCTCTGTTGTATCTATTTTTGCCATTCTCAATTAGATCTGTGGATTCTTTTTCTGATCTGGAAATTCCTGAAATGCCACCGGCATCATTCACTTGTTTTATGAAGTTCTTTTGTTCTTTGCTTGCTTTGTTTCGCTTTCCTTTTACTTCGATAGCGGTAAAAACAGCCACTTTAGAACCAATCATTTCCTTTGTTATTTCTATTGTTGTCCAGCCAATTAAATCTGAACTTCCTTCACAAAGTCCAGCATGTAACACCCTATAATTTTTTAAATAAATATCCCCTTTAACATATTTTGCCTTTCCTTGATATGCCATTCCGGTATTGTTTCTGAATATCCTACAACCACACTTGGAAAGTGCTAACATTATTTTTTTGGTGATTGTTGATTCTGCCACTATTCAGACTTTTTTGGAGTGTAATTTGAAATTATATTAAATGATTCTTGCATCAATTCAACATTATTTTTTGATTCAACATCTTGAATTCCTAAAGATGGGCTTAATTGATTCAATAAAAATTCATCAATCAAGTGAAAATAGCCAAAGAACATATTAGAAAATAATGTTTTCATTTCTATATATGGCTTCCAAAATAAATCATTGAATTCTGTTGATTTTCCTTGCTTAAAAAGAGCTTCTAAAAATTGAAGGTTTTCCCAACCCACTAAATAAAACTTTGTTTTTTCATCACCAACAATTACATGTGTATTTATTTTAGAAACTATGTTACTAATAACTAAATTTATTGGCGAAAACTGCTTTACTTTTTGTTCAGAAAGCCCAAAAGAAGATAGATGATTTTCATCAATTGATGCCTTTGGGTGTGGTGCCATTGTATAAGAAAAAGAATCAACAACAACCCCATCAATTTCAATTATGGCATCAAGTTTTACCATACTATTTTTCCAATAGCAACAACCGGTTGATATAAAGTCGATGTAAATTTTTCTATTCTTCATCTTCTTTTTTCGTTACTTCATAACCATTATGTTCTAAGGTTTCTTTGATTTTTTCCAACCTTTTTTCACGAATTAAAACGGCTTCTTCTTCTGTTACAAAATCACCTTCAAATTGAATATCTTCAATATCAACCCCATTATCCCATCTATCAACACGAATTGATTTTTCTGGAAATGGACTTTTCCAATTTTCATCAGGAACTTCAACAATTAATTTAATGGGTATTTCACCACGGTTTAGGTTTAGTGCTGCTTTTGCACTTTTAACCATTCTATCAATTCCCTTTTTGTTTGCAATTAAATATATATCAGTTTTCATGGTGTTTTTAATTTAATATTTATGGTTTGTCCAATGAATGATTCTTCCTTTATAATCATACTTGAACCATTGTAAAAATTCTTTGGTGCTTTTAAACCCATCATTTACAGCCAATTCTTTCATTTCGGAACCATCCAAAAATCTTCCATCAACATAAACTTTTGTTGTAGTTTCATAATGAATAATTTCTATTTCTTGAATTCCAATTACTTTATGATTGGCAAAGTTTTTTGGATTCACTGATGGGTTTCTTGGTGAACCCATCCAAAAGTTTATTGCCATACCAATTTTCCAACGCTTAGTTTCATCGGCTCTAATGGAATGAATTTTTGGTGTTTGTGAAGAATCAATATTTGCCGGCTTCTTCAAACACTTAATTGGCAATGAATTATTTATTTTTGTTTCAAAAAAAGTTAATTCACCCCAAGGGAATTTTTTACTAAATGTAAGTAGCATAATTTTGTTTTGATTTGTGGATTGCGAAAATATATAAAATCATTTGTGATAAATCCAAAACTATTTTGTTTTTTTTGGAACATCATAACCCCTTGCTTTTGCGATGTGTTTTGCCCAACCAGGTTTATAGCCCCTTTTCTTCCCTAATTCAGCCAAGGCATCATAACTATTTGCTTGTCCTTGTTCTTTCATTCGTTGCCTTTTTAAAGCAACTTTTTCTTGTTCAGAAATTTCTTTTAAAGTTCCTTCTTTTACTTCAACTTCCCTTGATTGTATGGCATATTTATGTCCACAAGCTGGACAAAAAGGCAAGGGCTTATGCACGTTGTAGCATTTTTCACATTGTAAAACACGTACATTTTCACCTTCTTTTGAAGCCCCACTATAAGAAGATTTCTTTTTTCCGTCTAATGTCCAAGGGCGGTGTTCATCCAATAATCCATGCCTTAAAGCATTGCCAGCATGATCCAAAATTATGGCATGTGGTTTTTCACTTGCAGCAATAGAAGCAAGCCTTCCTTCTTTGGTAGATAAGTCATAACCAGGTGCATAAATTGGTCTCAAAGCCCTTCCACCTTGTTGTATGTATAATGAAAGGGATTCGGTTGGTCTAAGGTTAATACAAGCAAATATGGATGGTATATCAACGCCTTCACCTATCAAATCACAGGATGTTAATACATCAACTTTTCCATTTCCCAAACCATTTATAAGCCATTGCCTTTTTCTTTCATCGGTTTTTCCATCAACACTCCAACTTCTATATCCTGCGTTCCTAAATTCTTTTGCAACATGTTCGGCATGAGAAATAGAAACGCAAAAGGCAACAGCCGGCTTTCCATATGCCAATTTTCTATAATGTGAAACAGCATCACCGGTTATATGTGGTTTATCAAATGCATCTTCTAATTCTGATTTGACAAAATCACCCATTCTATGGTGAAATGATGAAAAATCAATTGAATTACTTGGCATATAATGTTTGGGCTGAACTAAATAACCTTCTTGAATTAGTTCATAGATTTGAGGACCCATTATCATTGTATCAAAATGTCCACCAGCATTTACACCTAAACCCGTTCCATCTGTTCGTTCTGGTGTTGCCGTTACACCAAGTATTTTTGCATTTGGAAATGCTTCAATAATCTTTGTATAAGTAGAAGCTGTTGCATGATGTGCTTCATCTATTATTATCAAATCTGGTGGTTGCATCCGTTCCGTTCTTCTCCATATTGTTTGCACGGATCCAACTTGAATTGGTGCTAATGGATTTGGTGTAAACTTTGGATTAATAACACCAGGAATAATTCCATCTTCTTGTAGCTTCTTAATGGTTTGGCGAATTAATTCAACCCTATGCATTAGGATTAAAACTCTTTTAGATTTTGATGCTGAATTCCTTGCAACAAAATTAAATATTACCGTTTTTCCACCACCAGTTGGCAATATATATAACGGCGCTTCATATCCTTCTATGTATGAGTTTCTAATTTCACCAACCCCATCATCTTGATAAGGGCGTAATTGAAACATAAATTATATAAGCAATTTATTAGGAAGCTCAACACCAACTTCTTCTGCTTTCAATTTAAGCGCATCCACAAGCTTTCTAATGTCTATTAATGTATAAGGTTCTTTTGTTTTCCACCCCGAAAGCTTATCCCTTGCAACACCGGCATCTTTACAAAGTTCAGTTACATTTGTATTGCAATCAATACAAAGCTTTTCTAATTCATTTACAATATTATTTGACATGCTTCAATTTTTTAAGGTTTCCGTAAAACTATAAATAATTTTGCATTTATCAAAAATAATTTAGTATTTTCGTTGTATAATTTTAAAAAACACCATGATTAAAGATATTTCAAATGAAGAATATCATAGTAATACAGAATATATTTCGCGATCTGGATTACATGAATTCTCAAAATTACCCTATAAATATTGGCTAAAATTTTTGGATCCAAATAGAAAGAAGTTTTCCCAATCCAACGCAATGTTGATTGGTTCATTGGTTCATTGCTACATTTTGGAACCTGAAAATTTCAATGATATTTATGCTATACAACCAATTGGATTGGGTCAATCTAAAGATGATAAAGCCCAAAAAAGTTTGTTTATAGAAAAGAACAAAGGCAAAGAAGTTATATCAATTGATGATTCAAGAAAAGCCCGTTGGTTAGCTGATAAAATATTATCCCATCCAATGGCAAAGAAATTATTAGACTATGAAGGAAATAATGAACAAGCCTATTTTTTCAATCATCCACTAACTGGAACACCTTCTAAATTTAAGCCAGATAGAGAAACCGTAAATGCAAATGGTTTGATATTGGATTTAAAAAAGTGCCGTGATATATCTGAATTTCAATTTGGAAAAGATTGCATAAACTATTGGTATCATGTTGAAGCGGCTTGGTATATGGATGGTTTCTATGCAGAAACTGGTGTGAAACCAAAGGCTTTTGTTTTCATCTTGGTTGAAGAAGAAACCGGTATTGTAGATGTAAGAAATGCACCTAAAGAAATGATTGATTTAGGAAGAAAGACATATCAACAAGCATTGGTTCACTATGAAGAATGCCGGCAAGATGGTTATTTCCCTGCCTATTCAAATAAAATTAAGCCTATTCAATTACCATATTGGGCATTCAAATGATTAAAACTAATTTTCTACTAATTCATTTGCTATTAGTATTTGCATCAAATTCAACAAATAAGTGTGAAACTAAAATTTCATACCATGTTTATAATCCAATTTTTAATGAAACCACAACTAAATACAATGTTGATTGTGGTTCTTTTTCGTATAGCTATTTGAGCATAAGAAAAGGGGTTAAGTTTCCAATAATAAAACCAAGGATATAATGAATAAAAAAGAAATGGTATTGGCTTTTGTATTCAACACCAAGAAAACAAAAGTTCTTTTGATACATAAAGAAAAACCAGAATGGCAAAAAGGATTTATAAACGGAATTGGGGGAAAAGTCGAAAAATATGAAACACCACTTGATGCCATAGTTCGTGAAATTTATGAAGAAACTGGATTGAATTTAATTGATCAATCTTGGAAATTAAGAAGCTTCTCAAGTATGGAAGGTGATGATTGGATTGTTCATAACTTTGTTTGTTTTTCAGATTTGATATTTCTTGCAAAATCTAACGAATCTGAAAAAGTAGAAATATTTAATTATCCCTTATCAAAGGAAATAAAAACTATATATAACCTTTCTTATCTACTGCCCTTGGCATTGGATGAACAACAAAGGTTTACATCTATTGATTATACATCAAATGGAAAGGTGTCCAAAAATGGGTAAAACAGAAATAGAATGGGCAGATTATACATTTAATCCTTGGGTTGGATGCTCTAAGGTAAGCGCCGGTTGTAAATATTGTTATGCTGAACAACTTGTTGATGTTAGATTTTCAAAAGCTGAATGGGGTGATAATGGAACAAGAACAAAAACATCACCGTCTAATTGGAAAAAACCAATTTCATGGGATAAGAAGGCAAAAAAAGAAGGTGTTAAATACAAGGTTTTTTGTGCTTCATTAGCAGATGTTTTTGAAGATAGGAAGGAATTGGAAGAATGGAGATATGAACTATTCCATTTGATAGAAAAAACACCAAATCTTATTTGGATGCTTTTGACTAAACGACCAGGTAATGTTCCATATATGTTTGAAGATTTTGGCTGGGCTGATTTTGATAATTTTGAACCCCATTTTCAAATACCAAATAATGTTTGGATTGGAACATCTGTTGAAAATCAAGAAGCGGCAGAAAAAAGAATTCCTTCACTTCAAAGAATACCAACAGAAATTAAGTTTTTAAGCTGCGAACCATTAATTGGTGATGTCGATTTAGATAAATGGCTTTGTAAGAATCCTGAAATCTGCCAATTTTGTTCTAATCCAAGTAATTGTGGTGATAATTTAAAAGAATGTCCACATACATTTTTTGATTGGGTTATAGTCGGTGGAGAATCTGGAAGCAAAGCCCGTATAATGCACCCAAATTGGCTTGAAAACCTTCAAAGACAATGTAAGGAATACAAAGTACCGTTTTTCTTTAAACAATGGGGAGGATGGACGCCATACCGTTCAGAATTTGGTGTTAATGTATTTTGCCAATATGATGATATGGGAACAAACAAATTAGTTTCTTTTGCAAAAGTTGGAAAGAAGAAAGCCGGCAATAAATTAAATGGAAAAATTTATCAAGAATCACCCAAAATAAAATAACACTATGAAACCAATAAAATTTGAAGAACAAAATATAATTTTTGCCGAAGATCAAGAAGGATTTGAACCCCTTCCCGCTTTTTACAATAGATTAGGGCAAGAAGGGGAAGTTGTTTCTTGTTGGAATCTATCTTTTAAAGAAAGGGTGAAACTTCTTTTCACCGGTACATTATGGCATTCAATAGCTACTTACCATGGACCACCACAAGGAACATTTATGACTGTTAACAAAAATGAAATACTAATAACCAAATAATATTATGTCAAACCAATTAGCAACCCGTAATAACACAAGTATATTTGCTTCAAATGATGAAGTGATTTATGAACTTGCAAAAAAGAAAGCAACGGCGCTTTCAAAATCTGATATGGTGCCACAACAGTATCAAGATAATATTCCAAATTGCTTAGTAGCATTGGAAATATCAAATAGAATTGGCATTGGTCCGTTTGAAGTGATGCAAAATATGAATGTAATCCAAGGCCGGCCAGCTTGGAGTTCTGCATATATCATTGCAGCATTAAATTCATGTGGTAGATTTGAACCTATTCGATTTGAGTATGAAGATTTAGGTAAAAAAACTATTTCTTATCAAAAAACAGAATGGAGTGGTGGTAACCGTTCATCTAAGACGCTTAAAGAAACCGTGGAAGATAAGCGGTGTAGGGTAGTAACCAAAGGATTGAATAATGGTGAAGAATACAAGGGTTCTTGGGTGTCTATTGAACTTGCCGTAAAGGAAGGGTGGTATTCTAAAAATGGTTCAAAATGGCAAACAATGCCAGATCAAATGCTAATGTATCGTGCAGCATCATTCTTTTCAAGAGTGTATGCCCCGGATGTTATAATTGGAATGCAATCTGTTGATGAAGTTCAAGATGCAACAATTATAACCACCCATGCGCCGGCAAATGCAGAAATAAAAAAAGAAACGGTTAATTTAGATGCAGATGATATTGATTCAGAAGAAATAGATGAAGATGCTATTGAAAATCTGAATGAAGAATTAGATGAATCTATTGATTCAGAAGAAATTGAAGATGATTTGGATGATGATGTTCAAGAAGAAACAACAGAACAAAAAGAAGTTATTCCAGATCAACCACCAATTCCAGATGAAGAAGAAGAATTAGATTAACACAAATCTTATTTCAATCATCCCACATTCTTAATTGGATGTGGGATTTTTTTATAAAACAAAACCCCAAAGCTTTTAAGCAATGGGGTTTTTTCACCATGAATCGCGATCTGTCAAAGACAAACCACAATGATTATTCCAAAGGATTGTAAGCAACCAATGTAAATTCAGTTATTCTAAAGTAATTTGCGGGCTGTATTTCCCTTTCCCTAAACCAAATTCCATCACCATCCCTTTGGTTTCCATAAGGACCAGGTTTTGTATTGGCTTCAATGGTTGAAAATTCTGAATTTGATTCTTGGGATTCAACTAATGCTGCATGTCCAAAAATGGTATTCCCTTTTTGAAATATCATTATACTTCCAGGGGGAATTTCTTTTCCCAACAAAACATCATTTGCAGAGATAGATTTTTTAGTTATAAACTTGGATGCCAAAGCTGTCCTAATTGTAGGTTCTTTTATATTTGGCGTTTCATCAAGTATATAAGAAATGAAAGCGGCGCAATATGGATTTCCTTTAGATAATCCAACATTGGATAAAAACTTTTCAATTTCAATACCATCATTATTTCCTGTTAATTCTGTTGTTCCTTCATATGAAATAGCTAATTTCAAATGTTCGGGTTTATGAATTTCAGGAGACGGATCCAACACTTCTAAATTTTCATATTCAGTAATGGGCCCAATAAATGTTATTTTTTCATTGTCCGGACTGGTTGTTTTACCGGTGCAATTAAGCAACGGAAATACAAGCAGCAAAAATATAAGCGTGAGCAAATAAGAATATCGCATATGCTATGTTTCCTTGTTTGATTTCGGTTAATGTGTCAACTTTTCTTAACACTATCTTATCATACAGAAAAAATCCATAAACACAAAGTATTCCTTTTGCAAATCCAATGGAAAAACTTGATAGTTCAATGAAATAATTTAATGTCCAATAGACTGATAAGACAGCCAACAAAATGGCTAAGAAGAAGAAAAATGTGGTTTTTATTTCATCCCAATTAAGAGAAGCAATTGATATATTTTTAAACATAATTTTTAATTTTATTATTCTGATAATGAATTTATATAATAACCAATATTTGCATGGGGTTCACTTGATGAAAGATCTGGTAAGTTGAATGTGGTTGAACCATCACCAACCCCAAAATCTGTTCCTATTGCAGAAAATAGTTCACCATAAGTAGTTCTTGAAACGGCACCACCATCACACCTAAGCCAAGCCCCTATTGTACCGCCAACCGTATCATCTGGAAATAACCTAATCATTGCAACCGGTGTAGTAATTTTATCTTTGGAAATAATATTCCAATCACCAAATACTAAAGAACCAATTGTTTGATCACTTGTATATCCCGCTCTGGTTTGTATTTGACCAATTCCAGCAGAATAATGAAATTGAATAACTTGAATTTCACCAATTAATGTTGAATAGTTTCTTACAGACTTTATAACAAAAAGCGTTCCTGCTGTTCCATTTGCTTCGACTTGATCATAAAATCCAGAATCAACTAATGTATCTGGATTTACGGCTGATTGTTGCCCAATAGCAAATCCTGTATCATCCCAAAGAGTTGTTTCAATTTCTGTTTGTAGATTATCCAGCCAAGTTTCTAATTCATCAATTCTTTCATTTGTTCCGATTTTTGCCCAACCAGTCCAATTAGAATTGTTATGATAACGGTAATAAAATTCCCCATCAGAAGCGCTACCTATAAACAATTGAATAGTGTATCTGTTTGCTTCGTCTGTTTTATCAACAACTATTACAAACCCACGGCTATTTTCTGGACCATTTATATCACCAATATCTTTATAGTATATTCCAGAGGTTCGGAATGTGTCTAAATCAGAATCAACTAATGTAGCATTTAATTTAAAATCACCTAATGCATCAAGGAATGATTTTATCCATTTGGTTCTATTTGCCAATTGTGATATTGCGGCATTATCCCATCCACCAGTAACATTTCCTTCTTCATCAAAAGTTGGCTCACCCCCCTCAACCGGATCATCAGTTTCTAGTTGATAAATATCTTCTTCAAAGGTTGATTCTTCGTTAATTATTCCCATTATTCAAATACCACATCAATTTTAATTACAGATTTAAGGGGTTCGGCGCCTAATTTAAAACAAATCAAAATATGTTTTTTATTTGGAGCAAAGTTATTTGTGTTGTTGAATGTATATTCGCCAGAAGCATTAGTTACTGTTGATTCTATGAATTCAAAGGTTAATTGATCAAACAATGCTATTTGTGCATTTTCAATAGGCGATTCATCCAACAATCTTGAAGTTCCGGTTATTGATAAATTTGTATAATCAGCTTCTATTGTATAACTAACTATATCACCATATCCTTTTCCTTCTGAATTAACACCCCAAGCCCTTATATATGTAGTTCCTAAAGGAAATCCACTAACATCTAATGAATTGGTAAAATTGCCAATAACTGAATTAATTGATGTAACACCACTTGAAAAATCTTGTTCAGAAGAATATTCAAAACCAACACTTGTTACTTCAGCACCATTTTCATTTATTATTTTCCCCGTTAATTGCAATTCATCATCAATTAATTCAGGTGTAAAAGTGTCAATAATGGGTTTTCCAATAAATGAAATGCCTTCGATTGTATATCTACTTAAAGAAGATGGTGAACCAGAAGGGCTTCCATTCCATCCAAATGAATGGAAATTATTTTGAGAATCAACCATTATTTCATTTGGTATTCCGCTAGTTAATGTATTATCATTTTCATCTGTATAATCTTCATATAATCTAAATACTTTTAAAGTATGGCTTCCAATAGTATCATTTATAATCCAACTTCCGGCATCTGCAAATTGATCTATTTCTGTCCATGATGAAGGATCCGATATATCTAAAACATATGAATACCTTGTTGTCTTTTGATCTATTAAAAAATCACCAAAAACAGTTGATGCATAAGATGAAGTTCCTTTTTCGTCAGTTGAATGCAACCTTGGTATAACAAATAATGCCATATCAGATTTTCTAACAGCGGCACAACCCCAATCATATCCCATATTTTTTGACCGTTGGTCATTAACATCGTGGGTAATACCCGTTTCAATTCCTAAAAATATCCATTCAGCATTTTGTGTTGCATCATCTGTACATTTTGGAATTCTTGCATATCCCGCGGCTGTCATGTCTGATATTCTCACTTTATGCAATTCACATTCTGATTCTTGTTCATCTTGATTAAAGTTAGAGCTTGAAGTGTATTCTAAATACAAAAATTCACCATCTACAACATAACTGTGAATAAATCCTTTAGTTATAGTATTAAATGAATTTGGAGATCTCGGATCTAAGAAATAACCTTGTGAAGAACTATCATAAATAGGAAAATCAACTGATGCTACTGTGAAATCCGTATAAGTTCTATTTGCATATACCCCTATTAATTCATCTGTATCTATCTTTCCAACATCCGTTGCACCGGTGAATAAAAATCTTTCACCATCTGTTCCATGTGAATCTGTTGATAATAAGGCAATTGCACCAGGTGTATTTTTAAATCCAACATATTCTAAGCTGTCAGGATCTATTCTGAACAAATAAGCATATTGATTGGCTCCACTTCCGGCTGTAATTCCAGTTCTTCCAATTGTCCACAAAAAACCATTACAAAAAACAAGTTGATTAAAATCATGGCACTTTTGCCCTTCTTCATCCAACAAGTCCATTTCTATTTTATTGGTATAATCACTTGCTTGAACTTTTACAAAAACAGCATTTACATCATTTTCTGTATTATTAATTCCTTGTTCCCGTGAAGAACCAAAAACATATTCTGTTCCACCTATATCTAATAAAGCACTACCATGTATATTATGCCCCCTTGGAAACGAAGGTATATAATCATCAACAACAATATTATCTATTCCTAATTGAGTTAATGTATAATGTGTATAAGATTCTATATTTGAATAAAATGTTTCGCCTTGATAAGTGATATATGATCTGTAATATTTTATATCTAATTCATCAAGATTATCTAATGTGGCTTCAAATGTATTCCCAACTGAAATAGGAATGTCTTGTGTTAAATTTTCTTCTGAATTACCAACTTCAAATCCTTTTGCTGTTGCTGTTGATTCATCAATTCCCGTTACTTGACTAATTATTTTTCCACTATCTGCATCAACATGTTCTGAACTTACGATTTGGTTTATTACAATAACATCACCTGTATATATTATAAAAGCACCATCATATGGATTTTCTATTAAATCCATATATCCATCATAACCACCTGTTTCCCAAGTTGTAGAAAAATTAAGCCCTGTATTAGCATCAAGATATGTTTCATCCTTTAATTGCGCCGTTGTTAACCCCGTTCCATTTGTTTCATCACCGGCACCACCATCAATATCACCTTTTAGTTCTGAATTATGGATTATATCAACGAAAGAACCCGCACTTTCTATCACATCAGCAGAATAGGAAGCACTTGGTTGATTGGTTATTGTCAATGATCCATAGTTTAAGAACCTTTGCAAAAATGTTTCACTTGCAGAAGCTGCCAATCCAGCAAGTAAACCACTTTTGGTATCTGTGGCATCATTTGATGTTATATCAACTTTACTCCAATTATCAAATCCTTGAAGTTCACTTGCACTTCCACAAATACCGCCTAAAATGGATTTTCCTATTATTTTTCCAAAAGCCCAACTTCTTTGAATACGTGTATAAGCAAGCCCGTTTTGCGTGTTTCCAATTATTCCACCTATATAACTTCCATTATTTGATACATCAACAAAAATATTAACTTTACATTCAGTTATTGTTGGCTGTGGCGCATTATTTGAATAAGAAAGGGCAACTAGACCGCCGATAGTATTACAAGTAATAGATGGTGATTCAGCAACAACACTTAGTTGTGAACCGCAATCAGTCATATTGTATTCCCTTGCTGTGTTTGCAATACCACCAATCGAAGCTACCCTTCCATTGCTTGTTGTTATGTTTACGTTTGTAAAACACCGCAATAAAGACACTCCACCAGATTGTATATCATTAACAATACCAGCAACTTTGAATATGTAATCACCATTTGTACAAAAAACTTTAGTGTTTATGTCTGTGAAAGAAGCAGAACCAGAAGCCCTAAAACAAACACCTGAATGTGATTTAAAAGTTGGACCAGAGGTATCATCACTATCAAAATCCCATTCAATTGTAATATTTTTTACTTCCCCGGTTACTATATAAAATAAACCACCTTCACTTGTGAATTCACTTACATTACAATACATATTTGTGATGCTAAATCCACCGCCATCATATACACCTGAAAAGGTTGAGGCGTCTAAAGGAACCCATCCTTTTGGCCCATTATAATTTAATGTATCATTTCCACTTGCAGTTTCAGAACCATCAATATCATTCATTTGTAGATAATTGGCGGCTAAGTCGTCAAATACTTCATAAACTTGTGCAAGTGTTGTTACTTGGTATGGATTTCCAACTGTTCCTGATCCGGATCCTGAAAATGGCATATTAAATTAATGTGAAGTTATTTGTTTCATTTTCATCATCAAATAAGATAAAATTGTTTTCTTCGCCTTCTGGTAAACTTGATGCATTAGAATATATAAATTTTAATTCAATCAAAGTTGATCGAGCGTTTTTATAATTTTCTATTAGTAATAATATTGAATTAATTTCTTCTTGGCTTATAGCGCCTTCATAATCTTCTGGTAAAGTTATTGTACAATTAAAATTTGCCCAATTCCCAATTCTTCCAGCATGTTTTATTTTCCCATTATGCCTTGCTTCTCCGTTATGAAATTGCCCAAATCCTTCTTTAATATCTAACGAACCAAAACCTGCTAATTTAATCACTTCTTTCAAGGCAAAAAGAGTTCCTTTAAATCGGTTTAATTCAATTGCCCTTTTTATTAAATCTTTTCTTTCTTGTGTCGTTTCTAATAAACTAAATCCTTTGGAACCACCTACATTAAATTGATTTGCCAACAATTCTAATGCACCTTCATCAACCACATCTATTAGATAAATAAACAGCTTATCAATAGGTATTTCATTGAATCTTTTAGTTATCAAAGATTCAATTGATTCTAAGTGTGAAGCTCCTAATAAACCCGTTCCAAGAACCTTGTCATCCATCTGTTGTTCCTGTAATTGTTACGGTAATATCAGATGATTTAGCAAATTCAGTTTCTAAAACTTCTAATTCTTCAATTTCATTATCTTCATCATCTAAAATTCTAACATTTGATAAATGAACGCCATCAATCATAGAAACAGATACAACTTTACTATTTGTAATATCTAATCCCAACTTCCCTTGTCTTTCCGTTGAAAAATCATTTAATGCATCTTCTACATTTGACTTTACATTTTCAGAAACAAAAGAATTGAATATTTCAATATCTACTTCTAAACTATACAATTTTTGAACTGGTGAAATTACTTCAATTGTATCTGTTAATGGACGTATTTTTTCATCACTTAATATAGCTTCTACCTGTTCAATTACTTGGCTTGGTGTACTAATACCGCCTTCAACCAAGGGATAAATATTAACAGTTCCAGGGATTGGATTTGTAACAGCAACATCAATTATATTTGAATTTGCCGATCTGGTAAAAAATATGTAAGCATCTTTTGAACCTGCCGTGCTGAATGAAGCCGGCGCCAACTTAATTCTTTCCTTTAAACTATCATCTGATTCTTGTGCAGCACCACCGGCTGTTTCTTCAATATTTGATGCCGATACCATAAAAGCTTCTGGATCAAGAATCGTATTTATTTGCCCTGAAACAAACCCATTTCCTTGTGTGCCTAATGAAATAGATTCACATTCTATGTTTACGGTTTCTATACCAACGGAAACAATTTCGCTTGATTCTGTTTGAAATATAGCCTTTCCATCTTCTGAACGAACTCTTGTTCCTTCTGGAATCGTAACCCCTGTATGCCCATCCACTAAAGTAAATTCTATTGTTGCTTTTGCGGGTTGCGCCGGCAATCTGAATACACCCACAATTTCACCTAAATAATCTAAAACGGGTGCAGATGAAAATGAAACTAAATTCTTTAATGCTGCTTCTTGAATTTTAGAACGTAATAAAGTTTCCCTGTAAGCAACGACATTTAAAAGCAATCTTTCAGCTTGTGCCGGTTCTAATGATTTACCTGTTTCAAGCTCATATTGAACAATTATTTCATTAAGTATCTTTTCTGAATCTCTTTCAATAAATGATGGTTCTGTACTCATTGTAATTGAATTGATAAGTTAGTGGAAGATGAATTTTTATTTCTTATATCAATCCAATTTACTGAAAAAATTACTTGATTATCATTTATTTCATGCAATATACTTTTTATAGATGCTCTTTTTTCCCATCTACTTACTTGTTCAATTAGTTCTTTTTTTACCAATGGTATTAATTGATTGATTGGCAAATCAACAAAGGATTGAATATCAGTTCCAAAATTTGGGCGCAATGGATCACTTCCTTTTTGAGTGGAAAAAATAATATTAATACATTGGTTTATATCTTGTTCATCAGTAACCAATTCACCGAAATTTTTGGTGCTGATACTCCATTCTTTGGTATTTAATTCTTTTGGATTCAATCTTGAACTTGTGTTGTTATTGTTATTGTTCCTGTAACAGGTCCAGATGGTGAAGTAAGGGCAAGTGTCACTTGCGCGCTGTCTATACCTTCTTGGATAGCTGTAACGATTGTATTAGCTATTGATTCAGCCCAATCATCAATAGCTTGTGATTGTTTATCTGGGTCCTGAATGGAAACAGCCGCATTCATTGCTGATTTTATTTCATCTCTTATATTTGATTTGTCTAATCCCATAAGTCAAATTCTTTTAGTGGAATATTTGAATCCTTAAACTTGTGTGTGCAATCATGCAAGTATTCAATGATACCTTTCCTAACATAGAAATGGCACATCTTACTTTGTGGATTGCTTCCATATCTAACCCTAACCGATGGACTAAAGGTTGGTGTTTTTTCTGAACCGTTCCATGCCCATATTGGACAATTTGAACCCTTAATTATTACACTATGATTATCATTACACCCTTCACAAAAGAAAACTAATGTTTCTTTTCCAGCTTCTTTTATTTTATGTATTTTTTTTTTGCTCATTGGAAAATAGAATTTAGCCTTGTTCTT
>Ga0206127_1003122_pt1 | contig 15570 bp, 10 predicted proteins | sample Helgoland_Spring_6_FD_148646 | JGI IMG/M metagenome (GOLD analysis project Ga0206127, IMG submission 148646) | Pelagic subsurface seawater microbial communities from Kabeltonne, Helgoland, North Sea - Helgoland_Spring_Bloom_20160419_1 | ecosystem: Environmental > Aquatic > Marine > Epipelagic ...
CTCTCATCAGGCCTGATCCAAGCCGTATATGTGGATAACATCCCCGGACCCGTATCAACGGCCCCTTTCGGCGCATAACTTTTTGGTGTCACACTAGGAAGGATAACTCATGACGAACACCACGCCCTCTCACGAAGCCGTAGCAATGGTAAGGGACTGTCTCTGCAAGCTGGCCTACTCCCCTGCTTTCAACGTTGGGTCATCGGATTTGCCGTTTGGGCCTACCACCGTTTCGCCCTCAGCCTGCGGGACGTTGAGGATTTGTTGGCAGCACGCAGCATTACGGTCAGCCATCAGACGATCCGAGATTGGGTAGCGGAATTTGGAACACCAATTGCGGCCAAGATCCGACGTAATCGACCTCAGCCCGCCGACAAGTAGCACCCGGGACGAAGTTGTGATCCCGATCCGCGGGAAGAAGCACTGGCTCTGGCGTGCGGTCGATGGCAACGGATACACGCTCGAAATCCTTGTGCATTCGCGCCGAACACGAACAGAGGCCCATAGCCTCTGGGTTGGCTGCGTAGGTGAATTCGTGGTCTGATGCTACCGTATCAGTTCCATATCAAAGCGTTGGGACATAACCTGACAAAGCCCTGAGACACCTAGAAACTAGATCACAAACGCGTAGATCAATACCCACGCCGACAACGCGACACCACAGATCAGCGTATATGCACCGTTCCAGACCAGCCCCACACGAAGCGCACTGATCCCAGCGAATGAACCAATAAGCAGCGTGGTTGCCGTGAAAGGCGAACTTGCGCCGCTCAGCGCCCACCCCGCCGTCAGTGCAACCACAAGCGCCGTGGGTTGCACACCCAGACTGGCCGCGTCAGGTATCAAAGGTGCGATCAGCGTAACGGCAAGGATCGGGTTCATGCCAATCTGACCCGCCAGCGGAATAATCCAAACAAAGGCAACCAAGATGATCCAAGGCGGCACCGTTGAAAGATCCAACCCTGCTTTGAGCATCAAAGGCCCCAACAACTGCGAACCAACAGTGCCAATATAACCGGCCATCATCAGCAAAATCAGCTCACCACGATATCCGGGTAGTTCCACTAGAACATAGCTTTTGATTTGGGCCCCGGTACTGGCAAACGGGGCATCAGACCAGTGCTGGATCAGCATCCAGACCAAGGCGATAGAGGGCACCAAAACGGCCACCAAACCAACGATCCGCGCATCCGAAACTTCGTGCAAACTGACAACGCCGACCACCAGAACCGTCAAAAGCGCGAGCAACGGTAACATCGTGGACCAAGTTCCGGTCGGCTCTGTTCGGGTTGGCGTTACCGCCAAATGCGGCTTGAATACAGTATCCAGACCCCAGCCGATGCCAGCCAGAATGAATGCCGTCATGAGCCCCGGGACCAAGACCTGCGTCCATGTGGTATTCGGAATGACACTTATGGTAATTGCCATCGCAAACGAAAGCGGTGACCACGGTAAAGATGAGACAAAGCCGCGTTGGATGGCCAGCAACATCCGCCTGATACGATGCCCGCGAATTTCGGCATCGGGTTCACTTTTCGCATTTGCCATCGCCAATGTACCCAGAAGTTGAATGGAACCATAGTTCAGCAACAAGGCGAATGCTTGCCCCCCAAGCGTCAGCGCGGCATAGCGACGGCCCGGCTTTTGCTCGGCCAGAAATGTTCCTGCCCGTTGGATAGCAGGAGACGTCTGGGCAACAGTTCTGAGCGTCGAAAGCGCCGCAAAAAACGCACCGATAAACGCAGCGGTACTCAGGCCTTTTACGACAATATCAAGCCAGTCACGGTTCGTGACCGCCAGCGCAATACTCAAAATCAGCCCCACCAGAACGAAAGCCTTGCGCGACAATCGCACCTGAGATGTCAGGATCGCGACCAAACTCAGTACGAGAACCAGCTTGAGAGGTTCACTCCACTTGGCCACCCCCCATTCATTGCAGATCACAAGCACCGTCATCGCGCAAAGAAGAAGCCCTGAAGCTTTGTCGGCAAATGCGCGTGCTTTCATAATCGTCTCTATTGCTTGATCAAAGGGCTTCCGAGCCGCTACCGTTTCAGGGGCAGTGCGGGAATTCACTAAGATGATCTTAGACCAGTGTCTGACCCCAGTGCCAATATCCGATTGAACGATGATCGCTGACACGTTTCGTGACGCTGCTTTTTCTTGCACTTGGCCAATGGGGGGCTTTCGGTGCGCACTACTCAAGCAGCGATTTCGTCGCTGGGCACCGAAGTGTCGCCCATCAAACTATCGATAAACGGGGCGTTGCTGCACCGATCATCTGCAGTTCGGAACCGGCCCTACCCGAAATGAAATTCAGACGATGCGTTTAAAACAGGACGGCCAAGCCGCGCCGTCTGATCACCGCGCGGGCAGGCCCGCCGTACCAGCTTGCCGGAAAAGCGCGCAAGCTCGGGTCTGCCCGAAGATCGGGGAACAGCGATAGCAGCTCCGTTCGAGGCTCATGCCCCATCATCTTGAGACTCATCGGTCCGGGATAAAAACTCTCCGACAGGGCGTTTTCGGCAAAAATGATCTGATGGGCGTCGAACATCAGATGGACGTAGCAGACCGACCGCTTGCCGCTGGCGATGCGCACGCCCGGCATATATTCGGCAAGATGTTTCGCGCGCACCAGATTGCTTTCGCCAACCATCATGGAATGCTGCGGAGAGACGAACAATGACCGCACGTTGCCCAAGGCATCTGCCTTGATCAGGATCGGCCTGAGGTTTGGCGCAGCGCGCAGGGCCTCGTGATCCAGTTGCCGTGTGCCGATCCAGCGGATGGGTTGCGGACCATTGTCGGCCGTGATCACCAGATCGCCGACCCGAAGGTCTTCGATCAGGACATCACCGCGCGGTGTGCGAATGGCAGTACCGGTCGTAAAGCAGACAACACCGGTGTTTTCGGAGGTGAAACTGGGACTATCCGCGCTGGCCCCTGAAAAGATAAGGCCGCCGGTGCCAAAGCTCGCATTGTTAGAGTAGTCGGCACCGCCGATCCCGTCGTTGGACTGGTTTAGAATGCCATCATCGGCTTGGTCGGCGTGCAATTCCCAGATGTCATCATAGAAAGCCGACAGATTGATGAAATCGTTGTTGGTGCTGTCACCGTCATTCAGCGTGCCCGTGTTGCCGGTGTTGAAATCGGTGATCGTGTCTATGCCGTCGCCTGCGGCATAGCTGAACGTGTCGCTGCCATCACCGCCGGTAATCGTGTCGTTGCCCTGCCCGCCTGCGATGGTATCGTCACCGGTGCCGCCATCGATAACGTCATCGCCGATTCCGCCCAGAACCGTGTCGTCACCCGCCGCACCGGACAGTTCGAGCCCCGACATATCAGCGGACGCATCTAGACTATCGGCCAGATCCGTTCCCGAAACGGCCTCGATCTCGTAGAAGGTGCCGGTCGTCCCGTCGAAATTGAACGTGCCGAATTCCCATCCACCGAAACTGACAATGACCCCATTCGTTGCAGCACCGGTATTGAAGTCCAGCGTATCGGTGTCGCCGCCTTCGTCGCTGGCATAGACCGTCACCGACCCGTCCCCATCGTCGATGACGAACCGATCCGATCCGGAATCGCCCCAGACCGTGTCGGCACCATATCCGGTATAGATCAGATCGTCGCCCGCCCCGCCCGCAACCGAATCGTCGCCCGCCTGGCCGGACAGCGTATCGTTGCCGTCCTCGCCTCGCAGGCTGTCATTGCCCGCGCCGCCGAGAATGTAGTCGTTGCCGCCCCGGGCTTCGATGTACATGCCTGCGGTGTCGGCAGAGCCATCGACTGTGTCCGCCTGCTCGGTCAGTACCAGATGCTCAATCTCGGAGAATGTGATTGTGTTCGTGCCATAGGTGATCGTCCCGGCCTCGGCGCCGGTATATGTCACCGTGACCGGACCCGTCAGAGCCAACAGGTCCATCGTGTCGTAATCAGTCCCGCCCTCGCCCCCGACGATGGTATCGTTGCCAAAGTCATCCTCGATCACGAAGGTATCGGCGTCATCACCACCGGAAAGACTGTCGTCGTCACTGACCGTCGGCTGCGTCGTCGTAAATATCTGATCGGGGCTGATCGTGCCTGTTCCGTTCAGTTCGATATTGAAGGTTTGCGTGTTCCCGTTTGCATATGTGACTGTGTAAATAACGCCGTAGGTGGTCGGCGAATGCTGAGTGACCGAAGATGTGATGCCGGTGTAGTTTTCCTGCAGGACGATCTTGTCCGTGCCATAGTCGAATCCACGCAAGGCAAGGGTATTGGTCGTGTTCGTCGTCCCGACCAGCACGTAATCCGCGACATTGTCACCATCATTGTCGCTACCGCCCCCGTCATCAAGACGGATGGTCGCAATGGAGCCATCTTCGGCGGCCCAACGGAAATAGTCCTGGCCGGTGGTCCCGTTAATTGTCTGCCCGTTATTGACCGCCGTGTAGCTTGGCGGACCCTTTTGCCCGCCATAGATGGTGTCGTTCCCGGTGCCTCCCGCAATCGTATCATTGCCGGAAAGGCCACGCAGAGAGTCGTTGCCGCCGTTGCCTTGGATGCTGTCCGCGCCCGTCGTACCGGTCAATGTATCGTCGCCGGTTCCGCCGGTCACAGTGGCCATGTTCAGCCCCTCACTCTTTAAGTAGTCACCTTTCTGAAGTCGATAAATTAAATTGAGGTAAAAAATATGTTTGCTTTGCGTCAACCTTTTGCACATCCAATCAATCAGTTGGCCGGTGTGTTTTGTTGGATCTGGCGTAAATTTTTCTGGTTCTTTCCCTTTCCGGCTGATTTTCGGACATGGTGCCAAAGCAAGCGCCTTGCCTCGTATGCGTGGGCTAGAACACAAGTCTTTTATTCCGCTGGCCGAGTGCCTGCGTCTTGATATTCTTAATTTTCAGAAGATAGGCGAGGTCATAGCAAACGCTTCGTTCTGCTATGAGTATGCCGAAGGACTGATCCGCCCCGATCAAGACTGAAGTCTCGCCGTCGTTTGGAAGTCAGGGCTAGCAGGCGTATTTCGTATGATACCACGGCAGACCTGCCCTACTACAGCGCGATTCCCGCATCTTGCAATTGCTCCTTGTCCGGCAAATCCCGCAGGCTCTCCAACCCGAAGGCCACCAGGAACCGGTCGGTTGTGACAAAGGTGTAGGGCGCGCCGCGGCGGGGGCTGCGGGGGCCCGTCCCGATCAGACCCAGACCGTTCAGCCGTCCGATCAGATCGCGGCTGATCTCCTTGCCGAAAATGTCTATCAATCCGTCGCGCGTGATTGGCTGATGATAGGCAATGGCGGCCAGCACCGCGGTGTCAAATTCGCTCAGGTCAAGATCCTGATTACCCACCTCTGCTGCCGCGCGGATCGCGGGCGCGTAGACGGCGCGGGTGCGCAAAATCCACCCGTCGGCAACGCGGGCAACCTCGAACGCCCGCCCTTCCAGGTCGGCGGCGAGATCCTCGATCAGCAGATCAACCGAAGCATCCCCCACTACCCGCGCCAGATCCGCGCGCGGCACCGGTGCAGAACTCGCGAACAGCACCGCTTCGATCCTGCGCATCCATATGCGCCAGCGCTGCTCTGGCGACAGATCGGCAAGGGCGCGGTCCAGGTCAGCGGGGTGGTGTTTTGCCATATTCACACTCCGTAGAGGCGGAAACTGTCGCGCCCCGTCACTTCGCGCAGCGCACCCAAGGCCACCAGCCGATCGCACAGCCGCCGCGCCGCCCGATCCGGCAACGGCAAGGCAGACGGAGCCACGGCATCGCGGGTCAGAAACATCTCAACCGCCTCCCCTGCCCCCTTGGCGCGCAGCCTGGGAGCCACCGCGTGAAGACGCGCCGCGCGCCGCGCCAGATCAGCCGCCATCCGGGTTGTCTCAATGGCCGATGCCACGACAGCGCGGTGACAGGCGCGCCGCAGATCATCACCGGTCTTGCGCAGATCGCGCGGTGTAAGCCCGACCCCCAGCAACGGCACCGCATAGTGCCATCCCAAGGCCTGCGCCAGCGCTGCATCCGCCAGAAGGAGCGCCACATGCTCCGCGCGCGGATGATCCGACATCACCGCCTCAAACACGGATGACGCACGCCCCACCGGGCCACCCTGCCCCGCGCCAGGTCTGCCGAGCCATACCTTAAGCTCGGTCTCAGAATAGGTCGGTAAGGCACGGTGCAGCGCGGTGACAGAGACCGGTCGTTCGATCGCCTGTCGCCAGTGCTGATAAATCTCCCCCGCGGGGCCGGGCAGATCGTCGGGGCGCAGCAGATGTACCGCATCGCGCAGGTCTGCGGCCCGCTCTGGCCGTCCCGACTGGGCCACACAGGCCTCTGCAGCGCGCAGTGCCAACCGCTCGCGTAACAAGCTTTGGGGGACGTCCGCCCGCGTCACCACAAGATGCAGGTGGCCAAGCGCCGCACCTGACAAAAACGCCACATCTTCAAGAGATTCATTGCGGGCAGAGGTGACCCACCCCGGCATCGGGGGTAATGTCTCTTTGTCCGCATCAAGTGGGGTTAGCGCGTGTTTCATATGCGAAGCCTAACCTTGGGCGGCGCTTTTAGCCAGTATATAGTGACACAACCGCCCCGCCCTGCATGACCTCGCTATGTCCAATAAGTTTGCATTATCGGACATAACGGGTATGTTCAGCAGCATGACAGAAAACAACGACAAATCACGCCTGAATATACCTAGGCCCGATGAAGCAAACGATGCGCTTCCGTCTACTGATGAGCGCTTGAGCCTGCCTAACGATGTAGCGGGGTCGGGTCCTCTCGACCGCCTTGTAGATACAGCGCGCGATTATGCACGTCAGGCAACGGCTGAGAACACGAATAAGGCGTATGCTAAAGACTGGGCGCATTTTACGCGTTGGTGTCGCAGGCGCGGCGCAAACGCGCTGCCCCCCAGCCCGGAACTGATCGGGCTCTACATTGCGAACTGTGCAGCGCCCGACACCGAGGCCCCTGCCCGTCCAGCACGACCGCTGTCGGTATCGACCATCGAGCGCCGCCTGTCTGGCCTTGCCTGGCACTACCAGCAGCGCGGCTTTACGCTTGATCGAAAGGACCGGCATATCGCGACTGTTCTGGCTGGCATCCGGCGCAAGCACGCGCGGCCGCCCGTTCAGAAAGAAGCGGTGCTGGCGGAGGATATCCGTGCGATGATCGCCACCCTGCCCTTCGATCTGCGCGGATTGCGGGACCGTGCGATCCTGCTGATTGGCTATGCGGGTGGGCTACGTCGCTCCGAGATTGTCAGCCTTGATCATAGCCGCGATGATACGCCAGATAGCGGTGGCTGGGTCGAGATCGAAGATAACGGCGCGGTCTTGTTCCTGCGCGGAAAAACCGGCTGGCGCGAGGTCGAGATTGGCCGGGGATCGTCGGATCAAACCTGCCCAGTCCATGCGCTGGAGCAATGGCTGCAGTTCGCCAAGATCGACTTTGGCCCCCTCTTCCGCCGGACCACCCGTGACAACAAGCGCGCCCTCGATGCGCGCCTCTCTGACAAACACGTCGCACGGCTGATCAAACAAACTGTATTGGACGCGGGCATCCGTAGTGATCTGTCCGAGAAAGATCGGCTTGCCCTGTTCTCGGGGCATAGCTTGCGGGCGGGTCTGGCTTCGAGTGCAGAGGTCGACGAGCGCTACATCCAGAAGCACCTTGGCCATGCATCGGCTGAGATGACCCGCAGGTACCAGCGGCGCAGAGACAGGTTTAGGGTGAACCTGACGAAGGCTGCGGGACTTTGATTTCGATGGGGTTGTCTGGGCTGGCATTGTCATGAACCCTCTTCGACTGCCTCATTGAAAGCAAATTATCTGCGGACGATTTCTGGCTCAACCGCAACGCTACGGTCAAAATGATGTCGGTAGGATTATAAACCGAAATGGCATGCGCCTGTTTACCATGGCTCGCCTCCGCTTCAAAGAAGCAGACAAAAAATTGCGGGATGGAGGTGATCTGTGATCCTGGGAGGGTCTATCGGAAGGTTCTGAGATCGGGTGAACCGCTCTGTTTGCGAAAGAGAATCGCCGGGAGAGCATTCCGCGAACCGCACATTTTTTCCTCGGTCCCACCTGCGGATTGCGAGATCTTTGTATTTAAACTCACTCTGACGACCAAACGGACCAATCATCGGGCTGATACCACCTCCTAGCCGGCCAAAATTCAGCAGAATGGTCCGAACGCTGCAGTTTGACAGCCGTGCAAATCTAATAAATGAATTAATACCAGTATCTTAGATGGTGCTGGCTTGTTATTCCCGCCTTAACCTCAGGCAGTGCGTATGCTGAAATTGCGCCACAACATCGGCGCGCCACAAGATGTGGGGCTCCCTACAATATTTACACTGTCTGGCGTCCCGGGATGAAAACTTGTTGCCCGACTCGAAAATCCCCTTTAGTGACACTTGTGTAAGTGAAATCGCGCTAAAAGCGATATTTGATAAGAGCGGGCAGTCAGTATGCAAAAATTTGAGAAGAACGAGGCTCCAAAACCTTTCGACGAGATCATTCTCGAGCAAGGGGAACTGATTTCTGACAGGCTCAATATGTTGCGTATGGAGCAGTATCCCCCCAACGCACAAAAGAGTCTACGCCAGTTCAGCCTGGCTGAAGTCGCATACTTCCTCGGGGTCACTCAATCAAACATCAAGAAACTCCACCTTGAAGGCAAAGGCCCTGAGCCAACGACGTCACCGTCAGGACGGCGGACATATTCCGCAGAGCAAATGCTTGAATTGAGAGCCTATCTCGACAAGCATGGGCGTTCCGGAAAGAAGCGGTATGTGCCGCATCGCCAGGACGGCGAAGATATGCACGTCGTGTCAGTAGTGAACTTCAAGGGCGGCTCGGGAAAGACCACAACCGCTGCGCACCTTGCCCAGCACCTTGCCTTGCGCGGCCACCGGGTTCTGGCGATTGATCTGGATCCTCAAGCATCGCTTACGGCGCTTCACGGTATCCAGCCGGAGCTCGATGAAGTCCCCTCTCTCTATGAGACATTGCGCTATGATGGAGAGCGGCGCCCGATCTCGGAAGTCATCCGCAACACAAATATCCCAAACCTTGACATCGTCCCTGCAAGCCTAGATTTGCAGGAGTACGAATACGATACGCCCGTCGCATTAACGAGCAAAGACCCTCAGGCTGGCCGCGCGTTTTTTACCCGGATATCCGAAGCCCTGAAGGAGGTAGATGACCGATACGATATCGTCGTTATCGATTGCCCTCCACAGCTGGGGTATTTGACTCTTACGGCGCTGACTGCATCGAGTTCGGTATTGATTACCGTTCATCCGCAAATGCTGGACGTCATGTCGATGAGCCAGTTCCTTTTGATGTTGGGCGGGATCATGAAGACGATCCGCGATGCGGGAGCCCAGATGAACCTCAAATGGTTCCGCTATCTGGTGACACGGTTTGAACCAACGGACAGCCCGCAGAAGCAAATGGTCGGCTTCATGCAAGCCATGTTCCCCGGACAAATGCTGCAATCTCATATGGTCAAATCTACGGCGATATCTGACGCGGGCATCACCAAACAAACCCTTTACGAGGTGGAGCGGTCTCAGTTCGTGCGTGCGACCTATGACCGTGCGATGGATTCTCTTAACGCTGTTAATGATGAAATTGCCGATCTCATTCACGAAGCTTGGGGGCGCCCATAATGAGCGTTTTTGACAGCCGTGCAGATTTTAGAATTTCGATCAAACATTGCCTCTGGGGAACCGATTTGGAGGGACATCATGGCGCGTAAAGATCTCTTGAAAAGTGTAATGGATCCAGCCGGCGATAAGGCGCGCGATGGCAGTCGCACAAATTACGCGATGCGCGGTGCCTCAAAGTCTATGAAAGTGTCCATCGACAGTCTTGCGGAAGATGCGCGCCGGATGATGGAGGGCGAAACGATTGTTGAAATCGCCCCAAACCTAATCGACAGCTCTTTTGTCAGCGACCGGCTCGGGCTGGATGACGACGCGTTTCAAGAGCTCAAGGCGTCTATCGCAAAAGGGCAACAAGACACACCTGTGCTGTTGCGCCCGCATCCAGAAACCCCTGGACGTTTCATGGTCGTTTTTGGCCACCGACGCGTACGTGCTGCCGCAGAGCTGGGGCGTATGGTCCGTGCTGTTGTCAAGCCAATGGATGATGTTGCGCATATCCTTGCACAAGGCCACGAAAACACAGCACGGGCCGATCTGTCGTTCGTAGAGAAGGCAGTTTTTGCCAGAAGCCTGTTAGAAATTGGTCAGCCAAAAGATGTCATTATGTCTGCGCTGACTGTAGATGGCACGCTGCTGTCGCGGATGTTGTCCGTCGCGCAGCAAATCCCTAACGACATCATCGATGCCGTTGGCCCGGCAAAACAGATCGGTCGGGACCGTTGGGAAGGCTTCAAGAAATTGATGTCTGAGCCGGAAAACATAAAGTTGACGCAGCAATTGGTGGCAGAGCCCAGCTTTGCCGAGTTGCACAGTGACGCGCGATTCGAGCTTCTTCTGAGCAAACTCTCTGAAAAGGGCAGGGTGGTTCGGAATAAAGCGAAACGCGCGGGCCCGCAAAAGCGGACCTGGACCGCCAATGGCGGACGGATAAAAGGTGTTTTGGGGAAGTCTGGCAAAGCGTTCAGCGTTTCACTGACATCAACAGATGCCTCGGAATTCGGTGATTATCTCGCTGAAAACCTTGATGGCCTCTATCAAGCATTTCTCTCGTCAAAACAGGAGAAGATCGAGTGAACTAAAGGCAAAAGAAAAGCCCCCAAACCAAGCGGCCTGAGAGCTGATCTAATCAATTTGAACACCTGATAGATACCTCTCCCGCGAATCGCTGTCAACAAAGCAACACCGATTTGGTGAACGGATTTCTTTTGCCTCCACATATATGGAGGTGAGACACAGGTATGAAACAGTCAGGTTGGCGCAAGCCGACACCGGGTCTTGGGGTTGCAGCGCAATTTGCCCAAGCCGGTGAACAGATTTCTGCATCCAAATCAAAGGCATTCGTCGCGGTAAAACGTGTAGGAGCACATATCGGGCTGAAGGCCGGCGATATGATGCTTTTGGATACGCTGGGGGCATTTACACAGGCTCAGGACTGGGAAGAGGGCAGGCGCCCGATTGTCTGGGCCTCTAACGCTTATCTGATGGACCAAACGGGGTTCTCACTGTCAGCGCTGAAACGGCACTCCAGGCGCCTTGCGGAAGCCGGTGTCATTGCTTTCAAGGATAGCCCAAATGGCAAACGCTGGGGGCGTAGGGACGCGGATGGTGTCATCATCGAAGCCTATGGTTTCGATCTGGCACCGCTTTCGGCGCGTGTCGAAGAGTTCGAGCAGTTGTATATGGAGTTGCGCGCCGAACGCGAGCTTTGCCAACGCCTCAAGCGCCAGATTACCGTTTCCCGTCGGATGATCCGCGCACAAATCGACGCTGCCCTGTCACGGGGCTACAGCGGCCCATGGACGCAACTTACAAATCTTTTCGAAGAGCTGCTCAGCAAGCTCCCTCGGCGCCCAACGGCATCTGATGCATTGCAGCAGCTTCTTGCGTGGTTCAGAGCCCTTCAAGCCCGTGTTGAGCGGACCATTTTCGAAGAAACCGAGGTGATTGAGGCTGTTGATAACTTCACGATAATTAAGTCAGAAACACCTGAGAAAACACATAAAATGAACCCCACGGAGGTCATTTTTGAACCTGACATACTAATTACAAATAAACTTAAACCTGTAATTAGTAACCGCCTAGATAAAGAAAACATGGCTGATGCCGTGATAAACACAATGGGTGATTACAAAACCGAGATGGTTACGGAGGATTGGGCAGCCAAAACGCATAAATTACGCGCTACCTCTCTTGATCTGCCAACGGTCATGCAAGCCTGTCCAGAATTCGCATCATGGGCTCAGGATATGGGTGGATACCTCAAGGATTGGTCTGACGTTCACCGCGTGGCGGGTCAGCTCAGGCCAATGATTGGTATTTCAGAACACGCATGGCACGTGGCGCAGGACCAGTTGGGCAAGCAAGTGGCGACAGCAGCCCTTGTTCTTGTGTTCGAAAAACACTGCACGGGCGAAGTGGTTTCTCCGGGGGGCTATCTGCGCGGGATGGTTGAAAAAGCCGGGGCAGGGGAGTTGCATCTGGAGCGCAGTTTTTACGGGCGGTTGAATGGACAGGCCTCGTGATAGTGCCCTTTACACTGAAGGGAGTTCCCTTGCAGAAGGGTATTTCGGGCACAGATCGTGTTAATGATACAATGCTGGCTCTGAAACGTCATTGTTTCCGTCGTCAAACATTTGCCATAAACGTAAATTAACGTTTTAACTACTGTGACGAGCCTGTCCTGCGGTGTGATCGGCAAAATCAATATTCTTGGGTACGAAAATGCTATCGAGACGATGCTTAGATTGCGATAGAGCTGCCCAAGATTTGGTAGGCCTGCGGTCCAAGCTCGGGCAAGTATTCAGATTATTTTTTCTCGCCCTGAGCATTATTATTACTTCAATCGGGCCTTTGCAGTCTCAAGAGGTAACGAATGATCCTTCTGAAATAGCCGAACTTACGATTGGGGTCAGCGCCTCAGAGGGTGTTACACGCGCTCTGGAAGACTGGAAGCTGACCAAGGAATTTCTGGATGCCTCAGCGCGGGATCGGGGGCTGAATTACCGTTTCAAGATCGAACCATATTTCGCACAGTCAAACTACACGGCTGAAGAGACATCAGGGTTTGACCTGATTTTCACCGATGCTGCCGGTTTCGTTGCCGCCGAAGAAGAGATGGGCGCGCGGGCTTTATCGTCGATCGCGCAGGTGTGGGACGGAAAAAGCTATGACAAGACCGGTGCTGTGATTTTTACGCGCCAAGATAGCAATATCAAGACATTGTCTGATGCCGTTGGTCAGCGAATTATGGGCATCGATCGAAGCGATTTTATTGGCTGGAAGTTGGCCGTTCAACAGTTTCGCGCGCAAGGGATTGACGAAGCATCTGTATTACAAACGGCCATATTCTCCGGCGGCAATCAGCTGGAGGTCGTTTCGGCGGTTCAGTCCGGGCTTGTGGATGTTGGCGTTATTCGTGCCGGTGTTCTTGAAAAACTAGCCCGCGAAGGGCGGTTGGAACTTGATGAATTACGGCCAATCTCGGCTATTAAACATGCCGATTATCCGTTCTGGGTGAGTACCCCGATTTTTCCAGGGTCGGTTCTGGCCGCGCTTCCAAGCCTATCCGAGGAAGCGATGGCCATTACGATTGAATCCCTTTTGCAGATCAACGGCCAAACCGCTGAATCCAAAGCGATGGGCGGAGTTGTCTGGCAGGCCCCACAAAATTACCAGCAGGTGCGCAAGCTATTGATGGCCCTCGGGGCGCGTCCCTATGAAAGCCAAATGCAGCTTGCCGCGACCAATATCCTTGAACGATATAAATGGATCGCCATCGCTGTTGCCGCCCTTATCATCGGTTCTTTTGTTTTTCTTGTAAGAGAACTTGTTAAGAGTGCGCGGCTTGCTGAAGAGCGCAGGAACGTACTGGCGTCCGAGCTGCGTTCAAAGGAGTTTTACAGAACTGCGGTGGAGGCCCACTCTGTCTTCTGCATGTTGTCGCATGACGGCGTTATCACCCACGTGAATGAACAATTCCAAGATGTGATGGGCCTGAAGCGTAACCAACTGATCCAGCACGCGTTGAGCGACTTTCTGGTGCCGGAAAACAAGGCCGCCTTTGATGAAGAAATCGGATCGATGGTATCCAAACGTCGCACATGGAAAGGCGTGCAGCAGTTTTTGAACAGAAACGGCAAGCCGGTCTGGCTCGAGTGCACATTTATTCAGGTGCAAAACCCCAGCCAGGAAATGGTCGAAATCGCCATGGTGGCGTCGGATGTCACCAAAACCCGCGAGGGTATTTCCGAGACACGCTTTAACAATACTCTTGAGCTGCTTCAGGACCTGGTCATCGTCGTTCGGCCCAAAACCTATGAATTGTCTTATGTGAACGCAGCAGCACAGGAAATTTTAATAAATGGCAGCGTGAAAGGCAGTTGGAAAGGCAAGAAGGTTTCCGACTTCCTTAACTCCGAAAGGTTCGAGGAGTTTAAAGAGCGCTGTTTGGACCTGGTCGAAAAGGGGTCTGGTCGTGCCACATGGGAAGTGGAGGCCAAGACCGGCGTCACCTTTGAGATTAACTTGGAATATGCGACGCCGCCGGGGGACGAGCCGAGGTTCATTGTGATCTATCGTGACATTACGGAGCGAAAGGTAGCGGAGCGCGCAAAGAAAGAATTCATTGCAACGATCAGCCATGAATTGCGTACGCCGCTCACGTCAATCAAGGGTGCGTTGGGGATCATCGGGTCAAATGCAGTCGGTCACGTTCCGGAAAAGATGGGCAAACTTGTAAAAATCGCGACCCTCAATTGCGACCGGCTGATCAAGCTGATCAACGATATTCTTGATATCGAAAAGTTCGATGCGAAGAAAATGGACTTGAAAATGGAGGTTTTCGACCTGAGTTCATTGGTGAACCAGGCCTTGGAAGCCAATAGTATCTACTCTGGAAATTTAGGCGTCAACGTGCGCCGGATCGACGTAAACATTGACGCCCCTTTGCTTGCTTATGGTAACCCTGACAGTCTGGCCCGCGTCATGGATAACCTGATTTCTAACGCTTCAAAGTTTTCCCAAAAGGGCGACGAGATTTTCGTGTCACTGGTCGAAAAGGACAACATGCTCAGGCTCAGCGTTAGGGATTTTGGCGTGGGGATCCCACAACATTTGCACGGCACGATATTCGAACGGTTCGTGCAGGCCGACAGTTCCGATACCCGTTCAAAAGGTGGGTCTGGTTTGGGTCTTTCGATTGTAAGAGAGATCATCGGCAAGCACCAAGGCCGCGTATATTTTGTGAGTAAAGAAAAGCAAGGGACGGAGTTCTTTGTTGATCTGCCAAAGGTCGCCGCGAATGGTGAAGACGTGATTCCGCTACAGATTGAAACCCCTGATGGCCAACCGATGCACGACTTTACAGGACAGATATCCAACAACATCCATCCAATTGATAGCATCCTGGGCAGTTCCGCGATCCAAAGGCTGATCGATCAGTTTGGTGAAGATGACGTGAAGGTTAATCTTGAAACTGGCAAGCCAAGTCTGAAACAGTTTTCCAAGAGTAAGGGGGTCGTCGGTCAAGTGCATGCTAAGAATTGGTTCAATGACGCGACCTATAAATTCCTTGATTCAGCGCTTGCAAACAAGGTTCTTCGCAATTCGGACGTTTATATAATCGAGGTGCCGGCGCACGTGGTCGGCAATGTTTTTCAGGGGTCGATTGCAGCGGAAAGTTCAATTCAAAGGTGGCTCAACAATACTGGTGACCTGTTGGGCGACGTAGCCGACCTTAAGGTTTTGACTGAATGTACCGAAGCAAATGTGAAAACTTGGCTGGCAGAAAACAGTAGAGCGACAGTCACCAGCAACCTATCGACAGTTGAAGACAGTAATTTAATCAAATATGATCTATTAGCAAAGTTCTTAAGAACTGACGATATAGTCGGGCTGGCAATTTTTCCAG
>Ga0206127_1003124_pt1 | contig 15564 bp, 14 predicted proteins | sample Helgoland_Spring_6_FD_148646 | JGI IMG/M metagenome (GOLD analysis project Ga0206127, IMG submission 148646) | Pelagic subsurface seawater microbial communities from Kabeltonne, Helgoland, North Sea - Helgoland_Spring_Bloom_20160419_1 | ecosystem: Environmental > Aquatic > Marine > Epipelagic ...
CATGCCCAAATGGGTCCAAGCCTTCTGCGCCAACATCCGACCACGCGGTGTGCGCTGGATTAGACCTTGTTGAAGCAAATACGGTTCGATCACTTCTTCCAAGGCATCACGGCTTTCGCTGAGTGCTGCACTTAGCGTTTCAATCCCAACAGGACCACCCTGATAGTTTTCAGCGATCAAGCGCAGATAGCGGCGGTCAGCACTATCTAAACCCAAGCGATCGACACCCAGACGGGTCAATGCGCTATCTGCTAGTTCTTGCGTGACGCGGCCATCACCTTCAACAACTGCGAAATCCACAACGCGGCGCAACAAACGCCCAGCGATACGTGGGGTTCCACGCGCACGCCGTGCGATCTCTCGCGCGCCACCTTCGTCGGCGGGGGCACCCAATTTACGAGCGTTGCGCTCAACGATGATGAACAGTTCATCCTCGGTGTAAAATTCTAGACGGGTCGGAATACCAAAACGGTCACGCAGCGGCGTGGTTAACAGACCCATGCGGGTTGTCGCACCAACAAGCGTGAAAGGCTGCAATTCAATCCGAACAGTACGGGCCGCTGGCCCCTCACCGATCACCAAATCTAGTTCGAAGTCTTCAAGGGCTGGATATAGCACTTCTTCTACTGCAGGATTGAGGCGGTGAATTTCATCAATAAACAGAACATCCCGCGCCTCAAGATTGGTCAGGATTGCCGCCAAATCGCCTGCCTTGGCCAAGACGGGGCCAGATGTCATGCGAAAATTTACACCCAACTCACGTGCCATAATCTGAGCCAATGTTGTTTTCCCCAAACCAGGTGGTCCGTGGAATAAGGTGTGATCCATCGCCTCGCCACGCTGCTTGGCAGATTGGATAAAGACACGCAGGTTGGCGCGCGCTTCAGCTTGCCCCACAAACTCGTTCAAACCTTGAGGACGCAAAGCGCGGTCAAAATCTTCGGGCATGGGCGCGGGGCGCAAAGTTGGGTCTGGTTCACTCATAAATCATCCATGGCGCAAGGTGCGGCGTTCTTCCAGTGGAAGGCTCAGCCACAACCGCCCTTAACCTTTCGGAGCCAACAATTGCAATGCAGCACGAATAAGTACAGGCGTTTCAGCATCAGGGTTTTCGCCCGCCGCTTGGGCCACTGCCCCCGCAGAATCACCGGGCGCATAACCAAGATTGCCAAGCGCAGACAAAGCTTCGGCCTGTGCCGATTGGTTTTGAACAACTGGGCTTGAAATAGGGCCTTCAATCACTTCGCCATCATCATCGCCCATGGCTTGAGCCATCGTGCCACCCATGGCCATGATTGATGGGGCCTTATCTTTCAGATCCAAAACCACACGCTGTGCAATCTTAGGTCCAATACCTTTGGCCGCTTTAATCGAATTCCAGTCTCCCAGCGCAATAGCGCGACTCACACCATCGGTACCTAAGGTGCCAAGAATTGCGAGGGATGCTTTGGCACCAACACCTTGAACGGAAGTGAGTAAACGATGCCATTCCTTATCCGCCAAGGTTGGAAAACCAAACAACTGCATCAGGTCCTCCCGCACAACCAAATCGGTGAACAAGGCGCAAACTTCACCCACCCCGGGCAAAGTCGCCATCGTCCGTTCCGAACAATACACGATATAACCAACGCCGCGCACATCAATCAGAACATGGTCTTTGGTGCGGTAATCTAGACGTCCTGTGAGTTTCCCAATCATACCAATGCCTTTTGTAATGCTTCTGCCAGCCCGCTGGCCCCACCATGATGGGCGTGACAAATGGCGATCGCCAATGCGTCCGTCGCATCAGGTCCCGCCAGCTCAACACCGGGCAATTGCAACTTAACCATATGGGCAACTTGGCCCTTGTCAGCATGACCAACACCAACAACGGTTTTCTTCACTTTATTTGGGGCATATTCACCGACAGTCAATCCGCCCTGCGCTGGCACCAACACGGCGATGCCCCGTGCCTGGCCCAGTTTCAGCGTTCCCGCGCCGTCCTTGTTTACAAAGGTTTGCTCAACCGCAGCCGTGTGCGGGGCATAGCGCACCATCACCTCAGTGAGGCCGCGATGCAATGACAAAAGGCGAACTGCTAAATCAGCCCCTTCAGAGTGGATAACGCCGTTCGCAACATGGCGAATACGCGGACCATCAACATCGATAACCCCCCACCCCATATTCCTAAGCCCTGGATCAATTCCTAAAACGCGCACCATTGCGTGACCTGCCCTGCATTGTTGTTACTTCTTTGCACAAATAGCACGAAACAAGAACATTCGCCAAGAGGCAACATTGCGTCGTACAAAACTCTATGCCTCAACATCACACAAACAACGTGCGCGAGGTCATGAATAACACCCTATTTTCATGGATATATTATTGCATTTACCTATGTCCAAAACGCATATCGAACATGCATTCTTAGTTATTGTTGGATTCAATTTTTGGCTCTAGACGCCACATTACAAGACCGGACAATCCCGGCCAACATTTATAAAGGACTGCGACAATGACAACATTCGGCACAAACAGCACTACATTCGGCACAACTTCAGTTGCAGCCCGTATTTCAGGCGCCGTTCACTCAGCAATTGATGCTGCTTTATTTTGGAATGACGCACGCTTGACATGTAATGCCCTTAAATCACTTAGCAACCGCGAGCTTGAAGACATTGGTCTTTCACGCGGCGACATCCAAACTGTTGCACGCGCACGCTAATTCGAATTCTAACAGAACCTCCTCCTCGCCCTCCCTCAGCGAATTAGAGCCCCTAGACTCAAAAACCGCGCAAACCCAATTCGGCTTGCGCGGTTTTTTATGTTTACTTGCAGCCTATCCCCCCTAAACGGGGCCAACGCACTTCTACGAACACTGGAGAGTCTCTAAATTAGCGGAGAATTGGGCCAATTACGGTCGCACAATACTCTGTTGCCGGATCAATTTGCATGGCCCATGCGCCGCCTTGTTCAACAAAGGTGCCCTGATCCAACTTGGCAACGCGTTCGTCATAAAGGTTTGGCCAAACAGCTACCAAATAAGCGCACTGAAAAACAACAAGCAGGCAAGAAGCATCACGATGCCTGCAACTGGAATACTGAACCCGCAGCGGCATGCATAAGGCTTAAGAACGATCAATCCATCATTACGGATCTCTGTAATATACCCACGCGCCATCGCTGTGTGTTTGCGCTCGATATCATTTAAACGTTCATCAAAATTTTACTTGGACCATACATGATTACACCTAATTATAAACGACCAGTCCCTGAACTGATCCAACCTGTGGATAGTCCTGAAATAAGTCCTTTTATAAGTGAATGCTTAAAAACCCCTTAGAACAGGGCTCTAATTATATCTTTTTCTGCAAGGTTAGCGTTGTCCATTCAACAATCTCTTCCCGATGAACAAGATTGACGCCGTTCTGTGCATACACTGAAATTACGTCATCGGCCTGCTCATTCAAAATCCCAGAGAGAACCGCATAGCCCTCATCCGCCAGATTCGTGGCCATATCTGGTGCCAATGCAATCAGGGGGCCTTTGAGAATATTGGCAAAAACCAAGTCATACGGTGCTTTGGCCAAAAGTTCAGGATGATCAAAACCAGCAGCTTCGACAGCAATGATGCGTCCGACCAAGTTATTGGCCTCAACGTTGGCATTGGCCACATCAACTGCGACTTCATCAATGTCACTGACCATAACGGGGTTCGGCCAAATGCGTGCCGCAGCCATGCCTAAAACAGCAGTACCGCAACCGATGTCCGCCACGTTTTCACCTTGAAATCCACCCTCTGACAGGCGGTCCAAAGCGCGCAAGCAGCCCAAGGTCGTACCATGATGGCCCGTCCCAAACGCCATTGCCGCCTCAATCAACAGTGGTTCGCAGTCTGCAGGTACTTTGTCGGCATCATGACTGCCGTAAACAAAGAAGCGCCCGGCCTCGACTGGTGCCAATTCACGGCGCACGTGCGCGACCCAATCAGTTTCTGGCAATTCAGAAACCGCAAAAGATTTGGCGCCCATTGCTGTCGCCAACAAAGACAGAGCTGTTTCATCCGGATGTTCTGTGAAATAGCCGCCCACTTCCCAAAGGCCCGAACCATCCTCTACTTCAAAAACCCCAATACCTGTCGGTTCCGGGATCAGTCGTTCCATCGCCGTGCCCAGCGCTTCGGCTGCAGGTTTTCCCAGAAGGGTCGTCAGCGCAGTGAATGTCGGCATTATCGGCTCCAATATAACGTTAGTCGTGGTTCGGCGCGCACACTAAATCGTACGTCGACAGCCACTAGGTTCAGCTTCGCGACATAGCGCCAGCCCCGCAGTGCCGCAAGGGCTGGTTAAACTCAGGCCGCCGCTTCAGTCAGTGCAGGCTTAAATATTGTCTCATGCCCAGGCCCCGGATGACGTGGGATCAAAAGTGCGAGGCTTAGGGACACGCATGCCATCCCAGCGGCAATCAAAAACACCAAAAGTGGTGACACCAGCCAAAGCAATCCAAGCGTCACAGGCAGAACAACCGCCGCGATATGATTGATGGTAAAAGCGACAGCCGCGGTTGGCGCGATATCGGCAGGGTCCGCGATCTTTTGAAAATAGGTTTTCAATGCCAATGCCAGCCCGAAAAAGATGTGATCAACCACGTACAAGAAGGCCGCAACCAGTACCCCCCAGCCAAGATAATAAACACCACCGTAAGACAAGAAGACCAACGCCAAACCGACGTATTCAAACACCAACGTGCGCCGTTCACCAAAGCGTTGAACAATGCGACCCAGCAATGGGGCCACCAACATATTGATCATCAGGTTGATCAGGAACAGCGAGGTCAGCTCGTGAACCTCGAAGCCAAACTTTTCAACCATCATAAACCCTGCGAACACGACAAAGATTTGGCGACGGGCACCCGACATGAACTGCAGCGCATAATACAACCAGTAGCGTTTGCGTAGCACCATGCTTTTATTCTGAACTGTTGGGCCTTCAAACTGAGGGTAGGCGACCATCGCAAAAACGGCGATGATGACAGTCGCAGCACCGCCGCAGACATAAACGACATTATAGCCCAACCCCAATGGTTCCCACAGGAGCAGGATGATCAAATAGACAATGAAGGTCGCGGCAGACCCTAAGGCCATCATCCACCCCATGATACGCGGGGCATCGGCAATTGGCAGCCACTGCAATTGCAGTGATTGGTTCACCGTCTCGTAATAGTGAAACCCTATCGAGCTGAGCATTGTTAGCGTCAAAATTCCGGTCAAAGATGGGTAGTAAGCCGTGATAGCAGTGGCGACCCCAAGCAGGACAAGGGACACCAGCCCCAACACTTGTTCGCGCAAAAAGATAATGATGGCGATTACACCAACGGCCAAGAATCCGGGTATTTCACGCACTGTGTGTAACAATCCAATGTCGGAACCATCAAAATTAGCAACTTCAATTACAAAGTTGTTCAACAAGGCAGACCACGTGTTGAACGCTATCGGCATGGCAAAAGCCATCAGGGCCAACAATACTATAGGACGGCGCCAGCGCGGTAGTTTTTGCGCTTCAGCAAGTGTGACAGTTTTCAACATACGGCAGACCTACGCCCAAACATTGAGAAGGGAAATAGAGGAATGGCCCGTGCGAATACGATGTCTCAAGCTGTAAGAAAAAATGAATTAATAAAAATTCTGCGGGTCAATATCGATTGCCAATTTCAGATCGCCCTTTAGTTTGACCTGCGCGACCCAGCGCGACAAGGCACCTTGCAACGCTACTGTCTTTTTGGCCTTCACCAACATACGCACACGATGACGTCCACGCACACGGGCAATCGGTGCAGATGCTGGCCCAAATATCTGCGCACCAACCGCGCGAAGTGGTTCATCTATACGGGCCAGGTGGTTCGCCAAATCAAAAACCTGAGGCAAATCGGTGCCACTTACGATGATTCCAGCCATGCGCCCATAAGGCGGCACGCCTGCTGCTTTGCGTTCAGCAGCTTGGGCCCGCCAAAAGCCTTCTTCGTCACCTTCAAGGATCGAACGAATAACGGGATGCTCTGGCTGGTAGGTCTGCAGCATCGCCGTACCCGGTTTTTCGGCACGCCCAGCGCGACCAGCAACCTGACGCATCAGTTGAAACGTCCGCTCAGCCGCACGCAAGTCAGATCCCTGAAGCCCCAAGTCCGCATCAATCACACCCACCAATGTAAGGTTAGGAAAGTTGTGCCCCTTAGCAACCAACTGCGTCCCGATAACGATATCCGCACCACCAGCAGCAATCGCTTCAATCTCAGCCTTCAACGCGCGGGCTGATCCATACATGTCTGAACTTAGCGTGGCGATGCGTGCATCTGGAAACAGCTCAGCCGCTTCCTCGCCCAAACGCTCCACCCCCGGACCAACGGGGGCCATGCGCCCCTCCACATCACAAGACGGGCATTTAATTGGCATTTCTTTGCTCTCACCGCATTGGTGACAAACCAGACGGTTCTGGAAACGGTGCTCCACCATTCGCGCATCGCAATCGTCACATCCTATCTGATGACCACATGCACGACATAAAGTGATCGGCGCATAACCACGACGGTTGATAAACAGCATCGCCTGCTCACCCGCATCGATACGTTTTTGCACCTCGGATTTCAGGGCTTCAGACACCCAATGGTTGGCGGGCAAATTGGCGTCGCGCATATCTATGGTCTTCATCGTCGGCATAACTGCGGGACCAAAGCGCGAGGTAAGCTCAAGACGTTTGTACTTGCCGCTTTCTGCATTAGCCCAGCTTTCTAAGGAAGGCGTGGCAGAGGCCAGCACCACATGCGCCCCACAAATCGAAGCACGTAAAACAGCCATATCGCGGGCATTATACAACACGCCCTCTTCCTGCTTATATGACGTATCATGTTCCTCATCGACCACGATTAAACCAAGGTTCTGATAGGGAAGGAACAATGCAGAGCGCGCGCCAATTACCAGCTGCGCCTGCCCCTGCCCGATCATACGCCAGATGCGACGGCGTTCAGTCATCGTCGCGCCAGAATGCCATTCTGCTGGCCGATGGCCAAAGCGTTCCTGCACTCGTTTAAGGAACTCAGCCGTCAGCGCAATCTCTGGCAACAACACCAATGCCTGACGCCCAGCGCGCAATGCCGCCGCCACGGCTTCCAGGTAAACCTCAGTCTTACCCGAACCCGTCACCCCGCGCAAAAGCGTTGTACCGTATTTACCTGATTGAACCGCATCCGCGAGGTATGCAGATGCCGTTGCCTGATCCTCTGTCAGTTCTTTACTTGGTAGGCTCGGATCAAGGCGCGGGAAAGGCATATCGCGTGGGCTGTCTTCTTCCGCCACAGCCCCTTGCTCGACCAAACCTTTGACCACCGAGGTTGTGACACCCGCCAACTCAGCTAATTCTTTCAGTGTAAATGACAGATCGCCGTATTCAGCCAGCGTATTCAGGACCTTATGGCGGGCATCAGTCATGCGCTCTGGTTCGGACGGTCCACGTCGATAAATTTTGCGCATGGACGGTGAATCGCCCAGCCCCGGTGCACGTGTCGCCAATCGCAGCATCGCGTTCGTAGGTGTTAAGGTGTAATCACCCGATCGTTGTAAAAAATCGCGCATTTCCAGTCGCATAGGCGCGGCATCCAGCACACGGTAAGCGGCGCGCACTTTTTTGATGTCCCAATCACCTTTGCCAGCGCCCCAAACAACACCAATCACCTTACGCGGTCCCAGCGGCACTTCCACAAATGCACCCAGATGGCAGCCACCCTCAGGTGCCTTATAATCCAGCATGCGATCCAAGGGTTCGACGGTCAGCACCCCAATCAGGGCACCCTCATCAAAATACTCTAGCCCGGTTTGGGATTGGCACACGTCTTTGCTCCGGCTTCGGTTCAAGGTTTCAATTTCTACAACGTGGGGTACATGCAATCGCAAGACAACACTACAGTACAATCGGCACAGTTAATCTTACGTATTTAATGAGAGAGTATTGTCAGCGAAAGCACCATCTCATTCTGAAAACAGCTGCCATTAAATGCCCCAACCATCACCAACATTACTCACCAGAACCACAGCAATTTACGTCTGCAGCCCGCCCCCCTCGCGATGACAGAATGCAGGCCCAGTATGCCCCCAGAAGCTTCAGCCAAAAAGCGCAAACGTCGCGCACTTTTACATCAGTTCGTAATAAAAATCGCCCCCATCTCCACCATGACGCGAAATCGCACCAATTTTGCAATATTCTCGCCCATAAAAGTAAAAAATTTTAGATTTAACACCGCGCACATGTTATGTGAGAGAAAAATAATTAGAGGCCAGCATGAACAGTAGCCCGAAAATTGATGATACGTTGCGCGAAGCTATTATTTTGCAACCAAACGTTATTCTAGACGACAAGGACCTAATGCAAGCGTTGATCGCTGCAAATGAGCAAGCAATGGGCGGCAATATTGTCGACCTGCGAGGCGTTGCTATGGATCGCCTCGAAAGCCGCCTTGATCGACTTGAAAACACACACCGTTCGGTGATCGCAGCCGCATACGAAAACCTTGCAGGCACAAATCAGGTGCACCGCGCTATTTTGCGGATGCTGGACCCGATGGAGTTTGAAGCGTTCTTGCGCGATCTCAACGGTGCTGTCTCAGAAATTCTGCGCGTAGATGCCACGAAACTGGTTCTTGAGACCGTGCAAAGCGATACTCAAAATACGGTTAAGCCTTTGGGCGAAGTTTTGAGCGTTGTCGAACCTGGGTTTATTGATGATTATCTTTTAAATGGACGTGGAGGTCAGGTGCGCAAAGTGACATTGCGCAAAGTCCAGAATTTATCTGAAATGATCTATGGGAAAAATGCGGAATGGATCCGCTCAGAAGCCTGTCTAAAGTTAGACTTTGGCAATGGACGCCTGCCCGGCCTATTGGTCATGGGCGCAGAAGATCCGCATATGTTTAGACCACAGCAAGGCACTGATCTATTGGCCTTTTTCTCGGGGGTCTTTGAACGCGCGATGCGGCGCTGGTTGTTTTGAGCCTGATCTCACCTGCAGCGCGTGACGCCCTACAGGAATGGCTTGACCACCAAAAATCGCTCAAGGGATCCGCAGAAAACACTGTAACCGCCTATGCGGGCGATGTGACTGAATTTCTTGCGTTTATCACTGGCCACAAGGGCGAATCCCAAGGCTTAGGGGCCCTATCCAAAATCACAATCAGCGATTTGCGCGCATGGATGGCCAACAGCCGTGGAGCAGGTGTTGGGCCTCGTTCCCTGGCGCGAAAACTGTCTGCAGTTAAGGTGTTTTATCGTTGGCTTGCCGCGCGTGAAGGGTTCGAACCGACCGCCGTTCTGCTCACACGCTCTCCTAAATTTACCAAAAAACTACCCCGTCCACTGGCGATTGATGCCGCGCGCGACTTGATCGAAACCGTTGAAATGCAATCGCTTGAACCCTGGGTCGCAGCCCGCGACGCTGCAGTGGTGACATTGCTTTGGGGCTGTGGCTTGCGGATTTCTGAGACCCTTGGATTAAAGGGGATCGACGCCCCCCTACCACAGGTCATGCGGATCACAGGTAAAGGCGGCAAAGAACGGATCGTACCCGTCGTAGATGCAGCCCGCGCAGCGGTTGATGCATATGTCAAAGCCTGCCCTCACATTTTGACCGACGATGGGCCACTGTTTCGAGGCGTACGTGGTGGCGTCTTGTCGCCCAGGGCCATTCAAAAAGCGATGGCATCAGCACGGATGCAACTGGGCCTTCCAGCTACGGCAACACCACACGCCTTACGGCACAGCTTTGCCACGCACCTATTAAACGCAGGTGGCGACTTACGCACGATCCAAGAATTGCTGGGACACGCATCGCTTTCGACCACGCAAGCCTATACCGCAATCGACACTGCGCATTTGTTGGACGTGTATAACAACGCGCACCCGAAGGCCTAAATCAGTTTAAGCGGCCCAAGGTCATGCAAACGTTTATGCCCAATCGTCATTGAATCTGCCACTATAAGTACAAAGCATCGTGCACATGATCAATGTATGGATACCACAACTCACACGCGGGGACGTTAACATAAAAACACCCACTTGCATCGGTGCCGCAGCTTTCGGCCTTGCAGTTACAGCCACAACAGCCTTCGTCGAAGACTTTACAACTTTGACCTAAACGCGAAGACATTGTCGCACTTTATTACAGCCTGCCTGACGAGCTAGCCCAAGGCTATACAAAACAGGTGACGCAGTCGGCGCGAATTTCCGTTCATGGGCCCCAACAGCCACGCAACCAGCGATTCAAGGATCACACGGGACAAGCATCCTCAACACCGTCACAAACGATATCCCAGCTGAGCAATATCTAAAATTCGAAGCCGAAGACGTAAAAATGCCAGTTGGTTTTGTTTTGGCCAAAGAATCCATCAGTCCTTTAATCAAAAAGAAAAAGGCGCGCCTCGGTCCACTTTTCTTCATGAAAAAAAATATAAGCAGGTTCGATTCCAGAAACAAACGATTGGCTCTACGCTGGCCCGCAGCCAAACGGCAAGATCATGAAAATCAAGCAGTCTTTCTGCAATGATTGCCACGAAGCATAAGAAGAATTCGATTATCTGGTCTGCCCAGTCGAAAATGTCCGTTTGGGCCAAGATCAGTAGTTGAACATCATCGTTGAATAATCTTTTAGAAACCCGTCAATCCAATTGGCGGGTTTCGCTTTGCATTTCTCGCAACCTTACGGCATGTAAGCGGCATGACACCAAAAATTTGCGCCCTCTCCGTACACCTACTGACCGCCACTGGTGCAGTTTTCGCAATGCTAGCAATGCTAGCCGCAGTCGATGCCAGATGGGACCAGATGTTCCTTTGGTTGGTTGTTGCATTCTTTGTTGACGGAATTGATGGGCCATTGGCACGTCACTACGATGTCAAAAAGAACGCTGCTGAATTTGATGGTGTGCTACTTGATCTGATCATCGACTACCTAACTTATGTCTTTATCCCTGCATTTGCATTGTTCAAATCTGGGCTTATGGATGGCTGGACAGGCTGGTTTGCGATTATCCTTATTACGTTTACATCCGCAATGTACTTTGCTGATACACGTATGAAAACTAAGGATAATTCATTCTCTGGTTTTCCAGGATGTTGGAACATGCTGGTCTTAGTTATCTTTGCGCTTGAACCAAATTTTTGGGTATCGCTGGCACTTGTAACCATCTTAGCCGTTGCAATGTTCCTGCCACTTAAATTCGTTCACCCAGTGCGCACAGAACGTTGGCGCGCTGTAACGTTGCCTGTGGCAATAGCTTGGACGTTCTTTGCAGGTTGGGCCGCTTGGGTCGACTTTCACGCCGAAAGCTGGGCACACTGGGGTCTTGTGATCAGCAGCGTTTATTTGCTGGGTGCAGGCGTCGCGCAACAAGCTATCCCAGAGCGCACAGCTAAAGTATAACCACTAAATCAATAATCCAGCCGCGCCCTCATGGCGCAGCAATGCAACCTTGGTCTCGACACCACCTTCACCTGAAAACCCTGTTAGGCCATTAGCACCCATAACGCGGTGGCAAGGAATGATAATTGGGATCGGATTTCCACCACAGGCTTGTCCCACCGCTTGGGCTGGAACGCCCAAATTCTTAGCAATTTCACCGTAGGTTCGGGTGTAGCCAAAGGGGATCGCAAACATCACAGCACACACATCACGTTGAAAATCAGTGCCTTTAACATTCATTGGCAAATCAAACGTCTCTAATTCACCACGCGCATACGCCAACATCTGGATTTCGGCAGCATGCAGAACATCACTGTGATCATCAGCAGCGATGCCCCAATCAAGGCGCGTGATCTCTCCCGCTTCCTCCACAATACACAGCAGACCAAACTGTGTTTTAACGCTACGCCGTTTGATCTGTGACATGCGGTACCCCTAAAAACGACAGACCAATCCATGAATAGAAAAACCCCGCCCGAATAAGGGCGAGGCTAGAATAATTCTCGACAATCGCCAAGATGACTTAAGTCGTAGCCATCATGCCTTTTTCTTGAGCTAATGCACGCATGCGCTCCTGAAGCTTTTCAAATGCCCGCACTTCAATCTGGCGAATACGCTCACGGCTCACTTTGTATTGTGTGCTCAGATCTTCCAACGTGATCGCTTCATCGCTTAGGCGGCGTTGGGTCAGAATGTCTTTTTCACGGTCGTTCAAAACATCCATCGCTTCGGTCAACATTTTGCGGCGCACGGTCAATTCATCATTGGCCTCGTAATCGCCAGCTTGGTCCGCACTTTCGTCCTCAAGCCAATCTTGCCATTGCATGGTCCCCTCGCCCTCAGAGCCAACGGTCGCATTCAATGATGCATCCCCACCACTCATGCGGCGATTCATGCTGACCACTTCGGTTTCCGTTACACCCAGGTCATTAGCAATTCGAGCCACGTTTTCTGGACGCAGATCACCTTCTTCAAGTGCACCAATGCGGCTCTTGGCTTTGCGCAGGTTAAAGAACAATTTCTTCTGAGCAGAAGTTGTGCCCAACTTCACCAAAGACCACGAACGCAGAATGTATTCCTGGATGCTCGCGCGGATCCACCACATGGCGTAGGTCGACAGGCGAAAGCCCTTTTCAGGATCAAACCGCTTAACTGCCTTCATCAAACCAACATTGGCCTCTGAAATCACTTCGGCTTGGGGCAGACCGTAGCCGCGATAACCCATCGCAATTTTAGCTGCTAAACGCAGGTGGCTGGTAACCATTTTATGGGCCGCGCCTGTGTCTTCTTTTTCAACCCAAGCTTTGGCCGCCATGTATTCTTCCTCAGGCTCCAACATTGGGAACTTGCGGATTTCTTGCATGTAACGGTTCAGGCCACCTTCTGGGGTTGGTGCCGGCAGATTTGCATAATTGGCCATTGTCAGTCCCTCTCATTTGGGCGCACACGTTGATGAGTGTGAGATTGATATGTGTGCCGCACAGACAGGTTTCAAGAGGTTGCCTATGCGATAATTTTAATATGAAGACGCCAAAGGCGAAGACAATGCAATGTAACACGCCTAGGTGCGCCCTCTGACACAGGCTTAACAAACAAAGGCTTCGCTATTTGGCTGGAATCTCAAGTGCTGCGATCAAACGGGACATATCCGCAGGCATATCCGCCTCGAAGCGCATCATCTCGCCGGTTACCGGGTGCTCGAACCCCAAAACAGCCGCGTGTAGGGCTTGACGCTTGAAAACACCAAGCTCACGCAGACCATCATCACTGATTGATCCTTTAGGCAGCTTACGCTTGCCGCCATAAACCGGATCACCGACGAGACCGTGACCGGCATGGGTCATATGCACGCGAATTTGGTGCGTACGGCCTGTTTCTAACCAACATTCCATCAAAGCAATCACTTCAGGCGCACCAAAGCGCTGAACCGTACGGGCGCGGGTCACAGCGTGACGCCCACCCTGAAACAACACCGCTTGGCGTTGGCGATCTGTCTTATGACGGGCCAGTTGGGTGGTCATCCGCAAAATATTGCTGGTTTCAAAGCTTGCGCCCTTAACGCCGCGCAACCTTGGATCATTCGCATCAGGCACACCGTAAACCAGCGCTTTATAGTAACGTTCAGTGCTGTGGTCTGCAAACTGAGCTGCCAAACCATGGTGCGCCGTATCTGTCTTGGCTGCGACTAAAATTCCAGATGTTTCTTTATCAATGCGGTGCACGATTCCCGGGCGCTTCATTCCACCAACGCCAGACAAAGTATCACCACAGTGATGCATCAAGGCATTAACCAATGTGCCGTTCGGCGTACCAGGTGCAGGATGGACAACCATGCCCGCAGGTTTGTTTACCACAATCAGGTCATCATCTTCATAGATCACATCCAGCGGAATGTTCTCTGGCAAGATGTGGCTTTCTTCGGCCTCTGGCACGTCGATTTCAACATCAGCGCCCACAAGAACCTTGGCCTTTGGATCAAGAACGACAACTCCGTTCACTTTGACAGAGCCATCCGTGATCAAACGGGATAAACGGGTGCGCGACAGCGATGCATCCTCTGGAACATCACGTGCAACCGCCTTATCAAGACGGGAGGGCGGTGCATCGCTGATACGGAAACGAACTGAGGTGATCGACATGATAGATCCTGTTGAACCCGCGAACTTGCGGTTTTTAAGACGATTGGTGACAGTACTTACAGCCACGATGTTGATCGGCGTTGTAGTCGTGGTCGGCCTGCTTGTCACCCGCCTGTCGTCAAAAGGTCCTCACCTGCCCCAAATGATAACTTTACCAGACGGATCAACCGCCACAGCCTTCACCCAAGGCGATACATGGTATGCGATTGTAACCAGCGAAAACCAAATCCTGATCTACAATCGTACAGACGGCGAACTGCGTCAGATCATTAAAATAAAATAAGCCAGGTTTAGGTTTGTTGTTTTTAAAGGGGGAGGCTCACCGGTGCCCAGTACAAGGGTCTAGGCGAGAGGGTCCTGCAACCCCAGGCTAGGTTTCATGTAGCGAAATGGGGAGTGTTCGTTATTATATGATGCGGTAACGTCTCTCGTGCGATGTTAAGCAACTTTGCCTGACAATGCCACAGATGTTAACGGGCTAAACGTCTCAAAATTATCTTTGTAAATAATCATAAGCCCCGCTACGGCAATAACATACAATGGGATAGTGATCATAAACGCAAAAAAATATGACTCATCAAGCAAACCTTTTAGGTCCGAAAAAAGAATAGTATTATCAATTGTACTGTTAAGCACATAAACTAAAATAACAAGACAAACGGCCTTAAACCCAAAATTGTAATAGGCGGTCATGTTGCGAAATACAAGAAGCCAAAACAGCACAAAAATCCGCCCTTCTAAGACAATTAAGAACTCTTCGGTGCGTGAATTTGGATCTAGTTCAGCAACTTGGTTAATTTTTAGTAAAAAATACAAAACTATAAACAATAAAGCACCCGGAGTGCTTTGGTCAGCCAAAATTAGTAATGAATTGATGATGCAGCTCTGCCTATACTTTAATTAAATAGCTTACACACTAATAGGATTAAGCATCTTTGATATTATCTTTATGAACAATGGCGACCCATACAAGGCTAATTACCAACAAAGGCCTGGACAGTTGAAACGTTGAAAAATATGGCCTTTCAGCTACTAGCGCAAAGTTTGAAAAAAGAATGTTGGTGTCAATTGCGCTGTTGAGCATGTACACAAACAAAATTAGGCTCAAATACTTAAATCCATAATTGTAATAGGCAGATATATTCATGACCATGAGAAATACCAAAACCACAGTAGCGCGTATATTAAGTACAGAAAAATATCCTTGATCAAGGAAATCTATATTAACCCCATCAATAAGATTTCCTTTTACTAAAAGATACAACACAAAGCCTAAAATTATGTATAGATTAATAAAACCAAGCAGTATTCTAAACGTCGAAGACTGGACAACAAGACCATCTACTATGGACTGCTCATCAGTGGTATTAGAGAATAAAAAAGAAATTTCATTATCATTTTTTTTTCGAAACATACCGTCAATCCCTAGGCTGAGGACTAGATGTGAGCTC
>Ga0206127_1003125_pt1 | contig 15563 bp, 16 predicted proteins | sample Helgoland_Spring_6_FD_148646 | JGI IMG/M metagenome (GOLD analysis project Ga0206127, IMG submission 148646) | Pelagic subsurface seawater microbial communities from Kabeltonne, Helgoland, North Sea - Helgoland_Spring_Bloom_20160419_1 | ecosystem: Environmental > Aquatic > Marine > Epipelagic ...
CCGGCGCAGCCAAAACCTTGGGGTAGCTGTGTGTTTGGTGCTGTTTATCGGATTGGTGGCCGTGCTGAGCTTGGTGAAGATTACCAATACTGGCCCGGTTGAGGGTTATGATCACGCGCCGCGCGCATCGGTGACCGAGGAGGCCAGCGAGTGACGCCGAAACTTAAAACCCTGAGCCAGACCGTGGCGGTTGTTGTTGTGATGGGAAGCCTGGCCTGGGCCAGTGTGCCATTCTATGACTGGTTTTGCCGCGTTACAGGCTTTGGCGGCGTGACTGGCACGGCCGATTTGGGCAGCGAGACCATCTTGGATGAAACGATAAATATCCGTTTCGACGCCTCTGTCGAAAAAGATATGAAATGGCGTTTCAAACCGGTTGCGCGCACCATGGAATTGAAAATTGGCGAGACAGGTTTGGCCTTTTACGAGGCCTATAATCCGACCGATCGTCCCATTGCCGGATCGGCCAGCTACAACGTCACCCCTTACCAAGCGGGCGGCTTTTTCACTAAAATTGATTGTTTTTGCTTCGAAGAGCAGCTTTTGATGCCTGGTGAGCGGGTCCAGATGCCCGTAACTTTCTATGTGGACCCTGAAATCGTAGGTGACAGAGAAGGTAAGTATATCCATACGGTCACTTTATCGTATACATTCCACGAAATTGATTTGCCCGAGGCTCAGGCCGCGTTGCAGATTGATACACCCATAAAACGAAACTAAGTTCGACGAGGCCCAACTATGGCACATGAAAAGAACCACGATTATCACATCCTACCCCCTTCAGTGAACCCGTTTTTGGGCTCCTTGTCGGCTTTAGTGATGCTGACAGGGGCAATCCTCTGGATGCATGACAATGGCCCCTACATCTTCTTGGCCGGCTTTGTAGGCGTGCTCTACATCATGTACGCATGGTGGAGCGAAGTTGTGGTTGAGAGCCATGTGGGCGATCACACACCAGTCGTACAAATCGGCCTGCGCTACGGGTTCATCTTGTTTATCATGTCTGAAATCATGTTCTTCTCTGCGTGGTTCTGGAGCTTTTTCAAACATCAGCTCTACCCGATGTATGAATATGTCGGCACGCAATATGTGAAGCCTGAGTTCCACCAAATCAACGCTTTCGAACTGCCGCTGATCAACACGCTCCTGCTTTTGATCTCCGGCTGTGCGGCGACATGGGCACACCACGCCTTGGTGCATGACAACAACCGCAAAGATTTGCGCTTGGGGTTGATCTTGGCGATTGCTTTTGGCGCGATTTTCACAGCATTTCAGGTCTATGAGTACCACGAATTGTTGGTCGTTGATGGCTGGACCTTTTCCGGCGAGATCACATTCGCTAACTTCTTTATGGCTACCGGATTTCACGGCATGCACGTTCTGATCGGTACGATCTTTCTGCTGGTCTGTTTGATCCGCGTCACCAAGGGGCACTTCACTCCGGAAAGCCATGTGGGATTTGAGGCTGCGGCTTGGTATTGGCACTTCGTGGATGTGGTTTGGCTCTTCTTGTTCGCAGCCGTTTACCTCTGGGCGGGCTAAATCGGCCTTGCCGGCGCTTCGGCGCGACGGTTAGTTTTTAAGAAGGGCGGCGAACAGCTGCCCTTTTTGTACTTTGAAGGGGATGAAATGCGGTATTGGGGCATGATAATTTTGGGCATTGGGGGCACGGCCATCTTACTCGGTTTGGGCGTCTGGCAAGTGCAGCGCTTGGCTTGGAAAACCGAAATTCTGGCGCAGATCGAGCGCAAGATTTTGGCGCCTGCCGTCGATATTCCCGCTCAGGTCGCGCCCGCCACGGATGACCTTCTGCCCGTGCGCGGCACCGGGCGTTATGTCGGGGATCGCACGGTCCGCGTCCTCGTGTCCCAAAAGATCTATGGTGCAGGCTATCGCTTGATCAGCGCCTTTGAGCTGAATGATGGCCGCAAGATTATGATCGATCGCGGGTTTACCTCCGTGCGCGCAGATATGCCCGCCATGCCCAAGGGTTCGGGTAAGGTGGTGGGCAATCTGCAATGGCCGCAAGAAATTGACAGTTTCACCCCTGACAATGATCTTGCCGCGAATATATGGTTTGCCCGAGATGTGGCCACACTGTCCGCTCATCTGCAGACTGAGCCAATCTTATTGGTGCTGCGCAACAGCAGCTTTGCCGAAGATGCGGCCCAGCCATTGCCCAAAATGAGCGCCAATATCCCGAATGATCATCTTAATTATGCGCTGACTTGGTTTTCTTTGGCATTTATCTGGCTTGGAATGTCAGTTTATTTCCTTTACCGATCCCGTGACATTCAAACTTAGGGCCAAGGCAATGAAATATATCTCAACCCGCGGGAATGCGCCTGTTTTATCATTTGAAGAGGCCATGTTGAGTGGACTGGCGCGGGACGGCGGGCTGTATGTGCCGCAAACTATTCCGCAGATGAGCAGCGCTGATATTGCAGCGCTGGCCGGTCAATCCTATGAGGAGATCGCCTTTCGCGTTATGAAACCCTTTGTCGGGGACTGTTTCAGCGAGGCGGAACTGATGGAGTCGATCACCGCGGCCTATGCGAGTTTTGGCCATGCGGCGCGGGCGCCATTGGTGCAATTGAGTCCAAATCATCATCTGCTCGAGTTGTTCCACGGCCCAACATTGGCCTTCAAGGATTTTGCCATGCAGCTGATTGGTCAGCTGTTTCAAAAGGCGCTCACGCGGCGCGGGGAGCAGGTAACAATCGTCGGCGCGACCTCGGGTGATACCGGGTCGGCTGCGATCGAGGCTTTTCGCGGTTTGGATGTGGCCAATGTCTTTATTCTCTTTCCCAATGGCCGGGTGTCAGAGGTGCAGCGCCGTCAAATGACCACGCCGGCCGATGCCAACGTCCACGCCATCGCAATGGAGGGCACATTCGACACCTGCCAAGCCATGCTCAAAGATATGTTCAATGACTTTGAATTCCGCGATGGGGTGAAATTGGCCGGGGTCAACTCAATCAATTGGGCCCGCGTTTTGGCGCAGGTGGTATATTACTTTAGCGCCGCAACAAGTCTCGGCGCCCCGCATCGCAAGGTCTCCTTCACTGTGCCCACAGGCAATTTCGGAGATATTTTTGCAGGCTACATCGCTAAGCGTATGGGGTTGCCGATTGACCGTTTGGTGATTGCCACCAACCGCAATGACATTTTACACCGGGCCATAGGCACCGGACGCTATGACACCGATCAAGTTTTTCCCACAATTACCCCATCCATGGATATCGAAGTTTCCTCAAATTTCGAACGGGCGCTGTTTGATGCCTATGATAGAAATGGCGCGGCTGTGGCACAGCTGATGGGGGAGATGAAGCAAGGTGGTTTTGGCATCAGCCAGGGCGCTTTGCATGCGTTGCGCGCGTATTTCGATAGTGGCCGCAGCTCGGATGAGCAAACCAGTGCTACGATCCAAAATCTCTTTGCTACCACCGGCGAAGTGCTGTGCCCACATTCCGCCGTAGGGGTGAAAGTGGCTGAGGAACATTTGGGGCGCTCCCCGATGATCACCCTGGCAACGGCACATCCTGCAAAATTCCCTGACGCTGTAGAGGCGGCCATCGGTCTGCGGCCGGAGCTGCCACGCTGGCTGGCGGATTTGTTCGATCGCGAAGAACGCGTCACTGAAATGCCCAATGATTTGCAACGTATGAAATCCCTAGTTCGCGAGCGTATAGCCCCTTGACCGTTCAAACCCATCGCCTGAAAAACGGCTTTCGCATCGTCACCGAACATATGCCGGGGCTAAAATCGGCCTCTGTGGGCATATGGATCAACGCCGGCGGCCGTCATGAGCGGATTGAACAAAACGGCATAGCGCATTTTCTGGAGCATATGGCCTTTAAGGGGACCGAGCGGCGGACTTCTGTGCAAATTGCAGAGGCGATTGAGGATGTGGGCGGATATATCAACGCCTATACCAGCCGCGAGACGACGGCTTATTATGCGCGGGTGTTGCAGGGCGATGTGCCCTTGGCGCTGGATGTCATTTCAGATATTGTGCTCAATTCGATTTTTGACCCGGCTGAGATTGAAGTCGAACGTGGCGTGATCCTGTCTGAGATTGGTCAAGCTCTGGATACGCCAGATGATATTATCTTCGATTGGCTGCAAGAGGTCTCCTATCCAGGTCAGGCCATTGGGCGCTCAATCTTGGGGCCTGAGGAACGGGTGACTCAATTTCAAAAATCGGATTTGTCGCAATTTGTACGGGAAAATTACAGCCCCGATCAAATGGTCCTGGCGGCAGCTGGAGCGGTGGATCATGCGGAAATCCTGCGCCAGTGTGAAGATATTTTTGGAGATTTGACCCCGCGGGCGAAGTCACTTGTGACACCTGCGCAATTTCAGGGCGGAGAAATTCGCCGCGTAAAAGATCTTGAACAAGCACATTTTGCGGTATCCTTTGAAAGCTCAAATTATAAAGATCCTGAAATCTATACGGCGCAAATTTTCTCGACGGCCTTTGGTGGCGGCATGTCGTCCCGGCTCTTTCAAGAGGTACGGGAAAAGCGTGGGCTATGCTATTCGATTTTTGCCAGTGCGGGTGCCTATTGCGACACGGGCACGATGACATTCTATGCCGGGACCTCTGGCGATAAACTGGCTGATTTGGCGAATATCACCATAGATGAGCTGAAACGCGCCGCAGAGGACATGAGCGAAGTTGAAGTGGCCCGAGCGCGGGCTCAGATGAAAGCAGGCATGTTGATGGGGCTGGAAAGCCCATCTGCGCGGGCTGAGCGTCTGGCGCGGATGCTGGCGATTTGGGATCGCATTCCGGTTTTGGACGAGGTTGTGGCTCAAATTGATGCGGTCAGTGTTGAGGCCGTGCGGAGCTATGCAGGGGCGATGACCGATGGTGCGCCCGCGGCTATGGCACTTTACGGACCGGTGAGCGATGCGCCTGATATTAGGGCGGTGCAGGCCAGGTTGGTGGCGTGAGTGATGTTTACCCGTAATACCAAGCCTGTGTGTGAGACCGACCGCCTGATCTTGCGGTTGCCTCAACACACTGACTTTCGGTCTTGGGTGGATCTGCGCAGCGACAGCCGCGATTTCCTGTCTCCTTGGGATCCAGTTTGGTCGGAGGAGCATTTGACCCGGAGAAATTTTACCGCGCGCGTCTATTGGGCACAGCGCGCGGTCAAAACCGGCGCCGGCTGCCCTATGTTTTTGATCCGTAAAATTGATCAAGCTCTTGTTGGGGCGGTGACATTGGACAATATCCGCAGAGGCCCGGCTCAGGCGGGCACTTTGGGATATTGGACCGGAGAGCGGTTCGCACGCCAAGGCTATATGCGCGAGGCGGTCAACGGGTTGGTCGCCCACGCATTTAGAAAGCTGGATCTTAGCCGAATTGAAGCGGCCTGCTTGCCGGAAAACCATCCTTCGCGCGGATTGTTGGAGAGCTGTGGCTTTAAATATGAAGGAGTGGCGCAGAGTTATTTGCAAATCGCAGGGCGCTGGCGCACCCATGTTCTTTACGCCGCGATCCGCTTTGACCGACGTGGGAAAACCGAGGCGGGCTAAAGGCCCTCATAGGCGCAGAGGCAGTGAACCGGCATATCCAAACTCTCCAGCTCACGCCGGCCGCCGAGATCGGGTAGATCGATGATAAATGCGCATCCGATGACATCGGCGCCGAGACGCTCCAGCAGCTTGAGACCTGCAGACGCCGTTCCGCCTGTGGCCAAAAGATCATCAACCACCAAGACCTTTTCACCCGGCTCAATAGCGTCTTCATGAATTTCCATGATTGCTTCGCCATACTCGAGCGTATAGGCCTGTGACAGGGTTGCGCCGGGCAGCTTGCCTTGCTTGCGGATTGGCACAAACCCTTTTCCCAGTTCATAGGCAATCGCACCGCCCAGAATAAAGCCTCGCGCTTCAAGGCCGACGATTTTATCCACCGGGGCACCTGTATAAGGATGCAGCAGCTGATCAATCGCCAGACGCAGGCCAGTCGGGTCGGCAAATAGAGTGGTGACATCGCGAAACATAATTCCCTCATGAGGGAAATCAGGGATTGTGCGGATATAGTCTTTCACGTTCTTCATTGCGCATTCCTCTTCTTTCGTTCCCGCCATAACAGCTCTGCCAAAAGACACGAGCTCCAATTTGCCAGGCTTTGTACGATGGTGCTTAGCGCAAGACTCGCCCAGCCACAGCGTCGAGCTTGCCGAGCAACATTGGATCGCGCGCCTCTGGCGCGGTAAGTATGGCATATTCCAGCGCCCTGTCGCAGCCATGCGGACAGGCGGCGCGGGTTGGGCCCAAAAGCTGCGGTAGGCGCGCCACCATTCCCTTGGCCTGGGCTGAATTGCCCATGAGGGTTTTGATGATTTCTGTCACATCCACCTCCCCATGGTCTGGGTGCCAACTGTCATAGTCGGTGATCATGGCCACAGAGGCGTAGCATAACTCCGCTTCGCGCGCCAATTTTGCTTCCGGCATATTGGTCATCCCGATCACATCGGCGCCCCAGCTTTCACGGTACATGCGGCTTTCCGCCAGGGTTGAAAACTGCGGCCCTTCCATTGCCAGATATGTGCCGCCTTCATGCACGGTAATTCCTTCTGCTCGAGCCGCCACTGCACAAGCCGCTGATAGCCGCGGGCAGGTCGGGTGGGCGAGGCTGACATGGCCCACGCAGCCGCGCGAGAAAAACGAGCTGTCCCGTTGGGTTGTCCGATCAATAAATTGATCCACAAGCACAAAATGCCCTGGCGCCATTGCCTCACGAAACGAGCCGCAGGCACTCACAGAGATGATATCTGTGACTCCCAGCCGTTTCAGTGCGTCGATATTGGCGCGATAAGGCACATCACTCGGGGCGTGGACATGGCCGCGCCCATGGCGGGGTAAAAAGACCATTTCGACACCGGCTAGCTGCCCGGTGAGCAGCTCATCGGAAGGGGTGCCCCAAGGACTCTCGACCTGTTGCCATTTGGGGTTCTGCAGCCCGTCAATTTCATAAACCCCGGAACCGCCAATAACTCCAATTTTTGTGTTGCTCATCGCTTGCGTCCTTAAAAATGCCGACGTGTCCTCATTTTGTTACATGTTTTTATGCGGCGCGCCAGCCGGAGACCACGTCGATCGGTTTAGAATTTCGCAGTATATTAAGAATTCCGTGACCTCCGCGAAATATATGATATGAGGCGGTAAGGTTGCGACTGTTCGACGAAAAGGTTTCCATTATGTCTCGTTTCACATTGGCTGCATCAGCGGTCAAAACTTCTTTTGCCAATTTTAATTTGAGCGCCGGGGAGCCGTTGACTCCGGGCCGAGTGCGTATCGAACTGCTTGCCGGCCTGACCGTGGCGCTGGCGCTGGTGCCTGAGGCAGTGGCCTTTGCTTTTGTCGCTGGGGTGCATCCTTTGGTCGGACTTTACGCCGCCTTCATCGTTGGCCTGATCACAGCCTTGATTGGTGGACGTCCCGGTATGATTTCTGGTGCAACGGGCGCTCTGGCGGTGGTCATGGTGGCGCTTGTGGCGCAGCATGGGGTCGAATATCTGTTTGCGACCGTGGTGCTTATGGGGCTTATTCAAATTTTTGTTGGCATCATGAAATGGGGCAAATTTATCCGTCTTGTACCGCATCCGGTGATGCTGGGCTTCGTGAATGGTTTGGCGATTGTGATTTTTCTGGCGCAGATGACACAATTCAAAGTGCCGGGATCTGTGGTGAATACCGGGCAGGGGATGTCGAGCGGGGAGTGGCTTTCCGGCCTGCCCTTGTTGGTAATGCTGGGGCTGGTCGCGCTGACCATGGTCATCGTCTGGGGAATGCCCAAGCTGACCAAAGCTGTTCCAGCCCCCTTGGCTGGGATTGGCATTGTCGCGGTGATTGTGATTGCCTTTGGCATTGATGTGCCGCGGGTTGGCGATTTGGCCAGTATTGAGGGCGGCTTGCCGCAATTTCATATCCCCAGCGTGCCGCTGACCTTGGAAACCTTTTGGATCATCCTGCCCTATGCGGGAATTCTCGCCGCCATTGGCCTTATCGAAAGCCTGCTAACGCTCAATCTTGTGGGCGACATCACCAATAAACGTGGGGGTGCGAGCCAGGAGAGTATCGCGCAGGGCATTGCCAATACCGTCACTGGATTTTTTGGTGGTATGGGCGGCTGTGCCATGATTGGCCAGTCGATGATAAATGTGAAATCCGGCGGGCGCACGCGGATTGCGGGCATCGCTGCGGCGCTCTTCCTTTTGGCTTTTATTGTTGTGGCCTCGCCTTTAATCGGACAAATTCCTTTGGCTGCCTTGGTCGGTGTGATGTTCATGGTTGTGATCGGCACATTTGCTTGGAACAGTTTAATGATCATGCGCAAAGTGCCGCTAACGGATGCCTTTGTGATCATTTTGGTCACAGCCGTGACGGTGATGACCGACCTTGCCATCGCGGTTGTGGTTGGGGTGATTGTCTCAGCGCTGGCCTATGCTTGGCAAAACGCCACCCGAATCCACGCCAACCGGGCGATTGAGAGTGATGGCGCCAAGGTTTATAAAATCCGAGGACCGCTGTTTTTTGGCTCATCAGAAGGGTTTTCAGAGCTGTTTACCCCATATGATGACCCAGAAACGGTGATCGTTGATTTTGCAGACAGCCGGGTTGCGGATCAATCGGCGCTGCAAGCGATTGAGGCGCTGGCGTTGAAATATGAAGAGGCCGGCAAGCGCATTCAATTGCGCCATCTGAGCAAAGATTGCCATTATCTTCTGAGCAAGGCCGGGCATTTGATCGTCGACAGTGACGATGACCCCGATTATCAAATCGCGGTGAATTACGGTGTGCGCACGGGCATATTATCTGCCGGCCATTAGCGCTAAAAACCGCCGAGTGGCCCGGATCAATCGTCCGGGCGACTCAAGGCAAAAGTATGGTCCACAAAGGTGTAATCCTTATAGCCCAAACGCGCCAATGGCTTGAAGGTTTTCACATCAAACAGGCCATCCACAAGGCAATCGTCGCGCATATGCACGCCGGTGACTTCCCCAAAGACGGCAAAATTTGCCGGCCCGGCCAGTTCGATGATCTGCGTCACCTTGCACTCGAGGCTGGCAGGCGCGCCGCCCACGCGAAACCCCTCGATGGTTTCACAGGCCACGGCTTCCAGCCCCGCATGTGCAAACTCATCTTCTTGCTTGCCAAGGCTTGCCGAGGAGGCATTCATTGCCTCCAGCATGGCAAATTCGACAATATTGACGCAAAATACCCCGGTTTTGCGGATATTGCTGACGCTGTCTTTGGTGCCATCCTGATCAGGTTTCGCGCCGGTCGAGGCAAACATAACCTGCGGCGGCACATAGGCTACAGCGTTGAAAAACGAGTAGGGCGCCAGGTTGCGCGCCCCTGCTGTGTCCTGGGTTGAGATCCAGCCGATGGGCCGCGGGCTTACTATGGCGTTAAACGGGTTATGGGGCAGTCCGTGACCCTGTTCGGGACGATAAAACATATGCTCTCCTCTGAGTTTGCGCGGAGCGTAACCGCGTGTTAGGCCAGTTGCAAAAGGAAAGAGGACCGGGCGGTGTTTCATTTAAACCGCGAGACAGCAGAAGATTGGTGGGAGGTCGAAGCGCTTTATGATTTGTGTTTCGCTCCGGGCCGGGAGGCTTTGTCTTCTTATCGATTGCGCGAGGACAGGCCGCCGATTGCCGCCCTTTCACAGGTGGCGCGGGATGCGGATGGTATTCTGGCCGGCGCCATTCGCTATTGGCCCGTTTGCATCGAAACGTACACCGCGCTCTTGCTGGGACCGATTGCAGTCCATCCAACCCGGCAGGGCGAGGGGCTGGGCGGCTATTTGATTCGCGAAAGCCTGGCCCTCGCGCCGGGCCTTGGCTGGAACAAGGTGCTGTTGGTCGGGGACGCGCCCTATTACCAAAAATTTGGGTTTCGGCCGCTGAACGGCGTTGAGATGCCGCCGCCCACCAACCCCAAACGCATTTTGGGCATGTCTTTGACGCCCGGCGCTTGGGAGGGGGTGCAAGGTCAGGTCACCCGCGCCCTGACCTAATTCGGCGACATCCCAGCCCAGCGCAAATCTGCCCACCATGGCCAGAGATACATTTAATCGATCTGTAAATTAATGTAAAAGATCAAAAATTTTTGAAATCAGGTATATTATGAAGGTAAAACTGTGGCAAAGTTCGAGCATGTCAACAAACTGAAGCAAAGGCGCGGCGGTTGGGAGTGAATATGTTCAAGCGGCCGGTTAGACTCGCTTGTCCCATAAAAAGCCGCGCCGGGGCGGATGTCTGGACGGCGGTGCTGATCTATCCTGAGCATTGGCCAGAGCGGCTGGGCGATGCGGTTGCGCCAGGACATCCAGAAGGGCATGGCAAGCTCCAGCATGCCAAGATTGACGCTGCGTAATTGCCCTCTGGTTTTGGCGAGGTTCAATATGCCGATCTCAAAAAGAACCTGTGGAAGGCAATGTCTCTAGAGGCCGTCATTGACGCGCAGGAGGATCGAAAAAACCGCGGGATTGCACGGGCGCCGCTGAAATTGGCCAAAGGGGCGGGCAAATTTACCACGGCGGTATCTGCCGACCTTGCGGCCGCTGCGATTGGCGATGCAACCGCTGCGCAGCATATTTTGACGGAATTTAATGCAATTCTCGATAAGGTACTGAAGATCTTCATTTAGACTTTAGCCGCTTGATGCGAGTGCGTGGCTTGTTACGAGCCGCCGTGCTTTAACCATTCGGCCACAGGGCCGCGCACCGATTGATGGCCCGCCGCTCTGACCTCATCAATGACGTCTTTTAATTCTTTGAGATTAATCCGCCGGATCAGGTGTTTGACCGGCGCCACGGAGGCGGGGCGCATGGAGAGCGTGCCGATGCCCAAAGCTGCAAAACAAGCCGCTTCCAGCGGCCGGCCCGCGTCCTCGCCGCAAAAGGACAGATGTGTCTGACTGGCGCGCGCGCGGGTGACGATCTGCTCTAGAAAGTTCAAAAAGCTGGTGCTGAGCGTGTCATAGCGCCGGCGCACCCGCTCGTTCTCGCGATCGGCTGCAAAGAAAAATTGTTTCAGATCATTGCCGCCGATCGAGAGAAAATCGACCTCTTTGAAAAATTGGTCTGGCGCGAATGCCAGAGACGGGGTTTCAAGCATGGCGCCGACATGGATATGGTTCGGCAGGCTGTGACCAAGTTTAATCTCACGCGCCTTGGCCCGGTCCAGCTCCGCCAAGGCACCATGAAATTCATCTAATTGTGCAATAAAGGGGAACATGACCGAAAGATCGCGCCCGGCGGTGGCTCGCAGCAGCGCTTGCAGTTGCATGCGCAGAATACCGGGCTTGTCCAGCCCGACCCGTATGGCTCTCCAGCCCATGGCCGGGTTTGGCTCATCTTGCGGCACCATATAGGGCAGCACCTTGTCAGAGCCGATATCCAGCGTGCGAAACACCACTTTGCGCCCCTCAGCGGCATCCACGACCCTTGTGTACTGCGAGACCAGTTCGGCACGTTTGGGCATTTGGTTTTGCGCCAAAAATTGCAATTCTGTGCGAAACAGCCCCACCCCCTCGGCGCCAGAACTGGGCAGAGAGGGCAGATCGGCCATGAGGCCCGCATTCATTAGCAATTGCACGGTGGTGCCGCATTTCGCCTCTGCGGGCTTGTCGCGCAGCTCGACATAGCGATCCGCTTGCTGGCGCATCATCGCGATTTTATCGCGCATGGCCTTTTGAACGCCTTCATCCGGGCGCAGGTGCACATGGCCCTGATCGCCATCAATCATAATTGCGTCACCGTTGAGGGCCTCGGTCACAATGCCTTTGGCGCGAATGAGCAACGGTATAGCCAGCGCTCTGGCGACAATGGCCGCATGGGAGCCGACAGATCCCTCTTCTAGCACAATCCCGCGCAGGCTGCGGCCATAGTCAAGCAACTCACCGGGGCCTATATTGCGGGCTACAAGTATTGGGTTGGCGGGCACTGCAGCGCCCGTATCGCTGCCTTGTCCGGTGAGGAGGCGCAACAGACGGTTGGAAAGGTCGTCCAAGTCATGCAGGCGTTCGCGCAGATAGCTATCTTTAGACTGCCCCATTCGGCTGCGGGCGGCGGATTGTTCTTTTTCAACTGCAGCTTCGGCAGAGAGGCCGCGTTGTATGTCCTCTTCCATACGCCGTCGCCATCCTTTGGAATTGGCAAAGAGGCGGTAGGCTTCGAGAACTTCCAATTGTTCGGCATCACCGCTGCGTGCATTGGTGAGCATTTGGTCAACGGAAATGCGCAGGCGGTCAAGCGCCTCTTCGAGCCGCTGCGTTTCCACCTCGGGATCATCGGCAATGGGATTGGTCACGACGACCCGCGGTTCATGCAGATAGACCGAACCTTCAGCCACGCCATCCTGCGCGCTTTTGGCGTGAAACATGACAGGTTTTTGGTGGCGGGCAGACAGCGCATCGCCATCGCCGACAAAGGCGCCCAATTCTGTCATCTCGGCTAAGACCATCGCTACGACTTCCAGCGCGTAAATTTCATCGGCGGAAAATTCGCGGGCTGCTTTCGATTGAACAACCAAGACTCCAAGCGAGTCGCCGAGACGCTGAATGGGAACGCCAAGAAAAGAGGAATAGATCTCCTCGCCGGTCTCCGCCATGAAGCGAAAGCCCTTAGCCGAGGGGGCGTCGGCGGTGTTGATGACCTGATTGAAGCGGGCCACACGGCCCACCAGACCTTCGCCGATGCGCATACGGGTTTGGTGAACCGCGGCGGCCTTCAAGCCCTCTGTAGCGCAGAGTTCCAATGTCTCTTGATCGCGAAAGAGATAGATTGAGCAAACCTCCGAGCGCATCGAGCTGGCGATCAGTTGAACGATCTTATCAAGCCGCGCTTGACCTGCTGAATCCTCGGCCATGGCATCGCGCAGGGCGCCAAGTAATTTGCGGCTTTCACTCTCGGAGGTTTGGACCATTTAGACTGGTGCCTCTAGGCTGTTTTTTCCAATTCAAAAGCATCATGCAGGGTCTGAACGGCCAATTCCATATATTTCCGCTCTATGAGGACAGAAATTTTTATCTCTGAGGTTGTGATAACCTTAATATTGATCCCCTCACGGTGGAGTGCATGGAACATTTGCGCGGCCACACCCGCATGGCTGCGCATGCCTATACCCACCACAGAGACCTTTGCCACGGCTGCGTCGACCACAAGGTCATGGTAGTTGATATTCCCCGCATCCTTGGCGGTTTGCATCGCTTTCTCTGCGCGCAACACCTGTTCGGTTGGGCAAGAGAAGGTCATATCAGTGCGGCCATCTTCTGAGATGTTTTGAACGATCATATCAACATTCACGCCAGACTCTGACAGCGGGCCGAAAATAGCGGCGGCTATACCTGGACGGTCGGCAACGGAAATAAGGGTCATTTTGGCTTCATCCCGGCTGTAGGCAACGCCGGCTACGACATTTGATTCCATGATTTCCTCCTCGGCACATACCAATGTGCCTGCTGTATCTGATGGGTCTTCGAATGAGCTGAGCACCCGAAGGCGCACGTTGAACCGCATGGCCAATTCGACAGAGCGGGTTTGCAGAACTTTTGCGCCCAAAGAGGCCAGTTCTAGCATCTCTTCAAAAGCGATCTTGTCGAGTTTGCGTGCCTTGCTCGATATGCGCGGGTCCGTAGTATAGACCCCGTCGACATCGGTATAAATGTCACAGCGTTCGGCATCAAAGGCGGCGGCAAAGGCAACGGCCGTGGTGTCAGAGCCACCACGCCCTAGGGTTGTGATCCGACCCTCTGGACTGACGCCTTGGAAGCCGGCGACTACGGCCACGCGCATGCCTTGGGCGAATTTTTCGTCCAGATTTGCCGAAGGAATGGCTTCAATACGGGCATTGGCATGGGTGCCTGTGGTTTGCACGGGTACTTGCCAGCCCTGCCAGCTCCGCGCTGGGATGTCCATTTCTTGCAATGTCAGCGCCATTAGGCCCGCGGTGACATTCTCTCCCGAGGAGACCACAGCATCATATTCGCGGGCGTCATAGAGAGCCGAGGTCTCATTGACCCAGCCCACCAACTCATTGGTTTTACCCGACATAGCTGAGACGATCACAATGACGTCATAGCCCTTGGTAACTTCCAACCGAACCCGCTCGGCGGCATTGCGAATACGATCGAGATTGGCTACGGACGTGCCGCCAAATTTCATTACCAAACGAGGCATATGTCATCCAACTTTGTGAAGTTTCGGCGGGGTGTTAGGCTGTTGTGCGCCTAAGGGCAAGGGCAGCAGGCCCGGATTTTCACTCTAATTTGTGTGACGCTTCGCCATAAACGGAAGCGGGGCGACGGGAATTCCTTCTTCGATCAGCGCTTTGGCCTCCTCGGCTTTGGCCTCTCCATAGATGGCTCGGGCGGGTTTCTCGCCAAGATGTTGGGCGCGGGCTTCATGGGCGAAATTCATGCCGACATAATCGGAGTTGGCTTCGATCTGTTGTTTTAACGTCGCCAAATTGCGCTCGGCTTCGCTCATGGGAGCGCTCAAGGCCTGGCTGTCCGATGGGATTTGGGTCGATATTTTTGGGGCCATCAGCGATTTCTCAATCGTGCGATCGCCACATTCAGCACAGGTCAGCATCCCCGCCTTTGTCAATTTTTCATAGGCATCCGAGGATTGAAACCAGCTGTCAAAGCTATGGTTCTGACTGCATTTAAGCGAAAAGCGGATCACGGGGAATGCTCCTAAGCGGTTCACCTTTACTTGAGTGATTGCGCCGCTCAAATCAAGAGGCGAGATAGAATAGATTATGGCACAAAGGCCTTAATCAATCGTGCAAGTTCCGGTTCTGCCACTTGGCTTGCGGCCTCCTCGCAGGAAAACCACTTGCGGCGTCGTTCGGATTGTTCGGCATAGCTGTCGCGTTGTTTTTTCACTTTGAGCGCGTAAAGTGTCACTATACAGGGCAGGGATTTAGCATTTTCGATTTGTTTTTCATAGCTATAAACCCCGATTGGGCGCTGTTTGACTTTGCCGGTGACACCCGCCTCTTCGCCCGCTTCCTTGGCGGCGGCCTCGGCTGGGGTTAAGCCATCTTCAGGCCATCCCTTTGGCACAATCCAACGTTTTGTACCTCGGGAGGTGACGAGTAATATTTGCACCATTCCTTTTTCGACGCGATAACACAGAGCACCGAATTGTGCCCGCGCCATGCGTTTTTGTATCGGATCGATCGAAAGTGGTAGAGGTTTGGGCTTTGAGGGGCTCATAGTGCGGAGTTGTTTTCATTGTTGCTGAGTGTTTATAACACAAGCAAGATGGATATACAAAAACGCAAGCCGTTTAAAACTCTTCTTCATATTTTAAACCCGATCCGCCGCATCGCGCAGATCGCCGGGTCCTGTGCTGTGGTTTTTGGAGCGGGCCTTTGCTCTGCGCAACCAATTGATGTGTTTGCCGCAGCCAGTCTGAAGCCCGCGCTTGACGCGATCGCCGTGCACTACGCGCGCGAAACCGGTCAAGCATTGCGCCTCTCCTATGCCGCTTCGAGCGTTTTGGCCCGGCAGATTGAGCAGGGGGCTCC
>Ga0206127_1003136_pt1 | contig 15534 bp, 23 predicted proteins | sample Helgoland_Spring_6_FD_148646 | JGI IMG/M metagenome (GOLD analysis project Ga0206127, IMG submission 148646) | Pelagic subsurface seawater microbial communities from Kabeltonne, Helgoland, North Sea - Helgoland_Spring_Bloom_20160419_1 | ecosystem: Environmental > Aquatic > Marine > Epipelagic ...
GCGGCGCCCATGTCCTGCAAGGAAGGATGCGCGCACGCGGTAGGCCACGCTGCCAAGGCGCAGGTCAAGGCTAGCAGGTTGAATTTGTTCTGGAATAATCGAAGGCGTGCCGCTGAGTTGTCCAGCAGTAATCATCTGCTCAAGTCGTTGGCTGGGTAGAACACCTGTCATCTTGCGCCTCCGGTGGCCCGCTCAGACCAAGATCGAGGCGGGCAAAAACATATGACCGGATCGGCAGGCAAAGTGTAAATGGTCGGGCTAGCAGGACTCGAACCTGCGACCTTCCGTCCCCCAGACGGACGCGCTACCAGACTGCGCCATAGCCCGACGCTCAATGCTAGGTGGTTTACTTGAACTATGCGTGGGGGCAAGGGCAAAATGACCGCTCAATGGTTTTGCATGCGCTCGCGCAGCGCGCGCAGTTGAGACAGGTGTTCCGAAATTTGAGCTGCCAGTTCAGGTGCGATCTGTCGCGTCCCCGGAAGTGCGGCCAGCACGCCTGGAGGGGCTGTGTAGCTGTCAAGTTCCGGCGCAATCTTGGCGGCAGAGGGGATGTCGAGGGCAGGTGCGACTTGCTCTGGTGGTGTTGCCTCGACTGGTACTGGCGGTGTGTCCTCAACAGTGGTTGCAGGCGTATCCGTATGAATGCTCGCAAGATGCGCAAACATCGGCAGCTGCGTTTCCGCACTTTCAAGCTTAGGTTTTGACGCTGATTCTAAGTTTTTTAGCTCGGCCTCCGGCGGGTTCACCGGTTCAAAATACGTCTCTGGATTGATGGTGAGCTTTTGTGCCTCTAGTGTCTCATCCGCACTGGCAACATCTGTTGTTTCCGGCTCTGGCGTTTCGACCGTGGCTGCCGGCGTTGGTGTGCGGCGCAAGAAGGCGGGCAGGGCATCGCTACCAAATGCAGGCGTGTCGGTTGAGTTGTCGGTCGTTGGTGCAGCTGTAATGGTCTCTTGCGCAGCTACCTCGGGAACGTTTGGCTCTTTGGGTGTGACAGGTGCCTCTGGGACATCGGGATCAATATCTGGAGGCGTTTTCGCGACGGGTTCGCTTCTTTTGGGAAAAGATAAAACTGTTGGCGCAGGGACGACCATGGGCTCGGGCTGTGCGTCGGATTCGAACGCTGCTTCTGCTACGATGTCTTCTTCGTCACGCAGGGCTTCATCTAGCGGCTGCGACAGCGCTGCCACATGCTTAACCCCATGTTCACGCAGCAATTTTTGCGCACCTTTGATGGTTAATCCATCGTCGTGCAGCAGCTTCTTGATGCCCCCTAAAAGCTGCATATCCGCAGGTCGGTAATAGCGCCGCCCACCTGCGCGTTTCACAGGTTTCACTTGGGTAAACTTGCTTTCCCAGAACCGCAGCACATGCGCAGGCGTTTCCATCCATTCTGCAACTTCACTGATCGTGCGAAAGGCGTCTTTGGATTTGGGCATTAAAAGCCTGCTCCTGAATTAGCGCTTGTTGCCAGAGGCCACGCGGTCTTTCATCAGATGAGATGGACGGAAGGTCAAAACGCGGCGTGGATTGATAGGCACTTCCTGTCCGGTTTTTGGATTGCGTCCGACGCGGGCGGCTTTGTCACGCACGCTAAAGGTTCCAAAGGATGAAATCTTCACTTGCTCGCCTTCAACTAATGCATCGGACAAGTGAGTGAGTATGTTTTCCACCAATTCAGCGGATTCATTGCGCGACAGGCCCACTTCACGAAACACAGCTTCGCTTAGGTCCATTCGCGTTAAAGTCTTTTCAGTCATAAGTGGCCCCCAAAGCAGTTCATCTACTCTAGAGGCATTGCGATTTTTGAGTCAAGAGTGGGGAAGGTAGATTAACGATGGAAAAGTCTATCTATCAACGGTTTACCAGCGTAGAACGACTGCGCCCCAAGCCAGACCACCACCAATAGCTTCGGTAACGACCAAATCGCCTTGCTTCAACTTACCTTCGGCTTTGCCAACAGACAGCGCTAGAGGGATTGATGCTGCAGAGGTATTGCCGTGGTCTTGCACGGTCACAATCACGTTTTCCATGGGCACATTCATCTTCTTGGCAGTGCCCTTGATGATGCGAATGTTGGCCTGATGTGGTACGACCCAGTCAACGTCCCCAGATGTGACCCCTGCGCTATTCATCGCCGTGTGCGCGGTAGCGGCCAGTTTTTCTATCGCATGGCGGAAGACTTCCTTACCCTCCATGCGCAGATAACCCGTTGTTTTTGTTGATACACCGCCATCGACGTAAAGGATGTCGCGGTAGGTTCCGTCAGAGTTGAGATCGGTCGCCAAAACCCCGCGATCTTGCGCAGTTCCGTCGCCGTCTGCTGCTTCGAGGATAAGGGCACCCGCGCCATCGCCAAACAAAACGCAAGTACCGCGATCTGTCCAATCCATGATGCGGCTGAAAGTTTCCGCGCCGATTACCATGACCCGTTTGGCCGTACCCGACACGATCAAAGCGTTGGCGTTGGCAAGCGCAAAGACAAAGCCCGCGCAGACGGCTTGAATGTCAAATGCAAAGCCGCCTGTCATCCCGATTTGGTGTTGCACCATCGTCGCGACAGAGGGGAAGGTGAGGTCAGGCGTCGACGTTGCTACAATCAGCGCATCGAGGTCGCTTGCCTCAAGACCTGCATCTTTCAAGGCTGCGCGCGCGGCGTGAGAGGCCAGGTGCGATGTGGTTTCATCTTCGGCCGCGAAATGACGACGTTCAATGCCTGAGCGAGAGATGATCCAGTCATTGCTGGTCTCAAGGGTTTTTTCAAAATGCGCGTTCGGGACGAGATTCTCAGGCAAGTAGTGCCCAACGCCTTTAATCTGCGAACGTTTCATTTGCTTGGGCTCTCCTCGGCGATGCTTTTGGCTGCAGCCTGTGTGCTGGCCGCGATGCGTTTCGCTAGTCTGTCTGAAAAGCCGGACTGTGCAAGTCGAAAGGCAAGGTTAATCGCTGCCTCTACGCCTGTTTCGTCGGCGGCACCATGTGATTTTACTACTGTACCGTTTAGCCCCAAGAAAACGCCACCATTCACGCGGCGTGGATCAATGCGCTTTTGCAGGCGTTTCATTGAGGTCAGCGCCAAAAGACCCGCAAGTTTGGACAGCAATGAGTAGTTGAACGCTTCTTTCAAGCGATCTCCAATCAGACTTGCAGTGCCTTCGCCAGTTTTCAGCGCAACATTGCCAGTGAAACCGTCCGTGACGATCACATCAGCCCGATCACCGGGGATATCGCCGCCCTCGACGAAACCGACATATTCGAAATCAGCAGCCTCTGCTTGGCCCTCAATCAACTCGCCTGCATCATGCAGTTCATTGCGGCCTTTGTGTTCTTCTGTACCCACGTTCAGCAGACCGACGCGCGGCCGTTTCACGTTGAGACCGTTGCGTGCATATGAGACGCCCATCAAGGCGTATTGCAGTAAATCAGTCGCGTCCGCACGGATATCCGCACCGACATCGAGCATCACGTTGAAGCCGTGCTCAGAGCGCGAGGGCCACAAGATGCCAATCGCAGGGCGGTTCACACCAGGAAGTTTGCGCAGGCGGATCATGCTCATCGCCATTAACGCGCCCGTGTTGCCGCAAGACACGCATGCCGCAGCCTCACCACTGCGCACTGCTTCGATTGCGGACCACATGGAGGTATTTTTGCCCGTGCGCAGCGTTTGGCTCGGTTTGTCGGACATTTCGACGACATCGGGCACATCGCGGATATTGTAAAGACCAACCAACTCTTTGCGTTTGGCAAACAGTGGGTTCAGGGTCGTGGCAGGGCCGTGGACAATGAAGCTAAGGTCGGAATTCTTACGTGCAGAACGACAGATACCGGCGACAATTGCCGCCGGTCCTTCATCGCCACCCATTGCGTCGATAGATAAAATAATACGTTTGCTATCATAGTGGGAAAAATCATCGATTTGATCAGCCACCACAGTCATTTAAACGTACCTCGCGGATTAGTTATGCCGCGTCTTCATCCAGATCGATCTCGTCTGCTTGTGCAACGATCTCTTTGTCCGCGTAGTGACCGCAAGACGGGCACACGTGGTGTGGGCGCTTCAGCTCACCACAGTTAGAGCACTCGTTTGGGTTCGCTGCAACCAATGCGTCATGTGCACGACGGTTGTTGCGGCGCGATTTGGATACTTTGTTCTGCTGGACAGCCATGTCGCAACCTATCAATGTTCGGGGCCATTCAGGGCCGTTTTCTGGGTCTAGCAGGCTCATATGCGAGGCTCGCGTGTCTGTCCAACCCTAAATTTGTCTGAGCGCGCGAAAATGTGGAAGATCGCGACTTTCGCAAGCGATTTTCTGGATCCAAGCTTGCGGGCTTAAAGCCCCTGCATCCACTAGGGTTTTATAACTGGGAAACAACATGCCGTTGTGTAATGTTTAAAATGCGCGCTGCGCAAAGTTTTGAGACAGACCATTTGCGATGAAAAACGCACGATCGCGTGCTTCCTCTTCAGCGATATTCAGCGACACAATACTGCCGTTTAGTTTGTAGCCGTGAAATCCTAGCTGCGCGGATCCAGAGAGCGTCCGCGACTGGCCTGCAATAATGGCGAACTTGGACGCTGACGTGCAGAGGGTGTCCACATGGGTCGCCAGTTTTTCTTCGCCGATCAGACTTACCAAGCCTCTGGCTGTGGGAATACGGCGGCTCGGGCTATTCAACACAAGCATTTTCAGATTAGGATAGGCTTTGAGCGTGTTTTCAAGCGCTGCAAAGTACTTGAAATTGATTGGGCCGTCAAACTGGGCTGCGTTATTCTTTAAGACCAATAAAGGTGTTCCACTTGACGGCTTTAGGGTTGCGCGCGCAGCCTGTGCCTATTGGTTCATCAATAAAGCGAGGCTCGCGAGGTTGACGGCAAGGCAGCTTAGTTTGATGACAAAAGCACCGTCGCCGCGCTGATCCTCGTTGGCTAAGCGCCACGAAAACCAGACGCTAGCGCCAATTATCACGGCTCTGATGATCAAAAGGGGAGTAATCATTTGCATCGCGGCATTTGGAAAACCGCGCCAAAAGAGCTTCAAAGCACCGTATGTTCCGGCACAGATGAACACTAACGCCACAAGGGCGAGGATTTGGTCTTTTGGTGGAATGAACAATCACTCGATGAGGTATGGGAAGCTTTTTCGCGTCATGCATGTAGTGTTCTGCGTTGTCATGGCCGGGCTACACCTCAATAATGTGAAAACCGAAGCCGGTAAGACCCGCCAGATCGCCAAAGGATTTATTGAAGCGTTTGGCATTTTCCTTGATTAAATGGGTTTTGGGGGCTCCTGCCATGGCCTCAATTTCATCTGTGGTGATCAGATAAGTATCATCGCTCATTCCTTACCCTCTAGTTTGTTTTTCAAAGCGGCGAGACCCGCGAAAGGTTTGATCGCCTCTTCGTCCAGCGCAGTCTTGCCGGGTTCTGTAATATTAACAGTGCCAAGCTCGGCTCCATCAGCGCGCGGATAATCGGGCAGTTCCAGCGCAAGCGCTTCACTCAGCACCCGCCACAGATCAATTGCTCGGCCCAATGGTTCGATTGAATCATCTTCAAGCATTGCCGTGCCGCCAAACTCATCTTCCTCAGCGTCAGCCTCTGCGCCGCGCTCGGGCATGTCTGCGACGAAGCGGTGGGTGATTTCTGTCTCGATACGTGTTGTCACAGGTTCGAGCGTGATCGTGCAGGGCTGTACCGCTGTCGCGCCAAGCTCTGCGACAAGTAGGAAATCATGTTTGCCAGTGGGGGTCAGTTGGCCCTTGAGACTTACTTTGCGCAATCCGCTGAGCTTCAGATCCTGCATCAGGGCTCTGGTCTGTGCGCTGTCTGGGCGCAAATCTATTTGTGTGCGCTTGCGCTTGGTCAGAGCGCTGACATCTAAAACGAGATCGGGATAGCGAGGTGTCTCTTCCATGAGCAGAGATTTTCCTTTCTTGAACGTTGGGCGTTCGTGTCGTATCGAGATAACAAGGCAGAGCAAGCCAAGACAAGAGGGCACATCTCATGCGGGCAACAGATATACCAAGAAAAGCAGGCGTCGCCCTGTTATTTAGCGCGGCACTTACAGCATGTAGCGCGAATTTTCGCAATCACGGGTACGTCCCGCTCGAGGAAGATCTAACCCAGATTACCGTCGGCGTAGATACGCGCGACACTGTGGCTGAGCTGGTGGGCACACCGTCTTCGGCTGGGGTGTTGAATGACAGCGGGTACTACTACGTCCGCAGTCGTGTGAAGCACTTCACGTGGCAAAAGCCCGAAGTGATTGATCGTCAGGTTGTTGCTGTGAGTTTCAATAACGGGGGCATCGTTGAAAACATCGGTCGCTACACGTTGCAAGACGGGGCTGTGATCCCCTTGGCGCGTCGTATCACACGTAACGGTCAGGATGTGAGCTTTATCAAGAGTATCCTATCGAAAGTTGGCGGTTTCTCTGCGGCTGATGTGATCAATTAAGCTCCACTGTATGGCGTCATCCCGTGGGTGACATCGCAAAACTGTAGATATTGAATAGTCACATTGGCGTTCTCAATGACAATGACGCCGAGACGCGGTGCTTTTTGTGCTTGCTCGAAGCTATCCCATGTCCAAGCGGATCTAGGGACAGCGGCCTGAAATGAGACTGCGCCCAATGTCGCGTAAGGAATCCCATGGATCACGTCCGAACAAGGCCGATGAACGTGTCCCATGAACAAGTGTGTCACGTTTTGATGGCGTGCGAAGGCACCACTTTATACCTCTATTTTCGATAAAAACATAGATTATCAGTTATAATCACCGATATGGGGTCATTTTACGGGAACGCTTTGCAGTGTTTCGAAGTTCTCGAAGGTTGGCTACGCAGCATCGCTTCACAAGGTTGATTCCGTCAGAAACGTCCCTGTATGGTCAGTCAAAAGCGTCGAAAACGAACCTAACACAGAGAGCCAATAGACCTTTTAGTGACATGGCCGTGCGGCCTTAAGCGAATTTTGGTGTCTGTGGTCACCTTTCGATGACTGGTGTAACTTCGAAATTCCCCATTTCCAGAATTGGATCGAACGCAGCATCAAGCTGCTCAAAGGTATCGGCCTCAAGTATCATAAAAGCTGTATGCTCAAGTCGGTTGGAATAGCTTCCATGTACTTTGATCCCATGATCGCTAACTTTTGCTAATGTATCCCTGAATAACGGAAATTTCTCTGGATGGTGCGCTTGGCAGGTGGAATAATCATGCGTGAGTTTTACCATGAATAACATTTTTAATCCTCCAATAACTACGGACGGCTGTCGAAAAAAAGTTCAGGTAGTGGAGGCGGCGGCGCACTCACATCTAATCCATGAACTTCGGCGGCAAATTCAGCAAATTCAGGGGGCATTGTAGACATGATTTGTGCCCAACTCGCAGCAGGATCGTCACCTTCCATGGTAATAATAAGAAAATCACCAGCTGGTGTATGCTGTAAGAATGATCGTTCATGAACACCTGCTGCCTCTCGTGAGTTTGCAAAGTCGGGTGTAGCTTTTACCTGGTCCATCATCGCTTTCCACTTGTCCATTTTGCCCGGTAAGATTGGCATGCACACAGCTAATATTGGCATTTTCTTCTCTCCTTGCTTATGTTTTAAATCACTTGATTGGTGTCGCCCCAGTTTCGACACGAATTATTTTCCCATCTTTTATGTGATTAACCACCAGCACAGCTTCAGATGTCCCATCTGGAAACTTCATGAACGAATGCTCAACCATGATTTCATCATTTTCATAAAGACATCTCTGATCATGGAACTGCAGAGCGTCGCTTTGCATCATTTGAGTCAGCGTTGGAGTCCAATCTACCTTACTAATTTCAGTACCTGATTGATGGCGGACAAACACGAAGTCTTCATGCAAACAGGCTAAATACATATCAATATTTTTGGAATCTTGCGCGGCCTTAATTTTTCCATACAGCGACATCGCTACTCTCCCCACATCCCTGCAAATTCGTAAACAACGGCACGACTACCACCTACACACCAAGCATCGTGATTAGGTGAAATGGCGTAAGCATCACCAGCAGAGTAGGTTGCTTCGGAACCATCGTCACAGATGCAATGGATCGTACCTTCAATGATTATACCAGTGTGTGTTGCTTGACAGCTGGGGGTCCCAACTATCGGTTTAATATCAGTGGACCATTTCCAGTCTGGTGCCAGTGTCAGCTTCATTACGCGCTGACCCAGAACGTTTACTGCCTCCATCCGAGCGTTGGGCATTTCCTTGGATTCGTCAGCCTGTGTTGCAAAACTTTTAACTTCAATTGGCATACTGATACTCCTTATTTTGCGTTTAATCGAACAATTTGGGATAAAATAATGCAGACTATTGCTATTTAGTTTATCCCAATTTGTTGTGCGTTACCGAGTGAAAGACTCTCCACTCATCTGTGTGATCACTGTAGATTCCAAGATAGCGCCTGCGGCGGCTCTTTTTGCCTTGAGTTCCTCATGGCCACCAAATGCTTTCATAGCTTCGAGAGATTCAAAGTCGATTATGACTGTTAACTTGTTGTCATTATCTTTCTCAGTTCCGGCGAAAACAAGCTTCCCTCCAAGCGCATTTAACGTTGCCTCATTCTCGTAGAACATATCTTTCCAAGGTTGAAACCCATGAGACAAATCCTGAGTTAGTCTTACTATCATGTCTGGTACTCCCGTGTTGTTAGCCGCTCAGTTGAGTTTCTGAGCTATGTACTGTTCAATTATTTAAAGGACTAAGCCTCCATACAGCAAAGCGGTGCATAAGAAGGCAGTTAGCCAAGCACCGGTTCTGAGCCAAGCGATCCCAAAAGCATAAAGTGTGACATATGCAATTCGAGCTAGCAAAAACGTAAGCATTATCTGAGCAGTCAAATCATTAGCTGCATCGTATAGGTGGGTCATCAAAACCGCAGGGGTGATTAAAGCGAGTGCAAAAAGTGAGTTATTAGTTGCGCGCTCCAATCGTCCGGCAAGGCCTGTTAGAATGAGATTTTCGCGATTGCCGGCAAGCGTTGATAAGCCAACCTGCTGTGCTGCGGCCAAGACCTGCGTCAAGGTAACTATAATGGTGAACGAGCCATAGAGCGCGAGATAAAGTATAGAGCTTGGCAAGTTGTTAACCTCCGTTGAGCGTGTTTCTTCTTGATCGAAGAGCCATCAGAAATCGTTGTGGTTTAACGCATATTGAAACCGGTAAGCCATCGAGGCTTTTAGAGTAACGGTAGGCCTTAAAGCTACACCACCAATGTTGACACCGTGCGGATGGACAATCTAGTCTGTATATCAAAGTGGTTCGGGTGCTAATATGCTAAACATAAACATCGTAGAAAAGGAGATGTGCCCGATTGGGCTCGCGGGGTATCTGCTAGTTGATAAATGGGTTCCTGTAATTATCCGTGACATAGCGTTGTTTGACAGGCGAGGCTTCAACGAGATTTTGAAAAATAATCGTGAAGGAATTTCTTCGGCATCGCTCTCGTCACGCCTGCAATACATGGTGCAGCTGGACCTATTGAATGTCCAAAAATCGGTCGATCATGCTCAGAAGAAACTTTATTTCCTTTCTGAAGCAGGAATAGCTTTCGTGCCTATTCTGTTTCACTTGGCTAGTTGGACTGCCGAATTTAGAAACCCAGCGCCGGACATTGTTGAACTCACCAGCCCATTTCATTCTGCAAAAGGTGACTTGCAAGAGAAGTTAATTGATCGATTGCGCCAGATTCATGTGACTAAGACAATGGAACCAACGCCTCTTTGGTGGCTGGCGGACAAGCTCTAAATTTGCAGTTACATTCGGTAGGGGTTCGAAAATTTCAGCTTGGGCACTGACGTGGTAATCTCCCTATTTTCATTGGGGTCCAGCGGTAGAATCTACGCGGCTGCTTTCAGTTTCATTGCGGGTGAGATGCCGCCGATGCCCATGTTGGGTCGCTCGTTGTTGTAAGTCCAGAGCCATTGTGTGGCCTGATGTAGGCTGGAACACCGCGCAGGATGAACAGGTCCGTGAGAGCATCGATGACCTCAGTCGAGTTGAGCTTTCGTTTCACCCTGATCGCGATGCATTCCCGGCTGTGTCCTGTGGTGCCCCTAGATTTGTAGACGGATTGTTTGGTAATTTTGGCACCAAGGAGAGGCGGATATTAACAAGGGAATACGGTTTACAGACGAGTTTAAACAGGACGCTGTGGCGCAGGTTGTTCAGCGTGGTTATGCGGTCAGCGAAGTGGCTGAGCGGTTGGGGATCAGTACCAAGTCGCTTTCTACGTGGAAGTCGCAGTTTGCGAAGTCGCCTCGTGTCAGATCGGAGGTTGCGGATCAGGCCGCTGAGATCTGGCGGTTGAAGCGCGAACTGGCACGCGTCACCGAGGAGCGCACCGTTCTAAAAAAGGCGACCGCGATCTTCGCGCGCGCGTCTCAGTGAAGTACGCGTTTATTGAGGCTCACCGTACAGAGTTTTCTGTTCGGTAAATGCGTCGAGTGCTGATGGTCCATTTCAGCGGGTTCTATGCATGGCTTAAAGAACCGTTAAGCCAGCGTGTGCTTGAAGATGCTCGTCAGACGGAGTTGATCCAGCAGGCATGGACCGATAGCGGTAAAGTCTATGGATATCGCAAATTGGCAGACGACCTGCGCGATGCTGGCGAGACCTGTTCAGAGAACCGTGTGGCACGTTTGGCCGGCTTCGCAGGCATTGCAGCGCAGATCGGATACAAACGTCAACCGAGGCGGTTCGGTGGCAAGCCATCGGTTGTCGCGGACGCGACGCTGGATCGGCAGTTCGAAGTTGATGCCCCTGACCATATTTGGGTGATCGACATTACCTACATCAGGACCCATGAAGGCTGGCCGTACCTCGCTGTGGTCATCGGCCTATTCACAAGGCGTGTCGTGGGCTGGTCGATGCAGTTTCGCATGACAACCGACCTAGCTCTACAAGCATTGCTGGTCGCCGTTTGGCGGCGCAAACCAAAGCATAGGTTCTTGATCCATTCTGACCAAGGTTCCCAATTCACTGGCAAAGAGTGGCAATCGTTTCTCAGTAAACACAATCTGGATGCCAGCATGAGTAGCCGAGGGAATTGCCATGATAACGCAGTCGCCGAGAGCTTAATTCATTTGCTGAAACGGGAACGCATCAGACAGTGGACGTACACCACGCGCGACGCATCAAGGCAAGACGTGTTCGATTACATCGAGATGTTCTACAATCCGATCCGCAAGCACACCAACAACGGCATGCTGTCGCCAGTTGACTATGAAACAGAACAGAGGAAAATGAATGAGGCAGGCGTCTAGGAAACTAGAGGCACCTTAACTATACGAATGGGAACGCTTCTAAAACTTCACTAGACCGCACGGCGCACACAACGGCCAAACCCCTTACGAAGTTCTCAGAGACAAGCTAAAGTAGCAACACGAGTGTCCCGAAGCACTCATACAAACCAACCAGAGCTTAAAGTGCTCGAGCCGCTTTGAAGTCTAACTTTATATGACGGCTGTATTGCTAAGTGGAAATAAGTGTATGAAAAATATATCAATGATTTTGGCATGTATTTTCTTAGTATGCTCAAGTGCATATGCGTCGTCGCCCGAAGTTAAGAACGTTCAATATTTACTCAATCAAATAGGCTTTAATGCGGGTAAGGAAGATGGCTTATATGGGAATACCACTAAGAAAGCACTCGTTGATTTTTATGAATCTCAGGGAAAAATATTTGACGGTAGCGCCGATCAAAACGAAATTTCTGATTTAATATTAGAAAATTCGAAATTTATGCCAACAAAAAGTAAAATTACATTTTCAAATTTTTACTACACTAATAAAATAAAATCATGCAAGGCTATGGGGGCAAGAAGTTTCAAAGGTAGTTACAATGTCAAGAAAGTAGAGGGCCTTATTGGCTATGACTGGCCAACAGATCATGACCAAAATAGTAACTCTCGGGACGTGATGCATCAAAATATTACTCAACCAATTAAATTTTTATTACAGGCTACACATAACGCGATTTCAGAAAATGATGTGGCGTCAATAGATATAGCCACCAAACTTTTAGTTAGAATTGCAGAAGCGGACACGCTTTACGATAGCATAGGGTACATAGCTGTTAAACAAAAACCGCGATGCTACGCAAACGGTGATTATAGATCAAAGTGTTGGTACCATGAATATGAATTTGCGCGAGGTGTCTTTTCAAATTTCATGATAGCGGCTCTTTGGTTGCGAGAAGAACTGACCCCACGTGAATTTGAATTGGTAGATCGGTATATAAACAAAATGTATGATAAATTTCTTCGCCCAATCGAGTTTAAAGAACAGGAGCAAGGACTTTATCAAATGGCGAATGGAGGCCTTTCAATTTTGATTTATGCTTCATGGATGAACGACAAAGACCTTGCTGCTAAAGAAATCAAGTTTAGGTTTAGAGAGTTAAATCGAATAATTTTTTCAGATGGCTATATTAACAATAATTCTTTTAGAGGTGTGCGTTCTCAATGGTACCATTCATATGGTCTAGATATTGCCTTAGGGTATGTTTATATAGCTGAACTTTGGGGAGCTGAAACCCCCGAGACGTTGCGTTACAAGTTGGTTAACTCAGGTAAGATAGCAAATCTTGCTATAACAGATTGGCAAAAGTTTAAGAGTAGAAAATTCACTGGTCCAAACCATAATGCTTTAAAAGGAAAGGAGCATGCAATAAAACATACCCACCAAATGGCAATTTCGATCGATAAACTAATGCTTATCGTCACTGGCGTTAAATTAGAAAATGACCCAATTTACCTCAGGAAACGCGAATATCACGCAAAGGATGGGATCGATGATTTGATTGGGTTTAATGCAAACTGTATTTAAACCACATTCCGCCCTTGACGGTAAACTATCCGCTGTGATCTACCGTCAGTGAAATTAAGCGGCCAACCCCGATCAGCAGGTACAAAGAGTAGCTTAAATTACGCCAAAATTCCACCTTGTAATGCAGTTTGAAAGTCAGTTCCCACAAGAAGAATCTGGGGCTATTTCTGCTGGGTTTGGCGGCGATGTTGATAGGGCTAGTCGCCTGTGTAAGGACCATCACTGATGGTTATGCGGGACACATGACTGTGGAAGAGCTTATCAAAGCAGGTAAAGAATGACCTATGGCTGGTAAGATCAAAAAACCTAACTTAAAGAAGACCTTCGCAGGGCATCAGAGGTTAGACGAGGCTGTGAAAGCCAAGACTTCCTACTTGTCAGATGAGATCAAACATCAAATCAGCGAAGTGTCAGGTCAGAACAAGGCTAGGAAAAAACCCTCGGAGATACGCAGAAGAGTGCTGTTGATAAGCTGAACCGTGAGCGTGGTGATGGTGTTGGAGGCCAAATCAGGTCTTAAAAGGGGTAGAAAACAACCCCCTGTCAGTGGTTCAGCGAGGTTCACTATGAGGTTGTTTTTAGATTTTTCGTCCCAGATTCTCTCTTAAAACTCAACAGTTACTGATTGTTTTGGTTCCGTGAGAGGGCATCAAAGAACGCTTCATGATCTTCAAGCATATTTGTGTCTTGTTGTGATAGCCCCAAGCCAAGCGGCGGGTGACGCATAAAGATCAGTGCAGGTTTGTTTTGGGTATTGCCCAAAGTTTCATCCAGCCAAGCAAGTCGTGTAGCACAGAGCTCACCTGCGTGTGAGCCGACCTTATGCGTATCGAGACAGATCACAGTCTCAACTGAGGTTTCAATCGCGTGCTGGATGAAATCGGGCATTGTGTTTTTTGGCAGGGGCAGATGATCGCGCAATTACGCGCGCTCGTCGTTGGAAAAACCAGAACACGCGATTTTTACAGCACCTTTTGCAGCGCCGTATCCTCCTCAGGATCATGCCCCGCGAGATCGCCTGAGATTGCTAGCACATCTGCATCCGCATAATGTGCGTTCGCGTACTCCAGTGCCGTTTTAAAGCGCATACGCGGATCAAGCCCATCAATACGCCCAACACGTTGAAAATGTGGGTTGGATATCCAGACGAGCTTGATCATGCGCATTCCTTTGGTGGGGGGCTAGACCTTAAGTTGGGACGCGGCCCTTGCAAGCTCTGTGATTGCCGCCCAATCGCGCGCGTTGATCAAATCTTTAGGGCAGACCCAGCTACCACCTGCGCAGATCGTGTTGGACAGGCTCAGATAATCATCCGCGTTTTTTGGGCTGACGCCGCCTGTGGGGCAGAAACGGATCTGTGGGATAGGCGAACCGATGGCTTTCAGCGCCGCCGCACCGCCGGAGGCTTCAGCAGGGAAGAACTTTTGCACGGTATAGCCACGCTCCAGCAGACGCATTGCTTCGGACGCAGTCGCAGCACCGGGCAGGAGGGGGAGGTTCGCGGCTTCGCAGGAATCAAGCAAAACGTCCGTTGCACCGGGTGAGACGCCGAATTTCGCACCAGCAGCAACCGCCGCCATCACATCCTCTGGTGTGAGTAAAGTGCCTGCGCCGACAACGCCGCCCTCGACCTTGGCCATTTCAGCGATAACGTCCAATGCGGCATCCGTGCGCAAAGTGACTTCCAAAGCAGGCAAGCCACCAGCGACCAGCGCGCGCGCCAAGTCCTGTGCGATGCTTGCGTCTTCTACAACCAATACAGGTACGATGGGGGCAAGTTGGCAAATCTCAAGCGCTTTTGCGCTGGCATCTTGTGGTGTGATCATCTGTGCAATTCCTTATACGACGACGCCTGCGCCTGTATCGGCGCTGCCAACAGTTTGGCGAAAGACATCAAAAAGTTCACGACCAACGCCGTTGCCATTGTGGCTAAGATCAGGGGTGGCAGGCGCGCGATCCATCGCACCTTTGGTGAGGCATTCAAGGGTTCCATTCGTCGCATCTACGCGAATGATATCACCATTTTGAATACGCGAGAGCGGACCGCCTGCAGCGGCTTCTGGGCTAACATGAATGCAAGAGGGCACTTTACCTGAGGCACCCGACATGCGCCCATCAGTGACAAGCGCGACGTTAATGCCGCGTTGCTGGGTGACTGATAGGGCCGGTGTGAGGCCGTGAAGCTCGGGCATACCGTTGGCCTTGGGGCCTTGGAAGCGCACAACAATGACTAGATCAGAGGTGAACTCGCCGGCTTTAAAGGCGTCTTTTACCGCGTCCTGGCTCTCAAACACGCGCGCGGGGGCTTCGACCACGTGACGCTCGGGGGTGACGGCAGAAACTTTCATCATGCCGTGGCCCAGATTGCCTTTGAGTTGTTTAAGACCCCCGCTGGATTGGAACGGATCGTCAGCAGTGCGCAGGACCTTGTCATTCGCGCTGTCCTTTGCGCCGTCACGGAAGATCAAGGCACCGCCATCAAGGGCAGGTTCCTGCGCGTGCAGGCCAAGACTATCGCCTGCCACGGTCTTCACATCTTCATGCAACAGACCAGCGTCCAGCAAACGGCCAATCATATAGGGCAGGCCGCCTGCGGCGTGGAAATGGTTCACATCCGCGAGGCCGTTTGGATAGACTTTCGCCATCAGCGGCACGATTGAGGAGATCGC
>Ga0206127_1003138_pt1 | contig 15531 bp, 13 predicted proteins | sample Helgoland_Spring_6_FD_148646 | JGI IMG/M metagenome (GOLD analysis project Ga0206127, IMG submission 148646) | Pelagic subsurface seawater microbial communities from Kabeltonne, Helgoland, North Sea - Helgoland_Spring_Bloom_20160419_1 | ecosystem: Environmental > Aquatic > Marine > Epipelagic ...
ATCCTTATAGCCGCTGTAGTTGGCAATCTCCAAAATCGACAAATCGGTATTCTTGAGCAGATCACAGGCAAAGGTCATGCGGACCTCGGTCAAATAATCTCCCGGCGTCTTGCCCACCGCTCCCATAAAACGCCGGTTAAAGGTTCTAGTGGCCATACCAAACTGCGCTGCCAGATCAGGCACCGAGAGTTGCTTGCTGTGATTATCTTGAACCCACATCTGTGCCTGAACAATGGTTTCGTCGCTGTGCCGATTTATCTGCTGTTGATCGCTAAGGCTAATCGGGTCGGCGAGATTACGAATCTCATGAAAGAAATTGCGCTGTGCCTGCCGCGCAATAACCCGCCCAAATATACGCTCCACCTGATGCATAATCAGCTCGGCCATCGCATTGATACTCGCCGCACAATAGATATTCCCGGCCTGAGTAGTGAAGTGCTGTCGCGCCAATTTGATCTTCGGGTAGGATCGCTGCAGCTGATCGAAATAATGCCAGTGAGTTGTCGCCGGCTTATCATCAAGCAGGCCAGCCTCCGCCAAAAAACACACGCCGGTACCCACCGCGGTGAAATTACAATTGTTCTGATGTTGAGCCTGCAGCCAAGGGATATAGGCCGCATGTTTTAACACGGCAGGGCGTGGATTGCGCCATAGGGCAGGGATATGAATTAGGTCGCTGACAAAGTCATCGTCGATAGAATGAGTTGGATGCAGCTCAAATTCAGAGGAGGTTTGTACCGGCTCACCATCAGCACTGACCCGGCGAATAACCAGCTCACCCTGCTGCTGTTTGGTCGCCCTCGCCAGAGATTCGGCAAAGCGAAATATCTCCGCCGCCAGCGTACTGCTGGAAACGAGCATGTTGTCACAGAGCAAAAGAGTCAGGTTAAACGCCATAATGGTGCAAATGTAACATATTGTGGCTAATTAGCTATGATAAGTGGCTTAATAGTCAAAGAGACGGAGGGTATTCAGCCCTAAACTACAGTTATACCCACTTATTCCACTCAAGGGACAAACGATGGCTAATTCACTGCCGGTTATTGTCGGTTTTGGCGGCTACAGCGCCGCCGGACGCAGCTCTTCTCACCAGGCGTTTCGCCGCATGATTCTCGAGTCACTTTCCGCTGAAGAACAGCAGAGCACAGTTGTTAGCTTTGCCTGCCTGATGGCACAGGTAACAGTGGAGGGAGAGAGCTATCGCGATCTGCAGGGCAAGCTGCTCAGCGCCGCCGATGTCGACAAGCAGTTTAGGTCAGAGGTTATCAATGGCACATTGGTGCGCAGAGTAGAATCCTTTGATCCCGCTCATGTTCCAGGCAATAAAAAGATCTCATTTGCCAGTGACAGTGATCAGCAGATGGTCTTTACGATGTTAAAGCGCGATATGCCGCGCTCAATACCGGAAGATTGGCAGGTCCGTGATCTTGATAATGGCAGTGTGGAAATAACCGCCACAGGCGCAAGTGATTACCTTGTTGAATCCCACTATGAGCTAGCGGCTAAAGCCGCCGGTCAATTACCCAGCGGATTTAGCCCTGGCGATCACTACAATGCGCGCTTCCATCCGCGCGGTTTACAGATGGCTATACTGGGCGCCAGTGATGCCATTCATTCCATGGGAATTCCATGGGATAAGGTTTTAGATTCAGTATCTCCAGACGAAGTGGGCGTTTACTCCTCAAGTGCATTAAGCCAGATGAATGAAGAGGGTTTTGGCGGCCTTTTACAGGCGCGTCTCAAAGGTGGCCGCACCACTGCCAAGCAGGTGCCGCTGGGTTTAAATTCAATGCCCGCCGACTTTATTAATGCCTATGTACTCGGCAGTGTTGGCCACACCGAAGCGATTACCGGTGCCTGTGCCAGTTTCCTCTATGTATTGCAGGCTGCCGTGCGAGATATTCGCAATGGCCGCCGCCGCGTGGCTATTTTAGGTAATGCCGAAGCCGGTGTTACCCCAGAAGTTATGGAAGGGTTTTCCAATATGAATGCCCTCGGCAGTGAAGAGAATCTCTGTAAGTTGGATGGCACTGATACTGCTGATCTGCGTCGCGCCAGCCGACCCTTTGGTTATAACTGCGGCTTCACCCTCTCCGAATCCAGTCAATACCTGGTATTGATGGATGACGCCCTGGCCATTGAGCTAGGTGCTGATATTCACGGTGCCGTTCCCGATGTGTTTATCAATGCCGATGGCGTGAAAAAGTCGATCTCCGCCCCCGGTGTTGGCAACTATATTTCCATGTCGAAAGCCGTGGCCACGGCGATTAGTATTGTTGGCGAGGAGAGCGTGCAGAAACACAGCTTTGTTCACGCTCACGGTTCAAGTACTCCAGCCAATCGCACCACAGAATCTGAACTGATCGACCGTGTAGCATCGGCTTTCGATATCTACGACTGGCCAGTGACAGCGATTAAATCCTATGTCGGTCACTCTCTGGCGACTGCAAGCGGCGATCAGCTAGTGGCAGCATTGGGAACCTTTAAGTACGACACGATTCCCGGGATTAAAACCATTACCGAGATCGCACCGGATGTTCATCAGGAACGTGCGCGCTTTCCGCTGTGTGATCTGGATGTCAGTGCAACGAAAATGGATGTCGCCTTTATTAACTCAAAGGGCTTTGGTGGCAATAATGCCACCGCGCTGGTGCTCTCGCCAGATAAGGTCAATAGTATGTTGGCGACCCGCTATGGGGATCAGCTTGATCAGTATGTTGAGAAACGTGAAGCCACTCGTAGCGCAGCCGCTGAGTATGCCCAGCGTGCCGACAATGCTGAGCTGGATGTTATCTATCGCTTTGGTGAGGCCGTTATTGATGATGCTGATCTGAGCCTTTCCAGTGATGGAATCAATATTCCTGGCTTTGCTCGGGAGATTGTTTTTGCCAAAGAAAATCCCTGGGCGGATATGGCGTCAGCTGAAAATGGAGTATCGAATAAGCCGCAAACGGCTAAGATTGATTAAAGACTTATTGAGAGTTTTTAAGATTGGTCTCGCAGTTAGAGACTAACCCATATCGCCCCAGAGCGATTGCATAATACTGATGGCCGCCAGTGGCGCGGTCTCGGTACGCAGTACACGGGGCCCCAGCGCCAGCGGCTGAAAACCCTTTTCACGTGCCGCTGCGATTTCTTGTTCCCCAAGCCCGCCTTCCGGGCCGACTAAAAGACAGATATTTTTCACCGCCTGATGTTCATTCAGGCGTTTTACGGTGCGATGGTGCAGCACCAGTTTGAGCTCATCCACAACGCTTTTATCTGAGAGATGCAGCCATTGATCGAGACTGATCGGGCTGTTAATAACCGGAACCGAGTTGCGCTGACATTGCTCACAGGCACTGATCGCAATCTGCTGCCAGTGACGAGCTTTCTTAGCCAGCCTCTCGCCACTAAGTTTTACCTCAGTGCGCTCGGTAAACAGCGGGGTGATTTCTGTCGCACCTAGCTCAGTGGCTTTTTGCACAATCAGATCCATGCGCTCGCCCCGTGAAACACCGATAACCAGATGGATTTTCAGTGCTGACTCGCGATTAATATTCCGGTATTCGACAACTTTCACCGAGACTTTATTCTTGCCGACCTCGGTTAACGTCGCGGCATATTCACCACCCTGACCGTTAAACAGGGTAATTTCCTGCCCAACCTTCATTCGCAGAGCGGAGGAGAGATGGCGCGCGGCACTGCCGTCGAGATCTAAGCTGCTATCGCAGCTTAAACTCAGTTCGGTGAATATCCGTGGGATACGCATGGCAGTGAGTTAACTTTTTTCCGGAAAGCCGAGATTGCGACACAGGCTATCGCTCACCTGCCACTGATTCATGGTGTAGAAGTGCAGGCCCGGAGCGCCGCCATCGAGCAGCTTTTGGCTCAGCTCGGTAATAATATCAATACCATAGCTGATCAGGTCCGCAGGATTGTCACTGCGCTCTTTAAGCTGCCATTGCAGCCAGCGCGGAATCTCGGCACCACAGCTTTCAGAAAAGCGCAGCAAATTGCTGTAATTGGTCAGCGGCATAATGCCTGGAATTATCGGCTCACCAATACCCGCTTTGGCGCACTCGTCGACAAACTTAAAGTAGGCATCGGCGCTATAGAAATACTGGGTGATAGCGCGGTTGGCACCGGCTTTAAACTTCTCGCCGAGCCAGTAGACATCCTGGCTGTAACTTTCAGCTTCAGGGTGAATCTCCGGGTAGGCGGCAACATTAATATTAAAGTGGTCGCCGGTGTGCTGGCGAATAAATGCCACCAGCTGATTGGCGTGAACCAGCTGAGCTGCACCGCCCATTCCCGAGGGCAGGTCGCCGCGCAGGGCGACCAGATCACTGACACCTGATGCTTTGTAGTCATTGAGTAGAGCCAGCACCTCTTCTTCAGCGCTGCCGCCAAAAGAGATATGCGGCGCTACGGCAAACCCATCCGCCTGAATAGCCGCAACCTGATCCATGGTGGTGGCGCGAGTCGAGCCGCCGGCACCATAGGTAACCGAGAAAAATTCTGGATTAAATTTTCCCAGCTCCTGGCGGGTGACCGCCAGTTTGCTTTTCCCCTGATCGGTCTTGGGTGGGAAAAACTCAAAGCTGAGATGGGGTGCATCATTGTTCATTAAATATATTTCCTTTTAGCTAAGCTGTAATTTTACAACTTAGTACTTGTAGCTATCGCCTTTAAATGGACCTTCAACCGGCACCTTAATATAGTCAGCCTGTGCTTGACTCAGTGTGGTAATCACACCGCCAAAACCACCAACCATATGGCGGGCAACTTCTTCGTCGAGGTGCTTGGGCAGTACTTCAACACGCAGCATCTCGGCTTTAGTTGCATCATCCTGAGCGGCAAACTGGCGCGCGTACAGATCGATCTGTGCCAGCACCTGATTGGCAAACGAGCCATCCATAATTCGGCTTGGGTGGCCAGTGGCATTACCTAAATTAACCAGACGACCCTCAGCTAAAAGAAGCAGATGATCATTGTTGGTGCGGTCGCGGTAAACCTTGTGAACCTGAGGTTTAATCTCATCCCACTCCCAGTTGCTGCGCATATAGGCGGTATCGATCTCATTGTCGAAGTGACCGATATTGCAGACCACACAGCCACTCTTAAGCGCCGCGAGAATGTCGGAATCACAGACATTGTAGTTACCAGTGCTGGTCACCAGCATATCGGTAGTAGCCAGAAGTTCGGCGTTAACACCTTTGGCGGGATCACCTTCATTGTAGGTAGAGACCACTTCAAAGCCGTCCAGGCAAGCCTGCATGGCACAGATTGGATCTACTTCGGTAACCTTAACAATCATGCCTTCCTGACGGAGTGACTGAGCGGAACCTTTACCCACATCACCATAGCCAACCACAACCGCTTTTTTGCCTGACAGCAGGTGATCGGTGGCGCGCTTGATTGCATCATTCAAGCTGTGACGACAGCCGTATTTGTTATCGCACTTGGACTTGGTGACCGAATCATTAACATTGATTGCCGGTACTTTTAATTCGCCGTTCTCAAGCATTTCATAGAGGCGGTGAACACCAGTGGTCGTCTCTTCGGTGACACCGTGAACTGCGTCCAGAACCTGCGGGTATTTAGTGTGCAGCAGGGCAGTTAGATCGCCGCCATCATCGAGAATCATATTGGCATTCCAAGGCACGCCACCTTTTAGAACCTGTTGTTCCAGGCACCATTCATACTCTTCTTCAGTCTCGCCTTTCCAAGCGAAAACCGGCGTACCATTAGCAGCGATTGCCGCGGCAGCATGATCCTGAGTTGAGAAGATATTGCACGAGGTCCAGCGCACTTCAGCGCCCAGGGCTTCCAATGTCTCAATCAGCACAGCTGTCTGGATAGTCATATGGATACAGCCGAGAATGCGCGCGCCAGCCAGTGGCTGTTCAGCGCGATACTTTTCGCGCAGCGCCATCAGCGCAGGCATTTCAGATTCAGCAATAGAGATCTCTTTTTTGCCCCAATCGGCAAGAGAGATGTCGGCGACTTTATAGTCAGCCTGGTCGGCGTTAATAGGATGTATTGATGCGTTCATAATAATTTGCCTGTAAAAAATTAAATTCTGTTGGTTGTACGTTAAAGGGCCTTGGCAAGGTCAGCGACTTTGTCGGTTTTTTCCCAAGTGAAATTCTCTTCCTCGCGGCCAAAGTGTCCGTAGGAAGCAGTCCCTTGATAGATAGGTCGGCGCAGGTCGAGCATTTCGATCAGGCCCCTTGGGCGCAGGTCAAAGTTGTCGCGAACCAGAGCGATAATTTCGGCATCGGATAACTTGCCGGTGCCAAATGTGTTGATACTGATAGAGGTCGGTTCGGAAACACCAATCGCATAGGAAACCTGAATCTCACAGCGGTCGGCGAGGCCAGCAGCGACAATATTCTTTGCCACATAGCGACCGGCATAGGCCGCCGAGCGATCCACCTTGGTGGGATCCTTGCCAGAGAATGCACCGCCACCGTGGTGCGCCATCCCGCCGTAGGTATCAACAATAATCTTACGTCCGGTTAGTCCGCAGTCACCCATTGGGCCGCCAATAATAAACTGGCCGGTCGGGTTGATATGGTACTGAGTGCCACTGTGCAACCATTCTTCAGGCAGCACCGGGCGAATAATTTCTTCAAGCACCGCTTCTTGTAAATCTGGCAGGGCGATATTTGGCGCATGCTGGGTCGAGAGGACAACCGCATCGACGGCTACTGGAACACCAGCTTCATATCTCAGTGTTACCTGGCTTTTTGCATCCGGACGCAACCAGGGCAGCACACCGTTTTTACGCAGCTGTGCCTGGCGCTCGACCAGTCGATGAGCGTAGTAAATCGGCGCGGGCATCAACACATCAGTCTCATTGCTGGCATAGCCAAACATCAGGCCCTGATCACCGGCACCAATATCTTTGTCTTCAGCGGCATCGACTCCCTGAGCAATATCACTCGACTGTTTGCCGATTGCATTGAGTACCGCACAGGAATTGCCATCGAAGCCAACCTCTGAGCTGTCGTAGCCGATACCGGTAATTACATCGCGAACAATCTGCTCGAGATCCACATAGGTATCTGTGCGCACCTCACCGGCAATAATAGTCATACCGGTTTTAACCAAGGTCTCTACCGCAACGCGAGAGTGCGGGTCATCTTTAAGGATGGCATCCAACACCGCGTCAGAGATTTGGTCGGCCATTTTATCCGGATGGCCTTCGGAGACTGATTCCGAGGTAAAAATATCGTAGTTAGACATAAACGTTCCCGATGTAATTTGTCTTTAAAGTTGCTGTTAGTTGTTCGGTACTACTTGGTCTGTTCTGGGGACTTAATAAACTGCCGCAGCTGAATTCGAAAGCCATTGCGCTGAGCCAGATAAAGGCTATTGCCCTCTTCAAGGCCAGCAGCGGCTGCCCAGCGAGTTAATTCCTGAGGCTCGAAGCCAAGCCATAAATCGCCGCAGGCTTTCTTTACCCAATCCTGATCATGGGCGCAGAGATCAGTGATCAGCAGCACCCCTCTATCACTCAAAAGCTCGGCGCAATCGCTGATAATATCGCCCGGTGTCGGGTTGTGGTGCAGCACCATATTCAGGGATACGCAGTCACTGCGGAGCCCTTCGCTGCGTGCCAAATCCGTATCACCCAATTTAAAATCGATATTTTTTAGCCCCTGAGAAGTGGCGCGTCCGCGGCATTGCTCAAGCATCTCCGCCGAGTTATCCAGTGCCGTTACACGCTTAAAGCAGGCGGATAATTTGCCGAGAAACTGCCCGTAGCCAGGGCCGATCTCCAGGGCTGAATTCTTATTGCCGATACTGCTCTCAAGAAAGCTCTCAACGCTATCACCGTAGTCTGACCAGCTTGCAATAAGATCCTGATTCTCTTCAAAGCGCTGGGCATTGTGGTTGAAGAAAGCCACCGAAGCCGCCGAACGCTCCTGATTGATCGACTCCAGTCGACCACGCAGCGCTGGATCCAGTGCCGCATCATCAATGGTTTGAAACAGCACCTGCTGCAGTGGCTGCAAATCTGTATCCGGATGGCTCTCATTGCGGCGATAGAAAATCGTCGTGCCCTCGCGTCGGGTGGCAACGAGTCCGGCATTAGCGAGAATCTTTAGATGATGACTCATTGCCGACTGGCGAATATCAAATACCTGGCAGAGCTCCAGAACCCCGTAAGCATTTTGTTGCAGCACCTTCAAAACCTGCATACGCAGGGGATCGCCGGCCGCTTTACACAGGGCAGTAATAGCGCTGGTATCGGTGGCAGATCGCGGTTGGCTGTCAAAATGGCTGAGATTGTTCATGGTGCGGGACTTTAGCACAGCGCTTTTGCTATATCAAAATATTTTTATATATAGGAAGAGGTGAATCACGGTTGTAGCGCAAGCAAAATTCTCTGCTGAAAAGAGCCGCTGAATAGAGAATTTAAGTTTACTGACAGGGCCGTCTAAGAGACAATGCGCGCTTACAATTTTCCCTATCAGGAGTGATGATTCCATGGCCTCACGCAGAGACCTTGCCAACGCAGTTCGCGCCCTCAGTATGGATGCAGTTCAACAGGCTAATAGTGGCCATCCCGGAGCCCCAATGGGCATGGCAGATATTGCCGAAGTACTCTGGAATGACTATCTCAGCCACAATCCAGCTGACCCAACTTGGGTGAACCGGGATCGCTTCGTGCTCTCCAACGGTCACGGCTCCATGTTGCTCTACTCTCTATTGCACCTCACCGGCTATGACCTACCAATTGAAGAGATTAAAAACTTCCGTCAATTGCACTCCAAGACACCCGGCCACCCTGAATACGGTTATGCCCCAGGTGTAGAAACAACCACTGGCCCACTGGGTCAGGGCATCAGTAACGCAGTGGGTATGGCGCTGGCTGAGAAAGTTCTCGGCGCGCAGTTCAACCGTCCGGGTCACGATTTGGTCGATCACAGCACCTACACATTCCTCGGCGATGGCTGCCTGATGGAAGGTATCTCTCACGAAGTCTGCTCACTGGCCGGCACCTTAAAGCTCAACAAGCTGGTTGCCTTCTACGACGACAACGGCATCTCGATTGATGGTGAAGTTGAAGGCTGGTTTAGCGACGACACCCCAGCGCGTTTCGAATCCTACGGCTGGCAGGTAATTGCCAATGTCGATGGTCACGATAGCGACGCGATTAAAGCAGCTATCGAACAGGCTCATGCTGAAACTGGCAAGCCGACATTGATCTGCTGCAAAACCATTATTGGTTTTGGTTCACCGAACAAGCAGGGCAAAGAAGACTGTCACGGCGCAGCGCTGGGTGTAGATGAAGTTGCACTAACACGCGAAGCTCTTGGCTGGACTCACGGACCTTTTGAAATTCCTGAAGATCACTACGCGGGTTGGAGTGGTATCGAAAAAGGTGCTTCCGCACAGACTGCATGGGCTAACAAGCTGGAAGAGTACCGCGCAGAATACCCAGAGCTGGCCTCAGAGTTTGAGCGCCGCACCAGAGGTGATCTGCCAGAAGACTTCAGTGCCAACGCTGATGCTTATATCGCAGAATGCCAGAGCAAAATGGAAAAAGTTGCCTCGCGTAAAGCCTCGCAAAACTGTCTTAATGCCTACGGCCCAGAGTTGCCTGAACTACTTGGCGGCTCCGCCGACCTCGCCGGTTCAAACCTGACTATCTGGTCTGGCTCAAAAGATATCAGCGGCGACAATGCCGACGGTAACTACATCTATTACGGTGTACGTGAATTTGGTATGAGCGCGATTATGAATGGTATCGCCCTCCACGGTGGCTTTGTAAACTACGGTGCAACCTTCCTGATGTTTATGGAATACGCCCGCAACGCAGTGCGTATGTCAGCGCTGATGGGTCTGCAGAGCATCTTTGTCTACACCCACGATTCAATCGGTCTCGGTGAAGATGGCCCGACTCACCAGCCAGTCGAACAGCTCAGCGCACTGCGCTCAACACCAAACCTGCACACCTGGCGTCCCTGTGACACTGTGGAATCTGCGGTTTGTTGGAAGAGTGCTATCGAACGTCGCGACGGTCCAAGTGCACTGGTCTTTAGTCGACAGGGTCTGGCACCCATGCCGCGCTCCAACGAACAGGTTGCAGCCATTGCCCGCGGTGGTTATATCTTAAAAGACTGCGCCAACCCTCAGGCAATTCTGATCGCCACCGGTTCTGAAGTTGAGCTAGCTGTATCTGCTGCCGACGATCTGGCTGCTAAAGGTATTCAGGTTCGTGTTGTCTCCATGCCCTGCGCAGAGATATTCTCCGCTCAGGATGCCGACTACCGCGATGCCGTATTGCCACCCGCAATTCGCGCACGAGTGGCTGTCGAAGCACTGCACGCTGACTACTGGTACAAGTTTGTCGGTCTCGACGGTCGCGTTGTTGGCATGACCAGCTTTGGCGAATCAGCCCCCGGCAATGTGCTGATGGAAGAATTTGGTTTCACCGTTGCAAACGTTGTCTCCAATGTTATGGAAAGCATCGGCTAATGATTCGCGTAGCCATTAATGGCTATGGCCGAATTGGCCGTTCAGTGTTGCGTGCTCTGTATGAATCAGATGCGCGCAGTGCTGTGACAGTAGTTGCTATCAACGAGCTGGCCGATTGCAAAACCATCGGTCACCTAACCCGCTACGACTCCACCCACGGACGCTTTCCCGGCACCGTTGAAGTTGCTGATGATCAGTTAACGATTAATGGCGACAGCATTGCCATTCTTCACAGTGAGCAAATAAACCAGCTGCCCTGGGGCGAACTGGATATAGATGTGGTGCTGGAATGTAGTGGTGCCTTTACCGATCGCGCCACCGCACAGCAACATATAGATAGAGGGGCTAAACGGGTGCTATTTTCTCAGCCCGCCGAGTCCAATGTTGATGCCACCATTGTCTATGGTATCAACCAGCAGGTACTCACCGGCGAAGAAACCATTATCTCCAGTGCCTCCTGCTCCACAAATTGTGTTGTACCGGTTATCAAAGTACTCAACGATCGCTTTGGTGTCGAAGGGGGTGTAATTACCACTATTCACTCCGCGATGAACGATCAGCCAGTAATTGACGCCTATCACCATACAGATCTGCGCAAAACCCGTGCTGCCATGCAGTCTATTATTCCGGTCGACACAGGTTTGGCACTGGGCATTGATCGCCTGCTGCCGGAACTGACCGGACGTTTTCAAGCTCAGGCGATGCGCGTGCCCACGGTCAATGTTTCAGCCATAGATCTCTCGGTCATGCTCAATACAAAAGTTGATACGGCCGATGTTAATGCCGCCTTACTGGAAGCCTCAGAAGGGTTTTTAGAGGGCGTGCTCGGTTACACCGAAGAGCCATTGGCCTCCTGTGATTTTAACCACGACCCGCGCAGCGGCATTGTCGACGCCAGCCAAACCAGAGTCAGCCAGCAAAAGTTAGTCAAAGTGCTAATCTGGTTTGATAACGAATGGGGTTATGCCAACCGTATGCTAGACACCCTATTGCACTGGTGTTCAACTGAACGCTTTAGCACCACCAAATAAATATTTAAGGATCAAAATGACCGTCAAATTAATGACCGAGCTAGACCTAGCCGGCAAACGAGTACTTATTCGCGAAGACCTCAATGTGCCGATTAAAGATGGCAGCGTTACTAGCGACGCAAGAATCAGAGCCGCACTGCCGAGTATTCAGCACGCTTTAAAAGCCGGTGCCAAAGTTATATTGATGTCGCATCTGGGACGACCCACTGAAGGGGAATATAACCTCGACTTCAGTATGGAGCCGGTCGCCCAACACTTAAGTGGTCTGCTCGGACAGCCAGTACGACTTGAGCAGAGCTGGACCAATGGCATTGAGATAGCTGCCGGTGAAGTGGTTATCCTTGAAAATGTGCGCTTTAACCCGGGTGAGAAAAAGAACGACGACACCCTTGCCAAAGCCTACGCCAACCTCTGCGATATCTTTGTGATGGATGCCTTTGGCACCGCCCACCGCGCTCAGGCCTCAACTCACGGTGTAGCAAAATTTGCTCCCGTCGCCTGTGCCGGCCCACTCTTAGCTAAAGAGCTAGATGCTCTCTCTAAAGCACTGGCCGCGCCGACGCCGCCAGTCGCGGCAATTGTTGGTGGATCCAAAGTCTCCACCAAATTGATGGTTCTCGAAGCGCTCTCCGATAAGGTTGATCAGCTGATTGTCGGCGGCGGTATCGCCAACACCTTCCTCGCTGCGGCAGGCAAGCCGGTGGGTAAATCACTCTGTGAATTCGACCTGATTCCCGCCGCTCAGGAACTGATGAAAAAGGTCAATATTCCACTGCCCACCGATGTAGTGGTTGGCAAGGAATTTTCTGAGACCGCAGAAGCCACCATCAAGTCTGTGGATGATGTCGCCGAAGACGATATGATCTTTGATATAGGCCCGGATTCAGCCGCAAGCCTGGCCGCGATGCTGACAGAAATGGGCACGATTATCTGGAACGGCCCAGTTGGCGTTTTTGAGTTTGATCAATTTGGTGAAGGCACAAAGGCGCTAGCATTAGCTATTGCTGAAAGTGCTGGATTCTCGATTGCCGGGGGTGGAGATACCCTTGCTGCAGTGGATAAATATGAAATCACTGAACAAGTGTCCTATATTTCAACAGGGGGCGGCGCGTTTCTAGAATATGTAGAAGGCAAAGAATTACCCGCTGTGGCTATGCTTGAACAGCGCGCTTAATTACAAGCTTCCAATAAAAACATTTATAACAACAGTGAATAGTAAGGATATAAAACAGCGGGGAGAAAATCGTTAGCAGTAGAGCTAGATTACATAGGTGGCTTAAGAGGTAGTTGGAAAAGCCAAATTGTAAAAACTACTGTTAAAAAATTTAGTACTAAAGGAATAGTCATATGGCATTAATCTCTCTCCGGCAGATGCTGGATCACGCCGCTGAAAATAATTACGGCGTGCCAGCATTTAACGTAAACAACCTCGAACAGATGCGCGCCATTATGATGGCCGCAGATCAAACAGATAGCCCAGTGATCGTTCAGGCATCAGCAGGTGCTCGCAAATACGCCGGCGCACCCTTTCTCCGTCACCTTATTCAGGCCGCCATTGAAGAATGGCCGCATATTCCTGTCTGTATGCATCAGGATCATGGCACCAGTCCCGCCGTTTGCCAGCGCTCCATCCAACTGGGCTTTAGCTCGGTAATGATGGATGGTTCATTGGAAGAAGATGGCAAAACCCCCTCCAGCTATGAATATAACGTCGATGTCACCAAGCGCAGTGTCGAGATGGCACATGCCTGCGGTGTCTCTGTCGAGGGCGAGCTTGGCTGTCTAGGGTCCCTGGAAACCGGTGAGGCCGGCGAGGAGGACGGGCAGGGCGCAGAGGGGATATTAACCCAAGAACAGATGCTTACAGACCCCGAAGAGGCCGCAGACTTTGTCGCTAAAACTGGCGTCGATGCACTTGCTATCGCCTGTGGCACCAGTCACGGCGCCTATAAATTTAGTCGTCCACCGACCGGCGATATACTGGCGATTGACCGCATCAAGGAAATTAATCGACGTATACCGGGCACCCATCTGGTCATGCATGGATCATCTTCAGTGCCTCAGGAATGGCTTGCGGTTATCAATCAATATGGTGGTGAGATACCTGAAACCTATGGTGTCCCCGTCGAGCAAATCTGCGAAGGTATTAAATATGGTGTGCGTAAAATTAATATCGACACTGATCTGCGCTTGGCCTCAACAGGTGCCGTGCGTCGCTTCCTAAAAGAAAATCCCAGTGCCTTTGATCCACGCGCCTATCTGAAAGAAACCACCGCAGCGATGAAAGATATTGCCGTCGCCCGCTACGAAGCTTTTGGCACCGCAGGTAATGCAGCGATGATAAAGCCAATCAGCTTGGATGCAATGACTGAGCGCTATGACCGCGGAGAGTTGGATCCAAAAATTAACTGGCTTGAGGAGCTGGTAAGTGAACAGGCATGAAAAAATAAACTATGTTGAATTTCCTGCAAAAGACTTAGAAAAAACAAAGACATTTTTTAGTCATATCTTCGACTGGACTTTTGAAGACTATGGTTCCGAGTACATGGCGTTTTCTAATGCCGGACTAGAAGGCGGATTTTTTAAATCTGATCAGTGCGCTTCAACTGAACATGGAAGCGCGCTGATTGTTTTCTATAGTTCGCAATTAGAAAAGACCCAGAAAAAAATTGAACGGGCGGGAGGAGAAATTATAAAACCGATTTTTTCATTTCCCGGCGGTCGACGCTTTCATTTTAGTGATCCGAGCAATAATGAGTATGCGGTCTGGTCTGATAAAAGCTAAAAGTATTTTTTAAATTACGGAAGATTTACATTTTAAAAGGGAGAAAAAATGAAAACGGTAGATGCAATCGGAAGCTGCCTCTGCGGAGCGGTTGAATATAAAATAACCGGCAATATGGGTATTTTTCAATACTGTCACTGTTCGCGCTGCCGCAAGGTTACCGGCAGTGCCCATGCCTCAAATCTATTCGTTACCCCGGAACAATTTAACTGGCTAAAAGGTCAGTCATCAGTAGTTAATTTTCTACCGCAAGAGACCAAATATTTTGCCACTGCTTTTTGTGAAAAATGTGGTTCATCACTGCCCTGGCGATCAAAGGGCAGTGAGGTAGTTATTGTTCCGGCCGGCACGCTAGATACCAGTCCTGGGATCGAGCCGATTCAGAATATATTCTGCAGTTCAAAAGCAGAGTGGTATAAGGCTCCAGGCGAATTGCCTGAATATGCTGAGCTTCCGGTTAAGGCTTAAAGTGAAAAGATATTATCAGCAATTGGCTCACTACAATCAGTGGATAAATAAGAGAGTTTACTCTTCTGCCGGTAAATTAAATCAACAGGCGCTAAGCGAAAATCGCGGCGCTTATTTTGGGTCGATTATTGGAACTCTAAATCATATTCTTGTCGGCGATATTTTCTGGTTTAAACGTTTTGCTAATCACCCCGCTAATTATCAATCACTTGAATATTTTCGTTCAGTTAAAAAGCCTGCTTCACTTGATGAGATATTGCATGATGAGTTATCCGAGCTATCGGAGGCAAGGGAGCATACGGATTCCGCAATAATGCAATTTATATCAGAGCTTACTGATGAGGTGATTGTCAGCACGCTGATGTATACAAATTCCAATGGCCAGAAATTTAATAAAAATATGGGTGACTTATTACTGCATGTTTTTAATCATCAAACTCATCATCGCGGCCAGGTTTCAACGCTGCTTTATCAGGCTGGAATAGATATTGGCGTGACAGATATGGTGGTGGGGATTTCCGGCAAGTAAAAATATATTTTATACGATCACTAACTGCAAAGGATTTGCATAATGTTAGATTCTTTATCTCTTCGCTTATTGTTTAAATTTAAATTTATTTCAGCATTTATTCTTGTATCACTCTATTCAGTATCTATTTTAGCTAGCTCTTACTACAACCCTTGGTACATGGATTGGGAGCCAGATATTTCGCCGGATAGTTGTGGATTAGCTGTATCTTATACAGATAAAACTGCTGTACTTAACCCTAA
>Ga0206127_1003147_pt1 | contig 15509 bp, 17 predicted proteins | sample Helgoland_Spring_6_FD_148646 | JGI IMG/M metagenome (GOLD analysis project Ga0206127, IMG submission 148646) | Pelagic subsurface seawater microbial communities from Kabeltonne, Helgoland, North Sea - Helgoland_Spring_Bloom_20160419_1 | ecosystem: Environmental > Aquatic > Marine > Epipelagic ...
AGAGATGATCAGTGCTTCAATCTACGAGACTAAAACTGTGCGGCATCCCATATCCTACGCTGTGCTGTATTCCATAGAGGAATTTATGGAGATGTTGGGAGTGGCACTGTTAAATTATTTTATGCTCGATTATCTTAAGTCCCGCGTTCCAACCCTGTCGCTGTCGTGGCGGCAATAAGCGTTTAAGCGAAACCACAGAACTCTCTTTATTTTCCTGATTAGGCACCTAATAGCAGCGACACACGCAACGCTAGATGGACATGGGCCCCCTACAGGCATCCCATCGCAGTGCTCACTCGCCCGTGTATGTTGAAATTGGCACTGCCAACTCAGAATGCTTGACTTGACTGCAAGGATTGTCACCCCAGGCCCTCTGAGGGCCCCCGCGCTGCATTCGGCATTATCAGCTCAAAAGGCGCTTTCCCCTTTAGATCGCTGGATAAGCGCGTTCCGAAGTGAAGCAGTATCGGAGAAGTTATTAATCTTATTGTTGTAACCCTGACGCTTCACTTCCATGCTGCCACTCTACTTGATAAACAGCCATTTGCCATTGGTTCAAGCCTAGCTACCACTGCTAGTACTGCTAGTACTCTTAGTACTCTTGGCGTAAGGGCACTGGGCTTTTTGCGATTTCCCAGTAGCAGATTTCAATGTTCCATTATTACTGTCAACGCTGTAACACTGGCATGCCTGAGTGTCTGGCAATTGATATTTAGTGGTCGCCGACTTACCAGTTTTAGAAACGTACTGGTACGCTTCAGCTTCGCAAACCTCCCCTTCAACGGTGATCTGCTGAGTGATGTCATTAACGCTTCCGGTGCAAATTCCGCTTTGACTAGCAGTGATAGTACACGTGCCAGCTGCGGTGTAGGTGAGTGTGGTTGGCGCTGTTGTACTTTCCAGAGAACAGCCGCCGCTCGCGCCGAGGGTATAAGGGCGAGCAGTGTTACCGCCACTGACCGTAATCGAAACTCCATTACCCACAATATCATTAGCTTGTATACCGCCAAAACTTAGTGAACTAAATTGGTTACAGCTGACAGCGATAGTTTTTTGATCGGATCCTTCAGAAAAAGTACAATTTTGACCCGGTTGCACTGCCTTAACTATGCAGCTGCCCTCATCTACAGGGGAGACCTGTGACCCAGATACCGCGCACTTATTGGTGGTCAGACTTTGAAACGTAATGGGGTTGTTAGAGCCACCGCCGGTTGCCGTAAGTTGCTGTGATGAACCCCCAACTGTTAGTGAATTAGGATAGCCCACGATGGTCACGGTCTGCGATGTGCTGGTGCAAGAGACACTATTGGAATTGGAGTTGTCGTTTTTGTAGGTCACCGACTTTGAGGATTTCGACTTACTCGTTGTATTACAGTCCGTACCGTCGGATTTCGTAGATTTACCCTTTCCTTTATTGGACCCTTGGCTCACGATACAGTCATCGTCAACGCTGGAGCAGCTTGCGCCAACGCAGACCGGGGCCGTGAGGCTAGAGACCGAGACAAACCCCCGGCGTTCAGGGTGATAGGAATGGAGCTCAAATGTAGAGTTGGCGTTCGCACCTGACTCGTAAGGGTTCAACCAAGTGATCGATGCTTCAAATTTGGTGCGGTTCACACCGGCTACCGTCGTGATATCGCCCACGGTAAAACCACTAATTCGTTGTGTTGGTGAAACAACGCCGGTCAGTAAACTTGCATTGTAGTTTGGATCGTTGGGATCTATCAGGGCTATCTCGTGCTTACCAAGATCCATAACGGAGACAAGGCGCACGAGAGCATCGGTCCGATTGCGGGTTTCAGAAAGCGCTTGAGTCCAACCGCCCAGCAACGTAACCGAACCTGCCACCGTCAGTGCTAAAATAGCGGCAGCCACTAAAACCTCAACAAACCCCATGCCTCCCTGTTTTGGTGGCTTTTGCGATTTTGATAACTTTGGCGGTTTCACCGTCTTCACATCAATCTCCCTGCACTTTCCAAGTACCAGCCATACCGTACACGCCAGTCACTGGAAATAATGCGGTGTTGTAAATGTTGCCAACCTCAGCGGAAATAATCTCCGGGTTTTTCTGACTAATCTTGAGGTCGCCGTTAACAACCAGTGACCCTAGCAACATAAACCTTTGCCATTGATCTGCAGTGCAAGCCAAATCTGCATTCTCCGGATTTGAGCCGGCACTCTCCATGTACAGTAAGCCAATAATAATAAAAGGTCGGTTCCCATCATGCTTGAGAAGTTGGCTGGGACATCCACCGCGATAAATAATAACAGCAGGGTTAGCGAAGGTACCCCAAGAGTAGAACGTCTCGCCATGATCCGGAGCATTCGTATAATCAAATCTTGACGTACGATTTGGCCATTGCTGGTTCTGGCCGTTAGGGCTCTTTTGGATGACACCCGAAGCAGGCCAAGTCTCAGTGTTAGGGGCATTATCCATGTCTGGGCTATTACCTGCATCATCCCAGTAGTAAACGTTCATACTCGCCAAGGCGCTAGGCTGATTAACTCTCAAGTCATCAAACCAGTCTCGAGACTCTGTAAAAATACGAGGCCAAAGATCACCCCCACTATATTGAGAGAGCCCTACGGGTTCAGCTGAGTGCGCGAACTTGCCGCTGTTTGTGCCTGTGTTGTGGCTATTGAGCAGTGCGACCGAGTCACTACCCGCTTCATCGCAGGTATCTCCAACGCTACCATTGAGCGTTGTACGCCTAGTAGGTCCACGATAATAAGTTATGTAGTCGAGCGTCCCGTTATGGGGAACGGTATCCGCGTAAATATCGGGAACCCCACTTTCAACATTAAAGCAGCCCGCGACCACCAAGGGCGCGTCAAGCGCGCCAGATTGTAATAGCGTGTTGAGGGAGACCCATTGGCTAACAGTGGCCAGCTGTCCACTACTATTGACGGCACGACCAATAACCTTGACCGAGGACTGGCCAGCAGGGCCCGCTTGAAAACCAAAGGAAAGCGTATAATCCCGAGTCGTTGTTTGTCCGCCCATGTTGGCAACCGTGAAAGAAAGTGGTGTTGCAACCGTCTGAGTCGCAGCGGGCCATAGGTGTGTGGTGTAGCTGTTGCTGCTGGACGCGAGCCACTCCATGCCCTGAGCCATGGCCTCCTCAGCGGCCAAGAATGCCTCGGTGCCGTTATGGGTATTAGAGGTCAAGCGCACAGAATTTACCGTTGAGCTCGTCATGCTACGAACGGCGAGTAAGGTCAGCAAACCTAAGACGGCAACAAAGAAAATCGTATAGGCACCGCGTTGGAACCCAGCCCGCTCACTACCTTCACCCAACCGACTCAGGTTCATGACGCCGCCGCCCGAATCAGCACCGAATTCCTGGGTTTGGCATAGAGTTCGACATAAATCTTATCGTCGGGGTTGCTGGCACACTGATTATCGGTGCTGCCCGGATAGGCACAGAGCGTGACTTTGTAAAGACGATCGATACGGCAAGACAGGGCCGTCGAACCACAGGCTCCCAAATCGGTATTATCATAAGTATCGCAGGGGGCTGTTCCGGCTACCCCTAGCACGCAATCATTGTCGCCGTCGGCAATATTCTCGTTGATTAGCGCCACCTCAAACGTATCGACGAACACATCGTTGAGCTTCGTTACTGCCACCCAAGGCGCTGTCGCAGCCGCCACATTGCACCCAGATGCTGGAGCGCTCCCGGTGTATTCCCCGGGATGCACGCCGACCGTGGCCTCGAGTACATTATTTCTAAGTCGATAACCAAAGCGGTGATGAACCTGTACCACTGTGCCGCTGCTAGAGCAGCCAGAAACCCCATCACCCGCTACGCAAGTATGTTGCTGAACATAGGAGACCAGCACACAGTCAGTCGTTGTTGCTCCTGTCATGGTGGGGGCTCCCGATGTGCCAAACTCAATCGCGGGGTAATTGCCCTCATCACCTGCGGTAGTGCCACTGCCCTGAGTTGTCGCCAGATAGACATCGAGTTCTGTGGGGGTGCCCCGATAGCCTGCTCGGCGAATGTCATCGAGCAAGGACGCAGCAGGAGAATATATCTGTTCTGTGCGCGCTGCTGAATCGTAGACGTCTTTACCGGAACTAACCGTCGTCACATAAAACGTGGTGCCCGCTAGTGCAATAAAGCTGCCAATGGCAATGGCGACCATGAGCTCTGTGAGACTAAACCCCTGCATCGGTTTTGCCGCCATTAGTTTGCTCGCGTTCTGTAGCTGTTGGTCTAGCTGCATGTTACGTATCCGAGGTCGCCGTTAGCGGAGCAGACGAACACGCCACCCAGTAGGTTCCTCTCAATTTTAGCACTAAGGCTTCCGAGGGTAAAAGTAATGGAACCCGTGCCGGAACTGTCTAAATCCCGTACGGATGTAATGGTGAAGGCAGCTGTGCTTCCCGCCTTGTTCCAGCCCGTCACTGCGGCAGTCACGGCCCCACCGTAGTCGGTGTAAGTTCTGGACACCGTCGGCGTGTTTCCAGAGCTCACAATCGTATAGTTCCAAGAGGATCCGTCATTTATGGTAACGGTCACGGTGCCGCTTAGCCCAAGCACGAGGGCATCGGCGCGGGCGGCGCGCAAATCAGACAGAAAGGTCTCTGCAACACCTTCTAAACGCTGTCTTTCGAGTAGATTTTGGAAAGCTGGGGCTGCAATGGCGACCAGAATCGCCATAACCACCAAGGCGACTAACAGTTCTACCAACGTGAAGCCTGTCATCCTTTTTTTCAATAACTTATCCGCCGATCGCTTTTGCTAAAGCTTTGAACACACACTGTTAACCGCCCATAGCCCATGATCTTTTTCATGGGGTGTTTAGACCCTCAATGTGGCGCCTACCGCCGAAGTCAACTGACTCATCAGTAGCTGGCCCAAAATCGACTTTGAGCGCCATGAGTTTGAGACTAAAATCACAAAACAAGATACCATTTCGAGCGTTACAAAAGTAGAGGAAGTATGGAGTCTTGCCGGACTTACTTGGCTGCCCAAATGTGTAGCTGCCATTGACGGCTTTTTCCAGAGCGTCCATTTGGCAGGTATCTTGTTAAGCCACTTCGTTCAGCCTACCGAGTGCCTTAGGAGGGAAGCAGTAACTCTATGGCCGAATTTGACGAAAAAGTAAAAAAATCATTGGCGATTTACCCATGGCCATGAGGCTCATTGTTGTAGACTAACGTCTTCGCTACCGAGGGATCTGGAATGCTGAACTTCACTGTATATGTCACCAAAGCCCTTGGCGGCCTTTTGGTTTGCATTTTGTTTTCTGCGGGTGTGCACAGTAGCCCTAGTTCAAAACAAGATGCCCTGCCCGCTCCCCATTTCAGTTTACCCGCCATTGCTAACACCGAAGGAGCCATCTCACTCGATGCGTTTAAAGGTTCCGTTACGTACGTCGATTTTTGGGCCTCCTGGTGCGGACCCTGTCGCCTGTCGCTACCCGCTTTAGACGCGATCTATCGGGACTTAGCTCCCAAGGGCCTCAAAGTTATGGCGATTAGCGTCGATGTTGTCGAAGAAGACGCCTGGGACTTTCTCGCGCGATACCCTGTGACCTACCCCATTGCCATTGACACCGAAGGCAGCGTACCCAAGGCCTACGCTGTTAACGGCATGCCGTCGGGTTACTTAATCGATCGCGAAGGACGCGTTAGGGCCGTTCACGTCGGGTTTAAACGAGGAGATGAGGATGCACTGCGCGCTGAAATTCTGCAGCTACTGGAGGAGTAAGCGCTTGGAAGCTTTTCGTTTTGTTGTGCTCTGTGCTGTTATGGGCGTGGCCGGCTGCTCCGGGCTTGAGCCGGTAGCTGCTTGGGAACGAGGCTACCTCGCTGAAGAGGGTATGCAGTGGCAGTCTAGTGCCCGAGAAGCTAAATTTGAGGGCCACGTTTACACCAGCAAAGAGGCATCCTCTGGGGGCAACGGGGCTGCAGGTGGTGGTTGTGGCTGTAATTGAGCGCGGCGTGAAAAACGCGCATTCCGCATCCACCATTAAGCAATCGCCGTTGGTGCGAACACTGGGCGCCGCCGTAGCTGCCCTACCTGCGTACCAAAACACCTACGCCGATGCCCCCCCTGAATTCACCGAGGTGGGCCTGCGCTATAGCCATTACAGCGAAGACAGCCTGTCTGAGGATAAATTTATTGCTGGGGCCCGGGGCCGCTACGATATTGATGTCACTCAGCTCTGGATTGAAGCGCCCATAGGCTCGAATTGGTCCATCGCTGTCGATGTTCAGAACGACTCTATGAGTGGCGCCTCGCCTTGGTTTGTAGGGACGCAAGTCGATGGCCAGCCGGGGGTCATTATGAGCGGCGCCAGTATCTACGACAACCGCGTTGAAGTAGGTGCAACCACCCGCTATTTCTGGGCTGATGGCAATGCCGGGTTTAACGTAACCCACTCTAAAGAAGATGACTACGAAGCCTTAGCCATGGCTTTTGACGTTGCCTGGAACAGCGCCGACAACGCCAGGACCTGGTCGGCTTCAGCGAGCACCTCAAACGACAGGGTTGAGCCCGTAAATGGGAATATCCCGGTATTTATCGACCAGGAAGATATTGATACGGCCTCGGTCTACTTTGGTGTCAGTCAGATTTTGTCGAGCACCGCTATCGTGCGTATAGGCCTGGGTTACACCTTTAGCGAAGGGTATCTGTCGGACCCCTACAAACTTTTTGATGCGCGCCCCGATGAGCACAGTCGTACGGCGCTTAGCGGTGGTTATCGAAAATTCTTTCCCGAGGCTCAAGGCGCACTGCAAATTGACTATCGTTATTATTCTGACGATTGGGGCACCGACTCCCACACCGCTGAAGTAGCCTGGCATCAGAGCTTCGACCGGTTTGCGCTAACCCCGTATCTGCGTTACTACAGTCAACGCGAGGCCGATTTTTTCAGCGTCATTGCTGATCTTGAGCAAGACTTTTACGCCGATGACTTTCGGCTGTCATCCTATGGCGCCATCACTGTTGGGCTGAGAAGCACAGTACAAATTGGTGACTGGCAAATGGAAGGACAGCTCGAACGTTACGAAAGTGACAATGACTGGGGCTTGTATGACGGCGAAGCAGCTCCTGCCCTGGTGAATTTCTGGCGGGCGACTATTGGCATTAGCTGGCGCTTTGACTAGCCAGCCCAGCATTACGGAGCATGCCTTTAGAGTGATGGGCGGCCCCGCTCGAATTGTTATAGAACACCCATCCGATCAAACCTCGGGCGCCCGGGCAGCTTGTCAGCGAGCTGAAACCCTTTTGCAGGCGCTCGAAGCGCGCTTTAGTCGCTATCGTTCAGACAGCCTCATCAGCCAAATTAATCGCCTTGCGGGTACCGGAGAATGGACCTGCATTGATGAAGAAACCCGGGCATTACTGCAGTTCTGTGAACGTTTGTGGGAACAAAGCCAAGGGCTATTTGATCCTACCGCCGGCATTCTCCGACAGGTGTGGGACTTTTCTCAAGGGCGCCATGGCGATATCACTAAACTGCCCAATCTGTGCGCGAAAGTGGGCTGGTCTAAAGTGCTGCAAAGCGATCAAGGCATTGCCTTGAGCCATGCTGGAATGGAGCTGGACCTGGGGGGTGTGGTTAAAGAGTATGGCGCCGACAAGGCCGCACAATCTTTTCGAGAGGCCGGCTTCAATCACGCGTTAATTGAACTTGCAGGCGACATTGTAGCGGTGGGCAGTAAAACTTCAGGGGCACCTTGGCTGGTGGGCATTAGCAACCCTAGTGCCCCATCGGAAACCTTAGTATCACTTGAATTGAATAACTCCGCTGTGGCCACCAGCGGCGACTACCAGCGCTATATTGAAATCGATGGACAACGCTATAGCCATTTCCTCAACCCCCATACGGGCTGGCCCGTCAATGAGGCGGCGAGTGTCAGCATTATTTCAGACAGCTGCCTGACCGCAGGGGCTGTCGCTACCGTTGCGTGCTTACACTCCGGTGAAGATGCAACCACTTGGTTAAACGACGCCGGGCTGCCCTGGCTCAGTATCGGGCAAACGGGTGAATGCACTGGCCCCCTCGCCCCAGCTCATCCAGCCAATGATATTGACCGTAACTGACTAGTTATCATTGCCTTTGGGTTCACGACATGCCAGACACGCTCTATTACGACGGTCAGTGTCCTCTCTGCGTCAAGGAGATGGATCGTCTTCGAATCATCAAAGATGAACAACTCCAACTGGTCGATATTCACCAACTAAGCGACCCCGAAAGCCCTGTCGACAAAGACCAGTTATTGCGCGTGCTCCATCTAGAGCGCGATGGGCAAATGGTCACGGGTATAGAGGCTAATGTCGCCGCGTGGCAACACACCCGTTACGGCGTACTTTGGCGCTGGATGACGTGGCCGTTGATTCGCCCCATTGTCGAGCTCGCCTACAACCGATGGGCCCGCTGGCGCTACGACCGCCTTTACCGTGTGAGCAACTAGCGCATGGGCGATTGGAGCGCACAGGAACTCGAAGCATTACCGACTCGGTTTAGAGGCAACCTGATTAACGGCATTGCTGGATTTAAACCTGCGCTACTGGTGGGCACGGCCGATGCACAGGGGCAAACCAACCTGGCGCTGTTCTCCAGCGTTTTTCATATTGGTGCCAGCCCCCCTCTACTGGGGCTCATTGTCAGACCCTGTCCAGAAGGTACCGAACGCCATACCCTCGATAACATAGTGGCAACGGGTGTGTTTACCCTTAACCACATTACAGAGCCCATGGTACCCGCGGCCCACCAAACCTCTGCGCGCTACGCCAGGAGCCAATCCGAGTTCAGTGCTACAAAGCTGACCGAAGAGTGGATCGCCGACTTTCCTGCACCCGCTGTTCAGCAATCGACCGTTAAGCTCGGATTGTCGCTGATCGAGCATCAAGTGCTTGCCGTCAACCAAACGCACCTGATAATAGCCGGGGTGCAGTGGCTACGATGTCCCGATTCGGGCATTCGTGAAGATGGTTCGGTTAACCTCGTTGAGTTAAACAGCCAAGCGGTGTGCGGTTTAGACAGCTATCACGGCGCAACAGAAGGTCGTCGATTTATCTATGCCAAAGCCGATCGACCGCCTCAGGCCATACGCTAAATATCGGTGCCAGAGAATAACGGTAAAGTCACAACGACGTTTAGACCCCGTTAACCGCGACCATCAAAACACTGACATTGATTTTCCAGTTTCCTGTCAATGGGCCCCGTTGATAGGCTCTGCTACTAAACCCCGTCAATTGGCCTAATTATAGAGTACGTAAATAGCGCCACCCGCGGTAACTCTGGCCGGATTATCGTGCTTCTCGGGCATTTTGGAACTTTATCTAAAGTCCTGAGTCATAGTGCTGTAAAGTCTCCAATTCACCGATTTAAAACACTCAGGGCAAGCTATGACAACCGAAACTGACCAACCGCTACCCCCACAAAAATCCAATATCGGAATCATTTTTGCCGGGGTGGGCTTTCTTGTTTTGTGTGGCTTCTTATATTGGGGCTTTTTGCAGGAAGCGCCGTCTTCTGAAGCAGAGGCGGTTGTGGCGCCAACACCCGCGCCACCGGAGGAGGTGGTTATGCCTGAGCAGCCCACCCTGCCCAACCCCGAGCCCGCTTTAGAACCCGTCGCTGAATCCTCCCCTCCTGTGGAAATTGTGCCCGAAGCCCCTGCGGTAACGCTCGAGGAGAGTGACGCGGTTATCACCGAGGTTCTGCCGCAGCTCAACAGCGGCATGCTTGGACAACAATTTGCAATGAGCAGTAATAGCCTTGAGCGGGGCGTCGCCGTTGTCGACAACCTCCGCGTGGGCGCAGTGCCCTACAAACTGTTACCCGTGGGGCGGCCCAGCATAAAATTTCCGTTTCAAGATAACGGCCTCGCTGTAACCCTCGACCCAGCAGGGTTTAGTCGCTATGACGGCCTCGCCAATACCCTTGCAGAGGTCAATGTGCCAGCCGTCGTTATGCTCTATGACTTATTGGCAGTTGCGCTGGAAGGCGTCTGGGCGGGCCTGGGGTACGCTGACATGACATTTGAAGATGCAGCCCTCGGTGCCCTCAATATGATCTTGCTCGCACCGACTACAGACCTTGAGGCTCGATTGTATAAAGACGAGGCAAATTGGCGGTATGAAGACGACAGCTTAGAAACGCTGCCGGCCTTGCAAAAACAACTCATGCGCATGGGGCCCGCTAACGCGGAAAAAATTCAGGATAAAGCCAGGGAGCTGCGGGGAGCACTCCTTGATCGAAACACGTAACCCATTATTTACCGAGGTCGCCAGCTTCTTTTTTGAAGCCCACCTCCTTGGTGTCAACTAGGGTACATTAATGAAGGTGCTGTCTTTAAGGTTTGCCGTAGAGACGACAAGCCGCCAGTAGTAAGTGCGCGAGTGCGCGGTGACTTGCTAATCGATACCAGCAGTTTCGTACTCGATAAGCGCCATAAAATGATCGGACTCAAAGCCCCTGTACTGCATAAACCGGGCGCGCCTACCCCACTCACGCCGGCTCGCGGCAGGGTCGTTCTCGCTAATCGGGTGCGGGAATCGTTTGCTGTACACCTCTCTGGCCTGCTGCCTCCAATCAACCTCTAGCTCAGCCAAAACCGCACAGGCCTGCCAGGATTCTTGGATACCCTTGTTGCGCAACTCTTGATCGAGTCGAAGCGGCCCAATGCCCTTGGAAACTAGTTGACGCAACATCGCCGCTGAAAAACGTGAGTCGCTCAGTAAACCCTCATCGACGAGCCGTTGTAGCTGCTCAGTCGCGATCGCTTCAAAGTTTTCTTCACGCCCAAAGCGACGCTTTAGCTTTAGCCTGAGTTCTTCTACACCGTGTTCACGCCGGGCCAGCAAATCCATAGCGGCCCGACGTACATCGGTAGAATTAAGTGGCGACTCCAATTGACTTACTCGGCTGAGGCCTCATCACCCTCAACAGGCGCCGATTCTACAACTGCGAGAGGCAAGCCCATGGTTTGATGGCGAATTTGGCTTTCAATCTCGTTGGCGATGTCAGGATGCTCCTCTAAAAATCGCGCCGCGTTAGCCTTGCCCTGGCCAATTTTATCGCCCTTGTAGGCATACCAGGCACCGCTTTTGTCGACCAAATTCAGTTTGACACCCCAGTCAATAACTTCACCCATATGGTAAATGCCTTCACCGTACATAATCTGAAACTCTGCCTGCTTAAACGGCGGCGACACTTTGTTCTTGACGACCTTTACCCGAGTTTCGTTACCGACAACCTCGTCCCCATCTTTAACCGCTCCAGTTCGACGAATATCGAGGCGAACCGAGGCGTAAAATTTTAGGGCATTACCGCCAGTGGTTGTCTCTGGACTTCCAAACATGACACCGATCTTCATACGAATCTGGTTGATAAAGATAACAAGGCAGTTGGTTTGCTTAATGGCCCCGGTCAATTTGCGCATAGCTTGACTCAATAACCTAGCCTGCAAACCCACGTGAGACTGCCCCATTTCACCTTCAATCTCAGCTTTGGGGGTTAGAGCGGCTACTGAGTCTATGACCAAAACGTCGATAGCTCCGGAGCGAACCAGCATTTCGGCAACTTCTAAGGCCTGTTCACCCGTATCGGGCTGCGATACGAGCATGTCGTCCACTTGAACCCCCAGCCGCTCAGCGTACTGCGGGTCTAGAGCGTGTTCAGCGTCAATGAAGGCTGCGGTTCCGCCCTTTTTCTGTGCTTCAGCGATCACCTGTAGGGTCATGGTCGTCTTACCCGACGACTCAGGACCGTATATTTCGACGATACGCCCTTTGGGCAGGCCACCGATACCGAGGGCGATATCGAGCCCCAGTGAGCCGGTGGATATAGACGGAAGGGCTACGCGCTCTTGGTCACCCATTCGCATGACAGTGCCTTTACCAAACTGTCGTTCAATCTGCGACATTGCAGCGTCAAGTGCCTTCGCTTTATTAGGATCCATAAGTTTATCCTCGGGTTGAGACTAAGATTGAAACTACTGTATGTATATTCAGTGTTTTTTCGTTAAGATGCAACCCACTTTAACGTTTTCCCGTTGGTCTGAAACTATCGCTCCCAAACACATGTCGTCATTGACGACAGGTTGACGTCAAACCTAGCGCCATGGGTCAGAAGACCGGTCAATGCATTGCCCTCAGAGCATCAAAGCGCCACCCGCAGGGCCGCCAAAACTATTGCCGCTCTCTAAAAGCCCCTGAACTAGCCACGGCGAGCGGACTGGCGAACGCAAAGACCGGGGTCTGGACAGCATTTTCCCGCACCACTTTACCCCTATCATTGCGCACGCCGATTATCCGCATCTCTGATCGCCTCCTGAGGGTATAGGCCGTAGAATGGCGTCAACAACCGCCAACTCAACCACCGGGCCCTTTCAGGAACATGCCAGAACCTTCCACACATACGCCCATGATGCAGCAGTACCTCGCCATTAAGCGAGATCATCCGCACGAGTTACTGTTTTATCGCATGGGAGATTTTTACGAGCTTTTTTATGACGATGCCAAAGTGGCAGCAGAGGCCCTCGATATTACTCTAACGGCTCGGGGAAAATCGGCCGGCGAGCCTATTCCCATGGCGGGAGTTCCCTACCACGCCGCAGAAAACTATTTAGCGCGCCTTGTGCGCAGTGGATTTGCCGTCGCTATTGCCGAACAAATTGGAGACCCCGCAACCAGTAAGGGGCCTGTGGAACGCAAGGTCGCCCGTATCGTGACCCCCGGTACGCTAACAGATGAATCCCTGCTCGACGCCCGCAACGACGCACTGCTGCTAGCCCTGCATCAAGAAAACGGGCGCTCAGGGCTCGCTTGGGCCGATATATCCAGTGGTCGCTTTCTCATTTCTGAAGTGAACAGCACTGAAGCTCTTATTGCCGAACTGGAGCGACTGTCTCCCGCTGAAATTTTAGTGGCTGAGGGCAGTTTTCACTCTGGTTTAGAGGGTCGAAGTGGCGTGCGTTACCAACCCCCCTGGCAGTTTGACACCGCAGCTGCACGAAGGGCCTTGAATACCCAATTCCAGACTCAGGATCTTCGCGGATTCGGCTGCGATGATCTTGACATAGGGCTTGCAGCAGCCGGGTGCCTGCTAGATTACCTAAAAGATACGCAGCGAGGCAGCCTGCCCCATATACGCGGCATCCGTGAAGAAAAACTCACCGACACGGTGCTTCTCGATGCCGCGACGCGGAGAAATTTGGAAATAGATCGCAATCTTCAGGGTGGTGAAGAGCACACCTTGTTCTCTGTCTTTGCAACCACCGTTACCGCTATGGGAACGCGACATCTGCGCAGATGGCTGCATCGACCCATTTGTGCCGTTACCGAACTGACCGCTAGACAAGGAGCGGTAACCGACCTTATTGAGGACTATCGCTTTGAGTCTGTGCGCGCACTGCTCAAATCGGTGGGCGATGTCGAGCGCATTTTGGCGCGTGTTGCCCTGGGCTCAGCGCGCCCACGAGATCTCACACGCCTTTGCGATAGCCTGGCCACGCTGCCCCAGCTTAGAGCTGAGCTTTCGGGTATTGATCCCACGCAGGGTCATCAACGGATTGCTGAGACTGCCGAACAACTGGGGGACTTCCCAAATTTGGTGGCGCTTTTGTCGCAGGCTTTGATTGAAAACCCTCCGGTTGTCATTCGAGATGGCGGTGTCATTGCCGACGGATACGATGAACAACTTGACGAACTGCGGGACATTTCGCGCAACGCAAGCGAGTACCTCCTTGAGATTGAGCGCCGCGAGCGAGAGGCCACGGGGCTTAATACCCTCAAAGTCGGCTACAACCGCGTTCACGGTTACTACATAGAAATTTCCCGAGCCCAATCTGATGCCGCACCTGATACCTACGTGCGACGACAAACCCTTAAGAACGCCGAGCGCTTTATTACCCCTGAACTCAAGGCATTTGAGGACAAGGCCCTTTCAGCGAAATCCCGCGCCCTAAGTCGTGAAAAATATCTCTACGAAGCCCTCGTATCTCAACTTCAAGAACAGCTTGCGGAATTGCAAATTTCAGCAGAAGCCCTGTGTAATCTCGATGTATTCGCTTGTTTTGCCGAACGGGCATTGACTCTGGATCTGGTCTGCCCAGAGTTTACGGAGTCCTTACTGCTTGATATCGAAGCAGGCCGTCATCCCGTCATAGAGCAGGTGCTTGAAACACCTTTTATTGCCAATGGCACGCGCCTGGACCCTCAGCGACGTATGCTGCTGATCACCGGCCCTAACATGGGTGGTAAGTCGACCTACATGCGACAAACTGCACTCATTGCCCTGTTAGCACACGTGGGCGCTTTCGTGCCCGCAAAGCAGGTTCAGTTATCACCCATAGATCGAATTTTCACTCGCATCGGTTCATCAGACGACCTAGCCAGCGGTCGATCGACTTTTATGGTGGAAATGACCGAGACGGCTAACATACTGCACAACGCCACGCCCCGAAGCCTGGTTCTCATGGATGAAGTCGGCCGAGGTACGAGTACTTACGATGGCCTGAGCCTGGCCTGGGCAGCCGCGGTTGCTCTGGCAACACAAGTCCGGGCCTTCACGCTCTTTGCCACCCATTATTTTGAGCTCACGCACTTACCCGAGCAGCACGATGCCATGGCTAATGTTCATCTAGACGCCACTGAACACGAGGACCACGTGGTTTTCATGCACAATATTCAGGAGGGTCCCGCCAATCGAAGCTTTGGTTTACAGGTGGCCAAGCTTGCCGGTGTGCCCGACAGCGTGCTCTCCCTCGCTCGTGACAAACTCACGCAGTTGGAAACGGGAAAAATACAGCTAGAAACCGTCGCCCCACCTGCCCAGAACGATTTTTTTCTGGCTCCTGACACGCACCCGGTGATTGAAAAGCTTCAAGGCTTGAACCTTGACGACCTGTCACCGAGGGCGGCATTGGAATTACTGTACGAACTTCGCAAACAGTTGTAACTCGCGTATTTCAAAACGACGCAGAAGGCCGTATCCTTGCGGCGTACCGAACGGAGATGAGCAAGCATGACCTTTATTGTTGGCGAAGATTGTATCAACTGTAAGCACACAGACTGTGTTGAAGTATGCCCGGTAGACTGTTTTTACGAGGGTCCCAATTTTTTGGTCATTCACCCCGATGAATGCATCGACTGCGCCCTTTGTGAACCTGAATGCCCCATTGATGCTATTTACTCAGAAGATGAACTACCCGCAGGTCAGGAGCAATTCCTCGAGCTCAATGCAGAACTCGCGGACATCTGGCCCAATATCACCGAGAAAAAACCGGCCCTTGAAGATGCTGAGGCCTGGACAGGAAAGTCGGATAAGTTGCCTCTGCTACAGCGTTAGTCACGACACTTAGATCAAACAACGCAGGCAAGCCCTGTAGCCTGACGGGCACGAGTGCCAGCTTTGTAGAAAGACCTTTGAATTATCGACGTGGCAAAAGGCGTAGGGGGTCTACCGGCTGTCCCTTCCTTCGGATCTCAAAGTGCAGCTTCACGGTGTCGGTACCACTGCTACCCATGCGCGCTATTTGT
>Ga0206127_1003149_pt1 | contig 15501 bp, 14 predicted proteins | sample Helgoland_Spring_6_FD_148646 | JGI IMG/M metagenome (GOLD analysis project Ga0206127, IMG submission 148646) | Pelagic subsurface seawater microbial communities from Kabeltonne, Helgoland, North Sea - Helgoland_Spring_Bloom_20160419_1 | ecosystem: Environmental > Aquatic > Marine > Epipelagic ...
CAAACTCGCTATCGAACGCGCTTTGATCGTCGATAGTTCTGATTTAACTCGGACAATCATCGAAAAGCAGGTCTCTTTGCTTGGTGTCGAATGCACCGCTGTGGGTCGCGATCAGGATGCGATAGCGCAGCTAAACTCAGGTTTTGATCTTGCCATTATTGATGACATGCAAGGCGAAATTGATGGTTTTGACCTTGCGCGTGCCTTTAGGGCAGAATTGCCCGAGCTTGCGATATTGCTGATCACATCAAACGTCAGCGTGGCAGAGGCCGATCCTGCAAGAGACGCCGTTTCGCGCATTTTGCAAAAACCCGTACCGCGCCAACACTTGTACCGCGTCCTGATCGATCTCGCGCCTCCTGAGCAAAAAACACCCAAGACCGAAACGATCGTTTTTCATACAGCAAACCGCGCGCAACTTATGGCTCCTAAAGCTGGCCGCAAGCTTCGTATTTTGGCGGCGGAAGACAACAAAACCAATCAGTTGGTCTTTCGCAAGATGCTCAAGAATCTCGACATTGATCTCGAATTTGCCAACAACGGGATAGAAGTTGTCTCACTTTATCAAAGCTTCGATCCCGACATTATTTTCATGGATATTTCGATGCCTAAAAAGGATGGAAAAGAGGCGACCAGAGACATTCGTGCGTTAGAGAAAACCAATCAAAAACGCATCCCGATAATCGCTATGACCGCTCACGCTATGGCGGGCGATCAAGAAACCATTTTGCAAGCCGGGCTCGATCACTACCTCACAAAACCACTTAAAAAGGCATTGGTTGTCGAGCATATTATCGCGCTAGATATTCCTAACACCCGCTCGCTTGGCCTTGATCAGTTGGGATAGTCGCGTAGGAAAACCCAGCGATCACCTTCGCTCATATCCGGCTGAAACGCATAGCCGCCAGTATCAAACGCTTTGATATCATCAGCATTTTCAACGCGGCTCTGAATCATATAGCGCGCCATAGCGCCGCGCGCTTTTTTGGCGAAAAAGCTTACGATTTTGGCTTTGCCGTCTTTGTTTTCCATGAATACGGGTGTGACGACCCGTAGCTTCAGCGCTTTCGGTGCGACAGCACCAAAGTATTCCTGGCTCGCACAATTCACCAGCGTATCTGTGCCAATCGCATCTGCCTGCGTGTTCAGCATTTTCGACAGATCTGTACGCCAATAGTCGTACAGCGACGCGCCGCGACGTGTTTTCAGGCGCGAACCCATTTCGAGACGATAAGGCTGGATACCATCAAGCGGACGTAAAACACCGTAAAGCCCCGACAAAATACGCAAATGATCCTGCGCCCAGCGCATTTCATCATCATTCAGGCTGGTCGCTTCCAATCCCTGATACGTATCACCCGCGAACGCCAACGCAGCAGGGCGCACAACCTTATCAGTTGGTTCCGCTTCAAACGCTTGAAAACGATCACGATTGAGACGCGCCAAATCGGGGCTGAGGTCCATCAGTTTTCGTAATTCAGCCAGCGTCAAATTTTTTGCCGTTTTGGACAAACGCACCGCATCTTCTTGCAAATCAGGCGCAGTCATTTCGACATCGCGCTCTGCCCAATCCAGACGCTTGGCTGGTGAAATCACAACTAACATTTTCGCCCCCTTATTCGCTTAACCTTGATCTAGCTCGCCTCGCGCAGGACGTCCAGAAAAGCGCGACCGAATCTTTCGCAACGTCGCTCGCCCAAGATGCGTTCGAGCGCCATTTCGTTTTGTGGTTTTTGCGCCGCAATCTTAGCAAGCAATGACGCGGAACAACTCAGCGGTTTGTCATGACCCTCGCCACCACGCGCGAGATCGGCCTGTACTTCAAGCAAACGATCATAAAGCGTGCCACTTTCGCGCCCAGCCAATTTACGCCTCGCGGGGTGAAGCGTTTCAACTTCACCGTTAATAACCTCAAGAAAAGCCGCGCCGTAGGTTTCTAATTTCTTCGCCCCAACGCCACCGATACCCGCCATATCATCAAGCGTTTTAGGTCGAACTTGCGCCATCTCGATCAGTGTTTTGTCGTTGAACACGATATACGCTGGCACGCGTGCAGTTTCGGCCAACCCTCGTCGCTTCGCTTTCAAAGCAGACAGCAGAGGCGCGTCTTCTTCGCTGACTAAAGTTCTAACCGCGGGCGAAAATTTCGATGCTGCTTTGATACTGTCGCGGCGCAAACGAATGGACGCTTCACCACGCAAAATCGGCAAAGCTTCATCCGTCATACGCAAAGCACCGTGGCGCTCAGGATCAGGGCGCACTAAATCGTGCCCCATCATTTGACGAAACACCGCCTGCCATTCGCGTTTACTATATTCTTTGCCAACGCCGTAAGTCGGCAGATCATCGTGTCCACGCGCGCGAATTTTGTCGGTTTCATTGCCCAAAAGCACATCAATTAGATGCCCAGCGCCAAAATACTCGTTTGTGCGTAGGATTGCGGAAAGCGCTTTGCGCACAGCCGTCGTGCCATCAAAGACGTCCACAGGCGTATCGCACAAATCGCAGTTTTCGCACTTAACATTGGTTTCGCCGAAGTAGGCGAGCAAGCTCGCACGGCGACAATCGAGTGCTTCGGCGAGACCTAACAAGGCATTCAAACGGGCATGATCCGCAGATCGGCGTTCAGGCGGCGCAAGCCCTTCGTCGATTTGACTACGTCGCAAACGAATATCGTCAGGACCATAAAGCGTGAGCGTTTCAGCGGGCGCGCCATCACGGCCACCGCGACCAATTTCTTGGTAATATGCCTCAATTGACTTGGGCAAATCAGCATGGGCCACCCAACGAATATCAGGCTTATCAACCCCCATCCCGAACGCAACAGTCGCGACGACGATCAAGCCATCCTCACGTTGAAACCGTGCTTCGACTTCGCGGCGCATATCGGGATCCATGCCACCATGATAGAAACACGCACTGTGGCCAGCCTGGTTCAAAGCACCAGAAAGCCCTTCGGTCTTGGCTCGCGTACCGCAATAAACGATGCCTGATTGACCCTTGCGTGCAGCGGCAAACGCTAGAATTTGCTGACGCGGACCGTCTTTGGCTGCAAAAGCGAGGTGAATGTTGGGACGATCAAAACCGTGCAAAAAGGTCTTGGGCGTTTCACCATCAAACAGCCGCTGCGAAATCTCAACGCGCGTTTCGGCGTCGGCGGTGGCGGTAAACGCGGCAATCGGCACATTCAAAGCGCGGCGCAGATCGCCAATGCGCAGGTAGTCGGGGCGAAAGTCATGTCCCCACTGGCTCACGCAATGTGCTTCGTCCACTGCAATACGATTAACGCCAGCGCGACGTAGCAAATTCACAGCGCCACCAGAGGCAAGTCGTTCCGGTGCCATATACAAAAGACGCAAGGTGCCTGCGTCGATGGCTTCGAATACGGCGTTGGTCTCTTCTTCTGTGTTGCCAGAAGTCAACGCACCCGCGACGACTCCACTGGCTTTCAATGCCTGCACTTGATCGCGCATCAATGCAATCAAAGGGGAAATGACAACAGTTAGGCCACTTTCATCCAAGAGCGCAGGCAATTGAAAACACAGCGATTTACCACCACCCGTGGGCATGATCGCAAGCACGTTTTCGTTGCCAGAAACAGCATCGACAATGTCGCGCTGGCCGGGGCGAAAGGCGTCAAATCCGAAAACGTCGCTTAACAGCGATGCGGCGCGGTCCATGGGATGTCCTGTAATGGCAATGCTCTGCTCTTACAGGATATGTCCCATAGGTTAACAACTCACACAAGATGAAGTGTTAGTAAAACGACTGCATGTTATTGCTGATAACGATGCGCAGCGCGTAAACACCGACCAAAGCCACCAATGGCGCGAGATCAATGCCTGCCATATTCGGCAAAAAGCTGCGGATCTTGTTATACACAGGATCAAGAATTCGGTTTAAACCATACCAAATCTGCGCAACGAATTGTTGGTTCAGGTTCAGAACCTGGAAATTGATCAGCCAGCTCATGATCACATGAGCCACAATGAAGAACCACGCGATATCGAGGATCAGCAACAGAATTTGGAAAAGCGATAGCATGGGGTCGGCTCCGAAGTTTTAAGTTGTTCCCTAGGTAGTCGTGCGAGAGCGCGACGACAAGTGCCGCAGGGTCGCGACTTGACGCGAATGCGAACTATCGCAGATGTGCTCCTTAGCAGGAGCGCGTTAATGTACCCTTTCATCCGTATGATCAAAGCCTTGTGGCAGACCCGAAACATGGAGCCGATTGGCTTTGACGAAACCCACGTGTCGCGTCATCGGTGCTGGCCATGGGACATCGACATGTGGATGGAACTGAACAACGGGCGCACGCTGACGTTGCTTGATCTGGGACGCATTCCATTGGCAAAACGCGCAGGCTTGATTGACGTGTTAAAGACCAACCGTTGGGGGCTGACGATGGCAGGTGTTTCTGTTCGGTATCGCCGACGTGTCCGCACGTTTGAGGCGTTTACGATGAAGTCGCGCGCTGTTTGCTGGGATGAACGATTCTTTTACCTTGAGCAATGTATGGTGAAGGACGACGGCGAAGTCGCCAACCATGCGCTTTATCGTGCCGCGGTCACTGACAAGTCTGGCATCGTCACCCCTGCCCGCGTGGCTGCCGCAATGGGACGTGACGAAGTCTCTCCGCCCATGCCCGATTGGGTCGCTAAGTGGATCGAAGCGGACGCGAGCCGTCCTTGGCCACCGATGCAAGGCTAAGCGACAGGATTGTCTTGCGCGTGTGACATTGTGTCTGTCTAACTGTGCCCAACATAGGGGACGGACATATGACAAGCGCAACAGCGGACACAACATTGCGAAAGCGCATTTGGGGTTGGTATTTCTTCGATTTCGCAAGCCAGCCGTATCACACGGTTCTGAACACATTCATCTTTGGCCCGTTTTTTGTGGCAATCGCCGCGACCTATTACCTGAACCAAGGGTTGGTTGAGGGTGTCGCTGACGCCAATGCGCAGGCGATGTGGGCTTGGACGACTGCGCTCATTGGTTTGATTATCGCCTTTTCCGCCCCCATTTTCGGCGCAATGGCAGATAGCACCGGGCGCAAGATGCCGTGGATCGCGTCGTTTAGTTTGATGTATGTTTTTGGCTGCGCCGCACTTTGGTTCACGGCCCCTGATGCGAGCAATCTGTTCTGGATGCTGGCTGCTTTTGGCATTGGCTTTATCGGCGCGGAATATGCGCTAATTTTCACCAATGCGCAGTTGCCCGGCTTGGGGACGCGCGAACAGATTGGTAAAATTTCCGGCTCTGGTTTTGCATTCGGCTATCTTGGGGGCGTCATTGCTTTGGCCATCGCGCTTTTGCTTTTGGTTGAACAAGGAAACGGCAAGACGGTTGCAGGACTTGATCCTTTGTTCGGGCTCGATCCAAGCGCGCGCGAAGGGACACGTGCCACAGGGCCATTCGCGGCGATTTGGTTCATCCTTTTCATGGTTCCTTACTTTTTATGGGTGCGAGAAGTGCGAACGGATCAAATCAGATCCAGTTTTTCAGAAGCTTTCGGGCAGGTCGTCACCTCCCTCAAAGGTCTCAAATCGCGTCGTTCGCTTGGCTTTTTCCTCGTCGGTTCGATGTTCTATCGCGATGCACTGAACGGGCTTTACGCATTTGGTGGTGTCTATGCGAAGCTGGTGCTGGATTGGGAAGTCACCCAGATCGGTGTTTTCGGTGTTGTCGCAGCGATCGGCGCGGCAGTGTTCAGCTACATCGGTGGTTTTGCGGATCGTCGCTTTGGCCCGAAACCTGTGATCGCCTTTGCTATCGTTGTTCTAATGCTTGTCAGCCTCACCGTTATCAATGTGACGCCTGACACCGTCTATGGCATGCCTGTCGCCGCAGGTACGCCTGACTTGATATTTATCATTTGCGGCGTTCTCATCGGTGGCATGGGTGGCATGCTACAATCCTCGAGCCGCTCTTTGATGGTGCGTCACACGGACGAAGACAACGCAACGGAGTATTTCGGGCTTTACGGTCTGTCAGGTCGCGCGACCGCATTCCTTGCGCCGCTTTTGATCGGAATCGTGACAACAGTTACGCAAAGCGCACGCTTGGGTGTGTCACCGGTGTTCTTCCTTTTCTTGATCGGCCTAATCCTGTTAGCCTACGTTCATAAAAACGGAGATTTTGAAAAATGATGCGCGTTGTTGCTTTTGTACTGAGTTTGATTGTTGCCCTGCCCTTGTCTGCTGCCCCTGAAGCGAAACAGCTTTTTGGTGCCGCAAAACAGGGCTCTGCCCAGCGCGCAACACCACTAGGATCCTACGCCAAGGGCTGCGCCGCTGGTAATGTCCAACTGCCTGAAACAGGGCCAACGTGGCAAGCGATGCGTCTATCGCGTAATCGCAACTGGGGGCATCCCACAACAATCGACTTCATTCAAAAGCTCTCTGCCAAGGCGGCACAATTGCCGGGTTGGAACGGGCTTTATATCGGTGACATTAGCCAACCCCGTGGTGGTCCGATGCTTACGGGACACCGTAGTCACCAGATCGGTCTCGATATTGATATCTGGATGTTGCCAGCGAACAACCTGCGCCTGGCACGTCGCGATCGCGAAAAGATCAGCTCTGTTTCTTTGCGCCGCGCGAAGGGTGCCTACATTAACGACAAATTCACCCGTCAGCATATGGAAATCATGAAAGCGGCTGCGAAAGACAAACGCACAGCGCGCATCTTTGTGTTTCCGGGTGCGAAAGTCGCCATGTGTAACGCTGAAAAAGGCAATCGTAAGTGGTTGCGTAAAATTCGACCTTGGTACGGGCATCACTACCACTTCCATGTACGGCTCGCTTGCCCTAAGGGTGCGCGCGGATGCGTTGATCAAGCGGCTCCTCCCGCAGGGGACGGCTGTGCAGATGGGCAAAAGTGGGTGAACGATATTCTCAACCCGCCAAAGCCGAAACCGCGCGACCCGAATGCGCCCAAGCCAAAGCCACGGCGTGAATACGTTCTGGCGGATTTACCTGCTCAATGCGCAAATGTCTTGCAGTCACGGTAGCACTTTTCTACGCATCATCGCTTTTTGCTGCACCGCTCGCAGTGCCTGTCGCTGAATTCGAATGGTCGCCAGACGTTGACGGTTTCGGTGGCATTTCAGGCCTAGAGGTGGATGCGAAAGGCATCAAGTTTCACGCGGTCAGCGATGATGGCGTGCTCTATTCTGGTTCGCTTGTGCGCGGCGAAGACGGCCAACTAACAGGCGCAAAGCTCGAAAACTCGGTGCAGCTCTTGATGGAGAACGGTAAACGCCCTGATCCTAAACGCTTTCGCGACCTTGAAGGGCTGGCTTTGGGCGATGATGGCGCGTTAAGAATGTCGGCCGAAGGCAGGGCGCGCATACTCACGTATTCAGACGCGACTGGAACGCCCACCGCTCAAACCCTTCCCAAACGCGCGCGTCACGCGCCCAATAACGTAGGGTTTGAGGCTTTTGCGATCTCCAAAGCAGGCAAGCTGTTTGTGATCCCTGAAGGTTCCAACACTATTCGCGAGCCTTTCCCGATCTATCGAAACGCAGAGAACGGAACCTGGCGGCACATATACAATTTCCCGCGCTCAGGCGGCTTTCGCCCTGTTGGTGCAGATTTTGGGCCGGATGGGCATCTCTATGTTCTTAGTCGCAGCTTCATCGGTTTTGCTTTTCTGACACGCATTGATCGCGTGATTTTTGAAGCCGCCCGACCAAAGCGCCACGAACATCTTTTCACCAGCTCAATTGGACAATTCGACAATCTCGAAGGGATTGCAGCTTGGCATGATGCCTCTGGCGCGACTCGTCTCTTGGCTGTCTCTGACGATAATTTCAGCCGATTTCAACGCACGATCATGGTGGAATTTCTGCTGCAAGAATGACTTGCCTAACAGATGCACAAGGCATAAACGGCGGCGACTCTCATTTTGAGAGGAAGTAGCCGCAACCTTGTAAAAAACGGGCAATATCTATGGTACGCACTTATCTTCCTGGCGTTCTCGCCATGGCAACCATTGTGGTTGCTTCCAACATCCTCGTTCAATTTCTGTTCGGCCAATGGCTGACATGGGGCGCATTTACCTACCCTTTCGCATTCCTCGTGACCGACTTGATGAACCGAATGTATGGCGCAAGCGCTGCGCGTCGGGTCATTTTTGTTGGCTTCATCGTAGGTGTCATCTGCTCCCTGATTGGGACGCAAATTCAAGGCGAGTTTGGTCCTTTGGTCACACTGCGCATCGCGATTGGCTCGGGCACGGCATTCCTTGTAGCGCAGTTGATCGACGTTTCGATCTTTTCCGCTTTGAAGAACGGCAAGTGGTGGCGCGCACCGCTTGCGTCCTCGATCGTCGGCTCGACGCTTGATACAGCGCTCTTCTTCACCATCGCGTTCTCTGCTGCATTGATCTTCCTAGAGCCTGCGAATGACGTGAGCTGGGCAAACGAAGCACTGCCGATCTTGGGTTTTGGTCCAGTCGCGCCGCTTTGGGTGTCTTTGGCGGTTGCTGATTGGGGCGTGAAACTGACGCTTGCGCTGATTGCGTTGGTGCCGTTCAAGGCATTGGTGACGCGTTGGCAAAAACAACAATCTGCTTGAAATAATGTTTGGCGATCTGGGGTTTCCATGCAATCCTACCATTGATTGAAACAAATGAGAGGAGGTGATCCTGTGTCTAAAAAGGTATTGGAGAAATGTGTTGGGACAATTTGCGAGGTGCGCCGCTAGCGGCAACCCCTAGTAGGCCATGCGCCCGCGAATTGGTGAATGCCTAACCGACACACCTCCGAAACTCAGATTAAGGGCCGTTCCAGTGGGGCGGCCCTTTTTGCGTCTTTGCTTTGGTTCTGGCATGAAGGGCGCATGTTGCAGATTACACCAAACATAGAGATCGCTGATTGGGAGCTAGCGGAGAGCTTTACCCGCTCGTCCGGGCCGGGTGGGCAGAACGTTAACAAAGTGTCCACTGCAGTAGAGCTGCGCTTTGAAGCAGAGCGCTCACCCAATTTGACTGGCCCTGTGAAGACACGATTAAAGCGTTTAGCAGGTCGCCGTTGGACATTGGATGGCGCGCTGATCATCCGCGTTGAAGAAGAACGCAGCCAAGCGCGTAATCGCGTGATCGCGCGGGAGCGTTTGACTGAGTTGATCCGCAAAGCTCTGGTCGCACCCAAGCGGCGCATCGCAACGCGTCCTACTTTGGGCAGCAAGAAACGCCGTCTGAAAACGAAGAAAGAGCGCGGCGAAGTGAAAGCACTACGCGGTCGCGTAACAGGCGACGATTAAACAATCACCTCTTGGCGCTCTTGCTCGCCTAACTCGAAGACGCGCTTGTACCGCTCAATTTCATCCGCTGGACCCATAGCTTTTCCGGGATTGTCCGAAAGTTTGACCGTCGGATTGCCATCTGCCTCGACTGCTTTGCACACGATTGAAAACGGATCGAGACCGCCATCGGGTACAAGACCACGAAAGTCATTCGTGAGCAGTGTGCCCCAGCCAAAACTGACACGAACGCGGCCTTCGAATTGTTTGTGAAGCTCGATAATCTTTTCAACGTCGAGACCATCAGAGAAAATCACCAGTTTTTCGCGGGGATCTTCGCCACGCTGTTTCCACCAGTTGATCGCGATTTCAGCACCAGTCGCAGGATCCCCGGAATCGATACGAATACCTGTCCAACCCGCGAGCCAATCCGGCGCGCTCTGTAGAAACCCTTGAGTACCGTAGGTGTCTGGTAAAATTATACGCAGATTGCCGTCGTGTTCTTCCTGCCAATCCTCAAGCACTTGATAGGGCGCTTGGCGCAAGTCTGCGTCGGTTTTGGCAAGCGCGGAATAAACCATCGGAAGCTCATGCGCATTTGTACCAATAGCTTCGATGTCTCTCAGCATCGCAATTTTGCAGTTCGACGTACCAACAAATTTGTCGCCAAGTCCCTCACGCATCGCTTGAACGCACCAATCTTGCCATAGAAAAGAATGGCGCCGACGCGTGCCAAAATCTGCGATACGCAGGTTTTCGACAGTGCGCAAACGTTCTACTTTTTCCCAAACGCGGGTCATTGCGCGCGCATAAAGTACCTGCAATTCGAATTTGCCCATACTGTCCAAGACTGCCCGGCTGCGGAGTTCCATCAAGACTGCAAGCGCGGGAATTTCCCAAAGCATGACTTCACACCATTTGCCCTCAAACGTGAGTTCATACTGGCCATCGCGCTTTTCCAGATGGTATTCTGGCAAGCGCATATTCTCGAACCACTCCATAAAATCAGAGCGAAACATTTGGCGTTTTCCGTAAAACGTATTTCCGCGCAACCACGTGCTTTCACCACGGCTAAGCGAGAGCGAACGTATGTGATCAAGCTGCTCGCGCAACTCGCCTTCATCGATCAGGTCTGCCATTTTCACTGATTTGGTACGATTGATCAGACTGAACTTTACATGCGTATCAGGGTGGCTTTGAAATACCGATTGGCACATCAAAAGTTTATAAAAATCGTCATCAATCAATGAGCGAACGATTGGATCGATCTTCCATTTGTGGTTCCACACGCGCGTCGCAATATCCAAGATCGGCCCTCACTTAAGATTGTCTGCCCTTGTTACGCGAAGACCTTAACCGGATCAAAGCTGATTTGCAGAACGCGTCGCACTGAAATCAGCGAGCTTGCCAAGTAGGTCCGTCTTTTTGACAGGTTTGGCGAGAAAATCATCCATACCAGCGGCAAAACAGGCCTCGCGATCACTCGCGAACGCATTTGCGGTTAGCGCAATTATGTGAGGTTGGATGCCCCGTGAAGCCCTGATCCGCTTTGTTGCCTCAAGCCCATCCATTTCGGGCATCGACATATCCATAAAGATCAAATCAGGCGTCACAGCCTGCATGCTCTCGACGGCTTCCTTACCGTCGTGCGCAAAGTGGACATCAAGAGGTAAACCTTTGAGGTACTTAGAGATTAAGAACCTGTTGGTCTTGTTATCCTCGGCAACTAGCACAGACATTGGCGCAATGTCTGAAGCAAGATTTTGTCGCTGAATACTATTGGTGTTTTGTAAGACTGATCGCCCTAGACTTAGCGTAATGGTAAAGGTCGACCCTTTCTCCATTGTGGAAACGGCAGAAATGTCGCCCTGCATCATCTCAGCAAGTTGCTTGGAAATTGAAAGCCCGAGCCCCGTTCCGCCAAATCGACGGGTGGTTTTACTATCTGCTTGTTGAAACTTATCAAAAACTTGGTCGATACGATCAGAATGGATACCGATTCCGGTGTCGATCACTTCGACGACAAGCAGATAACCAGTGTCCGTCGTTTCAATTTTTGGTCGCACGGTAACGCCGCCAAAAGAGGTGAATTTGATTGCGTTGCCAATGACGTTCAGAAAAATTTGTCGCACACGACCATCATCACCAATCGCGTCTTTGGGCAGGTCTTTGTCCAGCTCAACATCAAGGTAAATCCCTTTTAGAACCGCTTGCGGCGCAAGTAGCTCGATCGACTTATGAAAGCATGCTTCTAAGTCAAAAGGGATAGGATCAATACTGAGCTGACCTGCATCCAACTTGGAAACGTCGAGTACATCGTTGATTATGGTTAACAACGCATCTGCTGAGTCTCTTATTGTGGAGGCATATGAATGCGCTTCTTTGGGCAGTGGCAGTTCAAACAGTAGATCAGAAAGGCCGATAATGCCATTCATCGGTGTCCTGATTTCATGGCTCATGGTCGCCAAAAATTCGCTTTTTGCTTGTTCACCTTGTTCCGCTTGAATCTTTGCTTCAGCAAGCTCTTTTTCGTGTTCTTTGATCGCTGTGACATCGCGCTCAATCGCGACAATCATTTCAACCTGATTATCGTCAGTCTTGATCGGAACTATATTGGTCTCAACCCAGATCGTTCTTCCATCTTTCCGACGGTTCAAAATATCTGCACGGACTGCTTTGCCCTGACGGATATGGTTTGCGATGTTTGCGGTCATCTCAAGACTCGTACTGGCGTCGTTGAGTAATTCAGCTGGCGTTTTTCCGATGGCCTCAGAAGCCTCATACCCTGTAATTCTGGTAAACGCTTCGTTCACCCAAGTGATGCTTCCAGTGGGATCTGAAATCACAATGCTGTCGTTCGCATGGCGAGCGACCAACGATAACTTGCGCGCAAGTTCTTGCGACTCTCGCTTTAGTCTATCAGAAGCTTCCAGCGCTTGGGAGGTTGCAAGGATCTGCTTTGTGTTCCTGAGATGTTTTTCGTGGTTGGAAACAACAAAATGCAAAATAACATACACGATATACCCCATCATCGTCATGGTTAACGCATCAGCTATAAAGACTTCGAATGCACCCCCAGCGCGGAAGTATTGCTGAAGCAAAATCACTAAGAAGGTAATGAAATAAACACTAAGCCGCGCGTATGCACTAGGCTTGTGGTAGGGTAGCACGAGACCCGCATTCATAGCCGCTGACATAAGAAAAACGAGCGCGAAATATATTCCGACACCGGCATCAGGCAATGCTTCAGCCATGAGAATGCAAATTGCTGTGCAAACTGCTTGAATGCCTGCGCTTATACTGGCTCGCGCACTGAGCAATGAGAAACGTTGCCCATTCTTCAAAGCTATCAACTGACGCTTTAGGCAAACGCAATCTATAACCTCACCGATTATAGAAATGCACGCTGCCAAGAGCCCAATAAAAAGGGAAGTGTGTAGAGCAACAAATCCAGACCCGACGACGGTCAAGATTTGCCGCTTCGGTAGATGCTTTATACGCCCCCGCGCATACCTTTGAAAACGCGCAATCGATGCGTTCAACGGCATCGACGTTAAATCCTGATCTTGCTCTTTTTGGGGCATCCCCTGCTACTCACGTCGCTATTCGCAGCAGTGATCGCACTAAACCCTTAACGAATCGGGCTACGATTCCTATTTCACCCGAATCCCCGCATTTTTCATCGCGATTAGTGCAGCTTCGAGACTGCCATCAAGATCAATCGCGCGGCAAGCTTCGGTCTCAACCACAACCTCGTACCCCAGCGCTTGCGCGTCCATAGCACTGTAAAAAACGCAAAAATCCAAAGCGAGGCCCGCGAGTGTGACACGCTTAACACCTCGCGATTTTAGATATCCATCAAGACCAGTTGCAGTCGTTTTGTCGTTTTCGAAAAATGCTGAATAGCTATCGATTTCAGTGCGAAACCCCTTTCGCACGACCATTTGCGCAAAGCCTGTTTTTAAATTTGGATGAAATTCCGCGCCTTTCGTCTCAATCAAACAGTGCTTAGGCCATAAAACTTGTGGTCCGTAGGGCATCGTCATCACCTCATATGGCACACAGTTTTCGTGATTTTGCGCGAATGATCGGTGATTATCTGGATGCCAATCTTGAGAAAGTACAACTATTTCAGATGCTTCCATCATGTCGTTTATAGGAGCAATCACTTCAGAGCCTGAAGCAACTTCTAGTGCTCCACCCTCGCAAAAGTCATTTTGAACATCAATTACAAGCAATGCAGAGGTAGAAGTCATGTCATTTTCCAGTCATTGGCAATCATTGTAACAGCTTCTTAGATTACTTGCTTTAAGGGGTCAAAATCAGCTACGCGTGCGCCCATGTATACAATCGCCGCTCTCTACCACTTTTCGCCAATCAGCGACCTGCCATCGCTGCAAAAATCTGTGCGCAGCAAATGTGAAAGCCTCGAGATAAAAGGCACGCTTTTGCTCGCTTACGAAGGCATTAATGGAACAGTCGCAGGTTCAAAATCGTCCATAGATCAACTCTTGGTTTTTCTAGGCACGCTTCCAGAATTCTCTGGTTTAGAATGGAAATTAAGCGAAAGTTCTGACGAACCCTTTAACAAACTCAAAGTTCGACTGAAGAAAGAAATCGTGACAATGGGGCAAGCAAACGTTGACCCACGTGGAGCTGTTGGCCAATATGTTGAAGCCGAGAATTGGAACGACTTTATAAACTCGGATGACGTCGTGGTCATTGATACGCGCAACGATTATGAGGTCGCGATCGGTACGTTCGAAGGTGCAATCAACCCAGAAACAAAGAGCTTTCGCGATTTTCCCGCATGGTGGGAGAAAAACAAAAAGCGATTTGAAAATCAACGCATTGCGATGTTTTGTACAGGCGGGATTCGTTGTGAAAAATCAACAAGCTACCTGAAAGGGCAAGGGGTAAAAGATGTTTTTCACTTGAAGGGCGGTATACTGAAATACTTAGAAAAAATACCAGAGAACGAATCAACCTGGAATGGAGAATGCTTCGTTTTTGATGGTCGGGTTTCAGTTGGACATGGACTAGAAGTTGGACCTCATCAAATGTGTTTTGGGTGCCGGAGACCGATCATGCCAGAAGATATCAAGAAAGACGATTTTGAACTTGGTGTTTCATGTCATCAATGTTTCAAAGAGACATCTCACCAGGACAAAGAACGCTTTCGCGAGCGCCAAAAGCAAATCGAGCTATCGAAGAAACGGACAGCGCAGTCACCGTAGGACGCTCAGCGGACGACAAATTCCGCGTGCAAAGCCCCAGCGACTTTTATGCTCTTCAAAATATCGATCATGTCTCGAGGAGCAACGCCTAGCGCGTTCAACCCAGCAACCACCTCTGATAGAGACGTGCCACTACGCAGCTCAGCAAGACCTATGCCAGGCTCTTCTTCAAGCTCAACATTGGTACGAGGAACGACAACACTTTCACCTCGACTAAATGGATTGGGTTGCTCGACGAGAGGTTCTTCTTGAATCCGAATCGTCAAATTTCCTTGCGAGATCGCCACACGAGAAATTCGGACATCTTCACCCATGACAATCGTTCCGGATCTTTGATCTACTACGACACGAGCCTTTCTTTGAGGGCGGACCAACACGTTCTCCAAACGAGAGATCGCATGCGCGGGGGACCGAGAACGAGTTTTTTCGATATTAACTGACACTGTACCAGAATCCGACATTTCGGCGACTTTGGCACCAAAGTGACGATTCACAGCAGCTTCGATACGATGTGCGGTCGTAAAGTCTGGCTCTCGCAAAGCAAGCCTCAATATTTGCAGCGATCCAAAGTCGAACTCCACTTCACGTTCGACACGCGCTCCCGAAGGAATGGAGCCAGAAGTTGGAACACCTTGAATAACTGCCGCACCGTCCCCTTCCGCGGCGACCCCACCTGCAATAATTGTACCTTGTGCGACTGCATAAATCTGGCCGTCTGCTGCGTTCAGAGGGGTAATAACCAGCGTCCCTCCCAGTAGACTCTTTGCATCGCCAATAGCCGAAACAGTAATGTCTATTGATGCGCCAGCTCGAGAAAAGGGCGGTAGTTCCGCAGTAACAAAGACCGCTGCAACATTCTTAGGTCGAAATTGTTCACCGGTAATATTGAAGTGGTCCGGCAAAACTGGACAGCGTGCTAAGATGTATCCAACCTTGAAGACAGGATACACAAATGACGAAGAGACGCAGTTTTTCAGACAAGTTTAAGGCTACGGTGGCGCTTGAGGCGCTCC
>Ga0206127_1003163_pt1 | contig 15462 bp, 28 predicted proteins | sample Helgoland_Spring_6_FD_148646 | JGI IMG/M metagenome (GOLD analysis project Ga0206127, IMG submission 148646) | Pelagic subsurface seawater microbial communities from Kabeltonne, Helgoland, North Sea - Helgoland_Spring_Bloom_20160419_1 | ecosystem: Environmental > Aquatic > Marine > Epipelagic ...
TATTGACATATGGCGGAGTTAACAGCTGGGAGCTAGATTCATTTAGCTTTATGTATGGTGATAAAATTATAGACAAAAGCTAATGGAGCAAACATTTAAACTAACAAAAAGCGACTTAAGCGAAAGATCTTCTAACAAAGCATTTGCTAAAATTGCCATGCTAAAGTTTGAAGTAGATAGCTTAGCAAATGACGTTAAAACCGGATCAACAGGTGGTATCACAATGGAAGAATTGTGTATGGTATACGAAGGCGCTAAAGTAGAACTACAGGTATGGAATTACATATCTGAATTAATAGAAAAAAACAATAAATTAACATGAGAAACTTAGAACAAGAGCATATGGATTGGAAACAAAGACGTGCACAACTAGTAGACTTATTTGCTAAAAGAATGTTTGTAGAGTACAACATCAAAGAAATGACTACTGACAGACAGAAGAAAAATGGCACAAGACAGTTTGTTTTGCCTAACGGTGATCAACTAGCTTCATATACTTCAGGTTATGTCAGAAGATGTAACTCAAGTGATAGAATATATCAACTAAACAAAGTATATAAGCGTGAAGAAAGATATACTGTTATAAACGGCGGTGAGCTTAAAACTATGAAATATATAGTACACGCTAGAGAATTAATCAACGATCCACTAGCAAGACTTATATATATGGTAGAGTTTTGCAAAAGAAACTATAACATGAAAAACTTAACTATGTATGGTGGAGTATCAATACTAAATTATTAAACAAAATATTATGACTAAATTAGAATTACAAGAAAAAGTTGATAACTTAGAAACAACTTTAAACTCAGTAGAGTTAAATGCAAAAGTATTAAAAGACGACTTAATAGAAGCTAAGGCAAGACTAGCAAACGTCAGCAAGGTTAAGCTTTATCCATCTCAAATAGATGAAATAAGAGAAGCTGTACATCAAGCAGTACAACAAATAAGTTTTGATAACGTAGACTCTTACAGTTATGACTTCGAAATTGACTATGATAACCAACTAAGATTATCTAATATAGAATTTGACGGTGAGTCTGACTTAGAAGAATGTATATGTGACTACGTAGAAGATTGTTTTAATGTAATACCTGCTGAAGATGAATAGTACTGAACAAAAAATACCTAAATGGTTTGATGGCTCTGTGTATAACAAGGGTGATGAAGTTACTAACCCTTTTAGCGGCGAAACTTATTATCTTAATAACATAGAGCTATCTTTATACGACTTTATTATGGGTTGCAATCAAGTGTGGGCAATAGGAATTAAGCCTACTAAACAACAAATTAACCATTTTGACAAAGCCTTAAGTTGGTTTAAAGTTAATAATGTACAAGCATACATGGCATTACTAGATTAGTGCTATACAAATTGCGCGGTAGAGCAGCAGGTAGCTCGCTAGCCTCATAAGCTAGAGGTCGGAGGTTCGAGTCCTCCCTGCGCACCTAATTTTAAATAACAAACAATGAGTACAAGAAGCATGACAATGGTTGTTGACAGATCAGAAGCTGAAAACAACGAACTAGGTTTTGCTTGTGAACCATCTCTATTAGCTGACAAAAGCTATGTAAATATGTATTTACATCACGACGGTTACCCCGAGTGGCAAGGCGTTAATTTAGCTAAATGGGTTGAGCACATGCAACAAGACAAAGGATTTACTAATTTTAATGATGCGTCAAGAATAGCTGCGCATTTAGTAAAAGACTTTCACTACAACAGTCAATATTTATACCCTAGCGTAGATAATATTGATCACATGTACACTTATATATTGTGGACTGGTAAATCTGATGTGTGGATAAGCTGTTATAATAACTATTCTTCTGAAAATGTATTTGTTTTACCTGCGTATAAGGTTGAAATAAGATACAATACAGATATGGATTACAAGAAATGGTAGTAAAATACACAAAAAATACAGATGAAATCAGATAATATATATATGACAAACAAAGAAATTGAAAAATTAGCAGAGCTAGTTGCAAAATTGGTTATTGAAAATATGCCTGACATGAAGATAGAAATTGTAGACGACGAACAAGATTGGAAGTTTACATTAGATGACGAAGAAGAGGAAATTAGCCTATTAACCCAACTAGCTAAAGCTATGACAGAACTTGATTTTAACTTAAAAAATGAAAATTATTTAAAGTGTAAAGAACTTCAAGATCAAATTAAATCAATAGAACAAAAACTTAAAAACAAAAAGTAAATGAAAATTAAACCAATGCTCGCATACAAAGTAGATGCAAAACCTATCGACTGGTCCGAGAATGTGTTTATGCAACCAAAACTTGACGGTGTAAGGTGTATAATACAGACTGACGATCAAGGCAAAGTGATAGCTTATTCACGCACGGGTAAACCGTGGCTTAACATTAATCATATTCTAAAAGATCTTAAACCTTTCTTCGATCAACAACCAGACGTTATACTTGACGGCGAACTGTATAATCATGATCTAAGAGATGATTTCGAACAAATAATATCATTAGTCAGAACTCAAAAACCAAGCCCTTACGTGCGTTCTAAATCAAAAAAATTAGTACAATTTCATTGTTACGACTATGCTAATGGCAGTGACAGTTACAAAACACGTATGGACAACCTAGCTGTAGCTAGTTTTTACTCTTATTGTGTAAAATACGTACCAACAAGTGTAGTTTATCACTACAATCACGCTCAATTAAAGCATCAAGCTTTCTTAGAACGAGGTTACGAAGGTTCTATACTGCGTCTTAATAAACCTTACGAGCAAAAACGCTCTTACAGTTTGCAAAAATTTAAAGATTTTCATGATGCTGAAGCTACAATAATCGGCTATGTAAAAGGCAAAGGTAAACGTACAGGCACGCTAGGTAAATTTATAATGAAAGATGATGAAGGCATAGAATTTGGTTGCCCACCAGGTAAAGGATTTAACTACAAAGATCTAACAAAAATACTTAACAACATTGACGACTATATAGGTCAACGTGCTACGTTTACTTATTTCGAACGTACTAAAGCTAATAGCTACCGCCACCCAATGTTTAAAACGTTACGTAATTATGAGTAAGTTAATATATCAACTATACAACGATAATATGATAAGCGAAGAAGTAGTACACTTATTATTAGATGCGTATTATAATAGAACAAGTAAACGAAGATACTGATGAATATATTTTATTTAGATGAAGATCCAGTAAAAGCAGCGAGCCATTTCTACGACAAACACAAAGTGAAAATGATACTAGAATCGGCTCAAATGCTTTGTACAGCGCACCACCATTATGCAGAACTTAACTATCCAATGGTTGAAGTTCCTTATAAAAAAGCGCATTACAACCATCCGTCTACAATATGGTGTAGGCAAAACGCAGAGCAATACATGTGGCTTTACAATCACATGCTAGCTCTAGGTGAAGAATATACTAAAAGATACAAAAAAACACATTTAACTATAACAAAATGCAAAGAACCTTTAAGACATTTACCACTAGGAATACCGGACAGTACTTTTACAGAACCTCCTCAATGCATGCCAGACGAGTACAAAGTGCATGGAGATAGCGTCACAGGTTACTGGAATTATTACGAAGGTGAAAAACACACAGTAAGAAACAAAAACGAAAAAATAATAACAAGACCATATGCAAAGGAAATTATATAAACACATGGAATCAAATGATTCCTTCGGAATTAGAACAAAAATTAAAAATTTTAGGAAACCTAAGATGACAAAAGGCCCTAAAGATAATAAAGTAAGAGGCTAATGTCACAAGATAGAAACATGAAATGGTTGAATGATCGTAGGGTTTTGTATAGACGAGATCCAATAAACGATAAGCCAACTAAAGAAACCGCTTTATATAGCTACTATGAGAATGGTACATATGAATGTTATCACTTGTTTCGTAGCAAAGCAAAAATTACTACTTATAGATCTTTAAAATGGCATTATTTAGTTTTATATTACTTAAATCAAGACAGTGATAGTGGTTTACTGCCGTCACATGTATATGAGTTTATAGCAGATAAAAATAATGGATTTGTAACATTTTTTATAAGTGAAAAAAAGTTAAACGAAATGATAGATGATGTTTTTTTGATAGGTGGAGAACCACCGGTTAACAAGAAACGTAAAATAATATTTAAGGAACATAGCGGTTTAACCCCTAACGAGAAGATGAGTATCGTAGGAAAATTAATAGGTAGATCAAGTAAAGTAGACGAAGAAGCTATATATCAAGCTATGTTAGATATGGCTTATAAATATGAGAATATAACATGGTCAAAAATAGCAGGTCTGCTAGATTGCTCTACTAGAACAGTTCAACGTAACTTAACAAAACAGTTGAGAGACGAAAAAGAAATATTAAACATGGAAAATGAAAAAATATAACATACAAAACTATATAAGGTATAAGCAAGACGTTAAAACGTCTATATGTAACCTTGAGGGCAAGTTTTACGACGAATATACTAGAGATGAGCTAATAATAAAGTTCATGCCTCTTGTAGAAAATTTAGCACGTAAATTCTCAACATCACAACAAGCTTCTGGTGTTTTAAGTATAAACGATTTACTTCAAATAGGTAATGAAGGTTTAGTTAAAGCCGTAGATAAGATAGACTGGGCTATGATAGATGAATCGCCAGACGTTGAAAAAACACTAAAGTCTTTTTTATCAAAAAGAATTAAAGGTAACATAAGACGTAGAATAGACATAAATAGAGGAGATATAAGGATTCCAGAGCACAAAATTAACGAAATGCGTAAGAATCCAAAAGACAAAAAACTAGTAGAAATATTTTTTAATAGTATATTTATGTCTATAGACGCTCAAGTTACTAATGACGATGAGGAAAATATGATATATCAAATAGCAGATAAATCCGAGCCTTATAACATTCAGTTAATGAATATTTACTTAAAAGGTTTAATGAAAAAACACTTAAATAATGAGGAGTACGAAGTACTTAGATTATCTTACGGTTTAGACTGTGATAAGTATTCTGCTAAAGAAATAGCTAAAGAATTAAATATAACAGGTGTTAGCGATTACGTTCGTGTTTCTGAGCTAAAAAAGAAGGCTGTACAGAAATTAATAGACAACGTAGATCACTCGCAAGTGCTTGATTATCTTTAGCTTACTCATGTAAATGATTAAAACAACATGTAATTATATTAATAAGCAAATTTAAAAAACAAACGAATGAAAATAAACGAAAAATTAGCGACAATTCAAACAAAGTTTAAGTCTAAAAAATCTAGATTTAATTCCTTCGGCAAATACAACTTCAGATCAGCCGAAGACATTCTCGAGGCAACAAAACCCTTTCTATTAGAGTTAGGAGTTACGGTAACAATCAATGAGCAAATACTCAGTGTTGATCCTGTTCCTATGATGCAGTCTACTGCGTCTTTAAGCGACGGTACTAATACTATAAACGCTACTGCTATTGTCGGTGTAGACTTGAACCAAAAAGGTATGAATGTACCTCAGCAGTTCGGTAGTGCATCTTCTTATGCAAAAAAATACGCGTTAGGTAATTTATTTCTAATTGATGATACGGCTGACAGTGATGCAACTAATGATCACGGTAAGAAGAAATTTCACCCACAAAAACCAACTTTAACATCAAAGAAAGATCCAGCTTACGAAAAAGCTGTTCAATATATAGCTGCAGGTGGTAAAATAGAAGCAATAAAAGCTAAGTATGCACTTTCTCAAGAAGTTGAAGGTTCATTAAAAACGTTATAAAATATGAATAAAGAAGAAGTAATTGATAAGTTACGTGATGATGAGCATTACTATGGTAATTTTGGTAAAAAATATCTTAGTAACTCAGACATCAGTACTTTACTTACAAATCCTTTAGCACTAGGAAAAGCCTCTGAGGCTAGGCCAGCGTTTTTAGTTGGTGGATATTTCCACACAGCTATTCTAGAACCTGATAAACTTAAAAAGTTTAAGATAATAGAAGCTACAACTAGAAATACAAAAGTGTATAGAGAGATGTCAGGTGGTGAACTATGTTTACTGCAGCATGAAGTTGATAATATAGAAAAGCTAACAGATAAAATGTTATCTAATAAAATATGTTATGATCTCATAAGAGGTGCTAATTGTGAATACGAAGTACCTGGCATTACAGAGCTTGAAGGCCATAACTGGAAAGGAAAAGCTGACATAATTAATCATGACGAAAAGCTAATAATAGATTTAAAAACTACAGCTGATCTTCAACAATTTAAATGGTCAGCTTCTAAGTACAATTACGATAGTCAAGCTTATATTTACAGTAAACTATTTGGCTATGAAATGTTATTTGTCGCTATAGACAAAAACACAGGTCAAATAGGTATTTTTGACTGCTCACCACAATTTTACGAAAGAGGAAAGGACAAAGTCGAAAGAGCAGTACAGGCTTATGAATTATTTTACAAGTCTGAAGGTTTTGACCCAACTCAATATTTTATTAATAAAACATTATAATTATGGCAAGTATAATTAAAGCAAGTATAAATTTAAACAATATAGATAAATCTAAAATAATCGAAGGAAAAAAAGGTAAGTATTTACCTATAACTATAACTATAAACGATGAATTAGATCAATTTGGAAATCAAGGGCCAATCGTTGTTGCTCAAACAAAAGAAGAACGTGAAACCAAAACTGCTAAAACGTATTTAGGCAACGTACAGGTAGTTTGGACTAACGGAGACAACGTGGCGGCTGCCCCTAGAGAAGATCAACCTCAGCAAGCTGCACCAGTTGCTCAGCCATCTGATGATCTACCATTTTAATGTACAGAAACAATGGAGAGCTAGCGTGTCAAGTGTGTCATGCTAGCATGTCTCAAGAAGAGATAGATTTCTGCGACATATGTCCAGATTGTAGAGATGGCGAGTAACAATTAAATTAAATTAAATGCAGACAACAGAGATCAATGGATTTTTGATTGATGAATTCAATCAACATAAGCTTGAAGAGGGAAAAAAGCAGGGTATATGCCCTGTTTGTTCTCACGATAGAAAACCCAAGAATCAAAAGGCAAAATGCGCGTCTTATGATTGGGAACGAGGTCTCGGTACTTGTCACAATTGTAACACATCATTTCAGTTACATACTTATCAGCGTAAAGGAGCTAGTGAAAAAGAATATGTTAGACCTGTTGGTCCACCTAATTCCACTGAGTACCCTGAGTTTTTAAGTGATAAAGTAATTGAATGGTTTAAAACAAGAGGTATAGGAACTCAAACCTTGATTGATTTAGAAGTCAGTGAAGGTTCTGAGTACATGCCACAGACCGGTAGACCCGAGAACACTATAAAGTTTAATTATTTCATGGGCGATCAACTTATTAATATTAAGTATCGTGATGGAAGAAAAAACTTTAAATTATATAAGGGTGCTGAAAAAGTATTCTATAATATAAATAGTATAGTAGGTTATGAGTATTGTATTATAACTGAAGGAGAAATGGATGTATTAGCTTTGCATGAAGCTGGTATACCAAACTCTATATCAGTACCTAATGGTGCTACATTAAACTCTAACAATCTTGATTATCTTGATAATTGTATTGATTACTTTGAAGATAAAGAAAAAATAATATTAGCCGTTGACTCAGATGAAGCAGGTCAAGCATTGCAATCAGAATTAGTCCGTAGACTTGGAGCTGAAGTTTGTTACCTAGTGTCGTTTGACGACTGTAAAGACGCTAATGAATATTTACAGAAATATGGAAAAGAAAAATTGGTACAACGTATCACAGGAGCAAGACCCGTACCGTTGGAAAATGTTACGACATTCAGAGATATTGAAGATGAAGTTACTGACTTTGTTCGTAATGGCTTTAAGAAAGGATTCCAAGTTGGCCTTGAAAATTTTGATGACATATTTTCTACTTATACCGGTCAATTTATTACGGTCACTGGTATACCTAGTAGTGGCAAATCAGACTTCGTTGATCAAATGGTTGTCGGATATAACCGTAACTACGGTTGGAAGACTGCTTTTGCGTCGCCAGAGAATGCGCCAACGTATCTACATGCTCACAAATTAATGCGTAAGACTTGGGAGGGTATGCCTACTAAAAACGATATTGGTAGTAATAGATGGAATCAAGTAGCTGATCACTGTAATAGCAATTACTTTCATATAGATATGGAGCGTTACACGTTAGAGTCTGTGTTACGTAAAGGCGCTGAGCTAGTTAAACGTAAAGGTATTAAATGCTTGGTTATTGATCCATTTAACAAAGTTAGAGATATTGACTGTAAAACAGAAGACGTCAATAGATATACTATGGAATACCTAACTAAGATAGAAATATTTGCTAAAAAATATGACGTATTAGTATTCATAGTAGCTCACCCTACTAAAATGTACAAAGACAAAGATGGTAAGATTGAAGAACCTACTATGTATAACATCAAAGGCGGTGGTGAGTGGTATGATGCTAGTTATCATGGTATATTAGTTCACAGAGATTATGAAGCTAAAACTGTTAAAGCTAAAGTACTTAAAGTTAAATTTCAAAACCTTGGTGAAAACGGTGCTGAAGCACACTTTAAGTGGGAACCAAAGTCAGGTTGTTTTATACCTCATGAACCTGTTTCCAATAATGATCCAATGCCTTGGGAATAAATGGCTAAGAAAGGAAAAGTCAATATGGGCAACTACGTGCCTACAGAAAATAATGTAAAGCATATGAGTTGGTGTATAAATAATAATATACATATATCACCTTTTGCTTATAATACATTTCAATGGTACGTAGATATAGTTATTAATGGAGAAGTAAATAGATCCCCTAAAACATTTGAGAAAATAGAAATATGGGAGATGATATTTAAATACTACAAATATTATTACGAAAAATATGAAAAAAAGATTTAAAAATGCTAATGAAGCTTATGAAGCTGTTCTTGATGAAATACTACAAAACGGTATAGACTTTGGTGATACAAAAGCTATATTCAATTGTGGTTTTTATATAGATAATCCTTCAGATAAAACAATAACAAACGCTGAGCGTAAGTGGAGTAAAAAATATGCAGCAGCCGAGTGGTCTTGGTATTTATCAGGTGATCCTAGTATTGATAAATTAGCTGAGCTATACGGTAAAGTACCACCTATATGGGAACGTATGGCTGATGAGTATGGTCAAGTTAATTCTAACTACGGTTATCAATGGCAGAGAAGCAATCAACTAGGTTACGTAGTTAATAAACTAAGAGATAATCCAGATACTAGGCATGCTGCTATAAGTATATACGACGCAAAAGAACATAATAGATACGACAAAGATACACCTTGTACTTATGCAGTACAGTTTAGTATCATAAACAATAAGCTTTGTATGTCTGTCTATATGCGTTCTAATGACATCTGGTACGGTTTTTGTAACGATCAATATCAATTTGCGTCGTTGCACCAAATGATCGCAGATATGTTGTCTATGGACACGGGTTGGTATTACCATCACGCACATAACATGCATTTGTATAAAAATAAATTATAATAAAAATTATGTATTATTTATACCACATACCAGGTAAAAAGATCGGTGTTACACGTGATCTTAATAACAGGGTAACCCTTATGCAAGGCTATAAGGAGAATGAGTACGAAGTTTTATTTACTAGTGATGATATAGATTTTATATCAAACAAGGAGATAGAACTTCAAAAGTCTTACGGCTACAAAGTCGATAGAAAACTATATAAAAACTTATTTAATAATATGAAAATAAACGCAACAGAACAAACCTCAACATTCCCTATACCTGTGAGTAAATTAAAAGGCAGGTTAAGTGATAACATAGGTTTAAAGTGGAAAACAAGTTTTGGCCAGTTTGAAATAACAAAAGAAAACATACCTTGGATAATGATGAATGTGAAACCTTCAATGTATAATGAAAACAGGTCTTACATCTATAATAAAGCTTTTTATGAAGCTTTCTTTAATCCAAAAGATAACGTAGAAAGTTGTTTAAAAAATAATAAAGACTGTGAAAGGTTTGATTTAATACGTAATTGGGCATCTATAAGAGGTTTGTATGACAAGGGTAATTCACACACACAATATGTTAAGTTACAGGAAGAGGCTGGAGAATTAGCTAAAGCACTACTTAAAAATGACAAACCTGAAATTGTAGACGCAATCGGTGATATGGTTGTAGTGTTAACTAATCTAGCGCATTTAGAAGGTTACGATATAGAATATTGTATTGATGAGGCTTATAAAGTAATAGCAGCTAGAACAGGTAAAATGATTAACGGAACATTCGTAAAAGATGCAGATTAAAACACAAGACAAGATAGTACAAAACGTACTAAGGAAGATGGACGAACGTAGTTTAATAGGTCAAAAGAAATATGGAGCTACAATGATGCAAGAGATTGAAGGTCAAAAGAAAGACTTGTCAAGGTTTATAGTTGATGTTCAAGAAGAATTAATGGATGCAATACTGTATCTAGAATCAGCGCGTCATTGTTTACAAAACGAGATTGAAGAAGCAATGATAAACCAAATACAATTAAATGAAGAAGAAGTCTTATAAAAGAAAAAAAGGCCCAGTACAGTCGAAGAAGATCTCATATGATGGGATCAACTTCGCGTCTGGTCTTGAGCGTTATATGTATATGGCGTTACGCAAAGCTAAGATAACAGCTTTGTACGAAGGTCAAACATTTGAATTATCAGAAGCTTTTGAATTTCCATTTGAAGCATACGAAAGATGTGGCAACGGTAAAGGGGATTATAAAAACAGAGGTAATAAGAAAATACTTAATATAAAATACACGCCAGACTTTGTAGGTAAGGGTTTTATAATTGAAACTAAAGGTAGAGCTAATGAATCTTTTCCATTACGTTGGAAGTTATTTAAAAAGCTAATAACTGAAAGACGATTAGGACCACTTACATTATATAAACCACAAAATCAAAAAGAATGCGACGAAACAGTAAGGTTGATCCTAGAGAAGCAAAAAGATTAGCTAGGAAGATGTATGCTGAACGCCAAATAGATAAGTGGTGGAAATGGAGTTGGGAAGCGAGAGGTAAAATTAAATACAAGGAGTTAGTAGAACAGCAAGATAAATACGATATAAAAGTTTATGGGAAATAAAGAACAAAAAGCAAAAAATTGGTCATTAAGTATAGGGTGGTATCCCGGTATATTGTTTGGCATAAGAACTTACGATGAACCAAATCAAACAACCCACGTATTATACATGCCTATGATCGATATTGCACTAGAAATATTTAAAAAGTAATGGGATTATTTGATGAGCGCGTAGCGTACAAGCCGTTTGAATATCCTGAATATTATACAGAAGGTTGGTTAAAACAAGCTCAAGCATTTTGGTTACACACTGAAATCTCAATGCAGAGCGATATAAAAGATTGGAATGAAAAACTTAATGAAAAAGAAAAAAACCTCGTTGGGAACATACTTCTTGGATTCGCGCAAACCGAATGCGCTGTTTCAGACTATTGGACCCAGAAGGTCGTATCGTGGTTTCCTAAACACGAGATAAGACAAATGGCCATGATGTTTGGCTCACAAGAAACTGTACATGCAGTAGCTTATAGTTACTTAAATGAAACTTTAAAACTAGAAGATTATGAAGCTTTTTTACACGAGCCTGCGACGGCTAATAGATTTGATAATCTTGTATCTTATTCTGGCAGCGATACAAGTGGTATTGCTAGTTCTCTTGCTGTATTTTCTGCGTTTGCCGAAGGAGTTTCTTTATATTCTGCCTTTGCAGTTCTTTATTCTTTTCAGCTTAGAAATATGCTTAAAGGTATTGGGCAACAAATGAAATGGTCTGTAAGAGATGAATCACTACACAGTAAAATGGGTTGCCAATTATTTAGACACATGTGTGAAGAAGATAATACACTACTAAGCATGTGTAGAGAAGACGTTGTCAAAGCAGCTGAAACAATGGTAGAATTGGAAATTAAGTATATAGACAAAATGTTTGAGATGGGTGATATAGAAGGTATATCATCTAATGATTTAAAACACTTTATAAAAAAGAGAACAAATGAAAAACTTGTGGAACTTGGTTACGTCGACTTGGGAAACTATTTCGCGTATGACACTAAAGCAGCGAGTAATCTTGATTGGTTTTACCATCTTACCGGGGGCGTCACTCATACTGATTTTTTCGCTATTCGCCCAACTGATTATTCAAAAGCTGGAGAAGGTGAAGATTATGAAGATATTTGGTAAAATAGATATAACAGAGGAAGATATATACAAAGATCTTAATTGGAACGGCATGAGAGACTTTGTAAAACAAAAAGAAGAACTAAAATAAAAATAAGCAGTGGGAGAAAAAGGGTTAATAGTATCGTATGCAAACCAATAACCCCGAAAAACACGGTGAAAGCCCAGTTGTTAGGCATACCCAGCCATTGCCTATTTTTTTTGTATAAACAAAAGAGAGATGAAATAAAAATATGAAAAAACTAATAATTATTGCATTAACATTAACGCTAACATCTTGTGGTAGCACGTATGATATTTCAAGCTACAAAATTAAAAGTATATTAACAATAACAGAAAAAGGAGACACTTTAGCTGTTCCGGTTAGAGACTTTAAGTTTAGAGTACTTGACAGAAGAATTAGAGAGCTAATAGATCGTGATCCATTTAGATATCAATACAGGCAAAATTGGCAACCTTGGAATAACAATTATTATCTTATTCCAAATCCTAATCAAAGTTATAACTGGAACAGGTCTAAGCCTAATTCAAAGCCAAATAACAAGCCAATAAACTTACCTAAACCACCAGTTAACGTTAAACCTTATAAACCAATTAATCCACCTAGCGTTAAACCTGTTTTAAAACCTAGTGTAAATAAAAAGAACAATGGTAGATGATTTATATAAAAGACGATTTCCTGCCTAAAAACTTATTGAAAGCTATATTGGCAGACGAAAATAAATATAAAGAACATAAGACGCCTGGGAAATCTTTTTGGATAAAGGAACCAAGTTCTATGTTTATAGAATACATAACAGATAGAGTTTCTAATATAGAAGGATCTAAAATTGATAATTTACTTTGTTTTTTTAGACAAGCCAACGAACATCAAGATACCGATTGGAGAATACATAACGACTCTATAATACAAGGTGAACAACCAGATAGAGCTTTAGTTTTATTTTTAAGTCAAGATAATTATGATGGTTTAAACGGTACGGCTTTTTGGAAACATAAAACCCATGGAGACACGTACCTAGGAGGCTCATTGGATGATTTTAACAAACTATTAATTGAAGACAGTAATGATATATCAAAATGGGATTTAAAGACCGTTATAGGTCATAAAACAAATAGACTTGTTTCTTATCCTTGTGAGTATTTTCACAGTAAATATCCTAATGAGTTTAAAAAAAGTAGAGAAGTAATGGTAATGTTTTACAAAAAAATAAATGAATAGAAGAATTTTAAAATTACTAGCCTATACAAACAAGCTTACTTCATATCAAAAAGTAGCTTCACGTATAGGTTACATGGGTGCAGGTTTTTTAATAGCAGCGCAATGGACATTAGAACCTATATTATATGTTATAGGTTTTATATGTGTAATGATACAAACATCATCAAGAAAGCAATGGAATTTAGTAGCATTAAATTTTAATGGCTTATTAGCGTGGATCACTCATTTAATAAAAAATATATAATGGCACAGAATAAATTAAAACAAAAAGTAGAAGCATTAACTAGAGTTGTTCAGCAGTTAATAAAAGAAGTACAGCACAATGCTAGTTTAGCGCAAGGGACATTGACATCTTTACAATTACATTTAGGTGAAGATGAATGGGACAATATAGTAGAACAATTAAAAAAAGTAGAAGAGCAAAAGCACGCTGCAGCAGCAGGTATAAACGAAAAAAAATTAGAACTATAAATGTGGAATAATGAATGGAAAAAAGGAGAAGATTACCCTACGTGGGGTAATACGGACGTCTACAAGAAGACTATATCCGGGGGATATTTATTTGACGGAGAAACACCTAGAGAAGCATACCAAAGAGTCGCTAAAACAGTTGCTCGTAGATTGTATAAGCCTGAAATGGCTGACACGTTTTTTGAATACATCTGGAATGGCTGGCTTTGTCTTGCTAGTCCTGTACTCAGCAACACTGGTACTGACCGCGGTTTGCCTATTAGTTGTTTTGGGATTGATGTAGCAGATTCAATACAAGATATAGGAAGTAAAAACCTAGAGATGATGCTACTCGCTAAGCACGGCGGTGGAGTTGGTATCGGAATTAATATGATTAGACCCGCTGGCGCTAGAATAACAGGTAATGGAACATCAGACGGAGTCGTACCTTTCTGCAAGATATATGACTCAACAATTCTTGCAACTAATCAAGGGAGTGTCCGTCGTGGAGCTGCCTCAGTTAATATCAACATTGAACATGATGACTTCGAGGAATGGCTTGAAATCAGGGAACCTAAAGGAGATGTTAACAGACAATCGCTTAATTTACATCAGTGCGCAATTGTTGGTGACAAGTTTATGCGTAAGCTTGAACAAGGAGATAAGGAGGCAAGATCTAGATGGAGTAAATTACTTAGAAAGCGAAAAGCAACTGGAGAACCGTATATTATGTTTAAAGGAAATGTTAACAAAGCAAATCCAAAAGCATATAAAGATAATGGATTGAAAGTACATATGACTAACATATGCTCAGAGATAACATTAACAACAGATGAGAATCACAGTTTTGTATGCTGTTTATCATCATTAAACTTAGCTAAATATGAAGAATGGAAAGACACTAATCTTATATACCACGCTACGTGGTTTCTTGATGGGGTTATGGAGGAATTTATACAAAGAGCAAAAGGACTTAGAGGTTTTGAAAATGCCGTTCGTTCTGCTCAAAAAGGACGAGCGCTTGGGTTGGGTGTACTCGGATGGCACACGTATCTCCAAGAAAAAGGTATTCCTTTTGAAGGCTTACTTGCTCAGTTTGAAACTAGGAAAATATTTTCACAGATTAAAATCGAAAGTGAAAGAGCCTCAAGAGATCTTGCTGAAATTTATGGAGAGCCTTTATGGTGTGTTGGTACCGGTATGCGTAATACTCATCTCCGTGCTATTGCTCCTACTGTTTCTAATAGTAAGCTTAGTGGCAATGTTTCTCCAGGTATTGAGCCGTGGGCTGCAAATGTTTTTACAGAGCAGAGTGCGAAGGGGACTTTCATTAGGAAAAACCCAACATTAATTAAATTACTAAGAAAACATAAACTAAACAATGAAGAAATATGGAACAAGATCCTGGCTGACGGTGGTAGCGTTCAAGGCTTATCTGAACTTGACGATATTACAATGGGGCATGACATACCATCTAAAGAAGTTTTTAAAACATTTAAAGAGATCAATCAGCTGGAACTCGTTACCCAAGCCGGACTAAGGC
>Ga0206127_1003167_pt1 | contig 15455 bp, 7 predicted proteins | sample Helgoland_Spring_6_FD_148646 | JGI IMG/M metagenome (GOLD analysis project Ga0206127, IMG submission 148646) | Pelagic subsurface seawater microbial communities from Kabeltonne, Helgoland, North Sea - Helgoland_Spring_Bloom_20160419_1 | ecosystem: Environmental > Aquatic > Marine > Epipelagic ...
TGGGAAGACGCCAAAGCGTTCCGAAGCGTCCCTGACGAGCGCGAGCCTTACACCGTGGTGATCCCTCCCCCCAATGTCACCGGTGTATTGCACATGGGCCACATGCTCAACAACACCATCCAAGACGTCTTGGTACGTCGGGCCCGCATGCAGGGGAAAAACGCGTGTTGGGTACCCGGTACCGACCACGCCTCCATTGCTACAGAAGCCAAGGTGGTCCACAAGCTTCGGGATCAAGGCATCAAAAAGTCCGACCTCACCCGCGACGCTTTCTTGGAGCACGCTTGGGACTGGACACGCGAGCACGGCGGCATTATTCTAAAGCAACTCCGCAAACTGGGCGCCAGCTGCGATTGGGAGCGCACCAACTTCACCCTCGACGATCACTACAGCAAAAGTGTCATTGACACCTTCTTGGATCTGCATGCCAAGGGCCATGTGTACCGAGGTCTGCGCATGGTCAACTGGGACCCTGAAGCCCTCACAGCCGTGAGCGATGAGGAGGTCATCCATACCGAAGAGCAGTCCAAACTGCACCACGTGAAATACCAGGTCGAAGGCAGCGACGAATGGCTCACCATCGCGACCACCCGTCCAGAAACCATCCTGGCCGACACCGCCATTTGCATCCATCCCGAGGATGAGCGGTATACACACCTCCACGGAAAACGAGCGATCGTGCCCATTGCAGGGCGCAGCATCCCCATCATCCAAGACGACTACGTGGACCGCGAGTTTGGAACTGGATGCCTCAAGGTGACCCCCGCTCACGATCCAAACGACCACGATTTGGGGCAAAAACACAACCTCGAGGTCATCGACATGCTCAACCCCAACGGCACGGTCAACGCCGTAGGCGGAGAATACGAGGGGCAAGACCGCTTCGAGGCACGCAAGACGTTCACGGCCGCGTTGGACGCTGCAGGCCATCTGGTCAAGGTTGAAGAGCACCCCAACAAAGTGGGCCGTTCAGAGCGCACAGGCGCCATCATTGAGCCACGCCTGTCCATGCAATGGTTCGTGGCCATGGAAGAGCTTGCCAAGCCCGCTCTTGACCGTGTGATGGACGACACGATTCAATTCCATCCCGCCAAATTCAAGAACAGCTACCGGAATTGGATGGAGAATGTCAAGGACTGGTGCATTTCCCGCCAATTGTGGTGGGGGCATCGGATCCCGGCCTGGTACTACGAGGGAGAACCCACCTCTGCCGAGGCGAAGTTCGTCGTCGCGGCAGATGCCGAAACGGCCGCGCAATTGGCCACTGAAGCCGCCGGGCGCGACATTGCCCCATCAGACCTGCGCCAAGACGAAGACGTGCTCGACACCTGGTTCAGCTCTTGGCTGTGGCCCATTAGCGTATTTGATGGATTCTACTCCAAAGAGGAGGTGGACTATTACTACCCCACCAACGACCTGGTTACCGCACCTGAAATCATGTTCTTCTGGGTCGCCCGGATGATCATCGCAGGATACGAATACCGCCAAGCACCGCCGTTCAAAAACGTCTACTACACGGGCATTGTAAGGGACAAACAGGGCCGCAAAATGTCCAAGTCATTGGGCAATTCTCCCGACCCAATTGAGCTCATGAAGCAATACGGTGCAGATGGCGTTCGCGTGGGCATGCTGCTGACTTCACCCGCGGGCAATGACCTCCCCTTCGATGAGTCACTGTGTCAGCAAGGACGGAACTTCTCGAACAAAATTTGGAATGCCTTCCGCCTTGTTAAAGGCTGGGAGGTCAGCGACAGCGCCCAACAACCCGAACATGCCGCTGCCGGCATCCGCTGGTTTGAAGCCAGATCAGAACAGGTGCTGGCCGACATCGAACAGGCTTATGCCGAGTTCCGTCTGAGTGAGGCTTTGATGGCCACGTACAAGCACATCTGGGACGACTTCTGTTCATGGTATTTGGAACTGGCCAAACCCCTCTACGGTGAGCCTTGTGACCGCGCAACATATGACGCCACCACCCGACTATTCGAACGCATGCTGTCCATGCTGCACCCTTTCATGCCCTTCCTCACAGAAGAGGTCTCCAGCCTCTTGGAAGTTCGTGATGCAGGCACACTGCTGTGCAACGCCCCTTTCCCCACGAGGTCTGGCCAGCCTGTCGACGAGCGTTTACTTCTCGACTTCGAACTGACCACCCGCATCGTAGCTGAAGTCCGGAGCATCCGCCAAAAGGGACACATTCCCAACAAACAAGCCTTGGACCTTCAGGTCATCGTCGATGCGGATGGCAAACACTATCCTGCCGACCTCGAGTCTGTCGTGTGCCACCTGTGCAATGTGTCATCCGTCCAACGGATTACCGAGAAAGTCACCGGCGCTTTTGGATTCGTCCTTGAGACGCACGAGTTCTTTATCCCTGCAGGCGACGCCGTCGACCTGGACGCCGAAAAGGAGAAGATTCAGAAAGACCTCGATTACCAGGAGGGCTTTCTCAACATTGTCCGGAAAAAGCTCGGCAACGAGAAGTTCGTGAACGGCGCACCGGAGCAAGTGGTCGCCTCTGAACGCGCCAAGGAAGCAGACGCCCTCGCCAAAATTGAAGTCTTAAAAGCCCAACTCTCCTCACTGGGCTAATCGACACCCTTATTTGGGACGGCCTATCCTAGAGTCAAGTCCGTAACGGCCTCCCCCCAAGAGAGCAAGCACCACAAACGGAACCAAAAAGAGCAGGGCATGCTCCTTGTCTCCTATCGGGTCCCCCGCATGGGCGCCAAATGCTGCCACTGCCATGGTGATCGCAGCGGGAATAGACATCCAGCGGGTAAACAGCCCCAAAACGATAAAAGCGGGGGCCACTAGCTCCCCAAAAACAGCCAAGCCCAAGGAGGCTTCGGTCCCGATTCCCATCCAATTGTAGAACTTGACTTCGCCGGCTTCGAGCCCCGTCATCAAACGATTCAACTTCCCCCACCCGTGGGGCACCATCAATCCGCCTGCACACAGGCGCAACAGCAACAACGAAAGGTCCTTTTTCCAAGCCATGGTTGCAAAGTAGCGCTTCAGTGTGAATTGGCTGTAGGAGGCCATCCGACGTTTCGAACGGCCTCCCTTAACCAAAACCTAGAAGCTGTCAGCGGGCATCTCCGCAACCGGCTGACAGGGTGAATCTGCATCATCAAAGCCCTTGTTCAACCGGGCTTTCATAGCCGACCACATTCAGTTTACCAACGGTCCTAAAAGCAGAAAGGCGCCCCGAAGGGCGCCTTTCCAATGTCATTCAGCTCAAGGCTTACTCACAGTTCTGACCGAACTGACCCAAGAGGAGCAGCAGGTCTCCTACGGCAGTAGCACCGTCGCCGTCCAAGTCCGTTGGACAAGGATTCGCCCCACTCACCTCACAGCTTCCATCATCAATGGTCGCAGCGCTGTTGTAGTTCGAAGCGTCAGAGTATGTACAACCGTAAACAATGGCTGTAGCGCAGCTTCCGTCATCCTCTCCGGCAAACGGATTGTATTCTGCACTGAAGGGGTCGGTACAACCGGCACAAGGACCGCACTCACCATAGCAAGCAGCATCCAAGATCATTGGGCTGTCTGCAACAGCCACCATGCGCTGTGCATCGCAAGTTCCGGAGATGGTCTCCGTTGCAGCACCGTTTGCATAATTGAACTGGTAGGAACCCACACCCAAAATCAGAGTGGTCTCCCAAACACCATAACCCATCTCCATCATGGATGAAACTGTAAATCCATTGAAGGACCCTGATACACCCATTGCACCATCCACCATCGTGTTGGACGCATTGACACGGAAGACAATCTCGAACTGGCAGCTGCCATCGTCCGTATTGGCTCCATCATCATAGTTCACGGCGTCAGCGTTCGTACATCCGTTGTAGTTACAAGCACCGGCATCCGTTGCGTTGGCGTTGTAGTTGTCGGCGTTCTCATCTTGACATCCAACAATCTCTTGACAATCGAGGATATCGTCTCCGTCAGTGTCAGAGTAGTCACACAACAAGCTGATGTCGCATGGGCTGGTGAAACCGCAAGCTGTGGGGTCTCCACAACCTGGAGTGAAGCTGCTCAATGGAGCGGCCCAGAGGTATTGAGGCCCCAATACAGGAACAATGGTCCTCCACACGCCGTTCTGTTCTGCAAGTGTCAAAACTGTCCCAGAAAGGTTGACCGTGAATTGACCACCGCAGATGCCCACAGGAGTGTTGCTCACAATGGCCACCAACGAAGCCAGCAAGCCTCCAGTTGGATCGGTCACACTCGACATCACGAGAGGACCACCGGTACCGTCACCGAGGAATACACCATTCACAGATACGTTAGGGTTCACTCCACCGCTCAATTCGCACCCTCCAGCGAGAGGCTCGTTTTCGGTACCTGACAATGTCAAGCCCACCAACCAAACGTTCTCAGCACCCGTAGGCAATGTGGTGTCCATGTAATCGCATGAACCATCGTCTTCCGTTGCAAAGCCATCATAGTTACAGGCAATCACGTCAGTACAACCAGGCACGATCAGTGAGTTTCCATCGCAATCGAATCCTTCGGCTGCGTAGTCACAAGAACCGTCATCCGTAGTAGCAAGGGCGCTGTAGTTACAAGCAGCCTCGTCATTACAGCCAGGCCCGAGTGAAGCCACCTCCAAACTCACCGCCAAACGTGGCGCCGTGTAGTTGGTGATCTCGTTGATCCAGTATGCGGCCTCAGCAGGTCCCATAGTGGGGTTCAAAGTCAACTGGGTCGCTGCAATGTTGGTTCCATTCAAATTGTCCACGAACTCTGTCGTAGCCACGTCCCACCACTGCCAAGGAGCACCATCGAATGGCTCAGTTGGAGCGCCGTCAACGTAGTTGTTCAGAACGGGGTAAAGACCGTCCCAACCCTGGTTGCCAAATGCGACAGCAGGGTCAGGCAAACCAATCTCGGCAAAAACTGCATTGTTATTGGTGGCATATCCATTGATTTCAGAGTGCACATCAAAGGCACCGCTCACCTCAACAACAGGCTCATTGGTGGTAGGCACCACGAGGACACCTGTTGTGTACGGAGCAAACTGATCGTGTGGGCCATGGAAGCTCACCATAGGAACATCTCCCTCATCCATCCAGTTCAAATCACCCATCGCACCACCGAGGTTCATCTGGAAGTTGAACGTAGAAGGGATGGGATCACCACTGGCGTAGTTCACGTGGTTGGCCAAGCACAATGGGAAACCTCCAATTTCAGCGGGTGCAAACGCGTCAATGGTGGCATTGGGATCACCGTGGATTGACTCAATCACCATTGGGATTTGAGTTCCAGTTCCTGGATCATACCAGAACTTAGAAATGGGCACACCCGTATCATCGAGGATGATGTCATTGTAATTGGAGATACCCGCTGAAGCCAACGTGATGTAACCTCCTGTACCCTCGCCGAACATGGCGATTTTATCTGAGGACACTCCCCAAGGATTGCTCTCATCGGCAACAGACTTACGGAAAAAACGCACCGCAGTACGGCTGTCCTGTACACCGCGGTAAGCAGCCTGAATCAATTGAAGGGTGCGCTCGTCTTGCGTGGCAGCCAAAGCGTTCCAACCCAAACGGTAGTCACAACTCGCAACCACATATCCTTTCTTGGCAAACTCGGTACACAATGCAACGGCACAAGAGTCTGTGCGTGTACCCACTGCGCTGCCATTCACATACTGAGGCAAGAAGTTACCTGTGTGGAAGTACAAAATCAATGGACGATCCGTCTCGGTATCACCTGCAGGCTCATAGATGTCACACAGCAGATCTTCTGGACCTGGAGGGAAACCTTGCAGAGCAGGAATCACTGTAATGTTGTTGCCGTAGGCTACTCCTGAAGTCACTTCAACATCGGCGAACACCTCATCGATGTAACGCACACCGTTGCTGTTGATTTGACCTTCTGACAAGATGCCGAGCGCAAGGCCCATACGCGGAGAGTTGTAATCCACAATCTGGTCAATCCAGAACATGGCTTCTGCCTCACCCATTGTAGGGTTCAAAGTCAATTGAGTGGCAAGGATGTTCGTGCCATTCGCATCGTCATAAGCCTGGACAGCCGCTTCACTGTACCACTGCCAAGGTGAACTATCAAAAGGCTCAGTGGCTACTCCATCTACATAGCTGTTGAAAACGGGGAAGAGACCATCCCAACCATTGTTGCTTTCCGAGGCGGCATCTTCAATGTCCGCATCAGCAAAAACAGCGTTGTTATTGGTGGCATATCCGTTGATCTCACTGTGAATATCGTAGGCACCACTCACCTCTACAACAGGCTCGTTTGTGGTAGGCACAATCAAGACTGCAGTCTCATATGGGGCAAACGGATCGTGCGGGCAGTGGAAGCTCACCATGGGCACATCGCCTTCATCCATCCAATTCAGATCACCCAAGGCGCCGCCAAGATTGAATTGGAAATCAAAGTCTGATGCGTAATCCACGTGGTTCGCCATACACAATTGGAATCCACCAACCTCTGCTGGAGCATAGGCGTCATTTGTCGCATCGGGATTACCGTGAATGGACTCTACGACCATTGGAATTTGGCTGCCTGTGCCTGGATCATACCAAAACTTTGGAATGGGCACGCCGGCATCATCCAAAATGATGTCGTTGTAGCTGCTGATTCCTGCAGAGGCCAAAGTGATGTATCCACCTGTTCCGTCTCCACCCAAACCAATCTTGGTGTCGTCGATGCCATAAGGGTTGTTGTCCTCTGCCACTGACTTGCGGAAAAAGCGAACCGCAGTGCGGCTGTCCTGAACACCGCGATAGGCAGCCTGGATCAATTGTAACGTGCGCTCTTCTTGAGTAGCGGCAAGGGCGTTCCAGCCCACGCGATAGTCGACGCTGGCCACGACGTAACCCATCTTGGCGTAGCGGGTACACATTTCGACAATGGCACTGTCGGTTTTGGTTCCTTGAGCTCCTCCGTTCAAGTAAACAGGGAGAAAGTTTCCGGTGTGGAACATCAACAACAGAGGACGATCTGTCTCTGTGTCACCGGTGGGCTCGTACAAGTCCAATGCAAGAGGCTGTGGCGCTGGAGCCAAACCCTGCAGGGCGGTGATGACGGTAATGTTCGTTCCGTACTGAATGTTGGAGGTTACAGTGACATCACTGAATACCTCATCGAGATACCGGGTCTGTGCACCGGCTGTTAGGCAAGCGAAAAACGCTACCAAAAGGAGACAAGTTTGCTTCATGGTTTGGTCCCAAAGTTGAGAGGGTAAGATAGGAAACGGCGAATAAGTGTGTATGAATTACACAGCAGATTCCTTGTAACGGGAATCAAGAAGTTTGTAAACGTAAAAAACAGGAGGAGACTCAGTCTCTTGTGTTGACTTCATAGAGCAGGCTGATGTACGCCAAACGTCCAACAGAAGGCCCTCCGTAAGCCTCTATATGCCAGTTTTTCAATACGTTAGACGCCCCTGCTTTTATGGTCATGTTGAGCTGGTCAATGTGGGCATTGGCTTGAATGTCCAACACATCAAAAGTGGGGACCACCCCCGTAAACTGAGGCGACCCTTCAAAAACAAAGCCCTGGACCCACTTATAATTCACGCCGAAACCCCATGTACTTGCTTCACGCAACCTCAGGTCGCGTGTGCTAACGCCAACATTATACTTGTGTTCAGGTGTATTGAACGCGGGAATGATGGGGTCGTTCTCGTCCGTCTTGACCAATCGGTTCCAACTGTAGTTTCCAGAAATCATCCAGTTGTCACCCACGTACCAATTGGCTCCAATGGACGCTCCGGTGGTCCTCACATCATTGATGGAGTTCGCAGCATATCTGAACACATCAATTCCTGTCACAGCCTCCGGGAATGCGGGGTTTTGAAAGAGCACATCCAAACCGATGTTGTATCCAATAAAGTTGGTGTATTGACTGTAGTACCAACTTCCATCCAAGTACAGCTTATCCCAAAGCGTGGTCCTATACCCCATCTCTACAGACTGAACCTGCTCAGGACGCAGAGGTGCAATATTGAAAAACTGCATGGTGTCCAGGTTTCCAAAAGGCAGGCCTGCCGCACTGGAAATACTGTTCCGGTAGTCAATGAAACTCTGAATGGTCACCAAGCTGTCCCTGCCATTGAGGTTACCGACCAAAGTGGCGGGTCCAACGTCGAGGTAGAGGTACTGGTCTGCCAACGTTGGATTGCGCAAAGCACTCGAAAAACTCAGCCTGAAATAATCCTCTTCTCGTGGCTTCCAGACCATTGAAACTGCAGGGGAGAAGACCATGTCGAAGTTCTGGTTCTTATCCGCACGGATCGTCGCTGTGGTGATCACCTTGTCTTCTGCAAACCGCTTGCGGGCTCCAGCATAAAAACCGTACTCCTGATTTGTAATGACCACACCGGCAGTGTCACTAAAAATGGTGCCATCACTGTTGGGTGTGTAACGGCGGAAATTGGCGCCCACCCTGACTTCTTCTAAGCCAGTGGGGTTAAAAGTGCGCTCACCGTGAATGTGAATCAAACTCGAGCGGTCGTAGAAACGGGTGCCCCCCTCCCCTTCATTGTTCTTGAGCGAGGTAATCCGGTCAAACGCCTCCTGAAATTCGGGGCTGCCAGGTTGGAGGTGGCCCACTGGATCTTGCGACACGTCGCTCAGGCCCGCATAGCCATTGTTGGTCCAGTCTTCAACCAGGTTGTGCCAATCTGTGAGGTTGTTCTGATTGTTGGAGAACCAAGCAGAAATGCTGTCCGGTGGAATGGTAAACGTGGGGAAAGCCCCAGAAGTGTCCAAAACACCTGCAGGCCATGTCCCGTCGATCATCGGCGCAATGCTGTCTACCCAATACCGGTAATAGACTTTGGCATAGCTGTAGTCGCTGCGGGTCTCTTCTTGCAAGCGCAGGGCAGTCGCGTAAGGGTCATAGCTGTTGCCAGCATCCTCGCTTGTGCGATAAGCCCTCAAGAACCATTTTCCTGGCTTGGACAGTTGAATTTTGTGCTGGTAGAACTCAATGTCCCGCAAGGAGAACCGGTTATCGCCTTGGTACACCGTGGTGCCGAAGCCGCTGTTGAATCCGTACACCAACTCCGCTGATTCATATGTCTTCTCAGGCTGCAGTCGGAGGTGCAAAGCCGTGGAGACTTTGAGGTTTTTGGTGCCGTAATCCACCAAATCAATCTCCCTATAGCCGGTCCGATAAAACGACCCCAACCCACGCCCATTGGCACTGTTGTCTCCGCTGTAGTCAAACACCGTCTTGTATTCGTCTCCATAAATGTTCACAGCGTCAAAACGGCCGGGGTTCGTGGCGTCGACATCGGACCCATCTACGGGATTGTAGTTGTCGGCAACCCAGTCATCGGCGCTGAAACGAAAGGCATTGACCTTGAACCCGAGTACAGGGTTGCCTTCTTCATTTTCGATGTAATCAGCATAACGGAATCCTGTCTCAGTGAGGTTGCGCTCCCCCAGTTTGGCGCTGACGGCCACCCCTGGAAACCGAAAGGGCGACTTGGTCTCCATCGAGATGACACCATTAAAGGCGCCAGGACCATAAAAAGCACTGCTGGCTCCAGCAACAATGTCCACTTTCATCACGTCGAGGTCTGGGGCCCCCAAAAAATTGCCCAAGGAGAAGTTCAAACCAGGGCTTTGGTTGTCTACCCCATCAATCAACTGCAGCGAACGCACCGGTGAGGTGCTATTGAATCCTCGGGTGTTGATGATTTTGAAACCCAGCGAGGCACTGGTCATATCCACCCCTTTCAAGTTGCCTAAGCTCTCATAGAAATTTCCGCTGGGCGCTTCCTTGATCGCCAAGACATCCATGGACTCCACCGTCAGCGGACCCTGCTTTTGCCGCTCGTCAATTCTGGAGCCCACCACCTCGGCCTCTTCCATCAGGACAGCATCGGGTTGAAGCGTCGCACGGACCTCATTGTCAGCGCTGTTCACATCGACCGTCAACATCGAATAACCAATGAAACTGATGCTCAAGCGCACTGGCAGTGTAGGCACCTCGATCCTGAATCGCCCATCAAAATCTGTAGACGTTCCCGTTGTGGTTCCCTGAACGAGAACGCCTGCTGCAAAAACAGGGTCACCCGTTTCACCATCGATGACTTGACCCTTGACCACCTCTTGGGCGGATCCGGACAATGACAAAAGACTCAGCATCAGGCATACAGCCCAGTTTTGGAAGCGCATCTGGCACATTTTTGAAGGAATCAATCGCGAATTTTACCAACCTTTCGAGGATGGCGTCAGGCAATATGCGACGAAATCACGGCCCAACCGCTTCAATAATGCCCACTAGATATTGACCATCTACCACCACCTGATCTCCAGTCACCAATTTTCGACGGCGGCGAGACTCCGGCTCACCGTTCACCGTCACCCTTCCCTCGTCAACCGCCCATTTGGCCTCACCTCCTGTCGCACATAAGCCCGTAGCCTTGAGGAGTTGAAGCAAGTCGATGTAAGGCGTGCGCAATGAAAACTCGATGTGCTCCACAATCAGCGCAAATCGGGGAAGGACACAGGGTCATCCTCTGAAACCATGGCATACACCCTCTCCACAATGTCCTCTACAGATGGCTTGGAGAAATAATCCCCATCGCTTCCATAGGCGGGCAAATGTGGCGCAGCCGACATGGTCTGCGGAGCGGAATCCAGGTGCTCCCAAAGGCCTCCAATAGACATGGAGCGCTCCATCATGTAAGCCGACGCACCACCCGGCACATCCTCGTCGACGAAGAGTACCCTGTGGGTGCGGGCCACACTCGCAGCAATGGTTCCTGTAAGGTCAAAAGGCAGGAGTGTCCTCACATCTACCAACTCCACCTCGATGCCCAATTCTGCCAACCGATCTGCTGCCACTGTGCAAAGGTTAAAGGTGCTTCCATAAGAGACCACCGTCACATCAGTTCCTGAGCGCACCACCTCCGGTTGTCCCAATGGAATCCTGAACGCCCCTGCATTCAACGGCTTGCGCTCCTTACTGCGGTATCCATTCAAACACTCCACAACCAGTGCGGGCTCTCCCGCGGCCATGAGGGTGTTGTACATCCCGGCAGCCTCGGTCATGTTGCGGGGCACACACACATGCATTCCCCTGACGCTGTGCACGATGGCGCCCATGGGGCTGCCCGCGTGCCAAATGCCTTCAAGTCGGTGGCCCCGCGTGCGGATGATGAGCGGCGCCCGCTGTGCACCCGCGCTGCGGTAGTACACCGTAGCCAAGTCATCCCGCATGATTTGCAAGGCGTAGTAGAGGTAATCCAGGTATTGGATCTCCGCAATAGGCCGAAGTCCGCGCATGGCCAGACCAATGCCCTGACCTACAATGGTGCATTCTCGGATGCCCGTATCGGACACCCGGTCTTCACCAAAGGCATCCTGCATGCCCTCCATAGATTGGTTGACCCCTCCTATGCGGCCGGTGTCCTCTCCAAAAGTGAGCAGCTCGGGATATTGCTCGAAAAGGGCTTGGAAATTGTCGCGAAGGACCAGGCGTCCATCCACCATCTCCTCGCCCAATTCTGGAGCAACGGGTTCCACCGCAGTCGCATCGTGGTGTCCTTGTGCATGGAGTCCGCCTCCAAACAATTCACCACAGCGTTTCTCCTGAACTTCCAACCACCGCAGCAAAGCTGTACGCTGGTCCGAAGGCTGCGCAGCTGTAGCATGCAAAGCCTGGCGAACCGTCTCGTGCACGTCGCGCCGAATCGGATCGGAAGTGGCGGCCAATGCGGCGGATTGGTCCTGACATCCGGGGACATTTTTCAGCAATTCAACCGCTGTATCCCGCTCGCCATCCAAAGCGGTGCGCACGGCTTTCCATGCCGATTTCTGTTCTGCACGAACCCACTGTTTGGCCTCGGCGCGAATGGCTTCCAATTCCGACTCCGTCGCAGCACCTTCCATTTCCAAAAAGCGACCCAACTGGCGAATGCAGTCAAATTCTTGTGCCCATGCAAGGCGCTCCTCGGTCTTGTACCGCTCATGTGAACCACTGGTGCTGTGGCCTTGAGGCTGGGTGCATTCTTCGACGTGAACCAAAACGGGCACGTGGCGTTCTCGACAGATATTGACCGCCCTTTCATAGGTGAGCAAAAGTGCTGGATAGTCCCAGGCGCGGACCTTAAAAATCACAATTCCGCCACCGGGCAATTCCGCCTTGGACTCGGCAATGGACACCCCACCATCCCCAGCGCCTCCCGGCTCTGAGCCATAGGCCATTCCAGCGAGGGCCTGTGAAATGCTCTCACGGGCCGTCTGATACTTCTTCGGAACAGAGATGCCATATCCATCGTCCCACACGCTCATGCACAGAGGGACACCCAGCACAGCCGCAGCGTTCATGGTCTCCCAAAACATGCCTTCCGAGGTACTTGCGTCACCAATGGTACCAAAGGCCACCTCGTTGCCATCTCTCGAAAAGCCTTTGAGCTTGAAGCCCTCTTTTTTCATGGCCTTTCCACAGGCCCGGAAGTGCTTACTGGCATGGGCCAAACCCAGCAGCCGCGGCATTTGGCTCGCGGTGGGCGACAAATCAATAGAACTGTTGGGCTGCTTGGTCAAAGGCAGGAAGTCTCCTTGCGCATCGACCATGCGGGATCCAAAGTGGCCGTTCATCTGACGGCCTGCCGTCATGGGCTCTCGTTCGGGGTGGGTGTCGGCATAAAGCTGGGCAAAGTATTGCTCCACGCTCATCATACCCAACACCATCATGAGGGTTTGATCCCTGTAGTAACCGCTTCGGAAATCGCCATCTCCAAATTGACGTGCAAGGGCGAGCTGTGCCACCTCCTTGCCATCTCCGAAGATTCCGAATTTGGCCTTGCCCGTGAGGACTTCTTTGCGGCCCAACAAGGATGCCTCCCTGCTGATGCAAGCCAGGCGGTAATCGTTCAAAGCGACCTTTCTCAGGTCCTCTCCAGTTTCGAGCGCGAGTGTATCTCCCATAAGCGTTGATGGTCCAGCGCGAAGGTACCTCGAAGCGACAGTTTAAGAAGCGTCACCCGCAATGGCTTGCCAAATCAAGTCTTTCAATCGATCCAGCCCTTCTCCAGTCACCGCGCTAAAGTAATGATGGTCCAGTTCGCCCAACTCTGCGGTCACTTCCTCGCGCAATTCATGGTCGAGAATATCACATTTGCTAATGGACAAAATCCGGTCCTTTTCGAGCAATTCGGGATTGTATTGCTCCAATTCACGCAACAGAACGCGATAGGCCTCTGCGATGTCAGCTGCGTCACCCGGCACCAAGAAGAGCAGCACCGAATTGCGCTCAATGTGACGCAAAAAACGGAGCCCCAAACCCTTGCCCTCATGGGCTCCTTCGATTATGCCGGGAATATCCGCCATCACGAAGCTTCGGTCACCTCGGTAGTCGACCATGCCCAAATTGGGCCGGATCGTGGTGAAAGGGTAATCGGCAATTTCGGGCTTTGCCGCACTCACCACACTGAGCAGGGTGGATTTCCCCGCATTGGGGAACCCCACCAATCCCACATCAGCGAGGAGCTTGAGCTCCAAAATCCGCCAGACCTCTTGGCCATCTTCTCCAGGTTGCGCGTAACGCGGCGTCTGGTTTGTAGGGGATTTAAAGTGGTCGTTGCCCAAGCCACCTCTTCCACCTGGAATCAGTACCCATTCCTGCCCATCCTCGGTGATCTCACCGACAATCTCTTTGCTATCCGCATCCCGAACAACCGTTCCAATCGGCACATCGAGATACTCGTCTTTGCCATCGGCTCCATGCCGGCGGTTTGCGCCGCCTCCATCACCATGCCCTGCCTTGATGTGCTTGCGATACTTTAAGTGTAGCAGGGTCCATTGTTGGGTGCTCCCCCTCAGAATCACATGACCTCCTCGGCCTCCATCGCCTCCGTCAGGACCTCCTTTAGAGGTCATTCGGTCCCTGTGCATATGGGTACTGCCTGCCCCTCCCTTTCCAGAGCGACAACACAGCTTGACGTAGTCGACGAAGTTTTCGCTTGCCATTTTAATCCGAGCCTCAGGAAAGGCCCTCAATGGCAGCGGAAAGACGCTCAAAAATATCTTCCAAACTCCCTACTCCTTGCACGCCCTTGTACTTTCCTTGGGCTTGGTAATGCTCGGCTACAGGCGCCGTTTCCTCATGGTAAACGTCGATGCGCTTCTGAATGACCTTGGGGTCAGCATCATCGGCGCGTCCGCTGGTCTCGGCCCTTTTCAACAAACGCGTTCTCAGCTCTTCTTCGGGCACTTCCAAAGCAAGCATACCCGAAATGGCCTGACCCTTTGCTTTCAAAAAACGATCCAGCGCTTCAGCTTGGGCAGTTGTCCTAGGGAAACCATCAAAAATGAAGCCTTTGGCGTCTTGGTGTGCGTTGGCAGAATCTTCAAGCATTCGAATGGTCACGTCATCGGGCACCAGCTTTCCATTGTCCAGATAGGTCTTCGCCATCTGGCCCAGCTCTGTGCCCCCTTTGATGTTCGACCTAAAAATGTCTCCCGTAGAAAGGTGCACAAACCCAAAATGGTCGACTAGCAATGCACTCTGGGTGCCTTTACCCGCGCCCGGAGGGCCAAAAAGGACAATGTTCTGCATGGAGTGCGAAGATAGCGCTGCCCCCGTTCGCAAGAGCGTCCAATACCGTGACCTTATAAATGGCGCATCAAGAGCTTTTGACACCTGCAACCAAAGCTGATGCGAGTTCTATGAAACGACTATAAACTGCTGCCGACGAAATCCTGCTTTTCATCGATGGAAATAATTATATCGCGTTTTCGGGGCTATATATTTTGTAGGTGGGATATATAAATAGACCAATCAGTTCAATTTTTGGACTGAATGCGCTTGACCCTACATACAATGCTCTCACTTCGCCAAACTATAATGTTGTTCTTGCTGTCCTTCTCTGCTCCTCTTTGGAGTCAGGATTTGGACGCTTTCCTCTCTACTGAACCATCGGAATTGACTCCCGCCCAAATCGAGATGCTGTCCGAGTTCACGGTTGAAATTGATACCGTAGCCGAGGATATAGGTGAATTGGCTGATGTCAATTTATCCGGTTACAGCACCTACCGCATTTACATCACCACGAATTCAGAGCTCGACAAAGTATCCAGTGTTTATGGGAACATCAACGAGCCCATGAGCATCAATACTACTGGTGACTTTTTCCAATCCTCTCCGCTAGGGGGCATTACCCCTTCCGGCATTATCTCCTCCGTGTGGGACGACTTCCCATCCAATCAATTTGACAGCTTCGTCACCATTGGAATTGATGGGCCAGCTTTGGCTTCAGAGGGGCAGTCCAGCATCACCATTCTTGAGTCTGGTAGCAATTCATGGGTCACCGATTTTGAGCCAGAAGCGGCCATCAACGGCGGAAGCTTTGCCATTGATGACCTTACTGGTGGAGGTTGGTTTACCCTCCCCAGCGCATCCAATGGTATCGCTGGTCAAGACCAACGGGTTCTGATCGCTCAATTCACCACCAATGG
>Ga0206127_1003168_pt1 | contig 15454 bp, 15 predicted proteins | sample Helgoland_Spring_6_FD_148646 | JGI IMG/M metagenome (GOLD analysis project Ga0206127, IMG submission 148646) | Pelagic subsurface seawater microbial communities from Kabeltonne, Helgoland, North Sea - Helgoland_Spring_Bloom_20160419_1 | ecosystem: Environmental > Aquatic > Marine > Epipelagic ...
CAATGGATGCTTTTGAGACTATCGATACTGACGGCGATGGAATAGGCAACAATGCAGACCCTGATGACGACAACGACGGCTTCACCGACGCAGAAGAGCTGGCAGACGGCACAAACCCACTAAACCGTTTCTCCTGCAGATCCGGTTGCTTCAGCTTTGACATAGATGAAAACCTAGAAGCTCAACCTCTAACGGACGGTCTATTAGTTATCCGTCATCTGTTCGGTTTTAGCGGTGATTCATTAACCTCTGGTGCAGTATCGGGTGATGCAAGCAGAGATGGCTCTGACGTGATTGCTAGCTACCTAACGGACGCTGATTCTCAACTAGACATAGACGGAGACGGCGAGTCTAAGCCCCTTACGGACGGCCTACTGTTAATACGTTACTTGTTTGGCTTCTCGGGTGATTCTTTGATATCGGGTGCTATTGGCACCGGTGCAGAACGGGATACGGCCGACGAAGTTGAGGCTTACATTGAAGAGCGTGTGCCTGTTCAGTAGGTTTGCCCGCAGGTGCCTGAGACACGCAGAGGTCCTTTAGATAGCTCTATACCTGCATCACCCGCCCACATTCGTCCTACATACCAATACTAGGAGTCCCTTTATGTAAAGTGGGGGGGCGGGGGTGGGCTACTGGTCTGGCCGAAAGTGGATGGTGGGTAGGGTAGAAGTAAAGCTACGACTGAAAATAATTATGGGTACCAGTGCGGGTACCAGAAAAGCGGTTTGCTCTATTTTTAGTATAAATTATTGATTTATATTGATATTTTTATATTAAGTGGCGGAGAGAGAGTCCGCCCTTATAGGTTTGCAATGGTTGTCATTGATACTCTTGTATACCTATATCTTACTGTTTTTAAACAAATAAAACATATACCTTGTGCCAATCGATGTCAGCCAATATCATAGAATTTCATTTTTATGGTATGTATTAAGGTATGCCGAAGATAGCTCGACCTCTTACCCTCCAAGAAATTAAAGCATTGAAAACTCCCGGTCAGCATGCAGTTGGAGGCGTTACTGGGCTTTATATTCAGAATACGGAATCCAAACAGGAGCATGTTGCGATTTCGCGATCTTGGCTTCTCAGGTATTCAATTGCAGGTAATCGCAAAAATATGGGGCTTGGACCGTTCGATCGTATTTCACTAGCCGCGGCACGTGAGGCGGCAAGAGCTGCTCTCGAACTTGTAGACCAAGGGATTGACCCCGTGGCCCACAAAAAATCGGCGCGCCTCTCTCTTGCAACTGAGGATGCAAAGCGTAAAACCTTTGAAGAATGTGCGGATTCTTATATGGCAGCGCACTTAAAGCAGCATCGTAATGTTAAGCACCAAAAGCAGTGGGGATCGACGTTACGTCAATACGCGTATCCGATTATCGGGAAAATGCAGATATCCCAAATCACGACGACTGAGATTCTCGCAGTTCTGTTGCAGCAGACGACAAAAAATGACCAGAAGGGTCAGTTGTGGACGCTTAAAACTGAAACGGCTGCACGATTACGCGGTCGTATGGAGAATATCTTGGCTTATGCTGATGTGGCAGGGTACCGGTCTGGCAAAAATCCCGCTGAGTGGAAGAACCATCTTGAAACGCAACTAGCCGCGCCGGGTAAGCTTTTGTCAGTTAAGCACCAACCCGCGATGCCCTACAGTGAATGCGGGAGATTCATTAATAAACTGAAGCAAAAAGATTCTGTGAGCGCCAGAGCCTTAGAATTTCTAATTCTGACTGGCGTAAGGTCGGGGTCAGTGAGAGAGGCAGATTGGTCGGAAATTGATTTCCAGAAAAACATATGGGTAATTCCGGGATCACATACAAAAAATGGAAAAGAGCACCGTGTCCCACTGGTGCCAAAGATGATCCGGTTGTTGGAATCATTGCCTCGGCTAGTCTCGAACCCAAAGATATTCCCAAGCCCAAAGGGTGGCGCTTTGTCGGATAACACCTTATCGAAACTAATGCGCGATATGCGTGAAAACGGTGAGTTTGATGCGGTTGGCGTACCGCATGGATTTAGAAGTTCTTTTCGAGATTGGGCTGCGGAGCAAACGAATTATCCTGAGGATCTTCGTAAAGTCGCCACAATGCACACTGTTGGTGACTCAGTGCAACAGGCTTACCAGCGAACTGACTTGCTTGAAAGGCGACGTAATCTTATGAGCGACTGGGCTGACTTCCTTGAGGGGGTATAGGTATTTGGTGCCGTAACTAAATTTTCAAGGAGAGCGCGATGATACCTTCAAATCAAAACGAATTTGAGGAAGCGTTAAAGGAATTAGTTTTAAACTTTGAAAAAGCTGCCGATGGCTCCGACGGGGATATTGCGAGCGATCTGGTTGATCTGTGTCTGAAATGGGAACGCCTTCGGAAAGGTGTGGATGATGTCAGCCGTGCTGCCAGAATCGTCGATGTAGAAACCTTAAAGAAAATGGCTGAATGGGATAGTGATGATCCGGTGCTTCAAGTCGCAGAAAAGGTTCTGAGGCGGCTGGCAACCGCGCGGGGTGTAGATGGAATCGTTCTACTAAGAAAAGCCGTTGAGCAGAAAAGGGCCGCTTTATCACGAGAGCAAGCCCGGAGAGCTAAGACGCCTAGGCCCGCCCATCCAATTGACCAATTGATAAGGGCCCAAATCAAAGCAAGGCCAGGGATTAGTGCTTCAGAATTGATCGACCACCTTGAAAGAACGTGTCCAAATGCGCTGATAGTATCGATAGAAGACGATGAGGTCATTTTTCAAGACATTAAGTTGAAGCCACTGAAGCTGAGCGGACTGCCAATGAGGCTATCACGAATAAAAAATAGCTAACAAAAGCCGGCCTTTGATATTTTACATGACATAAGTCTCTTGGAATCAACAAATACAAGGGAGTCGCATGGTGTCGCAGGGAACGTCAGCTAGTGAGAAGCAAGTAATCAAAGAATTTGACCGTCTTCCGGATGGTTCTTTTATTAGATTAAAAGATCTGCGGGAACTACACATATTGCCTTTCTCTACCTCCACGTTGTGGCGGAAAGTTAAGGTTGGTAGTTTTCCTGCGCCAACGCGAATTTCCGATCAAATTGTTGCTTGGCGATTAGGTGATATTCGGGAGTGGTTGAAGGACCCGGTTAGCTGGGTGCAATCATGAATGCCGAGGTTGAAAAGGATGAAATTTCGCTCAACAGCCTACCTAAACCGATCCGGGACGCAGATCGTTTTGTTCGTTGGAAAATTGTTAGTAATAAGAATGGTGCGCCAAAAAAGACGCCTGTAAGTGCGCATGGGTGGCCTGTCGGCTACAACGATTCTGCTGCGTTGGTTGATCTTGGCGAAGCCAGCAGGCTCATTCGTACTGATTCGGATGAAAATCTTGGGATAAGTCTTCTTGACGGGCTGCCGCTTCAAATTAATGGTCAGAAAGGCTGGTTGTGGGTTTTAGACTTTGATGGATTCGTTGAGGTCGGCACTGAGAATGCCGATGCTGGTGTTGCTGAGTTCTTAAAACGATTTCCGGCTTATGCCGAGTACTCCCCCAGCGGAACTGGTTTCAAATATTATTTCGTTGGCACGAAGTTACCTCGGAAAAAGTCGAAAGTGAAATTTAGCCCTTCGGCTTTCTTTGAAAAGTATCCCAAGATCGAAAAATACGAGCGGCGTGAGATAGAGGTATTCAGCCAAAAAACATTCATTGCGTTAACGGGCCAGCCACTGCCCCAATCGGTTGCCGATCTTCCCGTGCTGTCGTCAGCTTGTTGTGATGAGCTTGATCAATTTCTTGCTGAATGGGCTGCAAAGAGTTGGAAGGGGGACCCGGCGGAAGTAAAGCTCGTGCCTGATATGTTTGACGTATTCAGAGACCATAAACTTGAGGTCGCGTCTTTAGAAGTGGTTCTTGGTTTCATCGATCACGTTGAAGAAGAAAGTTGGTCTGATGTGTCAAATGCGCTAGCTCGTGGCTATGGTGAAGCTGGACGGTCGCACTTTCAGAAGTTTAGCAAAGGGGAATTTCATCCAAATGAATACCCAGCGTATGACGAGAACGAGTGCGATCGTAGATTCAGCCGATCACTGAAGGAGCTAATTAAGCGACCAGATGGTGTAAACATTGGTTGGTTAGTGCAAAAAGCAAAGGGCCATGCTGACTGGCAAGAAGGTGAGCTGTGCTATGAACCTTCTAAGCGGATAAAGGCTGAACCGATAAGCCAAGAAAAGTGGGCAGCTGTGGTTGCCAATTGGCCGGGCGGCTTTAACCATCAGACGCCAGCATCGGGTCAACTAAATCAGGTCGAGAGTGGTTATCAGTTCCTAGCACCTCAGGACTTATTGAAACTTCCTCCGCCCAAGTGGTTAATCAAGAATCTAGTTCCGGCTACTGGAATTGCCACGCTCTATGGCCCTTCTAAGTCGGGTAAGACGTTTCTTGTTCTTGATTTATTGGCATCTATTGCGCTTGGGAGACCATTCTTTGGTCGTAGGGTTGCTACATCATCGGTCACCTATGTATGCCTTGAAGGTAGCGCGGGGTTGGCGAACCGAATTCGGGCCTATGAGACATACCATGGGATTAAGTTACCCAGTGATACTTTCAAAGTGGTGTTGGATGAGGTCAGCTTATTCAAATCAGATATCACCCAATTTGCTCGTGCGGTCAATGAATTCGGTCAGGGCAGCGGAATTATAGTGATCGACACCTTGGCCCAAGCGTCTAAGGGCGCCGACGAGAATTCCTCGGTGGATATGGGATTAATTATTGGTTCCGCGCAAAAGTTACAGAAGATTACTGGTGGTCTAGTGCTTCTCATCCATCACGTTGGTAAGGACGCGTCACGCGGGCAACGGGGGCATTCAAGCTTAGAAGGCGCGATCGACGCTGCGATAGAGGTTCGTAGTCCAAACACTGGACGAGTATGGATAGCCGATAAAGTTAAAGATGGCGTTAGAGGCATGACAGAGGGCTTCAGGCTGGAAGTCATTGAACTTGGGTATGACGACGATGGCGACGTTATAACCTCCTGTGTCGCCCTAGATGACACCAGTAGAGCGCCTGTGTTGCCGCCTGTTCAAGGTAAACACCAACAAAAGGTCTATCAGGTGCTTCAGTCGAAGTACGCTAAGGGGTCAGTTGTCAGTTGGTCTGTTCTTTTAGATTTAGCGTCGTCAGTTCTTACTGATGCTGATCGCCCCACCACCCGAGCGGCCGAGGCTTTAAAGGCACTAGAGCGCAAGGGTTATCTTCAGGAGCAGGGGGGTGAGTATCAAATAATGTAACCAGAAATTTGGTAACCGTTTATTCCCCCTTATATAGGGGGAATTACAAAAACGGTAATGGGTTGTTAAGTAGGAAATGTAAAAACGGTCGAAAACGGAAAAACGGTTAGTACGACCATTAAAAAAGGAGAAAGTCTAATGCCAAGTACAAAACGCTACAGGTACAAAATTCGAGAGTATGGTTCTGGTTGGTTGCCAGATTCGATAAGTGAGGACCTGAATTCTTATGCCGCAAAGGATTGGGAAGTTCAGCAAGCCCTTATGGTACCTACCAATATGGAGGTATCTCGGCTAACTGACCCAATGCCGGGTCTTAACGATGGAGATAGGATAGCATTAGAACCCATGATGCGATTCATTCTGCGTAAAGTCTGGTGATGGTCAACGAATTGCATGAAATGCCACCGTGTAACCAGATTCGGCAAACCATTCAATCAGACGCTACAGGACTACGACAAAATGCAGTCCCAATAGAAGGTGATGCACTCATGGGGTGCTGTGAAAAAGAAGCCTACATCCTCACATTAGGTGGACGGATTCGGTGCCCACGATGCCAAGCCCAATCTAAACGTACGAAACAACAGTGCCGATCTCCTGCGATACGCGGTAAGCGCGTCTGCCGTATCCATGGTGGCCGATCAACCGGGCCGCGTACCCAACAAGGCCGAAACCGTTGCGGTGCTGCACGAACAATTCACGGGAGAGAGACACGTGGTATCCGCGCAAAACGCCAACAGGCACTAGCTGAGTTGAAGCTGCTCGAGCGTGTGGGCAAGGGGGTTGGGATTATGTGAGGGTGAATAGGCGGTGCTGGTATATGGTAATCGTTGTCAAAGTGGAATAAAGTCGTTCTCAAGAGCGTCGCAAGAACTAGATATGATCGAAGACATAGCGCAATCCATTGGTATGGTGGCTAGTCGCAGAAGAGGACGAAGATCGAGATGAAATTGTTTTGCCAATCGGTGGTACTTATTACATTAACACTTTTCTCAATGAGTTCATTTTCGGGTTCGGATAGTGACGGTGTGCCTGATGACACGGATAACTGCCCCAGCGTTGCTAACTCGGATCAATTGGATACTGATTCTGATGGTTCTGGGGATGTCTGTGACGATGACGACGATGGTGATGGCTTTACTGATGAGCAAGAGTTAGCTGATGGTACTAACCCGTTGGACCCCACGTCGTGTAAAGATGGCTGTTTTAGTTGGGACGTTGATGTTAACGGTCGAGTCACCGCCCTCTCTGACGGTCTACTATTAATGCGTTACCTGTTTGGCTTTAGCGGTCTTTCACTTGCTGAAGAGGCCATTGGCGCTGATGTGGACATCCAAATACAAGAAATCGAAAATAACGTGAACTTACTTTTGCCCCACCTTGATATTGATCAGGATGGACAGGTTGCACCTTTAACGGACGGCATACTCGTTACTAGACACCTCTTTGGTTTTTCCGGTGATTCCCTAATTTCCGGAGCAATTGGCAGCGGTGCAAGTAGAAGTAATGCCTTAGAGATTTTGGAGTATTTAAAAAAAGGAATGCCCGTCGTTGAATCAGTTAGTTCTTTACCGGCAAATCCAAGTAGTAATACTCAGCTTTTAAGTTTGGTTGGGTCTACTGTCGGTAACTACGATGATTCCGGTCGGGCTTCGAACGTTCTCTTGTCTCTTGTATATAGTACTAACCCCGAAGCAACGCAAGCTACTGGTCTAGGCGTAAAGTTGTTTTTTGATAGCCGCAAAGCATCGTTTAAAGAGCTTGATTTAAATGATGGCGTGAATGACTTGCTCGGATTTCAAGTTCTCGAGGATGAGGATGACCAAGATAGTGATGCGGAGACCGATAAATTTCTTCTTGTTGGGTATCTTAGTTTGACAGGGTCATTCCCTAGTACTGAAGAAGATCCAGTTGTCTTGTTTTCTGTGCTTTTTGAGCGATTTGGCGCAGATGCAACAGCAATTAATTTAGTGGCCGAAACAAGTCCAGTAAATAAATTAGTTATGGACTCGCAGTTAGTGGTTTTTAGTACTGACGACGACAACGATGGTGTGATCAATAGTGAGGATGCATTTCCTTGGGATGCCACGGAGACAGTTGATACAGATTCTGATGGTATAGGAAATATGGCGGATGAAGATGACGATAATGATGGTTTGACAGATAGTGACGAAGAGCTTCTCGGTACGAACTCTCTTTCAGAGGACAGCGATAGTGATGGAGTTAATGATGGACAAGACCTCTTTCCTACCGATGCCTCAGAGAGCAAGGATACCGACGGGGATGGAGTGGGCAATAATGCAGATGCCGACGATGATAATGACGGAGTTTCTGATAATTCAGATGACTTTCCTCTGGATGGCACCGAGGCTCTGGATACCGACGGGGATGGGGTGGGCAATAATGCAGATGCCGACGATGATAATGATGGGGTTTTAGATGTTAACGATGCGTTTCCACTCATAGATTTGGGTGGCTTAACGGATTCGGATAACGACGGTTATCCTGACGATTGTGATGAAGATTGTGTCGCTACAGGTTTGTTGGCAGATACGGATGATGATAACGATGGCGTCGATGATCAAAATGATGCGTTTCCTATAGATCCCAATGAATCGCGCGATCTCGATGGCAATGGTATCGGCGACAATGAAGATGCAGTTGGTGCTCTGAGAGACAGGCTCGAGCTCAATATTTTGGATCAAAGGATGGTTAGTTATCTTGGGCGAGTTGCCGTCAATTTGATGTCGGATTTGGAGGATAACCTTTTATTTGGTGAGTCCGAAGACTGGACGGCTGGGAGAGGGTCGACGCAAACGGGTTCGCTCTTGTGTGAAGATGGCGGAGGCTACGACATTTCAGTGACCCGATCAGACTTTACAACGTTGTCGGGCACGTTGACGGCAGAAAACTGTAAATTCCTAGGGCTTACAGTGTCTGGCACAGTAGCCTTTGAATACGAGGATGAATATTGGTTCCAAGACACCCCCATGCAGCATTATCCGCTGACGATGACGTTTACGAGCGCACAGATCAAGGATGAGCTAAATCGATTATTCACGTACTCCGGTGCGGCTTCGTGCGACTGGCGTTTTAATAATTCAGCGCGTACATATTCCAGATATGTTCATGGTCCGGACAGCCCTTACAACTTTGGGGACAAATATGATGGGGCGTTAATAGCCGTATATGAAGATGGATCTAGATTTGATGCGGGTGGGGAAGGCTGGCAGCAGCAATTAAATGGTTTAGAAGTGAATTCAGGCGGCACAACAGATATTTATCCGTTTGAATATCCAAATTGTGATTTTAAAAACACCGAGATTGTTCATGTCGGAAAAACGTACGGGGTAGACGGATTAAAATATATAGGAGAATACGGCGGCGCTGGTTATGGAATTACAACTTTGACGAGGCAGCAACGTAAGTCAAATGATCAACCTTTTACATTGACCTACGCCGTCAATCTAGCAACAACCGAAGTGCTTTATGATCCGATCTCAACAGGAATTACCCCAGAGCGATTTAGTCATCCAGAGTTGGGCCAGTTTTCGTTCTCGGCCAGTGGCAGTACGCCCGGAACTTATCAATGGGCTGAGCGGCCTGTTTCTGACATCAATTTTTATCAGCAAACCTATCAACCTGACCACCAATACCTGGTTTATCTGTCTGATGAATCTGATGAATTTTCCGCTAATAATATCAACACGCCGTGGGGCGAAGCTGAGTCTTGGAATCTTGGAGTTGATCTCGATCAAGATGGGGAAAATGACCGATTAGAGGGATGGGCTACCTTTAGCTGGTTGTGGACGGACGGAACCTGCGGTTGGTATATTAATCGCTATCAAGGGCTTCAGCTTTTTAAAGAATATAAGCCGACCGACTTAGGTATTTGCCAGCAAAGTAATGGTTTTTATATCGACAGTTCGGGAGAAACCCAGTTTTCAGATGTTAACGGTGATGGCAATAATGAGCTGTTTGATGTTGATGACGACGATGACGGTTATTTAGATGCCGCAGACGCGTTTCCATTGGATGCGACAGAATGGCTAGACTCAGACGGTGATGGTTTGGGTGATAATGCGGATGCTTTCCCCTCTGACGCTACCGAGACAGTCGATTCGGATGGTGACGGAGTTGGAGATAATAAAGATACGTTTCCTGACGACAGTAGTGAAACTCTAGATTCTGATGGTGATTCTGTCGGTGACAATGCTGATCCATTTCCGTTAGATGCATCTGAATCAGTTGACACTGACGGTGATGGAATAGGTAACAACGCCGACCCTGACGACGACAACGATGGCTTCAGTGATGAGCAAGAAGCCATTGATGGCACCAATCCGCTAAGTCGGTTCTCTTGCAAATCAGGCTGCTTCAGCTTTGACGTAGATGAAAACCTAGAAGCTCAACCGCTTACCGATGGCCTACTAGTAATACGTCATCTGTTTGGCTTTAGCGGAGACTCCTTAACCTCTGGTGCAGTCTCTGGCGAGGCTAGCAGAGGCTCCTCAGAAGCCATTGCAGGCTATCTAACGGACGCTGACTCACAGCTAGACATTGACGGAGACGGTGAGTCTAAGCCCCTTACAGACGGCCTATTGCTTATACGTTACTTGTTTGGATTCTCAGGTGATTCCCTTATCTCTGGAGCAATAGGTACCAACGCTACGCGTAAGAACCCCGAAGCAGTTTCGGCATATATAGCCGAGAGGGTACCTCAATAAAATACGGATGGGTCAACTAGGTAAAGTCTTACTAGCGCGCATACTGTGACGGCACTTACAGCATGGTTTAGAGGATAGAGATGTGGGTCGAGCAGCCACAGCAACGTGTTCATGCGGCTTTACTGAGTCCATCGTGCTCGGTGGAACTCGAGCCAGTCATTTAACTAACTACCGTTATCCTCACCTATGTTACGAATGTAATTCAGTCTTCTCTGGGAACCTATACCAGTCAGATATAGTTTGCTCGGATTGCGGCAGTTCCGACACGAAATCGTACGAAGAGCCCACTCTGAGGCAGCCTAGCAAGCCATCCGATCTTGAGGTCGAGTATTCGGGAAGTATGTTCTTGGGCAGAAGTAGTGCCCTTGAATCGAGACAAGATGTTCCCGGCGGGATTTTTTCCAATGTATGGCGGTGGCTCGTTTCTATCAGCGTGAAGCCTCGTGTAGTCAGCAAATACCGGGAGCTGACGCTTTACAAGGGAGGGTATTCATGCCCGAAATGTAAGACATTTTGTTTGTCTTTTGCTGCAACTGCTTTTATTGATTAGCTACTACCCATCTGGATTCGGCATTCACATCTGGGCCTGCTTCTAACCGACCGGCAGTAGCAAAATTCCAAGACCCGCAATGTAACGCTGGAGCAGGGTGGCTACTTGTGCCCAAGGTGCGATGGGTTTAGCTTGTGTTTTGAGAGCATTGTGATCGTTTATTTAAAGGCAAGAGCAGGTGTAGCATTTGCTCTTTTACCGGAGCGATTGGTGGGTTAGCTCAAATGTTCATCGTTGAGCTTTTCAAGGCTTGACTGATCAAATCCCGCAAGATTCTCGATGTTGCATCTGCGACTTATAGAGCCCTTATGCCAAAACGCAAAGCAAAAATCTCCAACAAAATTGGGAGACGCGGGGCCCCAGCCAAAGACTCTTTCGCCAGTTTCCCATAAGCCGCGAAACATTAATTTACCCGTAAAATATACCTCACCGTAACCGTGTTTTAGGCCGTGCCTCAGCTCGCCCGAATAAGTGACGCGTTTATCTGTATCGATACCCCACATGTCTTTTTTGTCATGACTCCATAAGCCTTTGTATGAGTTGCCGGATGCATTCTGGTAAATGCCCCACCCATGTTTTTCATCTTCTTTAAACATTCCGCAGAATAAATCGCCATTGAACCATCGTACAGTGCAATGTCCGTGGAGAAATCGTCCCCAAAAGCTCCCTGCCTGAATTGACTGATCAGTCACTATTCTGCCGAAACCCTTCCATCCACGAAGTTTAACTGATAAGCCTTTGTCACTCGCAGCAATCTGCTTCTTACTTTGCCAGCCGAATAATTCGGCTGTGCTTCCCAATATGCCGTTTTTTGTGTTGAGATCCGGTGGCCAGCCCAAGACATCAATTACTTTTTGAATCTCTCTACCCTCCTTTTCGGCAGCTTTGGAGTGATCTGAAATGAACGTCTCCAGCTCCACTTGCATTCTTTTGTGCTCCAGCCATCCTTCTTGGAATTTTATAATCCATTCCTCGTCCTCTGATTTTTGTCTAATAAGCTGTTGGCTGACTACTTCTCTTTGGATAGAGTCTTGGCTGAATTCATGGGTATCTTCATGAAGTGTGTCGGTTAGCTCAGATACTTGTAGCGCAACTTGCTGAGGGCTGATGTCCTTGAAATACTCCTTACCATACCGATTTTTTTTGAAATGTTCGTGGAGCTTTTTCTCGATATCGATTTCATTATTAACTAAGGCTTGATAAGAGACTGTGAACGGCACTGGGACACTCGTTGATGAGCTGAGTTCCTTAACCCTATGTATGCTGGGGTCCTGCGATGATCGGCCAATTTTTACAAGTCCGGGCATGGCCTCATTTTTCATCACATAGATCCATCCAGCCATGCTGAAACCCTCAGACTCCCTGAAAATTTGCAGAGATAATTTTGTGACGATTAGCAATAATTCTTGTAACTTCGAAAGATTAGCATGTTAGAGATTAGAGTGAAGGCCTCACCGCATCTTAGGTGGCACATCGTACTTATCCCAATCTTGCTCATCATCCTCGGTCGCTAGTTTCTGCTTTAACTGACGTTCTTCCCGCGTAATACCGAATGCTGTGATGTGCTCGTCGTCGATGATGGCTTGCAGCTCTTCAGTCGTAACGTTGCTCAATACTTTCCCCGCTTCAAGAAACCCAGTTATCTCATGCCAGAGCTGCTCACGGGCAGGTGGCTTGGCGTCACCGTAGGCATACAACTTAGCCATCTTGTCTCTGACGGCTTCTAGATAGCGTTCTTTGCGCTTCTCAGGGCTAATGGGTGGGCGTGGTGGCATGTTGGTTGTGTCGAGTGGAGATGGATTGATTGTAGAGAAGGTAGAGCTTTGCCGAAAGTGGTTGGTGGGTAGGGCTGAAGTAGGCTAATAGTTGCTTAGTGAGCTAGTGGCGATTCACATTCTCTGTAACTGCATTGCACATTGAGAATTATTGAGCAAGAATCAACTTGTCGCACGTTGCAAGGTTCAGCTATGAAGCACTTTCTGCTCACGCATATATTTCTAGTCACTCTGCTTTCATGGTCCAGCCAATCCGAGGCTGAGTCTTCTCCTCTGGTCACGTTTGTAAACGGCGAGATAGCTGATGCTGAAGACATAAATTCCAACTTCAATAATCATGAACAACGTCTCACGGCTATCGAGCAATACGGGGGTTGCTCTGCGTCGCAGGATGGAAGCAATGTTGTCATTAGCTGCGCTGATGGAACTTCCGGAGTATTGGCTGGTGCGGGAACTGTGATTCTCTATCCGGAAGGAGCCGTAGGAGTAGTCCCCACGTTAGTGGCACCCTCTGCTTTTGTAGTGATGGATGCGAACGATGTAATTCTAGGAGAATCTACCGATCTTGGTCCGGCATTTAGCGTTGATCTGGATGACCAGCATGAGGCGTTCATTTATAACAACACAGAAAACCAGCGCGTTGAAATTTACGCTCTAAAACATTCTGGCGGTTACGTCTTCTTTGAGAGCTCCGACTGTAGTGGACAAGTACTTACGTATAGGCAGAGCCAACGTTTTCTTCGCTACCTGTCTGATTGGGGCTATGGACTGGACGCGAATATTTCGCAAGTGAAAATTTTTACTAAATCGTTTATCTCTTTAGGAGGGTGGAATACCTCGGCGGAGGATTATAGGGAAGAGGGCCCGTGCGAAGAAGAAGAGGCAATCCGCTCTGTCGTCCCTTTGGTTCCGTACACCCCAGCCGCGGAAATTCTTAATGCCGCGTATCCAGTTCGCCTAGAACAGATTTGATGAGCAGGTTATCAATCTTATGGCGGTTGGAGAGGTTGTCGTGAGTTCCGTTTTATTAGAACCTAACGTGCCCTGCTGCGGATATAGACTAACCCTTAGTTTGTCGGCTCAAATACTTATGAGCTTGCTGTTCTTTCTCTCCTTAGCCATAAATCCTTCAATTGCGCAGGAACTACATGCCTTCTCGAACGGTACCATTGCCGATGCCGAGAAAATCAATGAAAACTTTCAGCTTCTAGACCAAAAGATCAAAGCCTTCGAAGGTTGCTCAGCTTCTCAAGATGGAAGTTCGGTAAAGATTGTGTGTTCTGACGGAAGCGTTGGAGTTCTAGCTGGTGCCGGGACGGTGCTGATTTATCCCGAAGGAAAGATCGGAGAAGTGCCGGTACAGGAATACAATAACGGCGAGATCGTCGTGGTGGATGGGGGCGATGTGGTTTTGGGTGTCGCAGATTCCAATGGCGACTCCTAGTTCAGGATTAAGCTAGATAATGGTGCATATTTGGCGCTGCTTAATACTACTGAGGACTCGGTAATTTACTCAGCCCCAGCGAACCCTAAAGCATACTTCCTTGTGGAGGATTGTGGAGGGCTGCCATTTGGTCAGGTTTTCAATAAGCTCTGGGCCATTGGAGATAGTTTCCTTACTCTGAGTGAGAACCCACGTGAGAAGCTCCTGACAAAGAGCTATAAGCAAAGTAACTGGATTTCTTCTTCAGGCAATTTCGAGGAGCTTTCGCTGAACTGTAAAAACGGAGAGAAGGTAGTGGACAATGCAGTGCCTTTAGTTGATTACCAATTGGCTCCTGAAATCAGGGAGGCTGCTTTCCCTCTGCAGCTTAAACAGCTCCCCTGATGCGACGCATAGATAATTTTCGAAAAGATGCTTCGTAATTCCGCTCCCTTGAGCGCCTCTTGTTTACGAGCGTTGATAATGCTGCTGTCAGTGCTCAGTAGTGAGCTGTTTGCAGCGGAGGCATTATTATGGGGACAAGGTTCTTGGGGTGAATCCGAATGGGCGAAGGATCAAGATGGTGACCTTGTGTCGGACTCACTAGACGCCTTTCCATTAGATGCCAGCGAAACGGTTGATAGCGATGCTGATGGTGTTGGAGATAATTCAGATGCCTTTCCCGATGATGCAACTGAGTCTTTAGATTCCGATAGCGATAGTGTTGGTGACAATGCCGATAACTGTCCTAGTCTCAGCAACTCAGATCAATTAAACACAGATGGGGACTCTGAAGGTGACGCTTGTGATTCAGACGATGACAACGATGGTTTTACAGACGACCAAGAAGAACTTGATGGCACTAACCCCAAAAGCCGCTTCTCCTGCAAATCAGGTTGCTTCAGCTTTGACGTAGATGAAAGTTTAGAAGCTCAACCACTCACAGACGGTCTACTAGTCATCCGCCATTTATTCGGTTTTAGCGGTGATTCCTTAACGTCTGGGGCTGTGTCTGGCGAGGCTGGTAGAGACTCCTCAGAGGCCATTGCGAGCTACCTGACAGACGCAGATTCTCAACTAGACATAGATGGTGACGGCGAGTCTAAGCCTCTTACAGACGGTCTACTGTTGATACGTTACTTATTTGGATTCTCTGGTGATTCATTGATCTCTGGTGCTATCGGTTCTGGTGCTGAACGGGATACTGCTGAAGAAGTTGAGGCTTATATTCAGGAGCGTGTGCCTGTTCAGTAGCCTTGCCTACAGTTACCTGTGACACGCAGCAATGCCCTAGACAGCTCTATAAAGTCCTTACCCGTCCACATTAGTAATGCATACCAATACTAGGAGTCCCATCTGGTGAAGCGGGGGGTGCGGTGCCCCGGGGGTGGGGTGCTGGTATGCCGAAAATGGATGGTGGGTAGGGTAGAAGTAAAGCCGCACTGGACGTGGTGCAGATTGGGTCAAAATGAATGCTGTAGTTAGTAGTAACGGGGTGTGGGAGCTGGTGTTTACCTAAATCCAGTGCTTAATTTATGGCATGTAAGTTGGTATGTATTTTATATAAGAATATATAAGATATTGATATATATGGATAATTGGCGGAGAGAGAGGGATTCGAACCCTCGATACGCTATTAACGTATACACGCTTTCCAGGCGTGCTCTTTCAACCGCTCAGACACCTCTCCGTGTTGCGTGCGACTCAATTCGAAGAACTCAAT
>Ga0206127_1003171_pt1 | contig 15440 bp, 19 predicted proteins | sample Helgoland_Spring_6_FD_148646 | JGI IMG/M metagenome (GOLD analysis project Ga0206127, IMG submission 148646) | Pelagic subsurface seawater microbial communities from Kabeltonne, Helgoland, North Sea - Helgoland_Spring_Bloom_20160419_1 | ecosystem: Environmental > Aquatic > Marine > Epipelagic ...
CTAATTTTCGTCGATAAAATTAAATCTGTTACAAATTGACAATTAGTGATTTCGAATTATCATTCTATGACGTAAGCGAGACGCTAAATTTAAATTAATTTTAGAATTTTCCCATTTTGTTACAAATCCACCACGACAACTCTGTTACAAATTGACAATTCGTGATTTGGAAATATCATTCTATGACGTAAGCGAGACGCTAAATTTAAATTTTATTTAGAAATTTTCCATTTTGTTACAAAATATTAGCTAATAAATCTTGTTACAAATTGAATATAATGAATTTTATTAAAACTTATTAAAACGTAAGCAAGACGCTAAAATTAAATTATTTTTATAAATTATCTGTTTTGTTACAAATTTTTGCGACAATATCTGTTACAAATTGTAAATTAACTAATTTTCATTACAATTCATAGACGTATTATAGTCGTAAATTATAAATATTATATTATAATTATGTATTTTGTTACAAATAAGTGTTCATATTTTAGCGTTTGCTGATAAATTATTTAAAATACAAATAATTTATTAAATTATAATGGAAATCAATGAAATTCAAGCTAATTACAGATATCTTATTATTAATTCTAACAATAATGAATATCATATCGTTAAAACTGAGAGAAATGTGAGCGAATTATTACAAAATAATTATAATATTTCAGTATCACATATGTATATTAGGAGAAATTTAACAAATATAGAAGAATATGTATTACAAGATGGTATTTTAATCAAGAAACTCTGGTGATAATTCTATTGACCATGTTAAAATCTTCTGTTTTTTGGGTTTTCCGAGATAATTTTTTCCATATTTATTTTCAGATGATATATTTAATTCATTTAATGCTAATTTAAGATCACTTATACTAAATTTATTTATTTTTTTATTATTTTTATCACAATATACTTCAATATATTGTTTTATATCCTGTGCAGTGTTCCTTTGGGATACATATTCTTGTTTTATTTCAGATAATAATGTAGATATTTCGGTAACAATACCGTTATTTGATGATGACTTATTACAAGATGATAAATTATATTCTTTTAATATACTATTTAATTGTTTTCTACGTTCATCATTACGTCTAAGCTTAATTTTATGATTTTTATCAGAAGCATCTAATTCTTTTAACTCATTTACAATCATATCTGTAAACTCTTCTTTTAATTTTTCATTATTTTGGATTATATTTAATGATTCTGAATTTAATTTATTATCATGGAGATCTTTTATTGATTTTATTATCAATAATTCTGGGATAGTTGTTGCATATGATATAAACAAAAATGGTTTTCCGTTAATATTTTTATAAAATAAATGATCTTTAATCTTGGAAGAGGTTTGGGGATCATATATTCCTGAATCCCACGAAATAAGAACACCTCCATCATAATTATGCTTCTCTACATCTTCCATTAATTTTGTTGATTCTTTATGAGGACATGTTGTCTTATATTGTTTCGCATCTATACATATTTTAAAATCATTATATAATATTTCCGCATCTCCCATATGTGATGCACCATGTGTATCTTTTACTATAAACTCATTGTCTTCTCGCAATAACTCTAATAATTTATGCTCTCCTAATAATCCGGTAGCATATGAACTCTTTGTTGATGTTTCTTTTTTTATCTCAGTTAATTCTAATTTATAATCATTTAATTCATTTTTATGATCACTTTTTAATTCATTTATATTATCATTTAATTGATTTATATTTTCTTTTAAAAGATTTATTGTTTCATCTTTAGCTTCATTATTATTATTGACTGCTTCTTTAATCGATAAACTATTTTGCTCACGCAAGATGCTTATTTGTTCTTGTAATCCTAATATTTTATTTTCTTTTTGTAAGTTATCTTTTTTTTGCGTTTCTAAATTACTTTTCAATGAATTATTTTCTAAACATAATTCTGATGTTTTCTCTGATACACGATCGTTTATTTTACTATCATTTTGAATATCGGTTATTGAATCATCTGTATTCTTTATGAAACGATTCCATAAAAAATATAATACATCCTTTTGAAATGTATTACATCCTATATTATATATATTATCACTTATTCTTTTGATATCTAATATCTCTGTCATTTATAATTAATACCATGGTTTCATTTTAAATAAAAAATTTTTTTTTGTCTTTTGTATTTTTAATTGTTTTTTGTCTATATGTTTTCTATATGTTTTTTGTCTTTAGTCACCCTTGCATGACAACTTCCTGACACGATGAAGTTTAGCAGCAGTTGCGTTAATGAATTCAATCGTTTCACCATCCCATGTTCCCACCTCAGCGAGTTCATCATCATAAACCATATTCTCTTCACTATCAAAAGTATACTCGATCCCTTGAAAAGTGATGGTGTCACTTGATTCATCTTCTTCCAACTCTTCATCGCTGAGTGGTTCTGTCTTTGGAGTTTCTACCTTCTCTTCTTCTACATGTTCCTTATTAAGAGGAATGAGACCAGTTCCAACACCATCATCCTCCGGAATAGGTTCATCAATGGTTTCCTCCACCTTTTCCTCAACCTTAGCCACTACTTCTGTGAGTGCGGCGCGAACTGTAGAGACTACATCTTCTACTTCCTCAACCTTCTTCACCACCTTCTTATCTTTATCCACTGTTTCACACTTCAACAGTGGGCAAGTCTTCTTGTTGTGACCACATTCACCGCAATTACCACACTTGCGTTTTCCCTTACCCTTACCCTCACCTCCGGAGGTCTTCTTGGTCTTCTTGGGCAATTCAACATCGTGCCAAGGCAACTGTTGTTGTGACTCATCACCGTAGGCATGCGTAGGTCGTTCCTCTGTGATGTAGCCGTTGCGAAGGCATCCATCATTCTTAGCATGCTCTTTCATGTGAATCGAGCAACAGACTTCACCATCAATCTTCTTCCGCGAGCACTGACCACCAAGAGCATTGTTCCATACTCTGGCATCGCAGAGTTGACAGTCATATTCAGTGGAAGCTCGATCCTCAGATGACTTCTTTGACGCGCGTTGTTTGCGAGGTGCCTTGAAGTCCTTAGGCTTGTGCTGAGAGATGAACTGGATGAATCCTTCCTCGTCGTCGTATGTAGCACCACCATTGTCCAACGCATCACAGCAGTTCCTGATCCACTCCTTAGCCTCGTGACCCGAGATCTTCTGGTGAAAATCAACTGACGCCATGACTCTTGTGAGTTTTTCTGGTTTCTGAAACGCTACTAAACTTAGAGAGTATTATTATCTCTTTATAGCCAAGTGTTCTCTATTTTGTTTGTTGATAACTCCTTCCACACAAAAATCAAATTTTTTGGGAGGTTCGATATCTTTTACTAAATTAACTTTTGTTCCTAATAAATTTGATTTATTTGTTAAGAAGTTTAAGTAACAAAAAATATTCACAACTCTGAAAAGAAGTTAAACAGTTATTAGTGCTTGAGACTTACTGCTTAGGAGACTTACTGCTTGAGACTTACTGCTTAGGAGATGGCGTGCGTCTACCCACCAGGATGCCTCCAGAACATCACCATCACGGATCCTACATCGGTCGAGTCTGGATTGCTGGAGATAAGTCTGATTCCTACGAGAGGAGTCACCGATATCAACATCTTCTCTCAAGAAGGCGTCCTTCATATGAAGGAGATGTTGGATGCCTCAGATGCGGAGTGGGACAGGGGGATACAGGGGTTGCAGAAGGATGTCGGGTTGATACTATTGGGTGTGGAGGAGGATGACCCTAAAGAGTATATCGCTGATGAGGAGATAGAAGGCGCCTTGGATCTGTGGAGGGACTCTGGTATGGATGAACTCCACGAACCATCTTACTTCTCGGACTATGTAGGGTTCCCAGAACCTGTAGGGTCAGAGAGTCCGGGGTTCGCAATGATGAAGAAAATGGGTTGGTCTCCAGGCGAAGGATTGGGTGAAGATGGCATAGTTGATCCAATCTGTAAGATGATCCCATCTCTACTCAGGGATGACCGAGGAAACGTGGTGAAGTTCACGCCAGAGATGCTTGAACAAAGGGAACAGTTGAACCATCTGTTCAACTTCGTGTGGAACACACCACAGGGACCAGGTGGTGGAAGACCGTGGTGTAATTGGGTGAGAGCTGGTTCGGAAGACACGCATATTCCAGAACAGTTTGGTGAAATAGAATTGGTTTCAGTAGGAGAAAATCATGGAGTAGCAAAGAGTCCACTGGGATCGGTGTTCGTACCGAGAGGAGTATTGAAGCACCTAGGATCAAAGGCACAAGTAGGGCAAGAGTTCAGCGCATCCCTAGAGTTTGTAGAGGGAGCGCGTTATCCGTGGAGAGTAGTGAAGAATAGTGTAGAACATATAAACTAAAAGACAAAATCAATAAAAAAGAAAGACAAAAAACAATTAAAAAAAGAAAGACAAAAAACAATTCAAAAGAAAGACAAAACACTTTTTTATGTTAAAGAATTAATGCTTATACAATATAAGATGGGAAAGAACCGGGTTCAAAGAAAACAAAAAGAAAAAGATAAACCAAATAAAGATAATATTTATAGTAAAAAGCATGTGCGTATAACTTTAATGAAACAGGAAAAGAAATTTAATTTATCTAATAAGAAGCAGAAGAATAGTCTTCAATAGTATCGTTTTCAATAGAATACACAATAATGAATATTATAAGAACACATAAACTAACACATATACACAATCCACAACTTATACCATATAAGTAATTATATGTATCATCATTATTTTTTACAGGAATAGCTGTATTTAGTGGCATCACTTTAACCATAAATTTTAATTTATTTTAATTAAAGTTTATCAAATTTGATAATATTTTTACTTCAATAATCATCATTTCCAAACATGCCAGACATAAAGTTTGCTTGTGCTGCTTCTTCTTTTTTGTGTTTTTTGCCGACTCGAGTTTTGCTAAAAAATTTATGCGCCATATTTGTTTTAATATTTCTAAAAGCTTGCTTATAATTATGATCATTAGTGTTATCTATTATGCGGACCGAAATATTTAATAATCTTTCTTTACCTTCTCCTTCAAAATATATTTCTAACGCCTTATTTATTATATCAGGGTTTAATTTAAAATAATCAGGGTCCATTTGTTTTAATACTTCTACCGATCTAATAATAAATTGTTTTTTTATCCCTTCTGCTTCTAATAGTAAATTAGCAAATTCTTTTTTTTTCTTATCTGGAATATAAATCATTTTACCTCCACCTACTTGACTTTCTAAATTAGTCATATGTTCTGAAGACGTCATCTTTTTCAGCTTGTTCTTTAAATTAAACAAATTATCATATTCTATTTCTATACCATTATTTACTTTAAAATTATATAGTGTTGGGTAGTGTGTCTCGAGAAAATAAGAATTTCTTAAAGGACCATTAGGTGCATCAGTAAAATCATTATTAGAATTTACAGCATCATATAATTTATCAAAGAATACTGTTTTATTTTGATTGATCTTTTCTATAATTTTAAGTGTCAGAGATTTTTTCCCACTTTCAATATGTTCATAATATTCTCCGAGTGCGGTGAATGGATCTTTATTTTCTCTTATTTTCTGTTCTATACTTTTCAAGTCTCTTTCCCAATCATCACCTAGGTATGATTTTAGTTGGTTCACAGTTATACCAGATCCACCCATCATTCTACTAAGATTATATTTTAATTGTTTTATAGTTAGTTTTTTATTCTTTTTCTTTTTTATTTTACTATTATTTATTCTTTTAGTTTTTCTCATTGTTTTATTTTTTGATCTTCTCATTCTATTATTATTTGATCTTCTCATTGTTTTATTCTTTCGTGAAACCCTTGAACTTAGTGTTTTATTCCTAGCCATATTTTATAATATATATAGAAAAAAAATATATAAATTTGATAATATTATTTATTTCAATAAGCAAAAATATGATAACTTCATTACCAATTGATGTTTTACCCTTTATAATCAATAATTTACATTTCAAAGATATATATAACCTGTTCTATGTTTCGAAAGATATACAACAAATGTATAGTCCAGAATTCAAAGGAAAATACTATCATAACTTTCTAATGAAGTTAGTAAATAATAACTATGAAAAATTTAAAAATGAATTACACTATGTTAAAGATGGGTTAAATGAACTATTCATATATAGTTTGCTAAATATCGATACAGTTTGGTTAAACTATGAACAAGGTTTCCATAATATGAAATATGTATATGAATGTATGTTAAGAGGTTGTCGCATAAACAATGATATACGCAATCAACTAAACATTAGAGGTTATCATTTTTATGATTATTTCTACAAAGATTTATTGAATTGTATGGATGATGATAGAATAGTAACCCAAGAAAATATTAATAATTGTAAAAAACTACATAGTTTACATTCAACTTTCAGACCAAAGAAAATAAATACTTACTAAGAATTTTGAATATCAGCAGTGCTCAATAAATAACATTGTTTAATTTAAGTAAATCCATAGTTTGTAATTTTTAAATCATTAAGGAATAAATTTTTTTATTTACTATAATTTTTTTTATTTACTATAATTTTTTTTATTTACTATAATTTTTTTTATTTACTATAATATAAATATGACAAGGAATAAAATATATTCTAGAATAAAAACTTCTAAAAGAAGACAAAAAGGTGGTTCTGATTCTGAATTGCAGCAGCTTCTAAGAGAAGCGATGGAGGAACGTGACCAACTGCTTGCATTGCGGTCGGTAGCACGTAACGCACCGGCAGACAGGGGGACGGTGTCTTCGACAAGCAGTGTTAGCAGCGATGACGACACGGGGAGCAGTGTTAGCAGCGGTGACGACACGGGGGTGATGTCTCAGACAAGCAGTGTGATGTCACATCCGTGGAGTGTTAGCAGCGGTGACGACACGGGGAGCAGTGTTAGAAGCGATGACGACCGCGTTGCTTCGCCGGACGCCTCAATTCCATCAGGTAGCGAGGATAAAGAAAAAAAACCCAGTGGTAATCCTAGAATGGGTGGAGGGAATAAATATAAAAAAAGAAAAAGTAAAAAGCGTAAAAGTAAAAAGCGTAAAAGTAAAAAGCGTAAAAGTAAAAAGTGTAAGAGTAAAAAGAACAAGAGTAAAAAACGTAAAGAGTAAGAAAAAGATAATATCTAATAGATAGTATTATTATAGCTGAATACATCCGATACCTTCTTCTTATTCATCCATCATTTCTTTCACAACTTATCCTTTATATTAATAATAATGCGTAACACAACCATACTAACAAAGGAGCCAAATACAATCTACTCTTCTTAGAAATTAATATCATTAAAAATACTATCGCTAAAATAGATAATAACATAATTGACAAAGCACCTTTTTTACTCTTATAACATGAATACACCACAATCCATAATGCTAACAATGTTGATAAAACAAAATATAAACCATCAATAATCTTATCTTTTTTATATTCTGAATTAATCCAACTTAATCCTAATAAAATATATAATATAGGCCACACTATTCCGAAAACATATCCAGGAGGTCTAAATTTAATATTAGTTCCAGATTTACTCATTTTACATTTTAATGATACCAAATAACCAGCAAACATTGGATAAAACAAACGTATTAATTCATTGGTATTCATTCTTTATTATATTAAATATAATTAATCCATCAAACTCTAAAGATAATATTAGTTTCAGCATTGATTAATTCATTTGATTTTTTAATATTTTTCCAATAATTCTTTTCTCTATCAGATATATTCATATTAAATAAACTATCACGACATAAAGGACAACGATGCGACTTTTTAAACCATTTATCAATACATTCTTTATGAAATAAATGATTGCATTTTAATACTGTTTTATCTACACCAGTAATACGATCAAAGCAGATAGGACAATCCATGGTTAAGTTGGTTAATAACCAATATAATTTAATCAAATTTAAACAAAAGAAATTTGATTTAATTTAAAAATAAATTAAAATTATACATTAATAATGGAAGGTATAAAGCAACGCTCAATTATTGAGTATGAATTAAATGAATTACATATAATTCAAAAAGAAGCACATATATTATCAGAACAAATAGAAGTTAATTCATTAAAAGGTATAAATACTATACATGAAAATCAGAAAACATGTGGTAAAGCTGTAAGGAATATATTTAATAACAAATCTATAATAAATTGTTTAGTTTATGGAATGACACAAACAGGTAAAACAGGATGTATGACAGCACTTATTCAATATTATATATTATCAAACAATATTCCTATTGATAATATTTATATTATAACAGGATTATCTGATATTGAATGGAAAAAAGATACCAAAAATAGAATGCCTGATTCTATTAATTCGTGCGTATTTCATAGAGCAAATTTATCAAAAACTTTCATGAAAGATATTAGAGAAAAAAAAAACACTTTAATCATTATGGATGAAATACAAATAGCATGTGAAGATAAACAAACTATTCATAAAACATTTGTAGATTGTGGGTTTTATGATTTAGATTTCCTTTTAGAAAACGATATAAAACTAATACAATTTTCAGCAACCCCAGACGGAAATATGAATGATATTTTAGATTGGAAATACTACTCAGATAAGGTTAAACTTGAATCAGGTGAAGGTCATTATGGTCCTGAACAAGCTATTGAACAAAATAGAGTAAAACAATTCCTTGATCTAACAAATATAGATAATGTTAGAGAACTTAAACAAGATATAGAAACTAATTTTACTAATAATAGATACCATTTAGTAAGAGTCCCTAATAAGAGAGAAAATAAAGACGGAACAAATAATCAATCAAAAGTAATATCTAATATTAAAAAAGTATTTGGAAAAAAATATGAATATAATAAAAATTATCTCAAATCAAAAAAAGCAGATATAAACGATATTCTTAAAAAACAACCAGATAAAAACACATTTATCTTTTACTGTGAAATATTAAGGTGTGCTAAAACTCAATACAAAAAGTATATAGGTATTTCATATGAACGATATGTTCCAAATCCAAATGATTCAAGTATTATTCAAGGTTCATTTGGAAGACTAACTGGTTATGATGACAATGGTGATAGTATATGTTACACAAATATAGCATCGCTTGAGAATTATATTAAATTATGGGAAAATAATATGGAATTCAAAAAGGGAACAGTATGGAATACAAAAACAACCCAATATAATAAGAAAGATGATATCACATATAGCACTGGTACATTTAATAGTGTAAAACATATAGAACAATTAAAGGATGGTTGTTCTGAAAAAGTTAAGGATATACCTATTATAGAAGGACCATATAAAACATTTGAAGGTATGGTTAAAAAGGGTAGAGAACTAAAAGTAATAAAACGGAGATCACCTAAAAAACCGGGTGAAGATAAAATAATAAATGGATATTATACAGTTAATATATCAGGAAAAAATATAGTATTATCACAAGATAAATTATTTAAAACATCAAGAGTAACCAGCGGAATGGGTAAAAGTAAATATTGTATAAGACCTTGTTATTCCGATATAAATGACCCAAATACACTTGAATGGTGGTTAATATATTATGAAAATTAGACATATTTAAAATTTGATTTATATTAAATATACCTATAAATAAAATGAACTTTACAAATGATGTAACCGTTGGCATATCTTTATTAGATAACCAACTGAAATTAGAAGAAATAAAACCAATAGAAAATAATAACTTAACTATATTAAACTACTTATGTTTGGCAAAAGGTCAACAAACCGATATGAATACGAATACGAACTTAGGCCAAAACAAAAATTCTACCTCTACTTATACGAAGTCTGTCCCTCAATCGAAATCATAGACATTCTATGGAAATTATATATTCAATTGAATGATGAAGAGGTTCTTAAATTTTATCAAAGTATTTCGCCTTTTCAACCACATCCCAGTGGTAATGATTGTATCTTTAAAACAGTATGTGGTTACATAGATAGTGATGTATTCGTTCAATATTACAAAGAAAGAGAAAATATTTTGAAATCAATTAAAATTGTGGGAGATCCTTATTTTCTATGTAAGTATACTAGAACAAAAGATGAAATGGAAAATACACCTAATTACTTTGCGAATCTAATCAATGAATCTCAAATAAAATTAAGCAGACTAAAAAGATGTAAGGTATTTGAACAAGTCATCTTATATTTGCTCACAACACATTCCCATATGAATATAGATCAGGTTGTCGCATATATAGCCACAAGACAATTAATGTATAATAATATGAAAGTTTTATTTGCCTATCCTATAGGAATAGATAGTAATGATCAATTGTGTCAGTTTGAGTAATATATAAATTTGATTTTGTATTTATTTTTTTTATTAATATAAAGATTACTTAAAGAGTTATTATACAAATGAGTTCTGATGATGAGTTTGTGATGGTTGATTCTGGATCTGAGACAGACCCAGTACCAGATACAGTTGATTCTTTGCCAGAAGCAGTTGATTCTGGTTCTGGTGTTGATTCGGGGGTTGATACAACTATTGCTGAACCAGATGAAAAGATTCAAGATTCAAATGAAAGAACCTATGAAGAGTTTGTTCATGATCAAACACCAGTAAAGACATACAGGGTTAATGGTGTAAACTACTTGTTACATAATTCAGTTCCTAATGATACTGTAAAGTCTATGATGAGGAAGCACTGGCAATGTGTTGAATGTGTTTCAAGGGTATCAAAGTTTTCAAGACTTTTTGGACCAGTTGCAAAGGGTTCTGGGGAAAATGGTTCAAAGGAAAATGGATCAGTGTTCTTACGAAATATTCGCTGTAAGACAGATGGTGGATGTCCGGATGGATGTCTGTTTAATATTAGAAAGGAAATTGAAAAGATGAATGGTTCAGAAAATAAGAATACTCTTGTAGCACCTAGACCTTTCATTGTAAAGGAAGGTTGTTTCCCAAATGTAGCTAAGGGTGAAGATGAAGATGGTAACAAGTATGAACACCCTACAATTACACCCGATGAATATACACCTAATGATAAGGTATTAGCATATCAAGGTCTTATTAAGAAGTATTTTAGACTTATGGTGCCCAGGATTGAGAAGTTATGTAATCCTGAAGCAGTAACTGCGGTTAGTCTCATTCTAAAGAGAATTAATGAACTAGAAAGAACCGGGCATTGGTTAAGTGTATTCAAGTGGGTTCAGTATGTACAGAATTTTGCTAAGAACCGCGGTTCCCAATATTTCACTCATATGAGTGAAAAGAATAAGGCACACGTTATCATGGTCGCTATTACTTCGGGTAGAAATGAAGTTAATAATGAATCTGGTTCTTACGTTCATTTAGATTACCAGCAATCATCAAATATAACAGATTTCATTCAGATGGAAACAGTAGATGATATCCTTAAAGAAATGGACAGACGTACATCACCCGAAACATATCAGGTAAGGAGAGTTGTTGATATCTTAGAAGAACACAATGTTAGTAGTGATATGACAATCACACTTACGTGGAATGACTCAGATGATTTAGATCTTCATGTTCAACCTATAGAACCATTCCTTCCAGAAATATATTATGGTAGGAGACGTGTTTCTGCGCCAGATGGTTCTGTATTTACACTGGATTTTGATATGAATGCACAAAGAGTAGTTGAAAATCCGTGTGAAAATGTCTCTGTAGGTCCAGGAACATTTAAGATTATGGTTAATAACTATCGTAGGAGGGGTTTAACAAGACCTGTCCCATTTTCAGTAGTTATCAGAGAAAAGGGGCAACCTGATATTGAAATTAATGAAGTCTGGGCAACAGATAGGAATACTATGAATAAGATGACTATCAAGACACATACCTTTGGTTCTCCAACAAAGAGACCAATAGAAATGACTACTAAGGAAAGTAACAGAGCAAAGGCACTTGATTCAAAGTGGATAGAATATTTCGGAGAACCTACATCAGAAGTTCCTGTAATAGGACCATGGTGTATCTTTCATACTTGGACTAAGAAGAAGAGTTTAAGTCCTACAGCACCAGTATTTACTCCTTCATCAAATATTAGTTTTATGGATCTTGCTAACGCAACTCCCAAGAAGAAGAAGAGTTTAGCTGAAACAGAAGCAGAACGCATTCCAACAAACCTTACCGATCTCCTTACTTGGTTAAAGGAGGGATCACACCGCGTTACTATTAATCCACGAAACTTCACACCCGGTTACGTAACACGATTAGATGCTAAGAGTGATGTATTCAAGGAAACATACGTCCAGCATCATTACCAGAATAAGTTTAAGTTACCGGTAGATCCCATGACATGTAATGAAGCAAGTAATGCAAGATTTAATGAAAGTTGGTTCAAGGATAGTTATGTTCCATCTAATGTAGAAATAGAACTTATTTGTGATATGGGATTAACTAAGAATCATTTTGGAAAGAATTCATGGTTTATGGTTCTAAAGGATGTTACACTACCTATCAATGATACAGATTTCCCAATAGCTAGTGGATTTAGACCCACTAATTTAAAGGCAGAGTTCCATGATCTGCGCGATCGTTGGGCTTATAACAACACACAGGTGAAGCCTACATTAGAAGAAGGGGTTACGCCAGCAATAGGAACATTTATAACATCAGATACGGTTAATCTTGTAGTAGATGGTAAGAAGGTTTGTATTAATATTTAATGATAAAAAAAATTATAGACTTTCACATTATGAGAATACTATTTCATAATAATTTAACGTCTTTTACGTTTAGTAGAACGTTTATTCTTTCTATTAGATCGTCTATTCCTTTTAATAGAATATTTTTTACTTTTAGAAGAACGCCTTTTAGAAGAACGCCTTTTAGAAGAACGCCTTTTAGAAGAACGCCTTTTAGTTGTTTGTCTTTTATACCCTCCTCCTCCCATGCCGTCACCGTCTAACGCGTCTATAGCGTCTTGTATTGAAATACTATTATCATTTGTTGCCTCTTTAACAATATCAGCGCCTGTGGAATATTTGTAAATACCCAGGTATTCACATAGAGATTTACGATTATCAATATATTCCTCCAAATAATCAGTTAAATTGGGTAAACTACTTTTAGGGACAGCATTGAGATTATAACCCGTATTTCTATTAATTAACTGAGCAACTTTATTTTCATTATTTGGATCAGTTGGCCCGCAGTTTGCTTGTACATCTCTAACTACAGACGATAATATATTCAAAGGTTTATCTAATTCTTTAGCGAACTCCACCACTCTCTTAGCTTTATCTGACATACTTCTTTTATCTGACATACTTCTTTTATCTGACATACTTCTTTTATAATATACCATAGAAAAAATTACATATAATTCAAAGAAATTAATTTAAAATAGAACGTAAAATATTTAAAATATACAATAAAAATACTTAATTTAATTCTTCATTTTTTTATCTCCTGAAATACTTAACAAAGTTGCCCCACTATCAGTTGTTAACATTTGGGTAAAACTACCGTTATTTTATTTTATAAATTAATATATATGAATAAAATACCTTTACCAAAAGGTTATCATAATTTTTCTGATAAGAGAAGGTTAGTTGGTTTACCAAATGCTATGAATGTATTGAGTAATTTATTTATTATTATACCTGTTATTTATTTACTAAAACACAAGACAGAAAATAATACAAACAATAATTTATTAATAATTCATATAACATTATTGAGTTTAGCTAGTGCTTATTATCATTATAATCCTACAGATAAATCCATCTTTTGGGATATTCTAATGATAGCTACTTTATCTATAATAGTATTAAATATCATAAATGAATATAAATGTGGTATACTATTCTATATATTAGGTATCTTAAGTGTAGTTTATTGGAAACAAACAGGTGATATAAGACTATATTTACTAATACTGATAGGTGTTCCTATAATATTTTTTCTAAAATATTATGATAATGAAGATGAAGATGCTAACGGTGTTAAGAAAAATTTATATATTATATTGTTTTTCACTGTATTATATCGTTTTGTAGAATATTATGATCATCAAATATATAAATTAACAAATAATATGATAAGTGGACACACGTTAAAACATATTTTCGCGGGTTTCAGTATATTGTATATTGTGAAATTATTGAAAGAAGATAATAAAATTTAATACGGATAATAAATATTATATATCAATTGTATTTCTTTTAATCTTTTCTTACGTTTTTCTTTTGCTACCTCAAGAGGATCCATCTTTCTATATATAAAGATATATGTTTTTAAATAAGTAAAATTATGATAACTCTTGAAATGGTAGCAAATGTGGTATCTATGATAGGTACTTGTTGTGGTCTATTTTCACGTGTCCCACAAGTCCATAAGGTATATAAATCTAAATCAGCAGGTGATTTATCGAGTCAAACGATGGCTATCAATATAACAGCTAATTCATGTTTCTTATTTTATACTATAGTTCATGAACAATATCCAATAATGTTAAATTGTTTATCAGTGATAACATTAGAATCATCTCTAATATACATGAAATATAAATACGGGAAAGTTAAAAAGAGTAGTAGTCAAACCAGTTTAGTGGATATGGTACCATCAGAAAATGATATTTAAAATATTTAATAAAGTATAAATATGGAATTTTAAATTCATCCAAAAATTTATAATTATTTCACTGATAAAAATGTATCTTATTAAAAATGATAAATGAAAACGCGCAACCTGATGTTACATCAGTGGAGCAATATATTCAATTTAAAAATATGAAAATAACAAGTTTAGGTGATTTAAAATTTAATTGTAGTATTGATTATAATATATTAGATGTTAAAGATGATTTATTAGATGTTGAATCTGTTAAATTATCTGAATTAAAGAATTATGTTAAAGAAGCAGTAAATCATCATTATCAATCAACCGACCCTTACAAAATATATCTAAAATCGGGTAAAAAATATATAGCAAAGAAAGGTTCTAATTATGATTTTGATAAAGATTCTTATTCAGAAATTTTACATATGAATAATTTGAAAAAATTTAAACTATTGTAGCTAATTTGGGTGCAAGTTTTTCTTTATAAAAATCTTTATCATTTTTAGCTTCTAATTTATTTATTAATACATTATTTTTGGGATAACGTACAACATATCTATTATCTTCTCTAATACGAACTAACCATGCCCATCTAATATTCCTATTATTAGGAATTTTGAGTTGAATTATTTTATTTATTGTTTTAGATGTAGATTTTTTAGACCTTTTATTTTTAGACCTTTTATCTTTTCTTTTAGCGCCTTTCTTTTTAGCACCTTTCATATCACGTAAATATTTAGCAATAGTTGATTTAATCGTATCATCTAAATCCATTATGTCAACACCAGATTCAACTGCCTTTTTATATGAATGTTCCCATGTCTTCAATTGTTTAGATTTTTTAGTAGAATCTTCTAAATCTTTAGCT
>Ga0206127_1003172_pt1 | contig 15437 bp, 21 predicted proteins | sample Helgoland_Spring_6_FD_148646 | JGI IMG/M metagenome (GOLD analysis project Ga0206127, IMG submission 148646) | Pelagic subsurface seawater microbial communities from Kabeltonne, Helgoland, North Sea - Helgoland_Spring_Bloom_20160419_1 | ecosystem: Environmental > Aquatic > Marine > Epipelagic ...
GGGCTACGTCCTTTAAAGAATCACCAGCTGGTGAATTTTTTCTTGCGAAACTTGGTGCATCCATTTCATCTAGCTCAACTTCTTCTTTTACTTCCTCATCTTCATCCATTTCCTGCAACTTAGCAGACAACATAGACTTAAGATGTGGGGTAAAAGCTTCTTCTAAAGCTAGTTTAGCATTTGCGATAGCAGTTTCCTTTACGGCCTTTGCATCAGCAATTGCTTCTTTTAACAAATTTTTATTTGTCATAATAATCCCAAAATTTAGTTTGTGAAATATGCTTATTTAAAAAGCATAATAAGAATAATACATTAATTGAATGGCATATAGAATAATGCCATATTGTTAACAATACATATATGCATATTCCTCAAAAATAAAAAAATAAAAATAATTATTAATTTTCGATTTGTAATCCTATATTACCTGTAGATCTTAACATAGATGAAGATACTACAATATTATTTGTAGGAGTAAACTTATAAGAACAAACAGCTGGTTGGTTATTAGTTACAACTGAGGAAATATAAGATGAAGTAACTAAACTTCCCTCAGGTATTCCAGTTAAAGTATCATAAGTACCTATTGCATTTTCAACCGTAGTAGAAGGATAAAAACCATTTGGGTCTTTACTAGTTTCTGAAGTGAAATAACCTGATCCACTTAAACCTGTAGGTATACTAAGGGTAAATGTATATTCAGTACCAGCAGTTAAAGCTGGAATAGGTGTTCCTGATCCAGATAGTTGCAATCCAGTAAAGGTTCCTACAACAGCCATATTAAAATATTGGACAGTTTCCTTTAGAACAAAGGATTTCAGTTACTATTTGATTTACTTTAGTGTAATCATACTGTACTGTTTCCTTGCCCTCTTTAATCATATGCATGTATGATCCAGGATTTGAAGGAGTGGAAACAAAATCCCAACATAAAAGTTCAAAATCATCTTGTACTTCCATTACTCCACCTCTATCTTCTAATGAACCCATACCACGAGAAGAAACACCAACTGTTACTCCGCTTTTAATAAGTTCTTTTAATATATTACCTGATGGGGTGGGTAGTACTTCAATTTTACCCATTACATTATCTCCATCCCAGTTATATTCTGAAATAAGATGGGATACATTTTTTAAATTTACTACAGAAGATTCTGGATGGTCTAATTCGCCCATAGAACGTCGTTGTTCAATAAGTTCATTGTACTTATCCATTTCACGTTCCCATAATCCTTTTGAATAATAACGGCCATTACCATTTTTTACTTCAGCTGTAGCTAATACGCCTTCAACTAATAAATTTGTATTACCCCCACTTATATCCTCAGTTATTTGAGAGGGAGATATTTTAATAGCATGTGTTTCTATTAATAATTGTTTCATGTAGTAAATTTAATAGTATTTATTTTTTACTCTGCTTCAGATGATTCAATTTCATCTACTATTTTCTCTTCGTAGTATTTTTTTTCTGCTAGTTTTTCATAAACTTTTTTCATGCCTAAACTTTTCTTTTCTAAAAGCTTAATTTCTCTCTGCATTTCTTTCATCTTCTTCTTATCAACAAGTTCTGATAGATTTTCATCTTCACTTATTGAATTTACTCTGCTAGATTTGGTAGCAATCTCTTCATCTAAAAAACCTATTTGGGCTTCTAGTTTTACAATATCACCTTGTTTTCCAATTTCAGCTAATTTACTATCAATAGATTCTTTTTTCATTTTTTTCTTATCTTTTAATGCCTTTACCATTGGTTCCTTTGTATCACCATCTCCGTCTACATCCGGATAATCAGGTCTTGCTTCTTCTTCCATACCTGCTTTTTCTTGTGATGCTTCTATAGCTGCTTCTCTAGCTTCTTCAAACTTATCTTCATTTTCATCCATTGGTAATTCTTCTTCCTTATTTTCTTCAGATAAAGAACTCATAAATGTATTTAATGAATTTGGAGATTCAGTTAATCCTTCTTCTTTCATCATTTGCTTAACAACTTCACCTTGTTGCATAGCAACACTGTTAGGATTACCTATAGATACAACACCACCTAATGATTCTTTAATCAATTTTCTTAGTGTATCATCTTTTGATTCTTTTACTGGTTCCATCTTAGTGTCACCATCTTTTAGTTTTTCACTATATCCACTTGCTGAATATTTACCTTCAGCTTTTTGTGTTTTAGCTTCACTATATCCTAAACCTTTAACACCAAATTGACCTTCTTTAACATAGTGTAAAGGGTCTTTTGCTAAATTTTTAATAACCATAGCTTGTGCTTCTTCTATAGTTAAACTTGGGTTATATTTAACTTCTAAATACACACCATTTAACATCTCTTGACCATTGACGTTATTGATATTATCTACTTGAGGAGAATAATCATAATTTCTGTCTTGAGTATTTATTACTTCTTCAGCAGTTTCTTTTTCTACAGCTTTGATTTTTTCTTCACCTTCTTTAGTGTTGATTTCTTTTTCTACTTTATTATCAACAATAGGATTTAAAGATTCTTTACTAGCTTCAGCTAAGTAAGCATCAAACTTATTTTCCCAATCTGCTTTAGGAGAGTTTAAAGTTTCAATCTTAGTAATAGGTTTTAAATCAACCATACCACCTATATCTTCTTTAAGAAGATTTTCTTCTTTAGTTTCTAAAGATTTTTTGAATTTATCTAATAAGTCTTTCATAATTTATTTTTATTGTTGTAATAAAGTTTCAATGTCATTTAAATAATCACTAATTAAATCTGTGCCATAAACGACATCATAGCTATTAGGATTTTCTCTATAATTTTTTACTGTATCTATTTTAGCTAATCTTAAAGATTTTTTTATTACCTCTAGTTTATCTTCAATTTCACTAAACGCTTTAATGCGTTCTTGGTGAAAATTTTTAATATCACTGTCGTCTTCTTTAATAATTAGTTTGTATTTCATATTATAAATATCAAAAAAGATTTTTTACTTCAAGACCAGAACCTTTCTGTACATAGTTACCTTTTTTATCTTTAGGTACTAGTTGGTATTTAAACTGCTTTACATAAGCATTATCTTTAACTCCATCTTCACCAGCGGCAGGACCTGGTCCTAATGTTGCACCTGGGTCTTCAGATTTAGTTTCTTTTATTTTTTTCTTTTTTTTTGGAATTCTAAAAGCATAAGGTGTTAAATAAGCACCTGCGGCTCCACTTGTAGACATTTCATCTACTGTTTTTCCAAATACTAAATAATTAGAGACACTACACGTATCATCTGAACAATGTTTTTTACCTTTAAGCATCATTGGGTTAACTAGATCTAATCCAAACTGTTGTTTCATTAAACCTCTAATTATATTAACACCCTTTTCATCAACAGCATCATACATAGTATCATTTTCGCTGTCTTCCATTGGATAAAATTGTAGTATAGCTACATCATCATTAAAATATTTAGATACCATATCCTTATCAGTAAACTTAACACCAGCATCTACATTAGTAACTAAATTGAATGGTTGGGAAGTTTCTGAATTGAATTCAGCTTGTTTTTGTAGTTTACCTATATCTTGAGATTGGATATTAAATTTATTAGTAAATGCTGCTTCATTAACTGCAAATGTTTTTTTATAAATTTCTGGATAGGTTTTTCTAATGTGAGTACGATATTCATTAAATTTACTCATAATGTCCATCGCCATATCATCAATAGTAGCATCTTCTGTTTTAGATGATAAATCAGTTAATTGTGTTCTTAATTTTTTAAATGTAGTAAATGCTGTATCAAAATTAGGTACTTTTTTAACATCCCAAGAAACAGTTCCTGTTTCTGGATTAATATCGCTAACTGTGGTTTGCACACCACTGGAAGTAGCAATATCACCTATTTCTATTTCTTTTACTTTATACTTGTACCCCATTAGATATTTTGATTTCTTTTACTAATTCATAATATTGTAATAAATCAACTAAGTTATCATCATTGATTTTATCTGTTTTACTTAACTCTACTAATAGTTTAGCAACTTCAGTAATCTTAATTTTAGTAGCTTTATCTTTAATATTTTCAGCTTCAGTATTTAAGGAAGATTTTAACTCATTTATTTTAGTATTATAGAAATTTCTCAAACTTGGAGTTGAATCTACAGAATTAATAAATTCTTTTAATACCTCTTTTTGTTCTCCACTTAATGACTCATATTTGTCATTAAATTTTTCCAACAATATTTTATAAGTAAGAGATCTTGTATCCTCATCATATGTAGCAAACTCAAGTAGTACTTCCTCTTTCTTAGTAGAATCTAACTTTTGCTTAGTTAAGTGTTCTAATAATGTAATTTTATTATTCATCAACTGTTCAGTATTAATCATAGCTGATGAGTTATATCCCTCTATTAGTGTATATAAAGAAGCTAACTGCTTATAGTTTTTAATTTTAGAGGCAAAAAACTGATTTACATCATAATGCTTTTGTATCTCATTAATTAAATTATACTTTTGTTTTCTAAGAAAAGTTCTATTAAATTTTTTAGAGTTATCTAATACTGTTTCTATAAGAACTGATGCTCTACTCTCATTTAGAGTGGGTGATTTTTGGATTGACTCATATAACTTGTATTCACGACCTAATTCACTTTTTACAAAGTATTTTTTTAGTAAATCTATAGCGGGAGAGTCAACACCTTTTAAAGTATCAGCAGTAATTTGTCTTACAAGCAATTCAAATAGTATACCTGTATTTTTAAATTTAGAATTCTTAATTTTCATCAAAAAAGTGTATTTAGTTATAAATATTAGTCCTTTAGTTGAGATTCATCCAATAAGGTACTGTCCTTTTTGTCTTGCTCAAATACCAGTTGTTTTTTATTTAACTGCTTAAATATATCCTTATTTTTCAGATATGTAACTTTAGCGGTTTCAAACTCTGATATAGATGATTTATTACTACCATCATTTTTATCTGTATCCTTCATGCGTTTTACACCTAAGGGATCTTTACCAAAGTTATTATCTTGTTTACCTCTACTGGTTATGGAATCTTTAGGTCTACCTAGTTTAGCATCATCATTATATCCATCAGGTACATTACCTGGATCTGAATACATTCTACCTTTACCATATAAGTTAGCTAAATCATGAGGTGTTCCGTATGATTGACCTGTTTCAACTGGATCATTACCTTCAGCTGCTATTTGATCTAATCTAAACTTACGTTTAGCATCTTCTCGAGTTAAAGCTCTATACTCATCATATTGATCCTCACTAAAGTGATAGATATTATGGTAAATCCAATCTGATGGTACTAATCCTTGATCTAATAAAGTTCCAGCTAGTTCAGCTTTGGATTTAAGTAACTCAATTCTTTCTTGATCATATATGATTGAAGGAGTAGTCATTGACAACTCAAAGTTAGTTAAAGTTTCATCACTATATCCTTGTGTGTATAAGTGAACTAAAGCTATTTTGTTTAGCTCAGACAATAATATTCTTTGTATTCTATCTACTGTACGAGCAAATCTAATATCTTCTGCTGCTAGTGTAGCTTTACCTTCTATATTTTCATCATACCCTAAAAATGCTTTTGGTATTTTAAGTGCAGCAAATAGTTTATCTCTTAAATATTCTACATCTTGTATACCATCATAAGATAAACCAGGTGTAGTATCTATTTTAGTAGCACTATCATTTCCTCTAACAGGAATATAAAAATCTTCAAGCATGTTTTGCATGTTATACTTTAAGTTATACTCACCTGTTTTTTCATCCATCATTGGGGCACGTTTCATATTTGAAACTGTTTTTTGCATAAATGCCTCTACCTCATTAGGAGGAATAGAACCTACATTTACATAAAATACTCTTTTTTCTGGTGCGCGAGCTATTCTATGGATTAACATTGCGTCTTCCATTAAAGCATATTGTTTATATAACTTTCTAGCGGGTTCAATATATGATCTACCATATGGTAAATAGTTTACATCTGCTACCATTCTAAAATGAGCCATTTCATAATTATCATATGTTACTCCTCCTCTACTATCATCTGAATCAGGTTGGTTAGGAGCATTATAATAACCATAAGAACTTCCAGCAAAACCATCTGGATTCCATCTAAACTTTACTTCAGAGGGGTTATCTGGATTTTGTCCTTCTACTCTTTCAATATGATATGCTGTATAAGGAATAACATTATAAACTCCAAACTTTTCAGCTATTTCTAACTTTAAGAAAAAATCACCATATTTACACATTTGTCTAACCCACATCCATAGGTTAAACTCAATATTTAAAACATCATAAAATAGATTGTATAATATTTTTTGAATATCTTCGTTTGAACTTCTAATCTGAAGTACCTCTCCCATATCGTTTTTAAGAGTGGATTCATCTGCTATGATATCAAGTGCAGAGGCTATAATAGCGTCTTGATCCATTACATCATATTCTGAATATAGTTGGGTTCTTAAGTATTGGTAGTTAAGGTTAAACTGTGCTCCTAGTAAAGAAGTAGGAGCTGTAGAATATACTCTATTAAATCTATCTACTAAGGCATTAGTTTCAAATTCACCACTTGATTGGATATGACCCGAATCTATGGTTTTTAGTTGATTACCTCCAACATTGCGGATAACTACATCTGTGGAGAATAACTTTTTTAATCTTGTAAATACACTTTTATCAGCCATTTTTATATTTGCTTATTGTTATAAATATTAATCTAATAGCCAACGTATATCTTCTTTACCCTCAGGTGTTGGCATTGAATAAGGGTTTGGTACTGATGGATTAGATCCATAACCACCTTGGTATGGAGTTCTATTAACATGCATATTTTGTAATGCTTGTTTTGTCATATCAATACCTCTTTGACTATTTTTTAAAGCTGTATCCCTAATATACATCCCAATACCAAATGACATTACTAAATCATCATTATAACCGGTTTGTGCTTCAGGTCTACCATTTCTCCAAATAAATGTTTTCATTTCTTCTATCAATCTTTTTGATTGTATAGTTACTCCTTTATCACTTAAATATTCTTGAAACTTACCTATAACCATAGGTCTAGTTTTTGAAGACATAGTGAATCCAGGGGTCATTTTTGAATGATCTTGATATTTGTCAAAATAAGAGTTAACATTTGAATATTCACTTTTTTGTGAATAATAAATGTTATTATAGTTTCTATCTAATACTGTTTGAATAGTAGCCCATCCTATATTTGCATTTTCTATTACTAATAATGCTTCATTATATTCAGTAGCTATACCTACTAATAAGTGACCATAATCTTTAGTACCTATTTGTCCTTTATATTCAGCTACTTGTACATTATTTTCAGTATCCATAACATGAAATGCTGAATAATCCTTACTGTCACCTCTTGATACATCAGCTACTACTATATAATCTCTACTATAATCTGCTGTTTCCCATACCCATAGGTTTTGGTCAGCCCCTCTTCTTTCTATAGGATCTTTAATAAAAGATTTTTCATAATATTCTAAGTACTCAGGAAAAAATACAACATCTCCAGATGTACTAAAATCACAATCACATTCTTGTGCCGCTAATCTAGGATCACCTAATAGTTCATCTTGTTTTTTCCTCCATGCTTCATCTCTTTCCGGATGAACATACCAAGGTAGTTTTATGGGTAAAAAATCATTTTCTGATGATTCTGCTCTTGACCAAGTTTGATGAAACCAGTTACCTGTACCATAAGGGGTAGATAATGCTATACATCCACCTCCTGTAGCTAGTGTTTGTTGAGCAGAAGCCCAAATCTCTCCAATATTATCAATAAATGCTGCTTCATCTATTAGTAGTAAAGATACGGCTTCGGATCTACCAGCATCACTAGAGGCTGAAGTTGCTTTTATTTGGGATCCATTTGTTAATCTAAGATTTAGTTTATTATTCTCAGCTGCATCTACTTTTAACCATGAAGGTAAGTTTTCATACATAAACTTTACCTTTGTAACCATGTTTTTAGCAGTTTCTTGTTTTGTTGCTATACAAAGTACATTTTTATCTTTATGAAATGTCATTAACCATAATGAATAACCTGCACCTAAAGTAGATATTCCTAATTGTCTAGATTTTAGTACTATAGAATAGGGATTATCTCTAAATAAAGTTAATACTTTTTCTTGGAATGGATATAGATTAAATTGAATACGACCACGTTGTGGGTGTTGTATTTGACAATATTTTTTCATAAAATGTGCTGGATCTTTTGCACATTTAAGATATTCTTGTCTTATGACCTTTTTTAAATCTGACATTTAGTTTCCTGTTAACAACATAAGCACAACAACTATAATACTGGTTGTGATAGTCATTTTATTTTTGAGTTTTTGTTTTCTCAAATCATTTTGTAACTCATCAGATAAATTTTGAAACATTATTACTTGTGAATCTTTTTGAGATACAATGGAGTTATAGTTAGATATTTGTTGGGTATTAGTGTTTATAATACTATCCTTCAAAACTATTTTTTGGTTTAAAAGTGAAACTTTTTCTAAGGTAATAGATAACTCTTTTTTAGCTCCATCACCTTCTATAAGATCTTTAATTACTAAGCGTGCTATCTGTTCCTCTAGAGATACTCTTGTTGTATCTATCTGTGAAAAACTTTTCAAGCTCACTATTACTAAAAGAATCAACAGTGTTAACTTTTTCATTTATTCTGTATTTTAGATTACTTATTCTACTATTTCTTAAACCTATTTGTAAGTCTAATTTATTTACTTGTTGGTTTAAAGTATCTATTTTACAATTCAATCCACTATTAATTGAGTGGAGTGAATCAACTTTAGATTCCAAAACTTTTATCTTATTATTGTAATCCTCTAAATAACCTTCATTTTGAGAAGTAGTATATAACTTATAAAATAAAATAGCTATTGTTAGTACACATATGATACTAAAAACATTTTTTTTAAACCACATCCTTTTCTAATTTGTTTACTAGTGACTCTAGTTCTTTCTTTTTAGAAGTTTTTGATTTCAAAGTATCTTTAATCTTTTCCTTTTCAGCTTCATCATCAGCAGCACTATATTTTCTAGCTAATGATTTCATCTCAGTAGTAATATCTTTAAGAGCCTTAGTTGCTACATCAAGTTTTTTAAACTTACCTTTTGAGGCTTTTGCTGATGCTACTGCTTTTTTATCATCCTCATCCTCATCTTCAGATATTTGTCTTTTTAGTTGAGCAGTTTTTTCAAGTTCCTTATTTAAATCTTTTTGATTTTCAACTTCCTCAGCACTAGCTTCATCAACTGGAGAAGATAGGGTTGAAAGGATTTGTTCTTTAATATATGATTTTAATGCTGATGCTTTCATTTTCAATAAGTTTGTTATAAATATGTAGTAGGTGTATTTTCCTCAATAAATGCAACTCTTTCCTCAACTGTTAAACGTGGGGGTATAGAAATTACATTTTTTGGTTCTGTACCATGATCCTTAATCATTTGTTTAATAGTAAAATCTATTTTATCTCTATAGTCTTTATCTACACATCTTACCCCATTATCTTCCAACTCAACGCCTTCCATAGGTATATAAAAGATATAATCATATTCACTAATAAACCTTTTAGCATAACTTTCAAATAACTTTTTATCTTTAAAGTTAATAGAATCTGCTTTAAAAGTAAATGATAAAACATCTATTATAGTCCTATCAGTGATTATATTTTCATTTAATAGCTCAGCACAGCGTTCAGCTAAAAATACAGTTTGACCTTTTAGGGTAGAATCAGTATTAAGTGGTATACCTAAATCACTTAGATATTTAGATCTTTCAGTAGCAAACTTATAATGTTTGAACTTATTTGATTCTTTGAGAGCATCTACAAGTGTAGTTTTACCTACACTCATTGTACCTGTTAGTCCTATCTTCATATATTAAGCAAAAGAAGAAGCGAATAATGGGTTTTTAGCTGGAGGTAGACCTATTCTATCTCGTTGTACTTCTTTCCATTCATCAAGTGGTAAATGTCTACCATAAAGATAATATTCTTTTTTGCCATCAGCTCTAACTATAGCTGGTCCATCCCAATCATGGAGTGTATTGTTAAATGTTTTAATAAAATCACCTTCAGGAGTTTTAAACTCTCTGTAATTCCATTCTTCATCTTTATTTTTCATATAGTTACTTATTTATATTTACTTAAATATACACTAGATATCTTAGATATCCAAATCTTTTAATATATATTCTGCTACATATGTTCCTTGAGCGCCACTAACCGTTATACCACGCGCACTTAACGCATCACCTACAAAGTGTACATCAGGGTATGTATTTAATGCTAAATTAGTATAATCAACGAGTGGTTCGGGTGATAAATACTTAACCTCAGGCATATAAACACCCCAATCATCTTTAAGTGTTGGAAATACTTTTTTCATATCTTCAATAAAATCAATAATATATTGAGCATATTCACCTAATGAATCATGTAATGGGTTTAAATCATCTACTTGTATTGCTGATACATCATTACCTTCAGAAGTTGTAGATGGTTTACGTGTTGGGCTATAATATGTTCCTGTATTATCTATTTGCAGTTTTTTAACAGCATCCCTAGACCAAACAAATGGATCATCTATACCTTTGATTTCCATTAGTATACCAAAGTTAGTCATATTATTTCTAAATGATTCATCCTTTTTAGCATGACCATTATAGCTATGATCTCCATATGTTTCCTCTACAGCAACATATGCGGCATTATTATTAGTACAAAATGATCTAAGTGATACACCTTCTTCATCAAATTTCTTATATAGTTTAAAATCATAAGATACATCAATAAGTTTTTGAAAATGTTTTTGTGGTGCCTCAAATCTAACACCTATTTGTACTGATTTAGCTTCAGTTGGTAAGTTATATTGTTCAGCTAACTGCTTACCAAAGTCAATACCACTTTTACCTACACCAAAAATAAGTTTATCATAAAATAAACCATCGTCATCCATATTGGCAAACTCAGGTTTAACAGATTTAAAAACCACTTCATTTGTTCTAAAGTTAATACTAGATACTTTTTGTTCCCATATGAACTCTACACCTTTAGATACTAAATAATCATACCAGTTTTTACCTATTTCATGTAAATAATCTGTACCAACATGCCATACTGGAAATAATCGTAATCCAAAATATGGTTTAATAAAATCAGGTTCAGCTTGAGGATCAGAACATTGTACTTCCTCAGGTTTAGGGTGAAATCGTTTAAAGTTATCAATTACACTATCAAATAACTCCATAGCTTTATCTCTACCACAATATTTAGATAACTGACCTCCAATAGAGGTATGATATGTTAGTTTACCATCGCTCCAACCGCCTGCTCCTAAAAATCCTTCCATTACTTCGGAATATTCTCTTCTGTATGGGTCTTTACCCATATCAATAATAGTGATTTTACCATCAAAGTTATTATCAACTAGTTTAGTAGCAGCATTTACACCTGCTACACCTGCTCCTATTATTACAATGTTTTTACTCATTTATTATTTGTTTTATACGTAAATATACATAAAAAAAGTGGCTTCTCCAAATAGGAGGCCACAGATCTCATGTTGTTTATTATTAAAATCGACTAGCTATGAATTAGTCTATATGTTAACAAGGGCAACAGTCACATCCACAAGATGTTCCACAGTTGCATATAATACAGTTACAGTTCATATTAATAAATATTAAATTATAAAATCTTCACTCATCTTTTTTTCTACATTATCATCCCATGTAAAAATACCACCATCCCTAACATTATTAATAAGAAATGATAAATCACCATTCATTTGATCTATATCGGCAGGATAAGGAACTATAACTACATTTCCTTTTTTATCTAATATTCCAAATCCAACTTTTCCTGGGTATATTGTATTAGGTTTTATGGTTTTAATAATAGATTGTAATGTATAAGGAGATTCATATTTATCTTTTTTTTCTATAAAATCAAAAACACCTTTTAATTTATCACTTTTTTCTGTATTATTTAAATTATGTGAGGTACTATCTCCATAAACTGATAAAAATTCATCATCCATAGATTTCCATTTTTTTTTCATATCCTCAATACTCATATCATACATAGTACTCCAACCATCAGTATCCCAATACTTAAGGTTAATGATTTTATCTACAGAGGCAGTAGTTTTGGGATCATTATCCACTTTATATCCACTAAGTCTATTTACTTTAATATCCATTTAATATATTTTTAAAGTCTTCAATTGTTTTTTTCTTATGTAAATGATATGATTTAAAAAATAATATTTCTTCTAATGGGGATAGTCTTAAATTGTACCCTTCAAAGAAGATAAAATTATATGTGGCGTTTGGATTTATATATAAATCAAATTTATTTCGGTTATGTGTTATATGATTTCCTTTTATTGGGTATTCGGGAGGTAAAATATTAAACGCTTTATATGTTATTTCGTTTTTATCTATATATTGAGTACTAATAATATCAAAATCTTTAATTCTCCTAAATGGAATATTACCATATATCATTAATGGTAAACTTCCTCCCAATGAAATAAAATCAAAACTATTTTGTATTTTTATATAATCTTCTAGGTATTTTTCTAATTGTATATCTAACTCCATTTATATATTCTAATTAATAATTTATAAAAATTTCACTATCTTCCGCATCCATAAATTGGTTCGACTCATAGCTAAATTGATATTTTTCCTTTGGATTATTCTTATTTATTATAACATACAAAGGCCCCTGTTTAATGTAGTCCAAAAAATAACCATCAGATTTACCTGTAGCGGTACACCATTCTGTTCCTGAACCTAAATCGCAGGCAGTCCCATATAAATCTGTACTATCTTTAGGAATCTTATAAATTTCATATCCATCTACTTCCCCCATTTTTAAATCTTTATACTTAAGAGCTTTAGACACTCCAGTTTGTTTAGATATATCTTTAGTTTCTATATTCTTAATATCTACAGATTTCTTAATAAAATCATTTAGTTCACTTTGAGTTTTTATTGCATTAATATCTTTAATGGGGTATTTAGATTTATTTCTATCAAAAACATCTAAATAATTTTTGTATTTATATATATCTTCTACTTTAATAAGAGGTTTATTTTTTTTACTACCCGCTACCTTAGAAGTTAACCAAGTAGCATAACCTGGATTTTCATCAACAACATCTTTTATTTTATCAAATACATCTTGTCTAATTTTTCCAGTATCAACAAACTGATTTTTTAGCATGTCAATGCTAACTCTTGCTTCAATTAATCTATTATGAATGCCACCTTCAGCAAAATATTTTCTTAGGTTAAAGTTATCCATTTAATGTATTACTTTATTTTTCTACTTTTCTTCTATTAGCTCTTCTATTTGTTCTACTAGCTTTCCTTTTTCTTGGAAATTCCATAGTATTTTTATTACAATAGTTTGCTTTAGATAACTCTAATAGTTGAAAACTTTTAGTAATCTTTTTAAAAGTAATAGGTTGAGCTTGTATAAAAGAACTAGCTAGTATTGCTATAATAACTGTTATAAATTTTTTCATTTTAATTTATTTTAATTTTTAAATTTGTTGTTCCTTTTAATACACGGTGTACTTTATTTACGGGTATAAATATACGATCTCCTTTAACAACATCCAAGGGTAGTTCATCATCTTTTTGAATAGCCCAACCTTCTCCTTCTAATATTTCTATTGTTCTATCTTCTTTGTCTTGATGCCAAACCAACTCCATAGGATCTACATCTTTAGAAAATGTTCTTATATTACCTTTATTAGTATAAGGTTGCATTATCCAGCTTTTTTCTGAATTATAAACCATTCTGCTCCATCTGACCATACCATAATTCCTTCATATTCCTTATTAATAACATAGGGGTTTGTACTTCCATCTAATGTTTGACCCCCTGTAGGAGTCAAATTAATATGGTGACTGGCATTAAGAAATGTTGAATCACTAATAAATCTTATTGTTCTATAAGTGTTATTTGGGTTTGTTGCATCTGGAAGATTAAGAGTAACATCTGGATTAGTAGTTCCACTCCATGATAATTCAATCATTGAAGCATTTTGATATGCTGAATCTGATAAATTTATAGTATCACCTGCAGATACTGTTAAAGTTACTGGTACTATGTATGAATTATTAGGGTTTGTTTGATTGTAAACTTCAATTGAACCACTTACATAACTTGTTATATTATCTAAAGTAGTATATTTAGTTACACCACTTTGTACATCAGCAAATAATTCATCTCCTTGAAGGGTAGATGAAGCTGGTAATCCTGAAATTGGTAAATTAGGCATATCCTGTTATAAAAATTTTACTATTATCTTCTTGTTCTAAATCGAATAAATCTTCTTGTAAAAGAAAACCTATATTTTGTATTGTTGTTCGTTTAGGACCTTTTTTATGCCCTTCTAACCAATGTAAATAAGCATTACGTTTATATGTAAGTTCATTTATATAAAGATTATATTTTTTTACTTGTTCATTTAAAGGTAATAAAGAAATTTCTGATATTTTAGTAAATTTCTGCCAAGAGATTTCATTAAATATATCAATTTTATAAGATATCATTATTTTTTCTTATATTCTGCTTTTTCAGTGTTTTTAACAAACTGCTTACCTTTTTTATCTCCTCTAACTTTTTTAGCAACTGTTGCTTTACGTTCTGCTTTAGTTAAAGATTGTGCTTTTTTTCTAGGTAGGCATCTAGTAGTAGCTTTACCTTTTTTCATTGTACCACAATCACCTGATATGTTACCTGAGGTGTTAATCCTTACCCAATCTTCTTTTTTAAACCAATCACGTAATGATTCTGATATTTTATCTATATCTAGTTCTTTATAACCAGAACCATAAGGGGATGATTTACCATCATGGTTAGGGGCTACGTTTTCATTTGCTTTTTTTTTTCTACCACTCATTTGTCCTTTACATACTTTAACAGCACGACCAGACAAATAGGCAGATGATTTTTCACCTGCAGCCATTCTACGCTTACGATAAGCTTCACCTTTTTTACAAAGTTTTTCTTTGATTAGTTTTTGTAATCTATCCATTACCAAAAAGTATTCATATTAGCACCTAATCCTAAAGCACTGGCATATCTTGGGAGATTACAACTCCAATATCCTGCTTTAGTTCTATCTTTTTTATTTTTACAGTTATGACGTGCAGCAAATGCGTTACGTGCTTGCTTATTTTTTATTTTAGCTCTTAAACCACCAGATCCAAAAGATACTTTTTTAACTTTTTTACTTTTAGGATCTTTAACATAAACATAGTATGCTTTAGATCCTCCTCTTTTAGGTTTATTTAAAGGAACATCTTTACCTTTAAATTCAGCTTCTTCTACTTTTTCTTCATTTAAGTCTTCTTTATGGTATAGTTTTTCACTTTCACCATTAGGACCACTTCCGTTTTCATCATGGGGAT
>Ga0206127_1003174_pt1 | contig 15435 bp, 11 predicted proteins | sample Helgoland_Spring_6_FD_148646 | JGI IMG/M metagenome (GOLD analysis project Ga0206127, IMG submission 148646) | Pelagic subsurface seawater microbial communities from Kabeltonne, Helgoland, North Sea - Helgoland_Spring_Bloom_20160419_1 | ecosystem: Environmental > Aquatic > Marine > Epipelagic ...
CAACAATTTAATAGTTTCTTCAAAGCCCAACCGATTCACCGCATATACACGCCTATTCAACGAATAACACTGGTGTCAGCTTGGTTTCGCCCGCAAAATTGTATGTTGCGATAACTCTGTAGTTAATTACTGCAGAAACACTACAAAAACTCATCCAGGGGGATGTTATGCTTCAGCAACACAGTCTAAAACGCATTGTCAAAATGTTTGGAATTTTGCTCCCAAACCAAACAAAGTTTGCAATTCTTTTTTTATCGCTAGTTCTTACTGCCTGTGGCGGAACTAGTGAAAGAACTACTCCCCTCGAAGAGCCAGTTGCGGATGGGGTTGCTCCAAGTTTGACTGGAACAACAGATGCTAATGGTGTCCCGTTCATAAGGAACGTCTTCGCTAAAGCCGTCAATAAATGTAACCTGGGTCAAAAAGTTGCTAGCGATCAAACGATCCTTGTTCAGGTGAGTGCAAGTGAATCTGTCCTAGCGCCTGTCGTGTCAATTGCGGGTATGCCCGTAGCAATGTCAGGCTCGAATTACAGCTGGTCAGGTGAGTTTGACCTTGATCGGTTACCTGCTGGCTCGTTCGATCACAAAGATCATATTCCCTATGAAATATCCGTGACAGATTCCAGCGGAGAAGTTTCTGCTCCCTTTGCACCAGCTGCAGCATCAGAAGCAGCACTAGAATTCTGTGATGTAGACGCAGATCCCGAAAAGTGTGCCTGTTACCCAGAGGATATTTCGGGTGTTTGGACACTTGCACAAAAAGCCCGCGCAATGGGTGTTGGTCAATCTGAAGGTAATACGGGTGACTGGTCTTCAACTGACTTCCATCTTAGCCAGCGTGACTGTGTTTTTGATGATACTTATACTTTTATTGTCGATGCTGCAGATCCTTCTAAGAAAAAGGGTTCTTTTTACCAAGAAATGGATGGTGAGACTTGGCTCGAACCATGGCAGAGCGGTGATGTTGAGCGCTGTGGAGTACCGCAAAGCCCCTTTGACGGTTCAACAGAAAATATGTCCTACGTGTGGGATCGTGATGAGGGTACTCTAACCCTCAGGGGTAAAGGGGCTCATATTGCACTTCCTCGTGTTGCCAATGATGAAGAAAATACTGGCACACCTGTAACTGAAGTCGTCTATAAATTAGAGACTGCTAACAGTTGTTTCATTTCTTTTAACATTAAAAGTGGTGGTCCAAGCCCCTGGTGGCACTTTGAAATTGAAAAGTCTGAAAATCTTGATGGTACTCCCTGTGAAGCTGGTGATGATGATTCAGGCCCCATAACGGCTGCGCTCTCTGCAGCCCCAATATTTAGTACTAGATTCGAGGGTATGCCGGCAGCTGATGCGCTATTAGACTTAACTGCTGTATACAGCAGTGATCCAGATAGTGAAATCCAACCAACAGTAACCAATCAGGGTACAACCTTTAATGTTCCAGCCATTTACATCGCCGATCTAGATGGTGATGAAGTCGAGGAAAACCCCGGCGCATTTGCTGGTTTTGCTAACAATGTTAATCCTGCATCCAGGCTTTATACTTACATTGGACTTGAGGAAGGACAAGTATATTTAGCTGCTGTTCAAGAGGATTTTGATGCGAAAGAAGATTTACAGGCGGCTGATTCGGCATTACTTCTTGACCCAGATAACGAAACCCTAATCAACGATTTTGCAGCAGCTGCTACTGCAGCTAAAAATGCTGCTAAATCCTTAAGGGATGCCGAGTATTTTAGTAATGAGTTAACGTTTGGCAGCGGTGGCTATGTTTACTTTAGGGGTTCGGTGCCAAGTGATGAAAATGTAGATTTATTTTTTAAAATTGACAATTACGAAATTGACCCACTGACGGGTGAGTTCGCGGTTGATGATAATGGTAACTTGACGATAACTGAATCTTTTGTGACTAACGATATTACCATTAAAGGCTCTGAGACGGGTTTTTATGGTGTAAAAATCGATGCTAGAGAAGAGCAGGGTAATGCGATTGCCATGGTTATTAAGACTGCTGATATCCCTGTGTTGCTTACTGATTTTAGGGTTGTAACAACAATTGCTTCGGATGAATCGATTCGTGGTCCTTATTTCTTCACTAATGTTTTTTCAGGGACTACTGTAGGTGATGATCCGGATACAACAGAAGTGGTAGAAGTTAACGCGGCACTAGGTACTGATGGTAAATTACTGGGTGCTGATAATACGTGGCCTGAAATTGCGATTACTAATGAAGGCACAACCTTTTTAGTGCCTTCAGCATACTTCGAAGATCCCGATACTGATGGTGTGGTGAACAACCCAGGTGCCTATTCCGGCTTTGGTCTGGACGCTGGTGCAATACCTGATTTAACCCAAAGGCCTTTAACTTTTGGTGAAAATGGTAAAATAACCTTTACTGCGTCTGTCCAAGCGGGTTCCGCTGATGTGCGCTTCCGTCTAGAGAGAATCGGGAGTCCTAACTCGTTTGAGACAGAACCCTCCTGTACTATGGCTGCAACTACTATTAATGGGTCTAGCCCAACTGAATATACAGTTTTCATTCCAGTCCAAGGTAGAAGAACCTTTGAACACGTAGTGATGTATTTAGATACCCCAGATACAGAGGTTACTATCAGTAATATTATGATGGAAACCTCTCCGGTAGATCCCACCGCGGAGCCGGTTGACTGCGGTTCTGATGCAGCTCTCTTTGGTGATAAAGAGCTGGACATGACAACACCTTTTGGTGATGCAACTGTAGATGCCGGAACAGATGATCAGGGTAGCCCAATCCCGTTATTTAGAGTGGATAGTGATGGTACAGCTGGTTTCGCTGGCTATGCGGTCAATGGTAATGGTGGTCCATCGTTGCTTGAATTAGCGCCAGCAGCTTTTGGTGAGGCTGGTCAGATTATCTTTACTGCCTCGATTCCAGCACAGCAGCTATCTGAGAACGCGCAATCTACGATTGATCTTCAGTTCAAGCTTGAACGTCAAAGCAGTGAAACCCCAGACAACTGTAAAACAGAGCCCTCATATACCACTGAGGTGATCACTGTTTCAGGTGCAGAGCAGGAATACACACTTGATATTCCAGAGCAGGGGGTTAATACCTTTCAGAGCTTCATTATGACGCTGCTAACTGACGATACACAGGTTCAAATCAGCAACATTACTCTGGCCACTTCACCACCAGATACCGGTGTTTATGTTCCACCAGCAACCTGTCTGGCATCGCCGCTGCCATCGGAGTACTTTGATTATCCAATAGCAGCTGATGACTTTGACGGTGATGGTATTACCGACGATGTGGACACAGACATTGATAATGATGGTAAATTACAAGCGGACGATCCAGCTACCGATGATGTCGAAGAACTTGATACCTACAACTACAATTATGGCCATAGTAAAGCGGCTTTCTTTAGAGGAACCTACGGTGGCGAGCAAGGCGGTAGTAATACTTTGCAGTCGGGTGATGTTTACACATTCCCGCCAAACTCAGCTATCTATGGCGGTTGGTCGAATGATAATGCGAGCTTGTCTCCTTTGCAGTTCAATATCCCGAGGAGATATGGTGATCGTAGGATTGCTTTCTGTGCATCATCCAAATTGCCTGCTACTGTAAGATTTAAATTCGAAAGTGAACCTTGGTCGAACAACTTCGAACAGGTTATTACCGACCCGGTGACAATTCAAGGTGATGGTGATAATGAGCAAATAAGACCCTATATGGCATTTTTGACTGATAGTAAAAATATTGCTGCCTTTGCGTATACATATGATGATGGCACAGAGACTCCTGCTGAATATCCTAATGTTAATGGTCAACCTAATATAGCGGTAGTGAACCTCTCTCAGGAATTCACCTCTTTGCAGATGTATATAGCTGAGCGTGATGTTGCTATTACCATAGGTAAGGTTATGGGTAACTGGGATAATGGGGCTGATGAATCATTTTTCTCTAGGACAACAAACTTAGATGCCGACGATTTAGTGGCTAGCAATTACTGCGCAGACTTCCCAGTTGCTGATACCGATGGAGATGGAATAAAAGATAGTCGAGACCTGTATCCAAATGATATCAGTAGAGCCAGTGATAATGATCTTGATGAGGACGAAATTGATGACCTACTTGATACAGATATAGACGGCGATGGGTTGATTAACGAGGATGATTCATCCCCTTACGGTAACTAAGCTAACTAAGTTAAGTTATCTCTTCTATAAGAAAACCGGGCTAGGCCCGGTTTTTTTCACCTTTAATTTACATTTAAGTAATAACTAAAATATATTTCTCAGATTTCCAGGGCTTATCAATTCTGCGGGTTATTACTTCTGACCCCAGCTTTTCAGCACAGAGCTCGGCTAGTGCCCAAAAGGGCGGTCTTCCAGGGTCGCCAATTAGGATTTTTTTTACGCCAGCAGTTCTGGCTTTTTGAATAAGATCAAATAGGGGCTGGGTTAATTCATCCCAGAAGCAGATATCGGTACCTATTAGATATTGGTATTCAGACAGCGTCTGTTGCGATAAGGATTCAAAACTACAGGCCTCAAAGTCTATTTCACAGCCATTGGTTTTGTTTTGCAATTCAAAGTAGGGCTGTACGGAAGGGTCTATATCAATGCCTTTAACGCTGATATTTTGAAATTTACTGATATATAACCCAGCTAAACCCCAGCCACAGCCTATTTCTAGCGCACGGCTATTTTCTTTTAAAGGATAGTTTTCTAGATAGTCGAGCATAACAAAACTGGACCGCCACACCTTGTTGCCATGGGCGCTATGTCCTGACTGTTGGAGCTTGATTTTTCGTATCTCTGGATGAGAGGACTTCAGGACTTTTAAGCCTTTAAAAAGATGATAATGTGGTTGTTTCAATGGGATATTACCGTGCAATAAAAGAGACTATTTTATCCTTATTGAGGGATTAATTAATATGCGTTGGTTGCCTTAAAACCGATTTTACCGTTAAATAGTCAACCTGATTATTCTGCTTGTTTAAAGACGTAAGCTTAAAACCTATGACAGATTCGGTTTATCACCCTTTATTAAATGCGCTCTATCGCAATACCAATGTCCAATTCTGGCTATTACAGATTGTCGGTTGGTTTGGGCTTTCACTGGTTAGTTTCTTGAGTCTTAACCTATGGTACAACCAGCAGGATACTGGCTATATTGCCCATACCCTTCTTCAGTCTGCGCTGGGTGTATTAGTCTCTTGGCCGCTACGATCTTTGTTTCATTATTTTTGGAATGATAAGTTAATCTTTCGGTTATCTTCTGCCTTAGCCGGCATTATCGGCTGCTCGCTAATTTGGTCTATCTTGCGGATTAGCACCTTTATGACGATGACCGGCGAAAAAGACGTATGGGCGGATTTTGGTGGCTGGCTGTTTGGTTCTTTTTTGATTTTCCTGAGCTGGGTGGCCTTTTATCATCTGGTTAAATATTACCAACTGTTACAGAATAAACACGAGACCATTCTCAAATTGGCCTCTGATACTCAAACTGAACAGGTAAAGCGCCTTCAGGCTGAAACCGTTGCGCGCGAGGCACAGCTTAAAATGCTTCGCTATCAGCTCAATCCGCATTTTTTGTTTAATACTCTGAATGCTATTTCGGCTTTGGTTAAGGTGCATGAGTCTTCTAAAGCCCATGAAATGATTATACAGCTGAGTAAATTCTTACGTTATTCATTAGATAATGATCCGATTCATCGGGTCAGTTTACGCCAAGAAATTGAAGCGGTTACCCAGTATTTAAATATTGAACGCACTAGATTTGGTCGGCGCTTGCAGTTAGAATTCGACATACCATTCGATTGTCAAAGTATTGATGTTCCCAGTTTGATCTTACAGCCCCTAGTTGAAAATGCGATTAAGTATGGTATTGCTCCCGCTGTGGCAGGGGGAAAGATTTCTATTATTGCCAGTTTAAAAAATGATTATCTGACCATAGATGTCATTGACACTGGGCCAGGTATCGATAAAAACCATGATATTGTTAAATCAGCCGGTATTGGTTTGAAGAATACTGATGAGCGACTGAAGCAATTTTACCAAGATGATTATGAGTTGCGCTTGGATAACACCAAAAAGGGTGGTCTTTGTGTGCGGCTTCGGGTCCCTATTCACTAACTTTAAAAGCCTGAGATTAACCTATGCAAAAACTTAGAACGATCATTGTGGATGATGAGCCTCTCGCTTTAAAACTACTGCGCACGGTGCTCAGTGAAATTTCCGATATTGAGATTGTTGCGGAATGCAGTAATGGTAAGCAGGCGGTTGAGGCTGCTACCGAGTTAGAACCCGAACTCATTTTCTTAGATATTCAGATGCCGGGTATGAATGGTTTTGATGTGATTAAATCCCTGCAAACCGATATTATGCCGATGGTGGTTTTTGTCACTGCTTTTCATCAGTATGCGGTTGATGCTTTTGATCTGCATGCAGTGGACTATGTGCTTAAACCCCTAGACAGTGAACGCATTGCGCGTTCCGTTGAGCGCGCTATAGATCGCCTTAAAAACGATGTTGATCGCAGCTTTAAGAGTCCGCTGATTGGTGCTATCGAAGAAATTTCTGAGCGCGCGTCTAAAGAAAAACCTGATGAGTCTGTTAATAATCTACCTGATGGCATGAAGCGCAAGCTACTGGTACGGGATTCTGGTGTGGTTAAAGTGATTCCTTTTGACGATATTGATTGGGTGGATGCCGCGGGTGACTATATGTGTGTCCATGCTGTGGGTGAAACCCATGTCATTCGAAGTACCCTGCGAGATTTAATGACCAAGTTGGATGATAACTTATTTGTGCGTATCCATCGTTCAACTATTGTTAATGTGGAGCGGGTGGTGAGTGTCACACCATTACAAAAGGGCGGTAGCCTCTTGCATCTCACTCAGGGTGAGTCTCTCAAGGTAAGTCGTAATTATCGAGACTCTATTAGAAAATTCTTTAAATAAATTCTACTAAGCGTCGTTTTTATAGGATAAAACCCACTTATTCATTTTGTCGCATGATATGCGGTGATAGCCGCATTGAGTCTTTTAACTGGCCACGGTTCGTGGCAATCTGCGCGCCTAATTAGTTTGCATGAATACCCAGTCTAATTTTTTAATTTTGTTGGGTTTTTTATTAATTTTGATCATCTAAAACGGAATTAAATAAAGATGTCTATTATCGCGCGATTAAATGGTTTTGTTCAGTCTGTACCTTCGTTCAAAAAAAATACCCTTACTCCGGTTATATATTTTCTGTTACTGCTTATGGTTCAGTCCTGTACTGATGATCAGGTTGGTACTAATTCAATAGAACCTCGAGTACAAGAAATTTTGTCATCCATGACCCTTGAGCAAAAAGTAGGGCAGATGATTCAGGGTGAAATTCGCTTCATGTCACCCGAAGATGTTAAGGATTATTTTATTGGCTCTGTTTTGAATGGTGGTGGGGCTTTTCCTAACAATGACCAGAACGCTTCGATAGATGACTGGTTAGCGCTCGCTGACGCTTATTACAGCGCATCTATGGATACTAGCGCTGGTAGTGCAGGTATTCCTATTATTTGGGGCACAGACGCCGTACATGGCCATAATAACGTGGTTGGTGCCACTCTGTTTCCACATAATATTGGTTTAGGTGCGGCTAATGATCCAGCATTGATGCGAAGTATTGGCGAAGCAGTGGCTAAAGAGGTGGCTGTAACCGGTTTGGATTGGATCTTTGCTCCTACAGTTGCAGTGGTTAAAGATTACCGTTGGGGCCGAACCTATGAAGGATATAGCTCCGAAGCCGTCATCCCTAAGGCCTATGCCAGTGAGATTGTTATCGGCATGCAGGGTGATATTAATGAGCTTGCTACTCGTCATGATAAGGTCATTGCTACCGCTAAGCACTTTATTGGCGACGGTGGAACTTATCGAGGAATTGATCAGGGTGATACGCGACTCAGTCTTGAGGCACTTCTAGAGTTGCACGGTCAGGGTTATCACTCTGCGATTGACGCAGATGTGCAAACAGTGATGGCTTCATTTAATAGCTGGAATGGTGAAAAAATTCATGGTCACCGTCAATTACTAACTGATGTGTTAAAAGGTCAAATGGGTTTTGATGGCATTCTGGTTAGTGACTGGAATGGAACAGGCCAGGTTCAGGGTTGTACGGATGAAATCTGTGCTCAAGCGATTAACGCCGGTATTGATATGGTGATGGTTCCTGAGGACTGGAAACCCATGCTGCTTAACACCATTGAGCAGGTTGAAGAGGGTTTAATCCCTATATCGCGCATTGATGATGCAGTGACTCGAATTCTTCGGGTTAAGCTTCGTCTTGGGCTCTATCAGAAGGGGCTTCCTTCTAGTCGAGAGCTTGCCGGTAATCAGCAGTTAATGGGTTCTAAACAGCACCGTGAAATTGCTCGCGATGCGGTGCGAAAGTCACTGGTACTTCTCAAAAATCAGCAAAATATATTGCCTCTTAAGCCCAATCAACATGTATTGGTTGCCGGCGATGGCGCCAATGATATTGCTAAGCAAAGTGGTGGCTGGACCATAACTTGGCAGGGCACAGAGCTTGATAATAGCGATTTTCCTGATGCGACTTCTATATACAATGGGATACAGCAGGCAGTGACAAATAATGGTGGCTCTACTGAATTAAGTGAAAGAGGTGAATGGAATAAAAAACCTGATGTTGCCGTAGTGGTATTTGGTGAGGAACCCTATGCTGAGGGTCAGGGTGACGTGGAAACCTTAGGCTATAAGGGTGGTGCTACTAATGATTTACAGTTAATCCAGAAATTAAAAGCCCAAAATATTCCCGTGGTAGCAGTATTTATTACGGGTCGCCCGCTATGGATGAATGCTGAGATCAATGCTTCTAATGCCTTTGTTGTTGCTTGGCTTCCAGGCTCAGAGGGGCAGGGTGTTGCTGATGTGTTAGTAGCCGATGAAAAGGGTCAGGCGCGTTACGATTTTACCGGTCGCCTGAGCTTTGAATGGCCCAATGCAGATATTAATGTTGATGATGTTAAATTACCGGTGACAGAGCAGTTGCTTAACTTTGGTGCAGGTCTCAGTTATGGCGATGAGGCTATACTGTCAGCGAGTCTGCGGGATAAACCCTTATCCAATGTGGCCACTGTAGGCGAGGTGATATTTGCTGGTAGTAGTCGAGGTGCATGGACCATGCTAGCCGGAGATGAGGATAGTTGGCGTCAAGAAATTAAAAGCAGAAACTTTGTTTCCAAAAAACAGGGTTTAAAGGTGTCAGTGGTTAATGGCATGGTGCAGGAAGATTCGCGCTTGGTTGAGTGGACGGGTAAGCATCAAAGTCAGTTTTATTGGCGCTCTATCCAAGCTATGGATATGACGGCACTGGAAGAGCAGAATAAAGCGCTAATTATGACCTATAGGGTGGATTCCCATCCGCAGGGGTCGGTTACCCAGAGAATGGACTGTACCTGGCCCTGTGCGGGCGCTCAGGATGTCACGGAGCTGTTCGCTAAGGCAACCCTTGGCCAATGGAACAAAACAGCCATAAATCTGTCCTGTTTTGCTGAGGCTGGAGCTGATCTGTCACGCATCAATATTCCATTTTTGTTAACCGGTTCTGATGTCTTTGCCATCACTATTAAAGATATTCGAATTGATGATGCAGAGTCGTCTGAGCTGATTGATTGCAAACCAGTATTTATTAATTACGACTAGCGAATTAAATATTGAAAAACTGCTTAGCGTTTGCGGTTGTTGCCTGTGCAATAGCCTCAAGCGCTTCGCTGCGCTGACTTTCGATTCCTTCAAGGATATAGCCTAAAAATGCCGGCTCATTGCGCCGATTTTTCGGTGGGTTAGGCATGTTTTTGGGGATCAAATAGGGCGCATCTGTTTCAATCATTAAGCGATTTAGTGGAATATCAGCGACTGATTTTCTGAGTTCTTCGCCTCGTTTGGGGTCGCAGACCCAGCCGGTAATACCTATATATAGATCAAGATCTAGGTAGCTGTAAAGGGTTTTTTTGTCCCCTGTGAAACAGTGAATGACCCCCTGAGTAAAGTGATCTCTGTACTCAGTAATTATTTCTATTTGTTTTTCCGCGGCATCTCGCTCATGCATAAATAAGGGCATCTTTTTTTCTACAGCTAATTCAAGCTGAGCTTCAAAGGCGGCGATTTGATTGGCAGCTGATGAATAATTACGGTTAAAATCTAAGCCAGTTTCGCCAATCGCTACCACTGATTCACTGTCTGCTAGATTTGATAATTGTGCGAGTTCTTCACTGTTTATTTGATCGGCATCATGGGGATGAATTCCAGCTGTAGCGTATATTCTGCCTGGGTACTTTTCTTTTAAAGCGTCACATATTGCAATGACTTTTTGTGTTTCTTCGACTGACGTCCCAGTTAAAACCAGCTGTTGAATATGACAGGCTAGTGCACGCTCGACAACCTCATCTAAATCCTCTTTAAATCGGTTGTTTGATAAATTGACACCTATGTCGATGAGCGGCTGTGACATTGACTAAATATCCTGGGTAACTGATGGCTGATACCCTATTAAACCACGACTGTTTATAAAATAGGTTGCTATTTAATCCTGATTTAGTGTTTATAATAAAAGGGTTTCTCATTTGCCACAAAAGGCAGGGCACAATTCTATGGTTTGGTTGTTGATAATCTTTTGTCTGGCAGTTGCCGTATCTCCGTTACTTTGGATGAAAAGTTCTCCACGGCAACAACATATTACCGATTGCCGAAGAAAGGCACGTGGCCTTTCAGTTCATGTCAACTTGCGTCGTCGTCCGGGTGCCCTTGAAACTGAGCATCGAATAGATACTATTTATTATTGGTTGCCATGGCTCAAGGCGAAAAAAGTGCAGGGTTGGATTTTGCATCGTTCGAGCAGAAGAGGCTGGGAATCGTCTTTTGCAGACTGGCGTTGGATAAACAATGAAGCTGATAAAGAGTGGCATGACATTATTACTACCATTCTATCGGAATTGCCTGAGGGGATTACTGCTATTCAAGTGTCAAATGAGGGTGTTGGCTTGGTTTGGGATGAACGAGGAACAATAGATTTCATCGATAAAATACATGCCTCTTTGCTTGAATTAAGAAAAAAAGGTGAAGAAATATTTAGCTGAGGCTTGACCAAAGGGTGCTGAAACAAGTATATATGCGCTCCTTAGCTATAATCATTTGTCTATATTAGGCAAATATAAATTAAAAATTTGATCTGGGAAACCTAACTTCCATGGGTAAATCATTAGTTATAGTAGAATCACCAGCCAAGGCTAAAACCATTAATAGGTACCTTGGGAATGACTTTATTGTAAAGTCCAGTGTCGGTCATATTCGTGATTTACCCACAGGTGCTAGCCGCACACCCTCTGACCCTAAAGAGCGTGCCAAACAGGCTGCTATTACCCGCAAGCTATCCCCAGAAGACAAAATACTGCACCGTGAACGCAAAGCGAAAACTCAGCTAATTAAAAGTATGGGCATTGATCCGGATAACAATTGGCAAGCCCAGTATGCAACTCTTCCTGGAAAGGAAAAAGTGGTTGCCGAATTAAAAAAGCTGGCTAAAAATGCTGATCATATTTATCTCGCGACTGATATGGATCGTGAGGGTGAGGCCATTGCATGGCATTTAACTGAAGTGATCGGTGGCGATGAAAGTCGCTATAAGCGGGTGGTATTTAATGAGATCACTAAAAAAGCCATTCGTCAGGCCTTTGAGGACCCAGGGGTACTTGACCAGCATCGCGTAGACGCCCAACAAGCCAGACGCTTTCTTGATCGTGTTGTGGGCTTTATGGTTTCACCGCTGCTTTGGGAAAAAGTAGGTCGAGGCTTATCTGCAGGTCGTGTTCAGTCCGTAGCAGTGAAATTAATTGTTGCTCGAGAGCGTGAAATACGCGCATTTATCCCAGAGGAATACTGGACGGTACAGGCCGATTTAGAGGCCGCAAAAACTCATGATGCTTCGGATGCAACGCAGGCAAGATTTGATGTTAAGAAATATCAGGGCAAGGCATTTCGTCCCGGTAATAAGGACCAAGCGGATACAGCTTTGGCATTCCTTAGGCAGGCCGACTATGTTGTTTCTAAGCGTGAAGACCGAGCGACAAAATCAAAACCACCGGCGCCCTTTATTACCTCTACTTTGCAACAGGCCGCAAGTACCAAGCTAGGCTATGGCGTCAAGAAAACCATGACCATGGCTCAGCGTCTTTATGAGGCGGGTTATATCACCTACATGAGAACTGACTCGACTAACCTGAGTGATGATGCTATCGCTACCTGTCGTGACTATATTCAACAGCGTCATGGTGAAAAATATTTACCAGAACAGCCAATTATTTATAGTAGTAAAAGTGGGGCTCAGGATGCTCACGAAGCGATTAGACCCTCTAATGTCGACATAGCGCCAGGCAGCCTTGGCGATATGGAAGCCGATGCTCGTCGCCTCTATCAATTAATTTGGCAGCAATTTGTTGCCTGCCAAATGTCCTCCGCTGAATTCACTTCATCTACCTTAACAGTAGCTGCTGGTGATTATGAGATGACGGTTAAAGGACGAGTCACTAAGTTCGATGGTTTCTTGGCAGTGATGCCGTCAAAAGACGAGGATGCAGAGTTACCAGATTTACACGAAGGTGATCAGCTGGGTCTACTAAATCTTTTACCGCAACAGCATTTTACAAAACCACCGGCACGCTTCTCTGAAGCCGCATTGGTGAAAGAATTAGAGAAGCGCGGTATTGGCCGACCCTCTACTTATGCTTCAATTATTTCAACCATTCAAGATCGTGGTTATGTGCGCATTGAAAACAAACGTATGTTTGCTGAAAAAATTGGTGACATAGTGACCGATCGCCTCAGTGAAAGTTTCACTGATCTAATGGATTATGGTTTTACGGCCACCATGGAAACTCAGTTGGATGAAATTGCCGGCGGAGCTCTTAATTGGAAGCAGGTTCTCAATAAATTTTATACTGATTTCACCCTTAAGCTTTCTAAGGCTAAGGATGCTGAATCAGGTATGCGCCCCAATGCGCCTTCTGAGACCGATATTGAGTGTAATCTATGCGGTAGGCCTATGATGATACGAACGGCCGGCACAGGTGTGTTTCTAGGCTGTTCTGGCTATTCTTTACCGCCTAAAGAGCGTTGTAAGAACACGATTAATCTAACCTCAGGTGATGAGGCGATTAATATCGATGAAGATGACGAGGCTGAATCTAAGTCACTGCTTAATAAGCATCGTTGCAAATTATGTAACACTTCAATGGATAGCTATTTACTGGATACCACGCGCAAATTGCATATCTGTGGTAACAACCCTGACTGTTCTGGCTTTGAGGTTGAAACAGGACAGTATGTTATTAAAGGCTATGAGGGTCCCACTCTGGATTGCGATAAATGCGGCAGTGAGATGCAGCTTAAAAACGGACGTTTTGGCAAATACTTTGGCTGTACCAATGATAATTGTAAAAACACCAGAAAGCTTTTAAGAAGTGGTGAAGCTGCGCCCCCCAAAGCAGAGCCTATTCCAATGCCGGAGCTTCAATGTGCAAAAGTGGATGATCACTATGTGCTAAGAGACGGCGCCTCGGGTATTTTTCTTGCGGCTAGTCAGTTCCCCAGACATCGTGAAACGCGAGCGCCACTGGTCTCTGAGCTGTTGCCCTATAAATCAGAAATCGACAAAAAGTATTTGTTTTTACTGCAGGCGCCAGTCAAAGATTCTGAAGGCTTAGCCACTGTTGTGCGTTATAGTCGAAAGACCAAAGAACAGTATGTGCGCAGTGAAAAGGATGGCAAGCCCACCGGATGGAGCGCATTTTACTCCAAGGGTAAATGGGCTGTCACAGAGAAGTCTGGCAGTAAGTAGAGTGAGTGCCTGTTCATACCTAGCAGCGGTAAACCAAAAGCTGCTATTTGCAAAAAAATTAACCCAGTTGGTTGATAGTGCCCAAGGGAGTGTGAATGACAGACATGTTCAGGCGGTAATAGCACAATCTATTGCTACCCAGCTATATCATGCCTGGAACTGGCATATTAAAGATGTTGCTAGTAACTATAAGGTCAAAGACCCCTCGGTAATACAATCTGTAGATGATCTGGTGGATATACTTAAGGCAGATGGCAAGGAGCCGGGTGAGGCCACAGAGCTTAAAAATTTATTTGATTCACCCACCTCTTGGGTTCGAGAGTTAGTAGATGCCTATTCTCAGCTAGCGGATCTGCCAGAAATACGAAAAGCGGAAATGGATGTGGATCGTTTGCCAGTATTGGCGTTAGAGACAAATCTTGGTGGCAAAAAGATCACCGCCTGGAATCTGACCACAGCAGTAAACTGGTCTAAACAAATGGTAGAGCTCGTAGATAGGCAAAGAGAGATGATGATTGAGTTTTAGTCATACTTTGTAAGTTTAATTTTATATGAGAAAAGTTTAATGAGTACACCTGCGTTTGAATTAATTATATTAGAAAATGGCGATATTGCTCTTCAGCGTGCAGGCGTTGATGAGACACTGGTGCAGGTAAAATTTTCCTCTAAGATAAAAGACTACTTGGGCGAACATCATATTGAAGTCGCTAAACAGATGATTGATTCTGGTATCCAAGCAGTCATAGAATGGGAGCAGGCGGCCGCTCAGGCTGAAGATCAAGAACCCAGTAAAACTGTCCACTAATTATTTAAGGTAATCCCGTTTGTCTACGATTAAAGGATTAACCAAACTGGCTGAACACCGCCACATTTCCTCACAAAAACAGCATTTACTGCTGTGTACTGCTGGCAAATGCGCCCCTCAAGAAGAGACTCAAGCTGCTTGGGATTTTTTAAAGCGTCGTATTAAAGAGCTCGATTTGATGGATGTTGAATCGGGCGTATATCGATCAAAAGTTGACTGCCTTAGAGTCTGCCGGCAGGGTCCAATTCTTGTGTCTTACCCAGACGGGTCTTGGTATCACAGCTGTAGCCCAGAAGTTATAGAGCGAATACTGCAGGAGCATGTAATAGGTGGTAAACCCGTTGAAGAGTATATCTTTGCTCAGGGCGCGCTAGAGTCAGAGGATTAGTTGCCGCGCTAAACGGCAACTCTAACCACACCTACAGCTAAGCCTTCAATGGCAAAATCTTGATGACGTAAATCCACCATAATCGGTGAGTAATCATGATTTTCAGGTAAGAGCTGAATTTCGTGTTTACTTCTTGTTCTTTTAAGTCGCTTAACGGTGACCTCACCATCTACTCGAGCCACTACAATCTGCTGATTTTCAGCCGTTGGCTGTTGATGAACTGCTAATAGATCGCCATCCATAATGCCCACATTGACCATGCTTTGCCCCTGTACACGCAAAAAGTAGTCAGCATGTGGGTGAAAAGTACTTGAGGGTACTTCTTGGTAATCTTCAATGTTTTGCTCTGCCAGAATTGGCTCGCC
>Ga0206127_1003175_pt1 | contig 15433 bp, 16 predicted proteins | sample Helgoland_Spring_6_FD_148646 | JGI IMG/M metagenome (GOLD analysis project Ga0206127, IMG submission 148646) | Pelagic subsurface seawater microbial communities from Kabeltonne, Helgoland, North Sea - Helgoland_Spring_Bloom_20160419_1 | ecosystem: Environmental > Aquatic > Marine > Epipelagic ...
ACTGTTACGCCGCCTTCCGTCATGATCTTGACGTCTGTGCCTTGAACAGTCGTTGCCATCATGCCGTTGCTCAGATCAGTGGACATCACTTTGCCCGCGACGACGTGATACGTCAAGATCGCTGTCAGCTGGTCTTTGTTCTCTGGCTTTAACAGGTTTTCGACCGTGCCCTCTGGCAATGCAGCGAACGCGTCATCTGTCGGTGCGAAGACTGTGAAGGGGCCATCGCCCTTGAGCGTATCGACAAGACCTGCGGCCTGCACGGCTGCGACCAATGTGCCAAAGCTGCCAGCGCCAACGGCTGTGTCTACGATGTCCTTGGAATGACCGTCTGCGAAAGCTGGGCCAGAGATCAAAGCTGCGGCTGTAAGTGCGAGGTAAGTTCTACGTAGCATGTGTTGTTTCCTATCGAGGTTAAACCAATACCGAACTTGGTATTGAACAGAATACGGGGGGTGTCAGAGGTTGGATCAGCGGGGATTTCTGCCGATCAGACTTGACGAATTTCGTAGCGCTCTAAGCCAACGCGTTTGCGTAGGACCACTCACATTCTTGTTATATTCCGTTAGATCGATGTCATTGATCCAGCTCGATTTTGCGTATTTTTACGCCCGTCACATTCACGTGCTCCCCCTTGTGGGTGGCGCGTGAATTGCACACACTCGCACTCAAAGGCTTGGGTCGCCAAGCCACTGGAAGTGATCACTGGGAGATATGTGATGGGTTTTGCGATGAATGTGCTGGATACGCTGGCGATTTTATTTGCGTTTGTGGTTGGCTTGGTCGTTTTGGTCGCGTTGGTCGTCTTTGTGCTGGACCGTTTGCAGACTGAGGATGCCATCCGGCGTAATTATCCAGTGATCGGGCGGTTCCGCCATTTGTTTTCTACGCTGGGTGAGTTTTTTTCGGCAGTATTTCTTTGCGATGGATCGCGAAGAACTGCCGTTCAACCGTGCACAGCGCGAATGGGTAAAGCGCGCAGGCGAGGGCAAAGGAAACACCGTTGCTTTCGGGTCTACACGTAATTTGAACGTCGTTGGCACGCCTATTTTTGCGAACGCGGCATTTCCCCCGTTGGATGATCAATTCGCCAGTTCTGAGCCTCTGGTCATAGGGGCTGAAACACGCACGCCTTTCGCCGCGAAAAGCTTTTTCAACATTTCGGGTATGAGCTACGGCGCGATCTCCAAGCCTGCGGTGCAAGCGCTTAGTCGTGGTGCTAAAGAAGCGGGTGTTTGGCTCAATACGGGTGAAGGCGGGCTAAGTCCGTTTCATCTGGAAGGGGGCTGTGATGTCGTCTTTCAGATTGGCACCGCGAAATACGGTGTGCGTGATGCTGAGGGTGGTTTGAGCGATGAAAAACTGCGCGCGGCTGCGGCGCACGAAAATGTGCGCATGTTTGAGGTGAAGCTGGCGCAGGGCGCAAAGCCCGGTAAGGGTGGCATATTGCCAGCCGCGAAAGTCACGAAAGAAATTGCAGAGATCCGCGGGATTGCGGTTGGGACCGACAGTCTTTCGCCCAACCGTCATTTGGATGTGGATGATTGGGGCGATCTGCTCGATCTGATTGGCCATATGCGTGAGGTGACGGGCAAGCCTGTGGGCATCAAAACTGTTGTTGGTACTGAATCGGGCATTCAAAGTTTGTTTGACGAAATCAATCAACGCGGTGCCAGCTCTGCGCCTGACTTTATCACAATTGATGGCGGCGAAGGGGGCACGGGCGCTGCGCCGATGCCGCTAATCGACTTGGTTGGCATGTCCATTCGTGAGGCATTGCCGATTGTTGTGGATATGCGCAATGCAGCGGGCCTTCAGGATCGTGTACGCATCATTGCGAGTGGAAAGCTGGTAAACCCGGGTGATCTGGCTTGGGCACTCGCGGCGGGGGCTGATTTCATCACGTCTGCGCGCGGTTTCATGTTCTCGCTTGGCTGCATTCAAGCGCTGAAGTGCAACAAGAATACTTGCCCCACAGGGATCACCACACACGACAAGCGCTTTCAAAAGGGGCTGGTGGTCGAGGATAAATACAAACGCGTTGCGCGTTATGCCAAAAGCCTCGTGAAAGAAGTCGAAACCATCGCGCACTCTGTAGGTGTCACCGAACCGCGTCAGCTACGTCGTCATCATGTAAGGCTGATGCAAGACAGTGGGCGATCCGTGCCGATGTCGGATCTTTACCCTCCTGCAAAACCTGTTTCAGTTGCCGCCGAGTAGATTGCGCAGACCATTGCCAAGTTCGCGTTCAAGCGCCCCTTTGGCGGCATCTTGAAGCTTTTGTTGCTGGGCTTTATCCAGCTTTAGATTGTCGGCGGCGCGCTTGGCTGCTTTGCGCGCTGCATCTTCGATCTTGGCTTTGGCACGGTCCTCGAGCTTTTTCGCTTCTGCCTGTGCTTTTGCGCGAAGCTTGGCTTTTTCTGCTTCCGCCTGATCGCGCAGCTTTTGTTTTTCGCGCTCTATCTCTTTGCGCGCTTGCTCTTCGAGTTTCTTGCGCTCGTTTTCTAGGTTCAGCGCAGCTTTCAAATCAGGTCGCACAGAGACGTCCGACCAAGGCCCTTTGATCCGCACAGGTATTTCGATGCGGTCCTGTTCACCCACATTGTTCACAACAGGCGTCAGCAAATAATCAATCGTTTGCGCTCCAAGGTTGATGTTGCCCTCACCGCGGGCTTCGACGCGGCCCGTTTTTGCGCTGAGATCATCATTGCGCAGGTTGCCGTTCGTCAAAACCCCGCTGGCTTGTAGATTTTCAAACGACGTTTTGCGTGCGTTGGCGTTGCCTTGGCGAATGAGACCTTCCAGATCGATCCCAGCGATTTCACCGCTGGGCACAGACATTGCAATATCCCCGTTGAGCGAGCGCATGATCGCATCAAGCGAATTGCCAACGCCCAAAAATTTGACGTTGAGATTGCCGTTGCCGCTAATCTTGTCGATGTCCGCGAGCGCGCTCAGCAAAGGACCGAGCGCTACAGAATTCGCCCGCAGATCACCCGCAACAGAAAGGCCATTGCGATTGTTTGCCACGAGTTGACCGCCAAAGCGCCCTTGATACGCGTTCAGGTCATTGATCGAGACAACCGCGCGTGCACGATCTATGGCAACGCCAAGATCAGCGGCACCGAGTTTGATTTTACCCAAGTTGATTGAACGTGCTTTGAGTTTGATGTTGCCGTTCAAGGCACTCAGCGCACTGGCGTCGATGCGCTCTTTAGACCAACCGGAACCCGCTGAAGAGTCAGTGCTTTCCCCGTTGTCGGCTGACAATGCGCTCAGATCAAGATCACCTGCTTGCAGGTTTGCGTTAATATTTGGCACGCTACCCGCAAGATTGACAGAGACACCACCGCTCAGCGTGTTCTGATCAAGCGAAACTTTGAGCCCTGTCAGATCGAGTTGGTTTGATTTGAACGACAGTCCCGTGCTTGCGGTGATTGCTTGACCGAAGCCTTTTGGCAGATCAGGCGCGCTTTGTCCCAGCGCGCGCATCAGATTCGCTGTGCTTGGGACGTTTGCGTTGATAGTGCCCGACACATTTGGTGTGCTGCCTGAGAGTGCGAGATCAATCGCGCCAGAGAGGTTTGCGCCTGCGAGCGTAGCGCTCATATCGCGTAGATTGGCGTTGATTGAACTGCCTTGAATGCGGGCAGTGATGTTGGATTTCAGCGATGGCGCTGCATTTGCGGCAAGTCCGAAATTGCTGAGGGGTTGACCCAAGAGTGCAGCTGCGCGCCCAGCATTGGGCAGGTTCACCGCAAGGTTCGCGGTCACATCTGGCACGCTGTTCTTTAAGACAATAGTGGCATCACCAGAGATGCGCGTGTCCTCCAGCGCTGCGCTGAGACCTGTCAAATTTGCGCTCATGTCATCACCGTTGACCGTGAGGGCAATATTGCTCGCGAGACTAGGATCAAACGCGCTTGCCAGTCCGAATTTCTCAGGCGCTTGCCCGAGCATGCGCATCAGTTGCCCTGCGTTCTTTACATCTGCATCCAGCTTGGCCGTAATCTGTGGTGCTCCCAAAGCGATGACGATATCGGCGTCCCCAGAAACAGTGTTGTCGTTCAGTCCCAACGCCATTTTGCGCAAGGCAAGGCGCGTGCCATCAAAGCTGACTTGGCTGTTCACGCTCGCACTTGGGTTGAAATCAGACGCTAGACCAAAGGCAGACGGCTCTTGCCCAAGCGCGCGCATTAATGCGCCAACTTGGGGGATTGTGCCGCTCAGTTGCATTGCGGCTTCCGGCTTGATCGACGCGATACCCTCGAATGCAAGATCGGCGCCCGCAGCGTTTAAAGTACCGCTCAACGCTGTTTGCTCTCCTGCGATCAGTCCCATGACGTCTGCCACTGTCGTGTTCAGCGCGATCCGGTCATTGAAAGGCGTGATCCCCAAAACCAGATCAGCGGGTCCACCCAAAGACGACCAACGCAGATCGATGTCCACGTCTTTGAGGTTTTGATCGGTGCCTGTGCCATGATCAATGTAGCGAAGCGATGCGTCGGTGATAAGCGCTTGGGCGAGAGAGAGATCGAAACTCTGGCCTTCACTGGTTTCGGTTGCGACGGGCTCGGAAGGTGCGTCATCACTTGGCAGTAGATCCCAGTTGGCGCGCCCATCGGCGGCACGCTCGAGCACAATGCGCGGACTTTTGGCTTCGAGTTTGGTGATGCGAATCGTGCCGCCAATCAAAGCGGGCACATCAACGCCAATGGCGAGGCTGTCACTGGTCAGCAGCGGCCCGTTCTTAGCCCAATCCGCACTTGCGATGCTCGCAGGGCCAGTGGTGACACCAAGCGTTGGGTAAAAGCTGATCGACGTATCAGAGCTGATGGACACCGCGCGCCCTGTTTGCTTGCTCAGTTGATCAGCTGCAATGCGCGCGATTTTCTCACCCGGCAACATCAACAAACCTACAATAGCAATTGCGACCGCCACGAGGACGATCACGATCAATCGGATCAAGAAACGCATTTGGCTGCTCCGCCTATTTTTGTCTGACTCTATGGCGACGTTTCTCAGGCTGCAACCGCAGGAGACATCAAACCATCTTTAAGGCGATAGATTGCCTGCGCGCGCGCTTCCTCGTATAGGTCGCGCCATGACACAAAACCCTCCTTCGCTTCGCCCTGATCTTGCCCCCGCTGCAAAGCTTGATGGCACATCGCGCCCCGGTCAGCCCCGTATCGGCATGGTTAGCCTTGGTTGCCCCAAAGCGTTGGTGGATAGCGAACGCATTCTGACGCGTTTGCGCGCCGAAGGATACGGCATGTCGCCCGACTATGCTGGCGCGGATGCGGTGATCGTGAACACCTGTGGTTTCCTCGATAGCGCCAAGGCAGAAAGCCTTGAGGCGATTGGCGAAGCGCTGCAAGAGAATGGCAAAGTGATCGTGACGGGGTGTCTGGGGGCGGAGCCGGATTACATCCGCGAGCATCACCCGAATATCCTCGCCGTTACAGGCCCGCATCAATATGAGCAAGTGCTCGACGCTGTGCACAATGCTGTCCCGCCTTCGCCTGATCCGTTTGTGGATTTGCTGCCTGCCTCTGGCGTGTCTCTGACACCGCGTCATTACAGTTATCTGAAGATTTCCGAGGGTTGTAATCACAAGTGCAAGTTTTGCATCATTCCTGACATGCGTGGTCGTCTTGCGTCGCGTCCTGCTCATGCGGTTTTGCGCGAGGCGGAAAAACTGGTTGAGAGTGGCGTGAAGGAGCTGTTGGTGATTTCGCAAGATACCTCTGCCTATGGTCTTGATCGCAAGTATGATGTGAATCCTTGGAAAGACGGTGAGGTGCGATCGCACATCACGGATCTCTCTCGCGAAATGGGCAAGCTCGGCGCTTGGGTGCGTTTGCACTACGTTTACCCTTATCCATCTGTGCGCGAGTTGATCCCTTTGATGGCAGATCCGTCGAGTGGGCTTCTGCCCTATCTCGATATCCCGTTCCAGCACGCGCATCCTGATGTGCTCAAACGCATGGCGCGCCCTGCGGCGGGTTCGAGAACGCTGGATGAGATTGCTGCGTGGCGCGCGACATGTCCTGACATCACCTTGCGCTCAACCTTTATTGTCGGCTACCCCGGTGAGACGGAACAAGAGTTTCAAACGCTGCTGGATTGGATGGACGAAGCGCAGCTCGATCGCGTGGGATGTTTCCAGTACGAAAACGTCGATGGCGCGCGCAGCAACGCTTTGCCGGATCATGTTCCAAGTGAGCTGAAGCAAGAACGCTGGGATCGTTTCATGGAGAAAGCGCAAGCGATTTCCGAGGCAAAGCTCGCGGCGAAAGTTGGCACGCGCATGGATGTGATCGTTGATGAGATTGACGAAGACGCTGCAACCTGCCGCACCAAAGCGGACGCGCCAGAGATTGATGGCAACCTGTTCATTGATGAAGGCTACGAAGGTCTGAATGTTGGTGATATTGTCAGCGTCACCGTCGATGAGGCTGGCGAATATGATCTTTGGGGTGTTCTCAACGCTTAACACTTTAAGGTTTTGCTAACCTTTCTTTCGTAGACAGTAACCATGTTGCTGCGCTTTTTAATCATATTCCTGTCCTTCAATTTGCTTGCTTGTGCGAGCCAAGAGGATCCACCGGCAGAGATTATCTGCCAACTCGAAACCTGCGAAGAGACAGGTGGAACCGCGCAAGGCACGAGCGCGGAAGAGGAAGTGCCGACCTCTGTAACAATCCCCGAACCTGCGACGACAAATGATGAGCTGAGTGGCAGCATTATCACCGCGGTTTTCGATGAGGACTCTCAAGTTTTCACGCTTACGGCGCTGGGCCTAGATACGCAGCTTGCGCGTTTCCCGAGTGCAGACTTCGGTAGAATGCTGGCCATGCGCGATGTAGCAGGTGTGCACAACGCGTATTTTGCGCAGGGCGAGGGCAGTAAGATCATCATCTACTCAGGCGGCATGGCGGGCAGTGTGCGCAATCTTGCCAGCTTTGGACGCATCGGCGCGACGGAGCTTCCTCTCGTCGGGGGTGCGCAATTTAATGGTGACTACGCAGGCTTCACCACGACGCGACGTATAAACGGACGCGCGCAGATTGATGTTGATTTCAAAGAAGCGACGTTGAGTGGTCGGATCACCCAGCGTATTTTCCGCCAGCGACCTGACAATATTGTTGATGTGGTGAATCCGCTCAGCATGTTGGTGTTAGAGCAGACTACGTTGAAAACCGACGGTACGTTTGGTGGCGAAACGGGTGGTGGGCAGATCGTGAATGGCCAAGAACTTTGGAACCCTGCCTCTGGTAGTTTCACAGGGCTGATTGGCGGTGCAAATGCTGGCGAAGTCGTCGGCACGGTGAACGTCACACACCGCACGCCTTCGGGGGGAAGCTTCGAAGAAGTCGGGGGATTCCTTGCGACGCGGTAGGATTTGCGGCTACTAAGGGCGAAAATGCCGATAGGAGCAGTTGAGATGAGCACAGCAGGTAAGCAGATCGTCGTTGAAGGTCATTCGTTTGAGATTATGACCCAGCAACAAGGGAGTACGTGGAGTGTGGAAGTGGTGAACAGCGCCAAAACCGCCTTTGCGTTTGATCCCACGTTTAAGAGCGAAGAAGATGCAATCGCCCATGCGAGCGATGCGTTGCAGAGCACGGATATCAATACTTATCTAGGCTAGCACGTCACGCACTCTGCACTGAAGATGCGGGATTGCTTTGGTGTGGGTCAGGTAGGACTTGATTGGCATCATTTGCCAATACTGACCTTCGTCACCAAACTTGATCCGAGTTATTTCATCTGAAGTGATTGGTGCTGCAAAGAACCAATTCGGCAAGGCTTGCTCTGCAGTGTTTGGGTATGCCCGGGACCATTCAATGCGCTCTTGCGGGATCGCCAATGCAAATTCTTCTTTGGTTTCCCGCAAAGCGCATTCCAGTGGTGTTTCGTCTGCTTCACCGCCCCCGCCAGGAAGATCCCAAAGCGCGCGGAAGGGAATGTCGGGTTTTTCATCTCGCAGATAGGTCAGTAACGCGCCTTGGCAGTGCAAAAGTATCTTTGCACCGCCAAACGCGCGCTGGTGGATCATTACATCAAGACCTGACCAAACTCGTCACGCAGGTTCCGTTTAAGCACCTTACCCGTGGCATTGCGCGGTAGGGCATCGGTAAAGACAACCATGTCAGGCTTTTGCCAACTTGCGATCTTGCCATCGAAAAAGGCGATAAGATCATCTGGATTGGGCTCACAGCCTTCGGCTTTGACAGCGACCAGAACAGGGCGCTCATCCCACTTGGGATGCGCGGCACCGATTACGGCCGCCTCAAGCAATTCAGGATGCGCGACGGCGATGTTTTCCAGCTCGACCGAGCTGATCCATTCACCACCGGACTTGATGATATCCTTGGAGCGGTCACAGATGGTCATGTACCCATCGGGATCAATGCGCGCGACGTCGCCCGTGTCGAACCACCCATCGCGCAGTTCTTCTTGCTTTTCAGGACGGAAGTAGCCGGAAATCACCCAAGGACCGCGCACGAGCAGATCGCCTTGTGCTTTGTCGTCATGAGGCAGCGTGTTGCCCTCGTCATCAACGATCTTGATGTCCATTCCAAACGGAGGACGCCCTTGGTTTTCGCGCAGTTTGTGCTGATCCGCGATTGGCAGGTCTGCGTGCTTTGCGAGAGGTTTGTTGGAAGTGCCAAGCGGGCTCATCTCGGTCATACCCCACGCGTGGACCAGATCAACGTTATATTCCTCGCGGAAGGTGTCGATCATAATAGGCGGACATGCAGAGCCGCCAACGACTGTGCGCTTCAGGCTCTCAAGCGTGCTACCGCTTTCTTTCGCAGCCATAAGAAGGCCCTGCCAAATCGTCGGAACACCGAGGGCCACGTTGACGCCTTCGTTGTCGATTAGCTTCAAAAGGCTCGATCCATCAAGACCCGGACCCGGCATAACCAAGCGCGCACCAACCATCGCTGCTGAATACGGCGTGCCCCATGCGTTGACGTGGAACATGGGTACGACAGGCAACACAATGTCCTGCGCGCTAAAGCCGATGCAGTCGGGAAGGGCGGCGGCGAAGCTGTGCAACATGGTAGAGCGGTGCGAATAAAGAGCACCCTTTGGATTGCCAGTTGTGCCGGACGTGTAACACAGGCTCGACGCAGTGTTTTCGTCGAAATCGGGCCAAGTGTAATCGGCACTGCCTGTCTCGATAAACTCATCATAGAAGACCAGCTCTGGAATTTGCTCCAGAGCGGCCTCATTGCGCGCGCTCATCAGAACGATGGCTTTCAGCGTTGGCATCTTGTCGCGCAATGCAGCTGCAAGCGGGAGGAAGGTGGCGTCGATGAAGAGTATTTCATCCTCGGCGTGGTTAACGATGTAGACCAATTGTTCAGGGAACAGGCGGGGGTTGATCGTGTGGCACACAAATTCGCCGCCTGACACGCCAAAGTAGATTTCTAGGTGACGTCGGTTGTTCCACGCAATCGTGGCGCAGCGCGCGGAAGGCTTGAGGCCCATGTTGGTCAAAGCGCTCGCAAGTTTCTTCGAGTTTTGCTGAACGACGCCCCAATTTGAGCGCTCGATCGTGCCGTCAGTTTCGATCGAGGTAATCTCTGTCGCCCCGTGATATTTACCCGCGTGATCCACCAGTGATGAAATCAACAAGCGGTCTTGCATCATTTGACCTAGCATCTTTTCTCTCCTCCCAGAGTTTGAATGAGAGAGTGAAGTCTAGGCGCGGATTGTCAATCCTTTTGAGCAGGTTGCGACGGAAGGTCAGGTGCTTGCTCAAGATACGCGTTGACGCAATCTTGGACGCGACGGAAGCGATCGCCGCCCAGATGCGTGCCGCCGTACCAACGGGTAACGACGATCAAGTGATCGGTAAGCTCTGCACGTTCCAACATGCGCAGGATAATCGCGCCTGCGCCGCTTTCGCCGTCGTCATTTTTGATTGGGCCATTCTCAGAGCAGAGCAGCGCCCATGTATTATGTGTCGCTTTGGCGAAACGCTTGTAGCGCTTGAGGTCTTTGATCAGTTTCAAAGCATCCGCTTTGGAGTGCGCAGGCGCACCGCTGACCGCGTATTTTGATCCGCGATCCGTAACGACATGCGGGATTTGAAACACTAGTTCAGCGTGGCAGCAGTGCGACGGACGATATCAATACGCGCCGCATTGGGCGGGTGCGTGCCTAGGAAGCGAATGCCAGGGTCAGCGATCTTGGTGAAGAAGGCAGCGCCGAGAACAGGGTCGTAACCCGCTCGATGTGCGATGATCGTGCCAAGTTCATCCGCTTCAAGTTCAAAGTCCTTGGAATATCCGCGTGCGCCAACTGTTGCGCCGACTTGTTGCGCGGATTCAATGGCCTGTTCCCCAACGCCCGTGATCGCAGCAAGGCCCCCAAAGATAAGCGCGCCAGCAGTTGCGTTACGCTGTTGGCGATCAAGGTGTGCCCTGATGTGGTGTGCTGCCTCGTGCCCCATAACAAAGGCCAATTCGTCTGCGTTGCGCACAGTTGCGATAAGCGGAATGTTGAAAGCCAGAACAGGGCGGCCTGACTTATCACGCGTCTGGAAAGCATTTGGGGGCTGGTTCGGGCGATCATCGACAACGATGTTGAAATCGCAATTCATGCTTGGCGCGCGCTCGCGGCAAACGGCTTCAGCGACTGGCTCAACAGTGCGCACGACTCTAACGAACTGTCGCGCGGCTTGTTCGGCTTTTAGTGATGTTGCGGGTGTTGGCGTGCTAACGGCAGGTGTGCTTGGTTGGCTCGGTGCCGTTGGCGCTGGGCGCGACGTGGAGACACAGGCGCTGAGGCCGAAAGCGAGGAGAGGGACGAGAAGATATGTCTTCATGATTTTATGATGCCTGAACATGCTCGGTTGAGACCTAAGATAGGCGCGCGGCGCGTTCAATACCAGTCACGAATTTGCGGGGATTGGCGTTGCTGCTTTCACGTGTGCGCCGTAAGCTGCTGACATGTTTAGTATAGAACACGAATTTGACTCCAGCATCATCACGCTTGTGGATGAGGGCGAGGGCATGCCGCAAGAAGATGTGGTGATCAACGCATTCGCGGAATGCGTCACGTTGGAACAGTTTAACCCACGTCTTGGTCGTGCAGAAAAGATCACGCTGAGCATGGAGCAAATTCGCGACCTCGCAGCGGCGTTGGATTTGCCAGAGGGCGTGTATCGCATTCGTCCAGATGAAGAGAAGGAAGCATAAGATGCAAACAGGGTTTTTCTGGGACGAGAGCACGTTCTGGCATGGCGGTGGCAACTACGCGAGCATGTTTCCTGTAGGTGGTTTTGTGCAGCCGATGGTGAACGGCGGTCTGCCCGAAAGCCCCGAGAGCAAGCGTCGGATGAAGAATTTGATGGATTTGACGGGCTTATCAGGTGAGTTGGCGATGCAAAGTGCCCCTTTGGCGAGCATGGAGGATCTGCTGCGTGTTCACCCCAAGGGTTTCCTCGATGAGTTCAAACGCCTGTCTGATACAGGCGGCGGCGAAATTGGTGCGCGTTGTCCCTTTGGGCCCGGTGGGTTTGAGATTGCGGCGCAATCAGCGGGGCTTGCGAAGGCTGCGTTGGAAGCAGTGCTGAAAGGCAGTGTGAAAAATGCGTATTCGCTGTCGCGTCCGCCAGGCCATCACTGTAGCGCTGACACGCCGATGGGCTTTTGTCTGTTGGCCAATATTCCTGTCGCGATTGAAGCGGCACTTGCTGGTGGTCTCGCGAAACGCGTCGCTGTGCTGGATTGGGATGTGCATCATGGGAACGGCACCGAAGCGATCTTTTATGATCGCACGGATGTGCTGACAATTTCGATCCATCAAGAGAATAACTTCCCCGTTGATACAGGGGATTTTGCCGATCGTGGCGAGGGGGCAGGTGAGGGCTTTAACCTCAATATTCCGCTTGGCGGTGGCGCTGGGCATGCGAGCTATCTTGAGGTGATGGAGCAGATTGCGTTGCCGCAGATACGCGCGTTTCAGCCGGACGTGATCATCGTCGCTTGCGGCTTTGATGCGGCTTTGATTGATCCGCTTGGCCGGATGATGGCGACGGCGGAGACGTTTCGACAGATGACCCGCCAAGTGATGACGCTCGCGGATGAGATTTGTGAAGGTCGTTTGATGATGGCGCATGAGGGCGGGTATTCGGAGGTTTATGTGCCGTTCTGCGGACATGGCGTTCTGGAGGAGATGAGCGGTAGCAAAATCACAGCACCTGATCCGATGGGTGCGATGTATGTGAAACGTCAGCCTGGGATGTCGCACCAGCGATTTATCAGCTCCGAAATCGCGCAAATGCGGGATGCGCTGGGCCTTTGAGGTTGAAAACTGCGCGCAGAGTGCTGATGTAGCCTGCAACGAATAAGGAGGCGCTTGTGCCAGATCCAAATCCCGCTGCGATGGAGTTTTTGCTCTCGCGTCGCTCGCGTCCTGCGAAGACTTTGCAAGGTCCTGTGCCAAGCCGTGATGAGCTTGAGCCGATCCTGACTGCCGCTGCACGCACGCCGGATCACGGTAAGTTAGAGCCGTGGCGCTTTATCGTGGTGCAAGGCGCTGCGATGGATCGTTTGGCAGATCTTGCGCGCGCGCGTGGTGCAAAGCTTGGCTATGATGAAGAGAAAACCACCAAAGGTGCTGCGCAGTTTGTAACTGGCGAGTTGGCTGTCGTGGTTGTTGAGGTGCAAAAGCCGTCAGAAAAAGTGCCTGCGATTGAGCAGACGTATTCTGCGGGTGCCGTTTGTCTGGCCCTGTTGAATGCAGCGCTGGCAAGCGGTTGGGGCGCGAATTGGCTCTCTGGTTGGCCCTCGCATGATCGTGGCTTTGTGGAAGCGGGCTTTGGGCTTGCAGCCCATGAGAGCGTGGCTGGCATTGTTCATATCGGCACGGAAAAGATGGCGCCGCCTGAACGCCCGCGCCCTGATTTGAGTGCTATTACATCTTGGCTCGACGCATGATCCTTTCGTCGTTCTTCAAAGCTATCGGGCAAATGGGCGATCCTCGGTTTCGCCGCGTCCTCTTTCTTGGAATTACTCTGACGATTGCTTTGCTTGCAGGGTTCTACGCGCTGTTTTTGACGGTGATGAACGAAGCGGTGGACGGCACTATGGTGCTGCCAGTGATTGGCGAAGTCACATGGATCGGTGATTTGCTGGGCTGGGGTTCGCTCTTTCTGATGCTGTTCTTGTCGACGTTCTTGATGGTGCCTGTGGCGTCCGCAATCACGTCGCTTTTCTTGGACGAAGTTGCGTCTGCCGTTGAGGCCAAGCACTTTCCGCATCTGCCAGACGTCAAAGGTGTGCCGTTCTACGAATCCCTGCGCGACACCATCAATTTTTTAGGCATTCTGATTGGTGCCAATATCGTTGCGATCTTGCTTTATGTCATGTTGCCGTTTGCAGCGATTTTCATTTTCTGGGCGCTGAACGGCTTTTTGCTGGGGCGTGAGTATTTCCAGATTGCCGCGATGCGCCGCCTTGGCCGTGAAGGCGCAAAGCAGGCGCGCAAGGAGCATTTTGGTATGATCTGGCTCGCGGGATGTTTGATGGCAGTGCCACTGACTATCCCATTGTTGAACCTGTTCATCCCGATCCTAGGTGCTGCGACCTTTACCCATTTGTTCCGTCAGACACAGATGCGTCGCCCATCCGATTGAACATATCCAAGTCGCGGATACTGATCACACCAGAAATAATCGTCCCTGCGATAATGCACCACAAAACTGCGCTGATCGCGGTGGTGATCCACGCTTTCTTTTTGAGGTTATGATTTTCAGGTGAGCCTGCGTGCGTGCCTGGAACAATTTCGCCCAAGTCCCCTTGGGTCTCAAGACGGATGGGGATGACGCAAAGAAATGTCATGAACCAAATAACCGCGAAGAGGACGAGCGCTGAGGTAATGCCCATTAAACTTGCTCCAACTCGGTAAGTGTTCCGTTCATGTCTTTGGGGTGCAAGAAGATGACAGGTTTGCCATGAGCGCCGATCTTTGGCTCACCGTTGCCAAGCACGCGCAGACCAGACGCGACCATTTGATCGCGCGCGGCGATGATGTCGTCGACTTCGTAGCACACATGATGAATGCCGCCCGACGGGTTCTTTTCAAGAAAACCGTTGATTGGGCTGTCTTCTCCGAGCGGATAGAGCAGTTCAATCTTGGTATTAGGCAGTTCGATAAAGATAACAGTGACGCCGTGATCCGGCTCATCCTGCGGGGCACCCACATTTGCGCCGAGCGCGTCACGGTACTGCGCAGCGGCTGCCTCAAGATCTGGCACTGCGATGGCCACGTGGTTCAATCGTCCAATCATCGTCGAAACTCCGGTTTATCTGTTTGAAGTCTATATGGAGTGACAGCGTAGTTTCGGCAAGCGGACGCAAAGACGCGGGCTCGCTAAATATGGAGAGGATTAATCACTTGTTAGGCTCGTTGGCCTAGCGTCGAGGGTAGCCGATATAGATTCGAGGGAATCATGAATGAACTGGAATACACGTCCTTAACACCTGCGCCGACTGCTACGCGCCCTTTGCTAGGATTGACCATCTTAGTGGTGGAAGACAGCCGGTTTGCCTGCGATGCGATGCGACTTTTGTGTCTGCGCAGCGGCGCACGTATTCGACGCGCGGATTGTCTACGTTCTGCGCGCCGTCATTTGCAAGTATATCGCCCCAGTGTCGCGATCATTGATCTAGGTCTGCCGGATGGCTCGGGTGCTGAATTAATCAAAGAGCTAGCCGTTGCGGAGCCACGTATTCAAGCGTTGTTGGCGATCAGCGGTGACGACACTAAAGAGGAGCTTTCGCTTGCCGCGGGTGCGGATGGGTTCTTGAGCAAGCCGCTGTCATCATTGGCGAGTTTTCAGACGGCGGTTCTACGAGCGTTGCCTGAAGAAATGCGCCCCTCGGGATTGCGTACCATCACAGATGAAGAGGTTGATCCAGATCCGCTCGCGTACCGCGATGACATGGCGCATGCGTCAGAGATGCTATCTGATGATGCGGATTTGATGCGTCTTGACTATGCAGCACAGTTCTTGCGCGGTGTCGCCAAAAGCGCGCGGGACGAACCGCTGCGCCAAGCCGCACAAATGCTCGCAAAAGCTACCGCAACGGGGAAAACCGTTCACAGCCATCAGGCGCGGCTAGCGGGTATGGTGCGTCAACGGATGGAAGAGCAGGTGACGATTTAAAGGGTGGGATCACCAGCAAAACGAACGAGACCTGTCAGGTCACCCAATCGTTCGCGTTGCTTGCCATCAGCGTCGAAGTTCGCGGGATCAAGCCAAACACGGTAGGCTTCTTTGAGGGCGGGCCACTCTTTGTCGATCATTGCAAACCATGCGGTGTCTCTGTTGCGCCCTTTCACAACGAGCGCTTGGCGAAAGACGCCCTCATAACTAAAGCCCAAGCGCTGAGCCGCTTGGCGAGAT
>Ga0206127_1003180_pt1 | contig 15416 bp, 11 predicted proteins | sample Helgoland_Spring_6_FD_148646 | JGI IMG/M metagenome (GOLD analysis project Ga0206127, IMG submission 148646) | Pelagic subsurface seawater microbial communities from Kabeltonne, Helgoland, North Sea - Helgoland_Spring_Bloom_20160419_1 | ecosystem: Environmental > Aquatic > Marine > Epipelagic ...
GATAATAGTAACATATAGATTTCATTACCCACTTCAACATCACGCATTAAGCTCAGCAGCACTTGCTGGATTTTCGGTAACGCTTGAATTTGCGATTTAAGTTCTGCTTTTTTTTGTTCAATTAATTTAATTTGACTGAGTATTGCCTGATAATTAGGGTGTTGGCGTTTAAATTTAAGTGAAATATCTACACGTTTTAACTCGGTTGTTTGCAATGCGGTGTCAAGCTCTACAATTTGTTCGAGTACGGCCTGAGTTTCTAATGAAATATCAACTGACTGTTGTTTCCTTTGAAAGTCATTAAAGAGCGCTTCGGCTTTTTCAAGATCAGTTTTAATCTTAGGTAACTGAACGCTCAAAAAGTCTAGTGATTTTTTTGCCTCAGCTGAGTTACGTTCGACATTCTTTTGTACGTAAATATTAGCGACTTCGTCTAGCAAAACTTTCGCATGTTGTGGATTTGGATGCTGGTAACTGAGGCTAATAATACCCGACTGTTTACCTTTTTCTGACGCATTAAGTTCTTTTTGTAATGCTATAATGGTTGTTAAAGGATGATTTTTTACCAGAGTAAAACGTGTACCAATACGAGCATTCAGTTGTCGTACAGTTATTTGATATAAGCTGTTACTTTCTTCGGTACCGACTTGACCTGAAATAAGTTTTTGTCCATCTGAATTATATAAGGTGTAACTTTGTTGCTTACCTACTACTAAATCAATCGATTTACCAAATGATGACTGAGGAACTTCAAAGCGAAAAATATCAATACTTTCACCCCCCCAAGCATAGCTATCGGCACCGAACATAGGCTCAGCTATTTGATCTAGGCTTTGCGGTTTGAAATGGCGAAAAAAATAACCACCAATAACTGGAAATAATTTGGGCGCTACTTTCGTATCCAGCTTTAAATTTTTAGATGCCTGGCCTAATATGGTTCGTGATTTCAGTAACTCAATTTCGGTTATTGCTTCAGAGGTTCCTTCAAACATGCTCGACATATCATCAAGACCAGGGATTGACGGGCTATTTTCTTCAACCTGTATCATTGACGTTGCGTTATAAATAGGTGTTGAAAGGAGTGCAACGGCAATACCCACTAGGGCAAATAGCGCCGTTATTGAAACAATCAATAGTTTGCGGTCGATAAGCGTGCCAATGAGCGCGCCTAGGTCAATTTCATCTGCATTATCAGCTGCTAGGTTAGGTTGAATTGGTTGTTGTTTGCTGTCTATTGTTGACATATTGTAATTATCTTATGGTTCACTGCGTTATTAAGGTTTTGATAAATTCTTTATTTTTATCTTGATTCGGGCAATTGCTAAGGTTTATTACAATAATGCCTAATACCAATCTACGAAAATTATTTTATCCCAGACGTACATACTTTGTTTGTTTGTTTGTTTATCAATTAATTAATAAATTAATAAACATGTTCAAATATTTTACCACTTTCTTATAAATACTTTAGCCACGCATGGCATGCGCGCTCAATTAAAGTGTATACATGAACAAAAGCTTCATTACTTTTTCGATAAGGATCAGAAATTTCAGCGTTGTCTATCCATTTTCCTAATAAAAAAACCTTGCCACGCGCTTCTGGGTATCTAGCATATAAGTCTTGCAAATGTGCTTGTTGCATGACGAGGATCACATCGTTCTCATAAATCATTTTACTGTTGACTTGTTGTGCTATGTGAGGAGACATATCAACCCCATGCTCTAAGGCTATTTTTTGTGCCGACTCGTCTACAGGTTTTCCTTGAAGCGCAGCTAAACCTGCCGATGAAACGGTGGTCCCTTTGTTTGTTATATGTTGCTTTAGTATATATTCTGCCGTTGGGCTACGACAAATATTTCCTACGCACAACACTAAAATTCGATTAAACATAATGAATATTACTTCGCTACCGCTCTATCAAAAATACCAAGGCCTGAAATACTAGGCAATAAATTTGACACTAAACGGTTCCAACGGCTAATAGAAGATGCGCTTACATACACAATGTCTCGCGACTCTACAATAAAGCTATCAGCAAGTCCTAAGGTGTAGGCTTCGGTTATGTCTAATTGAAATACGTTTACGCTTTCAGGCACATCAGTTTGCCTTATTATATAAATACCGCTGCCATTGGCTTTCATTTCGTTAATACCCCCTACTTCGCCAATAACTTGAGCAAGCGTCAGTGGTTTATGCGGCATAGACATGGCCATGGGTTGATTGACTTCTCCCATGACAAAGACTCTGCGTTGCTGATCGGGGGCTATGTGCAATACATCGCCGTGCTTAATGATTATATTGGCGCTTAAGTCGCCTCTATATAGCATATCGTAAATAGGTACTTCGATGGGTGTTCCATCACGTGTTATGCGCACAGAGTAAATATCGCCATCTGCACCAAAGCCACCGGCTTGATTGATGGCTTCAAGTAAGCGTAAAGGGGTGTTAGTAATCGGGTAGGTGCCGGGATTGTTAACAGATCCTGTTACATAAAACTTTTGACTATTAAATACCGCTACTTTTACATCAATTTGCGGGTTTTCAAAATACTTGTCTAATTTTTTGGTTAACTCTTCTCGTAGTGCCACAACCGTTTTACCTTGCGCTATGACTCTGCCTGCATAAGGGAAAAAAATAGCACCGTCATCATAAACAATATTACCCTGACTTGATGCATCCCTAAATTGACCAAATGGAATAGTTAACTCTGGACGCTCCCATATGGTTACCGTTAGCACATCACCTACGCCAATAAGGTAGTTATACTCATTGTTAACCACAGTGTTTGCAGTAAAAAACGGATCAGTTTTTCGCTCGGGTTGATTTGAGGCTATTTCACGTATCAAGGCAGGGGTGATAAGGATTATATTAGCTTTAACTATCGGCTCATCCCCAAAGAGCGCATTGGGTGATTCATCCTGGCTAATATGTGAGCCTGGAATGATATTACAGGAAGTTAAAAACAAAGTTACTGCCATTACTACTAAATACTTCATAACTATTTTTTACCGTACTAATTGGTTAAAAGCGGAACGTAAGCGTTCAATGTTTGCCTGCATATAGGCAACAGATAAGCGATCATCATTTAAATAAGTGCCGTCTATATGGCTAAGGTAAGATGGACGATACGCTCTTTGTGGTGCCAAAGGATTACCTCGTCCAGCATCAGTTCGAGTCAATAGCTGGTAGTCCCACTTATCTGCACCTTTCAATTGTATCATGCTTGGGCGCATATCTCTGCGAGGCGTAAGCGGAACACTCACTGAAATACCAATACTTTGCACGTCTGTGTCTTGTGCAAAAACGCCGACTTTGGTGTCGCCAAAATAAAATTCTGCCGATATTTTCATGCCTTTATCTTGTCTCCAAAACTGACCTGCTTCAACACTTAACGATACATCAAGTTCTTCCCAGTAATAGCGGTATTCGCCAGTAAAAATTTCTTTTGTGTAATTGTCAAAATCCACACTGTCCAGGTAAGCGCCATAAACACTTACTTTATGAGCACCGCGTGGGCTTTGCCACGTGCTCTCTAGAGCCAGTGTGTTATATTCTTCCCAGAGCATTTCTTTACTTCGGCCTAAAGCAACCGAAGAGTAAATATTAAAGGGTAATTTAAACGTTTGTCTTAAAAATAAGTTTTTAATGCCATCTTCATGTTGCCAGCGATAAAAAGAATGACCTTGTTTAAATTCTTCTGAGTTATATAAATTAACATCGTAATCTACTATCACCTCACCACCTTGCCATAGCCCAATGGTAAGATTGGTTCTTAATGCGAGTGAGTAGTCATATACGCCCAACTCTGTTCCAATAAAGTTCCTTAACACAGGGCTAACACTTATTCTTGGTACAAAATAGGGTGACTGACTACCGCCAATCCAAAGCATATCGCCGACTTGTTTATTTTTGGCTATTTTAGCTTGGGTTGATAAATGTGCTATTTCACCTTTATAAAAACGTCTAACTTGTGATTTATTTGCAACAAAACGGAAGTTGGCTACACCATATTTAGATAGGGTAATATCTAAATTTGAAGTGGATTCGGGCGCCATTTGGCTAAGTAAACCTAAAACCACACCTATGGCGTCTATATCATTACGGTTAAAAATGGAGTTTTCAAAACGAAGAAATAAGGTGTCTTTTTCAAGCCCAATCCATACGTTTTCGAAGCCTTGTTTGGTTATTTTGTTTTTTATAACGCCCAGTTGCGAGAGTATTTTGTCGTCACTGTGTTTAAACGTGCTTAAGCCCATGTCAATGGGCGTGTATTCTTGGGTGTTTTCATCATTAAACAGCCAATCAAGCACATCAGCAAGTTGGCGCTCTTTGCGTTTAACGCCATTAATGCCGATCTCGTCACTACTAAACAATGAGCCTCTGTAGCCCACGCCAAAATAAAGTGCGTCATCTTTATCACTAAATTCATCTTTAGCCACTAAGGTTGTGTAAAATTGTCCTTGGCCATTTAACCAATTAACGGGGGTTTTTAGCTTAATGGCAGCACTGTTATTCACACCGTCGTTTTCAACCATTACCGATAGCCACTCATACGGTTGATATTCGACACCGTAAAAACCACCAGAGTAGCGCTTTGCAACAGTCTGCTGATTTTGGCCATTTTGTTTTCCTGTGCCCGCTGTAAATCTAAAGTCACCAATGTTTTTAGACAAAGCAATGAATGAAGCATCTAAAGAATCGGTTGCACCACCGATATCTTGAATTCCTAGTGATAAATCAAACCATTCGTCGGGGATAAAGGTAGGGGAGTATTTAAAGTTAGCCGAAAGATCTGAGCCGTTATTAAATTTTTGGCCTATATTTCGGATACCCACTTCAACGCCAGGGAAAGGGCTAAAACCAAAATTAAATACGTTCCCCTTGTTATAATCAGTGCCTACATTACCAAATCGCCCTCCTAAGGAGTCTACTAAGTTATTATAACCCACATGAAATTCACCGTAATTAATGACACCACCTGTTGGGACATTGATTAATCCAGAAAATCCTTGAAAGTTTAAATCATTATCAACTTTGGCAGTCGCGATATGACTATACAAAGCACAAGCTAATATGGCTGAAGTTATTTTTATCATATTATTATATTTTTCAAGTCAAATAACTTAAAAGACATCATCTCCCTTACAACTAATATCTTTACAAGCGACACCAATATAATTTCATAGTCATTTAAAATAAAAATAGGCTTTTGAGCTATGCCTATTTTTATCTTATATTTTGGTTAGTTTATGTTAGCTAAATAAAATTAACCTGTACCCGTTCCAGCTGCACATACAGCACTAACATCAAAAGATTCATTGGTTTGATCCGCTGTAATGGTAGTCGTTTGTTCAGGCACTTGCACACCGTTACTATCACTAAATCGAGGTTTGATGGTAACATTATATGTGGCATCTTGCACTAAGCCAATAAGGCTATAACCACCGTCACCAGTAGCTGTTGCGTTATTAGGTGCTCGACCTGTTTGATTGTAAGTCACTGCTGCATTTGGTATTGCTACACTTACTGTAGTGTCATTACTACATATACTATTAACGGTAAGCACTTCATCTACTGTAGGTACAGCAGGGGCGGTTAGTGTAATGTTGGCTGTGCCGCACAATGCTTCTTCTCCAGGAACATTTGCAGTTACATCATTTGCTGTTGCGTACCATACGTTGCCATCAGCATCCGTTACAGTAATTTTCGCAAGGGCAGATTCTGCAACTTTATTGGCATTTAGATATTCGTCATTCGTTGCTTTCATTTCAAATGATTGACTGAAGTTGCTTGAGCTGATTTTTAAAGTTAAGCCCTGACTAGGTATTGCGTCTCCCGATGTTTGGACTGAAAATGCCTGAGTACAAGATGATGCTGTTCCCATGAAACTAAAATAAGTTAAATGATCCGTTGCAAAGGTGCCAGGGAAAGAATCAGTAACAGTGTTTAGCTCACCCAGTGTTGCAAGTGATTCTTCAATGACCCATTTACCTTCGCTATTGCTATATGAACTCACTAGTAACGCATCACCGGCTTGTAATCCGCTTTTATTTGGTACATCAACAGTGATTTGAATAGGTTGTGAAAAACGTTCAATCTGATTACCGAGCTCATCAAACATTTCAATATTTGTAGTGGCTAATGTTTCATAAACCACATCAGTTTCACCTGTACTTGATTGCACAGCATCATTTAGCCCTTCAGGAACAAAATCAGCCGCGGTGGTAGCTTCTGCAGCTTCATCAGTTATAACAGTTGCTTGTGTATTTACTGCAGTTACTTCTATTGTCAGTGCTGTACCGGTAATTGGAGTGCCGTCTGCTGTTTGCATTTGTGTTGCTGCAGGTACTTTGACTTCGGTTGATACTGCTACTGTTTCTGTTGCTGTTGTTGCCGTTGTTACCATGATTACGACCTCTTCAGCAACTGTTCCTGCATCTACGGCTGTTTCTTGCGTTTGTATTGTGATAACCGGCGTTGCTGTTACAGGCTTTGCTGCTACTTGTAATTGAATATTTGTGTTTTCAGCTACACTAGACAAATCGAATTCAGCAACCTTACGTAAATAACCCGTAGCCTCAGCGGTAATTGAAATAGTGCTTAATGTGGCACCATCAGCAGCAGTAAAACTAAAGTTACCAAGCTCGGCTGTTAAATCACTAAATGCATCGCCATTTACATCAACTAGGTTTGTTGCTAACTCACCGTTTTCACGAAATACTAATTTTACACCCGAAACTGTTAAGTTACTTTTATCAACAACAGAGCCTGATACAACAAAACTTAACGCAGGTGCTGATAAGTTTGGTGGTTGAACTGGATCTACCTGGACTGGGTCATCTGAGCTGCCACATGATGTTAAACCAAAACCACCTAAAATACACAGCGCGACTAGTGAATGCTTTTTCATAACGACTTCCTTTTTTATATAAATAACAAATAATTAAAATAACATTCCGCACACAAAAATCACCGTTTAAACTTTTAATCTTATTGTCGATCAAAATACTTACGGTTTTTTTTATTAGCGGCACAAAAATATTTGCTATGAAGATTTATACACTAAAGCGGTGTAAAATTTCTGCACAAAATTTATGATTGCTTTTACTATATCAAACATTGATTCTCTTACTACATTAAATATTGATTTTCTTGATATATTAAATATTAATTTTTAACCATACCAAATATTGACAATTCACTATAACAAATATTAATATTCAATCATATAGATTTAATTTTAATAAGAAATAGTAAGCAGTAAAACACCGGCAATACTGTGTGATCCCCTAAATGCTTGTGCCGTTTTAATTTTTCATGAAATTTTTAAATATAGACCGTATCGCTTCACTGGGTATTTTATCAAGCACATCACGTAATTGATTATTACTGCTAATATTGTCAACCTAAAAAAATTTTTTTAACAGAGATTAATAGCACGAAAAATCATCTTTTAGGTCCTTGGTAGCCCTTTGGTGGCTTGAAAAATCATTTCATCTAAAACTGCGACAACCTCGATGTTCACCCCTTTGTGACGCGCTAAATACTGATGTTTTTCATCAATGGCATTGTGTAACTTACGCCATGTCCGCTGGGCTTTATCGTGTATTTCCTTGATGCTGTTCATCGTGTCAATACACGTTAAGTCCTGCTCTATGGACGATGACATGTCTATCGGGTTTAATACTATCAATGAGACATTCAAAGGTTAATCCGTCTAAACGTTTTAATATTTCGCTAAAGTCCACCTGTCGAAGGGTAAATTCCATTAAGCGGATTAATGAACCCATAAACTCCTGAGTTTGCCGCAAAGGTAGGCTGTTGAGTTGACGGAACATAAAAGATACCTGAACGGCGATATCAGAATACATATTATACCTGCCACGACGGAATATGTTTTATGGTTCTTTACCAATTATTTACCGATTCTTCGCGCAGGCATACACTGATATCACCACGTTGCAGAAGGGCCTCAGTATATTTCGCCCAATTGGTCATTTTATATTTTAACTTTTTGAGTTTGTAGCGGTACGAGTCAATCTGTTTGAACGGTGTTGGACAGTTTATGTCTCATAATTGGTTGTCACTCACACCAGGTGAAACCATCGACGTTTACATTAATTAAATTTTGATTTATTCAACACTGTCCTTATTACGTTACATTTTGGTTAGATCAAAGCTCTCACGCGTGATACGGTTTTGTGGGGTTAAGTATTTTGGTAATACTAAAGCAAATTACAACCTGGTTTAACCATGTAACCATGAACAGTGCTTCAGCAAAAAAACTCAGCAACGACTCCCTGAAAAAAATACCTACAGAGCTTGTTACAGTCTACTCTTAATCCACACCCACACCCACACCCACACCCACACCACAATAACTACAACACATTGGCGGCGGTGTTTCTGAATCCTTTTTGATATCAGATTGGACTAATAGCATATTGAAATTCAGGTTCTGCCACATCTTGCTTAATAGACTGTCAACGTTTTATCTGGGTAGGTCAACAAATCTGTTGTGAGGGAGTATTAGATTTGGTCAGATTAGATTAGTACATTGCTTTTAATGTGTTTTCAGTGTGTAACACAATTTTTTTGGTTTTTAAAAAGGGATAATTCAAACCATTTTATAGGATTCTGACACACTAGGGTAGCGTGTCAATACATTGTAATTGTCATATGCACCCTGAGATATGCCCATAATGGCAACAGTTTTTCGAACCGATATTGGCTTACGCCCTAGTTGCTTGTTAGCTTGGGACAAAGCATCGATTTCAATTTTTGCTGTAGATCCATTTTGGTATTATTGAATTTACCAAAATGAATGTGCGGGGTTAACACTTGTTTGGTTACCCCACCGTCTACTCAGATACGTAGCATATTTAAAGCTTCTTCGTTGCTACTTGCCCCGTCGTCTACATTAGGCAATATATGGCTGTGAATATCTATCATTTTAAGTCCGCTTAACTGATAATTTTACGCTTTAGCGTCTTCTAGCTTAACCCCGTAGTATTCACCGGCATAATAATGATCACCGTAATAACTCATTTTTTTCAATTCCACAGCCGTTAGTTCAGCGCCGATAATATCAGCGTTTAATTTCTGTAAGCGACTGACCGACTTTTTTGCGACCGTTATTCTTGTTTGCTCAGCTCTAACGGTGACAATAACAGCATCAGCTTTATTGGCTAACACACAGGTGTCACTCACCGGCAGTGTAGGCGGGCCATCTAAGATGATATGCTCATAGCGTTCGCTCAACGAACCAGCAAAAGTTGAAATTTAGTCGATGACATCAATTCCATAGGGTCCTACGGTATGCTGCCACTGGTATAATTTTTATTTGCCATTATTCTGTGTTTTACCACATCACTTAACACCTTCACCTCGCCAGATAAATTATTGCTTAAACCGAGTGTTTTTCCAAACGTTAAATTGTTACTAATACTGGGCTTGCGCAAGTCCACTTCTAATAATAAAATTTTACCAATATTACTCATAGCAATAGTCAGATTCATCGCCAAGGTAGACTTACCCTCGGCGCCTGTAGCCAACGTCACTAATACAGTTTTGGGCGGGTTATCAATATTTGAAAAAATGATACCGGTTCTAATCGTATTAATGCTTTCTGCAAAAGGTGTTCGATTATCATGTAAGTGTTGACTTTCAGGTAAAACTGTGAATTAACTACTTTTGATATAAGGAGTAATACCAACTAAAACTAACTTTAACTTTAACTTTTACTTTTCTGCTACCAAGTCAGGTGTTCTGAAAGTGTTATTGGCCATTTCAAGTAAAAAAGTCAGCCCGACGCCTAAAAGTAATCCCAATAGCCCAGCTATCGTTATAATTTTTTTGACGTTGGGACTGATAGGGATATGTGGCATGTTGGCGTTGTCAATAATATAGACATTGGAAGCGCTAATCTCACCTTTTACGTTTGCTTCTAATAAGCGTGATTGGAACGCTTCATAAATTCAACGATTATTTTCAACTTCTCTTTCTAAACTCACCCATGACGTGCTTTCATCTTGTATAGCACGCACCTCATTCTTAGTTTTATTAATGAGATTATTAATATTTTGCACTTGCAGTTCTGCCAAATTATATTGACTTTCAATACGTACAATAATTTTATTGGTTTCATTTACCACATTTTCACTGGCGTTTCTTAACTCCGTTTCAGCGCCAATCATTTTGGGATTCAGCTCGCCATAGCGCTCGTCCAGTTCCTGTACGTTACTGCGTTTATTGGTTTCATCCTGCAGCAACGTCACTATTGTGGTGTCTTACATAATTTGGGTAAGTGAAGATAAATTTTTGGTACCATTTTAATCCCTTGGATCAGCGGATACTCTTCACTTTTTATACTTAATTCAGTTTGCGCCGCCACTAAATTAGTATTCAGCGACTGCAGCTAGGTGTTAGCCATGGCGTGTTGTTGATAACTGTTTATCAGGCCTTGTTACTCTTGATATGCTTTAACACGACTTTCAGACTCTTCTAGGTTTTTTTCTAGTTGCTGATATTGTGTGGTTAACCATTTTTGTTAATTTTGCACATCTGTTAAACAAGTGCTTAAGCCAAATTCAATATAAACGTCTGCTACCATGTTAATAATGTCAGCGGCTTCTTGGGGAGCTGTGGATTGATAAGTGATAATGATAATTTGATTTTTTCTGCCACCAGATACAATAATTTTGGCTCAGTTCCATCTAATTGTTAGCTATACTTAAAAAAGAGTTTAACTTATTGAAGCTAAAGACAATGAAGACAAAATCATTTCGATGCCAACTTAACCATATCACTAAAACACTTTTAGCCATGACACCAGCTCAAAGGCTGACTGTTCAGCAAGTTATATAAGCATCTCAATCCGAAATCACTATTAATGAGCTGATACAACCTATTTTCGATTCTTCGCCTCAATGCCCGCATTGCAATTGTCCTCACTTTACTAAGTGGGACAAAGCAGTATCAGTACAGCGTTATAGGTGCTCTTCATGCCATAAGACATTCAATAATAAAACAAAAACACCTTTAGCCCAGTTACATAAGTGTGAGTTGTGGGATAAATATGCAGAATGTATGTCGTTAAGACTCACGCTACGAGAAGCAGCCGCTGTTTGTAATATTAACTTAAAAACATCATTTCATTGGCGCCATCGTTTCTTAATGGCTCAATCGGCGCATAATCATGAAAAACTATCAGGTATTATTGAAGTTGATGAGTTTTTTATGGCGTACTCTGAAAAAGGCAGCAAGCAACTAAAAAACAACCGGAAAGCGAATAAACGTGGTGGTCAAATGAGTAAAAAACATAACAAGAGTAAAGTGACTATTTTACTTTCAATAGATCGCAGTGAACATATGCTAAGTCAGGTATTAGAGGCCGATACTAAAGCAGAAATACAAGCACATTTACAGCCATATATAGCTCAAAAGTCAGTATTATTTAGTGATGGTGCTCATGCCTATGAGGCAATAGCGAAGGTGGTAAAATGCGAACACAAACGACTTATTAGCACAAAAAATAGAGTGATTGATAAGGCTTATCATATCCAAACCGTTAATGGTGCTATAGCCCACTTTAAAGATTGGACTGAAAGAAGAATGCGGGGTATTACCACCAAGTATTTAGCTCATTATCTAGCTTGATTTAAAGAAATGAGAGCTAAGCTAGATAAAAAGCAAATATTGGTAGCCGCATATCAGCACCAACATTAATATGGAACAGAGCCATTAATATTGCCTGATCCCTTTCAGGCAATATTAATGCAAAGCTTTGGGGATATTATTGCTTGTGACATCCACCCTGCGTGCAATTTACGGATACTCAATTATCTGACCAAAATTCTAACAGTATACAGTGAGCAAAAATTAGCTTGGTATCGACGCTGGATAGTCATAGGGTTTGAAGCATTGGAAACCCTGTTAGATAAAATACAATATTGTTTTAGCGAACAGTCCACCCTCACAGATGTTTATTTGATCCCTCTTGTCTACAACTCGCTGCGATTTGAGGTTGATATCACGTTATTTCCCAAAATCATGAATGCCTACCAAAACTGTAATCAACTTGACGCTTTTATTAACGACAACCCAGAAAATCAGCTGGACATGATTTAACACGTCCTAAAATTCTTTAAAGACCTACTCGCCTGATCCACTTATGATAATGCCCATATGATTACGTTATATTTTTCAGGTTATCTATGCCATTACCATTTTCACTGCTTGATCTTGCCCCTATTGCTGAAGGTTCGAGTATTGCCGACGCACTTGAAAACTCCCGTAAACTGGCGATACAGGCAGAACAATCTGGTTACAACCGTGTTTGGTTAGCCGAGCATCATGGCATGTTTGGCGTAGCAAGCTCTGCAACCGCTATAGTACTGGGTCATATTGCTGCCGCCACGTCTACAATTAGAATAGGCTCAGGTGGCGTGATGTTACCCAACCATTCTCCTTTGGTGATTGCAGAACAATTTGGCACTCTCGCGACTTTGTTTCCAGGCAGAGTGGACTTAGGTTTAGGGCGTGCGCCCGGAACAGATATGGCAACTGCTAGAGCGTTAAGGCGTAATCTCAGTTCTGAAGTCGATGATTATCCTGAAGAAATCCGCGAACTCCAACATTATTTAGCCACACCGCAAGCTGGGCAAAATATAGTAGCCGTACCTGGTGCGAATACACACATTCCCATTTGGTTGTTAGGATCAAGTTTGTACAGTGCCAAACTAGCGGGTCACTTTGAACTGCCCTACTCTTTTGCTTCTCACTTTGCTCCAGATCAACTGTTCGATGCAATCAGCCTTTATCGGTCGAGCTTTAAAGCGTCAGAACAATCTCAACAGCCTCATATGATGGCAGGGCTGATGGCAATAGTTGCCGATACTGACGAAGAGGCCCAATATCTATTTACGTCAGTACAACAACAATTTATGAACATGCGTAAAGGGGTGAACCGCGCTTTTGCCAGACCAGTAGATGATATATCAACCATCTGTACTGCAGCAGACCAAGCCATGTTATCGAATATATTACGTTACGCCATGGTGGGTTCAAAACAAACGGTCACCGATAAACTCAGCCAATTTATTGAAGCCACTAACGTAGACGAAGTCATAGTGTCTATGCCCATACATGATATAAATGCGCGCGTAAAAAGTGTGCAGATGTTGGCAGAAACAGGCCTGATGCAAGCTTGCTAGTCTTTAGCACCATGCTTAATGCTTAATAAAAAAACCTAACAGGGCTGGTGTGCTATATCCACTATTTCTAATCTGCGTGGTCAGAAACGCTGATTTATCAGATAGTCACCGACCGTTATGACTACGATGAGACCTTTCAGATTAAGTTGAAATATTAATATAATTTTTTAAGACTGCGTGCAAACTACCCCACATCACCCCAACAATAATTAAGCTATTTGCATAGCTGTGCTAGCGCACTTATTTCTAATGCCTCGTAAACATTATCAACCAAACATCCTGATACTGATTGAAAATTGAAATTAATTGATACCCATCAACACTCGTACGTCAGATTTGAATAAGCTGTCTTTTGTTTATATCGATTAATGTGTAACCAAGCTTTAATCCTTCTACTAAAAGATGATGATTGATGATCCACACACAGACTTTTAGACAAGACGCCGTTGGCAGGTCAAATAAACAGTTATGTTGTGAAGCGAACGATGTACAAATTGAATTCCATAAAACACATCAATCATGAAAAAAATACTAAAAAACTATTTCTTTCTACCACTCGTTATTATCGCTGCGCTTGCAATTGTGTTTATTCAAGTCAAATCCAAGCAAGCCATTGAGCACCAAGATGTTCAGTTCCCTGTAAAAACTGTTGAAGTGTTAACCGTTAAATACATTCCCTTTCGCACGCGTGCTGTGGCCTATGGCAATGTTGAGCCAGCAACGATGCTAAAGGCTAAATCAGAAGTAAACGGCAAAATTAGCTATATACACCCTGAGCTAAAATCAGGGGGGAGTTTATCTAAAGGCACAACGGCTCTAAAGATAGAAACCACCACCTTTGAGATTTCACTGGATTCGAGTAAAGCAGGCTTGGCAAGCAGCCAGTCGACGTTGCTGCAAATAGAAGCAGAAGAAAAAAGTGCGAAACGTTCATTGCAAATTGCACAACAAAATTTAAATTTAGAATTAGCAGAGCTTGAGAGAGTCAAAGTGCTTGTAAAGGCGCGAACACTGGCTAAAAACCAGCTGGCTATTGAAGAACAAAAAGTCCTGCAACTGAGTTCAACCGTGCAAGACCTACAAGGTAAAGTAGATACTTACGCCAGCCGCAAAGCGTCAATACGCGCCCAAATCAAACAATCAAAGAGTCAGGTTGACCAAAGTGAAGACTCTTTGATACGCACCGAAGTCGTACTCCCTTTTGATGCTCGAATAGGATCTGTTTCGGTAGATGTAGGAGAATTTGTGGCTGCAGGTGCGCCGCTATTTGAAGCCTTGGGAATGGAGGCGGTAGAAATTAATGCACAATTACCCATCAAACATGTGCGCCCTCTGGCGACGACAATGAACGATAACGATAGCACGCAGTTAGTCAACTTTCAGGGTCGTGCCAATTTGCAAAAAGCGGTCGCACAGTGGGACTTAGAGGCAAAAATTCGTATTGTGGGGGGGGATATAAACACCGTATGGGATGGCGTGTTACTGCGGATCAGTGAGTCGGTCGACCCTACGCGCGACACGTTAGGTATGGTGGTTGCCGTTAACAAGCCTTATGAAGGTGTCATCCCTGGGGTGCGTCCCCCCTTGCTCAAAGGTATGTATGCCTCAGTTGAATTTCTGTCTCAACCGAGAGATATGCTAGTGATCCCTCGCAGAGCACTGCATGAGAGTCGTGTTTATGTGGTCAGTAAGCAAAACACGCTATCCATACGCCCTGTTCAAGTTAGTTATTCACAAGGCCAGTTAGTGGTGATTAAACAGGGACTCAAAGAGGGTGATAAAATTATCACCAGTGATATTGTACCCGTTATTGAAGGCATTAAACTTGAGCTGATTGAATCTGATGCATTCCAAAAAGAAATAGCCGCACTCGCTTTAGGCTCAAAATAGTGATCCGCTATTTCGTCTGTCATCCCACAGCCGCCAACATCTTAATGTGGGCGATCATCGCCGTGGGTTTAGTCGCCCTGCCTAGCTTAAATAAAGAAACCTTCCCCAAGATAGACCTTAATCAGGTGCAGGTGACTGTTGCCTATCCTGGTGCTTCCCCATCTGATGTGGAAGAAGGAATTTGTCACCCTTTGGAAGATGCCACAGATGGCATTGGTTTCACCAAAGAGCAGCGCTGTGAAGCACGGGATAACATGGGCATGCTCACCATGGAGATGCAGGAAGATGGAGACATACGCCAGTTTATTGAT
>Ga0206127_1003181_pt1 | contig 15414 bp, 15 predicted proteins | sample Helgoland_Spring_6_FD_148646 | JGI IMG/M metagenome (GOLD analysis project Ga0206127, IMG submission 148646) | Pelagic subsurface seawater microbial communities from Kabeltonne, Helgoland, North Sea - Helgoland_Spring_Bloom_20160419_1 | ecosystem: Environmental > Aquatic > Marine > Epipelagic ...
CACCTTTATGTGCGGTTGCTTGTCAAAATATTATTGCAGAAATTTTAAAAGAAAATAATTTACCAGAAGGAATCTCTTGCATTATAAACGGAGATTACAAAGTGGGTGAAATGATGACTACAGATACCAGGATTCCTTTAGTTTCTGCTACAGGATCTACAAGAATGGGAAGAATTGTTGGTGCAACAGTTGCACAACGTTTTGGAAAATCATTATTAGAGTTAGGAGGGAATAATGCCATTATTATTACACCAACTGCAGATTTAAAAGTAGTGGTTCCTGGGGCAGTTTTCGGTGCTGTTGGAACTTGTGGGCAGCGCTGTACATCAACAAGAAGACTAATTATACATGAATCTGTTTATGATAAAGTAAGAGATGCAATTGTTGGTGCTTACAATCAAATTAAAATTGGAAATCCTTTAGATGAAACAAAACATGTTGGTCCGTTAATAGATCACGATGCTGTAAATACCTATTTGGCTGCTATTGAAAAAGCAAAAGCTGAAGGAGGAAACGTATTAGTAGATGGCGGTGTTTTAGAAGGAGAAGGGTATGAATCTGGTTGCTACGTAAAACCAGCAATTATTGAAGCTGAAAACCATTTTGAAATTGTACAACACGAAACTTTTGCTCCGATTTTATATTTAATGAAATATGCTGGAGAAGTAGAAAATGCAATTGAAAAACAAAATGGCGTTGCTCAAGGTTTATCTTCTGCAATTATGACTAATGAAATAAAAGAAGCTGAGAAGTTCTTGTCTTATGCAGGTTCAGATTGCGGAATTGCAAACGTAAATATTGGTACTTCTGGTGCTGAAATTGGTGGTGCTTTTGGTGGTGAAAAAGAAACTGGTGGGGGCAGAGAGTCTGGCTCTGACGCTTGGAAAGTTTATATGAGACGCCAAACAAATACCATTAATTATTCGGATGAATTGCCTCTGGCACAAGGAATTAAATTCGATCTTTAAGAGCCTTATAACAAATGAAAAGCAAACCCAAATCACAATGATTTGGGTTTTTTATTTTCTGTAATTTAAACTATCTTTCAGTTTTATAGTCTAAAATATATGAAATTATCACATGTACAGCACTTATATAACAGAGTTGGATTTGGTATTACACCGAAAAACCTTGCTCGTTTATCTAAAAAAAGTAAAATAAATGTAGTGAACGAGTTATTCGATTCTTCCAAGAAAATAAGTGTTTTAAAGGTAGATACTTCTTTTTTAAAGGGTAAGACTTATAAAGATTTTAAAACTAAAGAACAGCGCAAAGAGCTTCAAAAAATAAGTAAAAAAAAGGTATCAGAATTTTCAATAGCCTGGTTTTTAAGACTAAATAACCCCTCTGAAATTTTACGAGAAAAAATGACTTTATTCTGGACAAACCATTTTGTTTGTAAGAGTAAAAATATAGTATTTACAGAAAGCTATAATAATATGTTGCGCAAAAATGCTTTGGGTAATTTTAGGAGTTTTACTAAAATAGTTTCTAAAGAAGCTGCAATGCTTGTGTATTTAAATAATAAGCAGAATAATAAAAAAAGTCCGAATGAGAATTTTGCTCGCGAATTAATGGAGCTATTTACTTTGGGCCAAGATAAATATACAGAGCAAGATATTAAAGAGTCTGCGCGCGCTTTTACAGGATATAGTCATAGGTTTAGGGGAGAGTTTAACTTTAAACAAAAAAATCATGATGAAAATGAAAAAACCTTTTTCGGTAAAACCGGTAATTTTAATGGCGATGATATTATAGATATTATTTTGCAACAAAAACAGTGTGCTCGTTTTATTTCAGAAAAAATATACCGCTATTTTGTAAACGAAAACATCAATAAAAAACATATTGATGAAATGGTTAACGTTTTCTATAAAGATTATAACATAGAGGAGTTAATGCGTTTTGTATTGCTTTCTGAATGGTTTTATGACGAAAAAAATATAGGAACTAAAATAAAATCGCCCATAGAATTTTTAGTAGGTATGAATATAGTTGTGCCTCACAAATTTGAAAAGCCAAAGCAAATTATATTGCTTCAGAGGTTGTTAGGTCAAATTTTAATGAGTCCACCAAATGTTGCTGGTTGGAAAACTGGGCGAAATTGGATTGACAGTAATACCATTGTTACTCGTTTACGTTTGCCTTCAGTTTTGTTAAATAATGCAGAAATTGCGTATTCCGAAAAAGGTGATGAAGAAGCAATGATTAATAATCTTAAGAAAAGAAAACTAAGAAGAAATACTTTTATAAAAGTGTCTGCAGATTGGAGCTCTTTTGATAAGCATTATAAAAATGAACCCAATGCAGAATTGATAAATTATTTAATTACATCTAAAATAAATAAAGGAACATTAGAAGTATTAGAGAGAAATCAGCAATTGTCTAAAAGAGATTTTGTTTTACAATTAATGAGTCTGCCAGAATATCAACTTTGTTAAATTTTGAAACACATGAAACGTAGAGATTTTTTAAAACAGTCAACTTTTGCTTCAGGAATGTTTTTTGTGCCTCAATTTTTAAAGGCATTTGAGAACAATCCAATGATAAAACCTTTTAGTCATAAAAAAGTAGTTATTATTCAATTAAAAGGGGGTAATGATGGGTTGAATACTGTTGTTCCTTTTAATAACGATATTTATTATCAGCAGAGAAATAATATCGCTATAAAACAAAATAATTTATTTAAGATTTCGGATGAAGTTGGCCTTCATAAAAGCTTACAACCCTTGCAGAAATTCCATGATAAAGGCTTTTTAAGTATTATAAATAATGTTGGATATCCCAATCCTAATTTATCACACTTTAGGTCTACAGATATTTGGCAAACAGCAAGTGATAGTAATGAGTATTTACAAAATGGTTGGGTGGGTCGTTATTTAGATTACACCAAAGGAAACCCTTATAATGCTATTGAAGTAGATGAGTGCCTGTCTTTAATGATGAAAGGAAAAACTCAAAATGGCTTGGCAATTACAAACCCAAAACTGTTTTATAATTCTATGAGATCTCCTTTTTTTAATAATGTTGTTAGCAATTATAAGGATGCACATTTAAGTGAGCACAATCTCGGTTATTTGTACAATACAATGATTGATGCAAAGTCATCCGCAAAATATATTTTCGAAAAAAGTAGTACAAAAAGTACATCTGATGAGTATCCTGAGAACTTGTTTGGTAAACAGTTAAAAACGATTGCTCAATTTATAAATTCAGGATTAGAAACTCAAGTTTATTACGCAGGTTTAAGCGGATTTGATACTCATGCAAATCAGACAAATACTCAAGAAAGATTATTAAGAATTTATGCTGAAAGTTTAGAGGTTTTTTTAGATGATTTACAAAAAAATAATGCTTTTGATGATGTTTTAGTTCTTACATTTTCAGAATTCGGAAGGCGCGTAAAACAGAATGATTCTAACGGTACAGATCACGGTACAGCAAACAATGTTTTTATAATGGGAAAAAATTTAAAGAAACAAGGGTTGTATAATAAATTACCAAATTTGGCAAACTTAGATAAAAATGGAAATTTAAAGTACGAAGTAGATTTTAGAGAAATTTACGCGACCATTTTGGATAAATGGTTAGAAGTAGATGATGTTGCTATTTTAAACAAATCATTTTCTAAATTAGATTTTGTATAATTCCTAAATCTATTAAAGTTGCTGATATCATTACTGAATGTCAAAAATGATGTGTATCAGTTATTTTAACTGTACTCAATTTTTCTTATGACTCGCATTGCTTCTTTATATTTTATATAAGTCGTTTTATTTTCTAAATTCTTTATATAATTTTTTACTTTTTTCAGCTGTTTTTTCGCATCAGAAAAACCATGTAGAAAACAAACAAGACAATCTGTGGGAAGGCGTAAAATAGCTTTATCTTCTAAAGGAGTAAGTGTAATATTAGTTTCAATTTTTTTTACAATAGATTCACAATTTTTGTAAATACCGATCATAATATGTATGTTCAATTTTGGTGGAACAAATAAGAATTCCCTAACAATATCATGTCTTCCGTTTGTTTTAAAATTGATGATTGTTTTTTCTAAAGGATAATGAGTTTCATTTTTATCAATTCCTAGTAAAATATATTCTGTTATGATAAATGATTTGTTATTATAACTAATTTGCACATCGTCTAAAGACGAAAAAAAGAGTTTTACCCGCTCATTTATCAATTCGATATCTACTCTTGAGAAGAATTCTTCATTATTTATAATCTTTTTTTCTCCAGCCCAACAGAGGACAAATTGCTCATTAAAAACCTTGTATTGAGCGTTGTATTTTGGTTTGTGATTGTTTATAAAATCGAAAACACCGTCTAAAGTTAATTCTATATTATTACGTGCATTTTTCTCAATGGCGTCAACGGTTATTTTGTTGGTATTTCTTAGTTCAAAATTACCATAACTTGGCATGGAATTACTTCCTCTTCTATAAAAAATGCTTTCTTTTTTATATTTCCATGCATTTTTTAAAAGAGAAGTAACTTTATTATTTGGGTAAATAGTAACCAAACCAACAACTTTATACCTCGGTAAGGTTGGAAAAGGAACATTTTCATACTCTATCTTTGGTGGGTTTTTTAAATATGCATTTACTAAATTCTGAATCTTGCTATCATCAAAAAAATCTACCCCAATAATTTTATTTTCCTCATCGTTAATGCCTACAACGATGTAAGAATTGTTTTCTGGATTTGAGTTTGAAAGTGCACAAATATGCTTTAAAAACTTAGCTTTTCCATCTTTAGTATTTAATGATAATTTTTGCTTTTTATCATAAAAACTATTCTCATCATTGTGCGAGAGTAGATTTTTGATAAGTAAGCGTTTATTTATCATCTCAATGCTTATTCATAATTGTTGCACTTGCTTGTGCAGTCGGATACACCACTAAATCTTCAATGTTTACGTGGTAAGGTCTAGAAATTACAAAGTAAATAATATCAGCAATATCTTCAGCTTGTAAAGCTTTATAACCTGCATAAACAGCTTTAGCTTTTTCAGTGTCTCCTTTAAAACGAATATTGGAAAACTCTGTTTCTACAGCTCCAGGATGAATGGCAGAAACACGAATGTTGTGTTTGTTTAAATCTAATCTCATCCCCTTATTTAGAGCATCTACTGCGTATTTAGAAGCGCAATATACATTTCCGTTAGTATATACTTCCTTTGCTGCTATAGAACCAATATTTACAATGAAACCCTTATTTCTTTCTGTCATTTTAGGAATGATTGCTTTAGAAACATAGAGCAATCCTTTTACATTAATATCTATCATAGCATCCCAATCATTAACATCACCATCTTGTATGGTTGATAAACCATGAGCATTACCAGCATTATTAATGAGAATGTCAATTTTTTTAAAATTTTTTGGAAGCGAACGGATGGCAGCTTCAACTTCAGTCCTCTTAGAAACATCAAACTGCAATGTAGTAACTTCTGTAAGAGTACTTAATTCGTTCTGAAGCTCTTTTAGTCTTTCAGTTCTTCTTCCACAAAGAATGAGTTTAATATTATTTTTCGCAAAAATTTCAGCAGTTGCTTTTCCAATTCCTGATGTTGCTCCTGTAATAAATGCTGTTTGTTTCATAAATTATCCTCTGTTATTTCAGTGAAGGAAAAAACTTCAACTTTACTTTTTATCAAGTTTGTGTTAAAAGTATAAAAATAGCTTTTTTAAGCATTCTTTAAAATGTAATTTTTTTATTAATTATGAACAATAAAAAACCGCTCTCAGAAGAGCGGCCTCATTATTAATCTGTCATCATGTAAAAGTGAATCATAAATGAACTAACCAAACGTTATTTTAATTTTCTTCTATTCTTTATCTTTCTTGAGATTTTAGTTCTTTTTCGGCCAATATTTCCTTTAATACCGTTCGCTTCTTTTTTAGATTTTCCTCCTTTCAAATATTGTACAAATCCTCTTCCTGAAAATTCATATGTTGTTTCTGAAACTATATTATAGAGTTCTATCCTCTGATCATTAATTACGCTTAATTCAAACTCTTCTATATCTCCGTTTTCATAGTTAAGTGTTAATATCTTTAGGTCCTCATATCCGTTTACATCGTATATTTCATATCCTCCAATGAAGGTCCAATTAATATGTTCAATTGGTTTGCCAAGGTTGTCTTGCGAGCTATAAAATGTCGTAGTATTTTCTGGTGTAAAAGCTAAATAATTTTCATTATCAAAAGCATTTTGAACTCCACCTATGGTTCTTACCTTTTCCCAATTTGTATATTCTTGTAAAAAGTATTCGATGTTTTCGTAAAACAATTTATCGTAATCAAAATTGTTTGTTTGATAACCAATTAAATAATAGCTAATGTTCTGTCTGTAATTATATATCCTTATTTCATTATTAGAGAGAACAGTTACTTCAAAATCATTTGCTCCATCTATATCGTGATTTGTTTCTAAAAAACCATTGTATGTATTGTATGTTCCTACATCAATTCCAAAGCCATTTCCAGTTCTTCCAATATCTGCAATATTATTATTTGCATACAATACTCCGTTAATAAAAGATAGTGTAAAAGCTCGAGATACATATGGTATATCGCCGGTTCCGGTAGTTCTATGATAATCTACGTACCATAAATCATATTCAGTTACTATTTCTTCTAAAGAGATTGGATTATGATCAAATGAATCTTCATAATACACGGAACAAGAAGTTAACAATGTTCCTGTTATTATAATGATTAAAAATAATTTTAGAGATTTCATAAGCTTTCGTTTGACTGTTATGCTTATGTATTTTCAAAATGCGTGCCAAAAAATAAAACTACTCAATGAATGAATATTTTTGTTTGGATAATCAACTGTTTTGCTATGCTTTATTTGTTCTTGGAAAAAATTTTCGTTTTGCTTTTTGTATATTTTTAATTTTAAAATATTTAAGTTTGTTTTTTGTTTTGTAGGTTATAATTGCTTCGTTTTCAAGTAATTTAAATGGAATATTTTGTGATTTAGGTATTTCGTTTTTTAACTCGTTAACAGCATTTGAATCTAAAATTAAGTTTCTCTTTGATCTTTTAGATGTATTAAAATTACCGATTAAAATTGTTTTGTTATCTACAGTATTAATTTCTAGTTTTGTTGAATTATTTTGAAAAAAGATTGAATCAAAATCAATATTTGAATTTTCCTTCAATTCAATTTCAATGTTCGAACCACTTATACCTGGTTGTCCACCAATCCAGTGATGGTATGATGCTTTTTCGATTGTAAAAGGAGGGTTATTTTCTAGTTTTATACTTCCACATTGTGTAAAGCTAATTAAGATGGCAATTATTGATAAAAATTTCATTGTCTTCAACTTTTTATATTTAATGAATAATATTCTTATGTTATGGCAATATATACAAAAAGTGTAAACTTGTTTGTTCTCTTGTAATTAAGTTTATAAAACAAAAAAAGCGAACCAATTGGTTCGCTTTTTTTCTATAAAAATTCTTCTTAATTATTCAAAGCTTCAGCTCCTCCAACAATCTCTAAGATTTCATTGGTAATTGCCGCTTGTCGTGCTTTGTTATAGGTTAACAATAGTTCGTCTCTTAATTCTGTTGCGTTGTCTGTTGCTTTATGCATAGCAGTCATACGCGCACCGTGTTCAGAAGCAAAACTATCTCTTATTGCTTTATATAATTGAGTTTTTAATGATTTGGGTATTAAAGCCTCAATAATTTCAATTTTAGAAGGTTCAAAAATATAATCAGAATTTACTGCTTCAGTATTACCTCCTTCAATAGGTTTGATAGGTAAAAATTGCTCTACTTGGGTAATTTGTGTAGCAGCGTTTTTAAATTGATTGTATATAATTTCAATTTTATCATAGGTCCCTGCAGTATAAAAACTCATTAACTTTTCTGCTATAACTGCAACGTTATCAAAAGTTAAATCATCGTAAATATCATTTTTGGAATCGATAATATTGAATTGTTTAGATAATACATCACCACCTTTTTTACCGATAGTTAATAAATCTACTTCAACATTACTGTATTTATCATTTACAGTTTTATGAACTTGTTTGGTGATTGATGAATTAAAACCTCCACACAAACCTCTGTTTGAAGTTATCACGACTAATAAAACCTTAGAAACTTCTCTTTGAGTTGAATACGCTCCACCGGTGTCACTATCTAAAGTTGCACTTAAATTCTGCAATAATTCAGTTAGTTTAGATGAATATGGTCTCATTGCCGTAATTGCATCTTGTGCCTTTTTCAACTTTGCAGCAGATACCATTTTCATGGCAGATGTGATCTGCATAGTTGATTTAATAGAGGTAATTCTATTACGTATTTCTTTTAAGTTTGCCATTCTATTGGAATTTTGAAATTCCCGCGTTAGCGGGAATGACAACTATGTTTTATGCGAAATGAGTAGAAATTTCTTTAGCTGCTGCTTCTAATACAGCAATTGCTTCTGGTGCTAATTTACCAGATTTCAATATGTCTAAAGTATCTCTATGTTTTGCGTTTAAGTAATCGATATAATCTTTTTCGAATTTCTTTACTTGGTCTACTGGAACATCTTTTAATAGGTTCTTTGAACCTGCATAGATAATCGCAACTTGATCTTCTACTGAAAATGGATCATTTTGAGCTTGCTTTAAAATTTCAACATTACGTTGTCCTTTAGAAATTACACTCATTGTAGCTGCATCTAAATCAGAACCAAACTTTGCAAATGCTTCTAATTCACGATATTGAGCTTGATCTAATTTTAAAGTACCAGATACTTTTTTCATGGCTTTAATCTGTGCGTTACCACCAACACGAGATACAGAAATACCTACGTTAATTGCTGGACGAACACCAGAGTTAAATAAATCTCCATCTAAGAAAATTTGTCCATCTGTAATCGAAATTACGTTTGTTGGGATATATGCTGAAACATCTCCTGCTTGAGTTTCAATGATAGGTAATGCAGTTAAAGAACCTCCACCTTTTACAATTCCTTTTATAGAATCAGGTAAATCGTTCATTTCACTTGCAATTTTATCATCATTGATTAATTTAGCAGCACGTTCTAATAATCTTGAGTGTAAGTAAAATACATCACCAGGATAAGCCTCACGTCCTGGAGGTCTTCTTAATAATAAAGAAATCTCACGGTAGGCAACTGCTTGTTTTGATAAATCATCAAAAACAATTAAAGCTGGTCTACCAGTATCTCTGAAGAATTCTCCAATTGCAGCTCCAGCAAACGGTGCATAAACTTGCATTGCTGCAGGATCTGATGCATTTGCAGCTACAATGGTAGTATAAGCCATTGCGCCCTTATCTTCTAACATATTTGCAATAGCTGCAACAGTAGATGCTTTTTGACCAATAGCAACGTATATACAATATACTGGCTCACCAGCATCGTAAAATTCTTTTTGGTTTAAAATGGTATCGATAGCAACTGTAGATTTACCAGTTTGTCTGTCTCCAATGATTAACTCACGTTGACCTCTACCAACAGGGATCATTGCATCGATAGCTTTAATACCAGTTTGTAACGGCTCAGTTACTGGTTCTCTATAAATAACTCCAGGAGCTCTGCGCTCTAAAGGCATTTCATAAGTTTTACCAGAAATTGGTCCCTTACCATCAATTGGGTTACCTAAAGTATCTACAACACGTCCAACAATGCCTTCTCCTGCTTTTAAAGAGGCGATACGTTCTGTACGTTTCACATTAGAACCTTCTCTGATTGAAGTTGATGCTCCTAATAATACAACACCTACATTGTCTTCTTCTAAGTTTAATACGATACCTTCTAATCCGTTATCGAATTCTACTAGTTCACCATATTGAACATTAGAAAGACCGTAAACACGAGCAATTCCGTCTCCTACTTGTAAGACAGTACCGACTTCGTTTAAAGTTGCCTTTGCTTCAAAGTTTGTTAACTGTTGCTTTAAAATTGCTGATACTTCAGCTGGTTTAATACTTGCCATCTTTTATAATTTGATGTATTATTAAATTTTAGGAATGTAATGACTGTTGTCAAATTCCTTTTTCAATTCGTTTAAATAATTAGAGATACTTGCATCATATTGCATGTCTCCTACGCGTAAAATAAATCCTCCTAAAATGGCAGGATTGATTTCATTTTCTAAGTTTGCTTTATCGCCCGTTAAAGCAACGATTTTAGCTAAAACTTTATCTTCAATATCTTTTGTTAAAGGTACAGCTGTGGTAACCTTAGCAACTTGCATCTGCTTATCGAAATCATGAATGATTACATATTGCTTTGCAATAGAATTAAGCATTGAAATTCTTTTGTTATCTTGTAATAAATGAAACAACCCAAGAGTAATATTGTTTACTTTACCTTTAAATAATGCGTTTAAAACATTTATTTTATCAGAAGATTTAACAATAGGGCTTGCTAACATCACTTCAAATTCAGGGTTTTCTGAAATTGTAGTAGAAATAAATAACATGTCGTCATTTACTTTTGTTTCTTCTTTAGAATCTTTAGCAAGATTTAAGATTGCTTTTGCATAACGTATTGCTGCTCTTGCGTTTTTCATGCTTAGATTAGTTTAAAGTAACATCTTTTAAGATTCCTTCAACTAATTCTAGTTGATCTGCCTTATTAGATAATTCTTTTTTAATTACTGATTCTGCAATACCTATTGATAATTCTGCAACACTCTTTTTAATTTCAGCTAATGCAGCTTGTTTTTCTTGTTGAATAGAAGCTTGTGCACTTTCGATTAATTTTGAAGTAACCTCTTTTGCATCTTCTTTCGCCTCTGCAATCATATTATCTCTAATTTCTCTTGCATCTTTCATTATTGCATCTCTTTCTGCTCTTGCTTCTTTTACTAATGCGGCATTATCTGCTTGTAAATTTTGCATTTCTTTACGTGCATTTTCTGCAGACGCTAAGGCACTTTCAATTCCTGTTTCTCTTTCTTCTAGAGAGTTTAAAATTGGTTTCCATGCAAATTTTTTCATCAAAAATAATAAAATTATTAAGATGACAAGTTGCATAACGAACAACCCTGGTGAAAAATCGTTTAATAAAGTTTCCATTCTATAAACTATTTATTTTGTTTTTGTTTAATTTAAAAACACTTTCTGTAACCAACCGTTACAGAAAAGTGTTTTTGGTTTTTTAGGATTATTTTCCTAAGATTAATGCACCAAATGCTAAACCTTCTAATAAAGCTCCAATGATGATCATTGCAGTTTGAATTTTACCAGCTGCTTCAGGTTGACGAGCAATTCCTTCCATTGCTTTTCCACCGATTTGACCTAATCCAATTCCTCCTCCGATTACGATTAATCCTGCTCCAATTAAATTGTACATACTACTTGATTTTTAAATATATTAATTAAACAAACTCTAATTCTCTGTTGTTACTTGATTGTTTATCAAGATTTTTAATGATGTTCATGTTCTTCTACAGCCATCCCAATAAAAAGTGATGCTAACATGGTAAATATAAACGCTTGTAAAAAAGCTACTAATATTTCAATAACCATTATAAACAATGCCAACAATAAAGACATTCCTGTAGATGCTACAGGTCCGTATGCTTCTTTCATTGTTACCATTAATGCGATTAAACTCATGACTACAAAGTGACCTGCAGTAATATTTGCAAATAAACGTATTAATAATGAAAATGGTTTAATCACTATAAAACCAATTAATTCTATTACAGCTAAAATTGGTTTTAATATTACTGGTACACCAGGCATCCATAATGTGTGCGCCCAAAAGTCTTTTGTTCCGCTCGTTACATATATCACCATTGTTATAATAGCTAAACAACTAGTTACTGCTATTTGTCCTGTTACGTTAAAACCTAATGGCGTTAAACCTAATAAGTTTAAAATCCAAATAAAGAAAAATACTGTTAGCAAAAAGCCCATGAACTTTTTGTATTTTTTCTCTCCAATATTTGGTCTTGCTATTTCGTCTCTAACATATATAACTAAAGGTTCTAGAGCACGCCCTAATCCTTTTGGTATTTTTCTAGTTTTGTATTGTTTTGCCAATCTAGAAAACCCTAAAAACATTAAAAGACCTGCAAATAAAATACCAACTACACTTTTGGTAATAGAAAAATCTAAAACTGTATGAGCATTAGTTGCGTGATGTGCGTCATCAAAGGAAACTACTGAAGCGTCTTTATCTAACTCATAAATCTTGCTATGTATTTTTGCGAATTTTAATCCTTTTTTCTCTACGATTACATGCCCATCGTCATTGTGATGAAATTCTGATGACATAAATGAAACCAACCCTTCACTTGTCCAAATAATTACTGGCAAAGGAAAACCTAAATGTTCTCTTTTACCTTCTTCAGAAGAATACGAGAAAAATGTAAAGTCGTGAGAGTCTTTAAGGTGATGCTTAATGTAAGCTGTTACCTCTTCTTGAGTATTCACTTGACCACCATCACTTTGGTTGTTGTGCTTTTTATCAGTTTCTGAGGCAAAACCTACTGAAGTAAATAACGTTAGTACTGCTATAAAAAGAAACTTGATTGTTTTTTGTGCAATCTTCATTGTAAAAATCCGCTTTCTAAATTCGGCGCAAAGATATGTAATAATTCAAAACCACAAACCTTTTTTAGAGCTATTTTTTATTATTGGTTTTTCTTCAAAATTTTTGCCACGATAATTGCTTCTATGAATAAAAAAATAATCATTGGAATTAATAATGATATTCTTGTTATAAATGGCAAAGTTTCCCCAGTAATTATTGATTTATAGAAGGTTGCAATAAAGATAATTAGTTTTAATAAGATAGTGCCAAGGTAAATATAACCCAATTGATCAAAAATTTTTTCAACTCTAGAAATTGCTACAAAATTTGTGCAGATAATCAATGAAAATCCGAGGTGAAAGAGGTAAACTTTTTTTAGTGAAAAAGGTAAAATTATTTGCCGTTCCTCAAGTAAGTATTCGTGAAGAGAAAAGCTTATAATAAATATGCAAAAGAAAATAGCAGCGTATGCAATAATACTTCTAATCATTAATTTTGTTAGCTTGTTTAATTAATGAATACATTGCAAAAAAAATGGCTATTAAAGTTATGGTGTTTGTTAAAAAATAGGTTTCAAATTTTACATCTAACCATTCACCTAGTAAGAATCCTAAATAAATAGTTAGCCCCATTTGCAAACCTGCACCTGAAAGTTTTATTGCCGTATTAAGCGGTTTTTTCTGATTGTCTTTTTTGGTCATCAACAGAATTTAATTCTTTCACACTTCCTTTCATAGCACATGTAGCATTAAAAGAAGCTCCTGGTTCTACAGAAAGTTTTCCGACAACAACATTACCAGAAATATCTGCTGTGGCTTTTATAGTCAATGTACTCGATACCAGAAGTTCTCCAGAAAATTTACCTTCTATATCTGCATTAGTAGCTTCTACTTTTCCTTTAATAAAACCGTTAGTTCCAATAATTACTCTACCATCAGTCGTTAGAGTTCCCTCTAAACTACCATCAATTCTAAAATCTCCATCAGATTTGATATCTCCAACAATTGATGTGTTTTTAGCAATAACATTTCTTTCCATGATTTTATTTTTTTGAGGTTTTTTGTCTTTACTACCAAACATAATTATTTACTTAATTGTTCTATTATTTTTTTTGCTTGTTTACCTTCTGCTGTATTACCATACTTAATAACAATAGCTTCTAATGCAAATTTATAGGTTTTTTTATCAGTATACTTTCCTATGGCATAAGCTCGCAGAAGTTCGAATTTAGCAATTAATTTTGAATTTTCTATTGAGGGCAGAATGTCTACGACTTTTGCAACCGTTTCTTGATATTTGTTATCCTTGTATAAATAGTAAATTTCTTTGTACACATTTTCTATCTCATCAACCGAAATTTCTTCTTCAATTTTTTTATTTGGATTTCTAATTGTCTTTGCAAAAATGGTATTTGTGTACTTTGTAAGAATTATGTTTTGGTGTTTGTCAGATTTTTTTTGATCACCAACATCTTTGTAAACCTGGTATAAGTGCCAATTTATAGGTAAGATTAATTCTTTTTTAGGATCTAAAGAAGCTACTCTTTCTAGTCTTTCAATAGCTAATTTGGTATTTTTAAATTGTTCTTTATAGATAAGTCCTAATTCATATAAAGCTTGATTTCTATTTAAAATTAAAGTGTCAATTTTATTTTTATCTGTGGGAATCGTTTTTAGGTAACTTGCCAAATCGTAACGCAAACTTATTTGGTTTATTTTTAAGGTGTCTTTCTTTTTGCTATTAATTGAAATTTTAGAAGACCATCTCCAATCATCTTCTAATTGTCTATTCCCCCAAATTTTTTTAAATTCATTTTTCCCAAAACCTAATGATTGCGAGTTATAGAAATACCATTTTCCTTTTTTATTAGATTTTAAAGAATTACCAGCAAAAGATGCTCCAAAAGCTTGTTGATTTAGTTTTAACTGAGCAATCTCCTCATCTTTCTTCTTTAAATTATCTATATATTTTTGAAAATAAGTTTCTTGTTCTTCTTTAGAAAGTGAAGCTATTCTTAGAATACTGTCTGTTCGAGTTACAGTTTCTTCAAAGTTTATTAGAGAAGCTAGGTTTCGGTGCTTTCGTTTAATACGTCTTATTCTTAAATTTAAAGTATCTGCAGCAATGTTTATAATACTGTCATAATAAGAACTGGCTAATTGATATTTAGAATTCTTAAAATTGATGTTTCCTAATTTTTCGAATGTAAAAGTTTTCTGTTTAATATTATCAGAATCAGTTCTTAATGATTTGTTGTAATAAGCAGTTGCTAAACCGGTACTATCATTTTTTTCATGCAAAAGACCAATTTGATAATAAAGCTCGTCTAAGTATTTTCTGTTATCTCTATCTTTAACTAATTTTTGCATTTTATTTAAAATAACAACAGAAGTAGAATCGCTCGTTGTATTTTTTGCCAACTCTATGTTAGCGTGCATTTTATATTTCTCAGGTGCTTTTCCAAAATTGATTATTTTTTTAAAAATAACTGAAGCAGAATCTTTCTTGTTTTCTGAACTATAAATCTGACCTAAGACAAACAAGTTTCTTGCTCCTTGGTCTTTATTAGTTAAAGTTTCTGTGGCCTTGATAAGAAATTTTTTCGCTTTTTGTATACTATCCATTTTAACGTAAGCCATCGCAAGTGCAGTATAACCTTGCTCTTTAATGTCTTCTGGCAACTCTGGTTCTAGCGTGTCTTTTACTTTTAGAAGTAAATTTAGAGTTTCAATAGCAAATTCTTCATTATCTAATCTAATGTTCGTTTTTGCTCTCCAAATTTTAGTTTCATTAATTAAATTGGCAAAAGGATAATTAGATATTACGTAGTTAAAAGATTCTATGGCAGGTATAAAACGTTGATCGTAATAACGCGCTTTTCCTAAC
>Ga0206127_1003185_pt1 | contig 15405 bp, 8 predicted proteins | sample Helgoland_Spring_6_FD_148646 | JGI IMG/M metagenome (GOLD analysis project Ga0206127, IMG submission 148646) | Pelagic subsurface seawater microbial communities from Kabeltonne, Helgoland, North Sea - Helgoland_Spring_Bloom_20160419_1 | ecosystem: Environmental > Aquatic > Marine > Epipelagic ...
CCCTTTTTACAAACGCATTGCTTCAAGTGCCACGGTCCAGAAAAACAGAAAGCCGACCGGCGCTACGACCAACTCTTACACCCCATTCAGAATGATGAGGACTTACTCCTCTTTCAGGATATCCTTGACCAGTTAAACCTCGGGGAGATGCCTCCGGAGGAGGAACCCCGACCCGACCCCGCTGAAGTAAAGGAAGTCGTGGCCTGGCTCACCTCCGCGATTGCGGAGGCCCAAGCAAAACGTGAAAATAACGGTGGGGAGACCGTTCTGAGACGCCTGAACCGCAGGGAATATCTTCACACTATAAGTGACCTTTTTCATCTCAACACCGATGCCTTCGACCCGACCGAAGGCTTTCCATCGGATAAGGAAATTCATCACTTGGACAATCAGGGTCATGCCTTAGTCACCTCCGGTTTTCTACTCGATCAATATTTACGGACCGCGGATCAGGTGGTGGAAAAAGCCCTGCCCTCCCTCGACAAGCCCGCATCACGGGAATGGATTCAAAACGGAAATTTCGAACAGGGTGAATTCACCGGGTTCATGACCAGTGTGCAGAAACGGGAATCTGTTGATGAACCACTTAAATCTTTGGGTTGGGGCTTGAAGGGCATGACAGGGTCCATGTCCCCGGAACAACTCGCCAAGCGCCGGAAATCGCTGACTGGAAAATTCGAAAGCATTCTCCGTGATGTGGAAAACATCCCTAATCATATCCGCCTTTACGAACACCCCAGATCCCAGCGGCATATGGGATCCTATGCATACATGTCGGACTTATCCGAGGGCGTGCCTTTTGATGGATACTACTTCTTCGCCTTTGATGCCACCGCTCTTTACCGGATTCCACCCTATGAAAAAAACTTTGCCCGTACCCGAACGGACGAACCGTTCCGCCTCGCCGTGGTGCCGGGCAATATCGAAGTCGGCCCCCTTCATTTACCACAGCCCCTAGAGCCTAAATTGGCTCATTTTGAAATGGTGGACGGGAAAAGAAAAAAGTACCACGCCCGCATCTGGCTGAACAAGGGATCCACCCCCCGCCTGATCTTTTTGAACGGATCACACCTCACCCGGAATGCCCACATTGAGGCGGCCCAGTTTCTCCGTCAACGGGATGGTCTGTCCCCTCTCTCTTCCGGTAATGAAAATTTAGTCTACGGTCTACAACATGCCAAACTTCCTCAGGTTCGGATTCATCACCTCTTCCTGAGCGGACCGATCATTGATCACTGGCCCACCCGCACGCACAAAGAAATTCTAGGAGGCAGCACCTATGACTCGGAAAATATTCGCACTCAATTGAGTAATTTCCTCAAGCGGGCCTACCGTCGTCCCCCCACAGAAAAACAGATCGATGCCATTCACGGGGTTTACCTTGCCCGCACATCCAAGGGGATCGAGTCCTGGCAGGCCTTTAAAGATTCCCTCAAAGCAGCCCTCTGCTCCCCTCATTTTATTTATTTACAGGAAGAACCGGAATCCGAAACGGACAACATTGACCCCCATGCAATCGCCTCGCGGCTCAGTTATTTCCTCTGGTCCTCCATGCCCGACCGTGAGTTATTCACCCTCGCCCGCACAGGAGAGCTTTCCCATCCCGACATCCTCAGGGCACAGACTGAACGTTTGCTCAGGGATTCAAAGTCAGACCGTTTCGTGGACGGATTTCTCAATGCCTGGCTCACCCTCGATAATTTGGGCAACACCCCTCCCGATCATCACCGCTTTAAAGAATACTATATGGATGACCTCGCTTCCGCGATGCGTAAGGAAACCCATGTTTTCTTTCGCCACCTACTGGATAACAACCTGCCAACCTCGGAATTTCTCACTGCCCAATACACTTTTACCAACCCTGCCCTTGCCCGGCTTTACCATTTACCCGTGAAAAAATCAGATTTCCCCAATCCTGATTCCTTTATCCGGGTCAGTACGGAAGGCCATCCCCGGGGTGGCTTGCTTGGGCATTCATCCATCCACACCGTGACTGCCAATGGAGTCGATACATCCCCGATCATCCGGGGAGTCTGGTTGCTTGAAAATATCCTCGGCACCCCACCCTCTCCTCCGCCCCCGGATATCGAACCAATTGAACCGGACACCCGTGGATCCACTACCATTCGGGATCAAATGGAAAGACACCGATCCGACCCCACCTGTGCCGAATGTCACCGCAAGATCGATCCGCTTGGATTTGCCCTGGAAAACTTTGACGCCATCGGCCGCTTTCGCACCACTTATGGACCCCGAAAAAAAATCGACGCATCCGGAGTTCTTCCAGGAGGTCAGGAATTCAAAGACCTTGGCCAATTCGTGTGGCATTTCAGGAACGAACATCCAAAATTCATTCGTGCCCTAACCAATAAGCTCATGGAATATGCCTTGGGCAGGCAGATGGAAATTTCCGACCGCCCCACCATCGACCGCATTCTCAAAAAAGTTGAAAAACAGAATCTTGGTTTTCGGGACTTAGTGATCGAAGTCGTTACCTCGGATTTATTTGTTAATCCGTAAACAAGAATTATTCGTACTCCGGAATCTTGGCGTCTTTCTCGATCAAAGTATTTTGCCAATACACGGAGCCATCCTTTTTTCTTTCGATCAGGCGGGCATTTCTTCCCCAATATGAGCTGTATGATCTGGCAAGTGATCCCTACGAAAAAACCAATCTTGCCGATCAAAAACCAAACAAACTAAAGACCTTGACCGAGCAAATGATGGCTCAACTTAAAGCAGAAGGTGCTCAGTACGCAATTGATTCAAGCAAGAAGGAACTAAGGCCTATCCTTCCGTAATTCGTGCATTAGCCGGGTAGTGAGACTTGGACGAATGCAACCGCAGATATACGGTTACCAAAGACTTTCCGGATGGCCCCTGTGCCTATTTTCTTACTGATAGCTGACCGGTCACCCCCCACTATTTCGGGTCGGAACCGGTTAAGCTAAGAGGAAATTCAGTCAGGTAATATTTTAATTCTTTGCCATCAAATGGCGTTGAAGTACAAGGAGAAACCAAGGAATGCCTAATTTCAACCGGGGGCTATAACTTCAATTTCCAAGAATGACTGATGTAGGCAGCTGAGCCTAATTCAACAATCGCCCGGATTGTTTTTACGGGAATGCTCGTTTGTAAAAAATACTGACCGTTTCCATGCCCCACATTTCCTGAAATAGGCGGAAATTTCATCTTCTGGGCCCTCTCTATTTCTTGAGTCCATTGACTAAGGTCTAAGCCACTTTCCTTTAACACATTCCCTATCAACTTTCCATAACCTAAAAGATCTAACTGCCATGCAACCGCATGCTGTGGGCCTAAAGTGATTTCCTTGGAAAGGTTGTTTCTCAATGGCTTTCCCGACTTAACCGCCCTCAAACTCTGCCTCAAAGCCTTCCTGCTGGTTGCCGTTACAGATTTCCCCTCATGAACGCAGTAATATAGGTTTTGGTTGGCAAAGGAAGAAACTTTGGAGCCCTTCGTTTCTCGTTCTAGGTTTACTTTTAGAAACAATACTTTCGTGCCATCGATTGGTTTGGCCTCCTTCACCACAAAATTTGGTTTCCAATCAGGCGCGTCCGCACCGGAGAAGGCTTCTTGATTAAAAAAAGTATTGGTTTCAGCAAGTAACTCCTTGAAATCACCAATCGAAGCTTCGGTGGATCCTACTTGCACATACCCCGGTAGATCCCCATCGCCAAGATCACGATAACTGATAGCCGAATGGCCCGAATAGAGTTTGGCTCCCTTTCGAATCATGGATAAAACCGAAGAAACAAATTGCTTAACCTCTTTGTCCATTAATCCCTTTTCCAATTTGACGAGAAGATATTCGAGGTACACTGCATGAGAAGCAATGTTTAGATTCGTCACTCCCTCCATCCATCCACCGCTTTGCACAAACGGGGAAACTCTTTTTTCCCGGTCAAGATTTTGAGAAGGGGGCAAAGAGGAGAAAAGCTTGTCCAGTTCCGTGCCATCCCGGGCCGACACCCTCAAGTTAAGAACAACCTCTTTTTCCAGAAGAGACAGCGAGAATGTAATCGCTTCCATATTGCTCAACTCTTCCAAAAGAAGATTTATAACAAGGCCTTTATCTTTGGAATGTGAGGGAGCATGGTGATTCATTTGATCGAACAAATCATCATGGAAGGTGTTAAGTAAGCAGCCAAACTCAACCGTAGTGGGGGGCTTCCACTCGGCAAACCTGATAATCGAAGACCAGTCCTTTACTTGTTCAAACAACCCAGGCTTATTGCTAACCATGGTCCAACCCTCGATTTCCTTAATGGATAATCCTTGGGTTTTAATTTGAGCAGGTATCGGGCTGTTTGGATCTAATTTAAACACTCCGAGTATCGTGGCATTTTTTTCCTGCAAATCATCAAAGAGAATGACAGTGCTCGAATGATCTGGAGAAACAGAAGAAAGAGTGGGGTCGCCAAGAAAAGCCCCAACGATTACAGGCAAGAGCTGAGTTTGATTATTTTCAGGCTGCACCTCCTTTGCCAGACTTTGGAGTTTTTTAATAAGACTGGGAAGCGGGGTCGTCTTAGCATAAGCAACCGGCTGCACCTCCGCCCCAGGTGCTTCAAGTTTTGGGAAAAGCTGGCGGGGAGGTGGCGTAGCATGGAGGGAACACACCAACAAAGAACTTGCATTAGCAAGAATGAGTGAAGACAAACAAAAAGAGAGGGATAGAATTTTCATGATAATCGCGGGGTTTCGTTAAAGGGTAAGCTTCGTGCATTCAGATGATTAAATAAACAAGGAATGATTGAACAGGGGAACTCCTTCATGTTGGATTCTTCTCATCATTGATATACTCCAATAAATCTCCGGGTTGTGCATCCAAAGCCTTGCAGATGGCACACAGGGTGGAGAACTTGATTGCCTTGGCTTTTCCCGTTTTAAGAATCGATAAATTGGCATCGGTAATACCCACAAACGCCGCAAGCTCATTTAGCCTCATTTTCCTTTGGGCCATCAGAACATCCAGTTTAACATTTATACTCATAGTAAAATTGTTGAGTTCCCTTTAAATGGTGAGTTTCGCATCTTTTTCCAAACTCATACCCACCGTAATAATTCTCGCAATTATCAGCAGAAAAACTCCCATCATAATTTTTGTGATCGAAGAAGTGATCGAGGGAATAAAAAACGCTAACTGCGAAGCCTCAGTCGAATACAGGTAAGCGAGGGCTCCAGATTTACCAATTAAGGAAAGGATTGCTTTAGCAAGAATAAGCAGTCCAATCCATCGAATACTGGTGGCTCCCGATTGCGAAAAAATACCGTCACGCGCACAACTTTTCAGGAATCGAATAATGAGAAAAGTTAGGCAAATCCAAAACAGGGCAGAAAATATCATCGATCCAATTAATCCATCAAAAAGAAAAGAGGTGGATTCATTACTTTTTAATTTCACTCCTGCCACCGCTACTCCGCCAATTATTGAGAAGATGACCAGCCAACAGAATGGGATAAGTTTTTTCGATAAGGATCGGATACGATCCGATTGGTTAGGTAGGTTTACTTGATCTCTGTTCATAGATCATGAACAAAGTAATATTTCTCCCTAAGTCAATTAATTTTTATTGTTTATCAATAATTATTTATTGTTTTATAACTATTTTTATAGAACGAATGCAATCATTGAGATTGCTAGCTGCCTAAATATTTAAACGCTAATTTTGGATCATCAAAAATTAGCTACCAATTAGCCAATCCCTGAATGCAGGAACGCTTGGGAATTCAGGAACCAAGGAGAGATCACCGGTCAAATCAGTGGTAAATTCGCATCGCATTCGTACGGGGCGAGCACCTGAATCAATTGCCGCATGCAGGTTATAAATCCGATCATCCACCAGGATGGTCTCTTCGGGCAAAAGTCCGTATTTTTGATAGCAAGCTACTAAGCTGTCCCTTTTGGCCGTGTCGTGCAGAACTCTCCATGCTCCACACACTCAATGGTTAAGAAGTCAGCCACCGGGGCAAGGACATCCTCTAAGTAGGCCTTTTTAGCTTCTACATCAAAGGTCGCCGACATGGTGAACTGTCGGTATCCACGCTCATTTAATTCTTTGAGTGATTCGATCACCCCAGGGTACAGTGGACGATCTCGGAAAAACTTCTGATCGGCACAGAAGTCCCGGTCCATCTCTTTGCCATGTTCCGGATCTGTCCAAATTAGGCGTCTTAACCTGCGGATGGCCACCCAGACAACCGATCCAATCATTAAGATCATCAATGGCCAGAAACAAAACATTGGGCTTGGCTTGTGCATTGACCGATGACCCTAAAATAAAGAGGAGAGCAAGAAAGATTAAGAACTTCATATTATAAAAAGGGGGCTAGATAAGGATCATGCAGGTACGATTGCCCCATGTTCGCGTAAGAGCGAGTGGATCTCGCCCAATGGAACTTCCTTTGGAGTTACAGACGACTTGGCGGCAAGCACGGCGGTACAGGCTGCGGCCTGGCCCATTCCCATGCAGGATGCCTGAACCCGAGCCGCAGAATTGGCAAGACGATCACTGGACAGGCAACGACCGGCAACCATCAGATTCATCGATCCTTTCGGGATCAGGGATCCTCGCGGAATGGTTGGAACCACTCCCCTCTTCAAATGCTTGGGAATCACTCCATTCTTGGTGTGTAAGTCGATCGGATAAAAGGAATAACACAGGGCATCGTCAAATTTCCTGCCGTTTTGATAATCATTGACCGTAATGGTGCTCTCCCCTTTGATTCGAAAAGTTTCGCGGGTCGCTGTTTCATTCATCATCCTGTCGATACTGGCATTCTCACCGCCGGGAATCGTCTTGAGGAATTTGAGCATGCGGAGAACCGATTTTCTGCCGGCCAGGTTGGTTTGAGTCTGCGTACCCGCATCGGTGGAATCGGCACCGAAAATATGATTCACATTCCCTCTGGTGCTGCGGATGGGTTGCATCGCTTTGCCGCTCCAAGTATCCCCCTTTTTCAATCGACCTTCCTTAACCGCCTGATCGTACATTTGCTGAATCTGCTTGGCGTTCTTACTGACCACATCTTTATCCAAGCCCTTGTAAACCACTACCTGAGTGCCGGGCTGACGGTCATCTCCACGCAAACGCTCAAACCCAAGCATACCGACCACAGTGGCATTCCCACTGCAATCGATGATCTGTTTACAACGCAGTTGATAGTTTACCCCCTGTCCTCCTACTTCTACCAGCCAACCATCGGGATTCTGAGTGACCTTTTCCGGATATTGATAATAAGCAAGTGACACCCCTGCATCTAGGCAGGCTTCCTCGGCCAGAAGCGAATACAACTGTCCATTAAGATCCACATGGTACGGAACATGTGACCGGTGATTTCTGGTAAAATCCTGAAGTTTTCGGCCATCGACCTCTACTGATTTAGCAACCAACTCCCAACCGACCCCCGAAATGACCTGTTTACCCCAGGCATGAAACAGACCAGGAAAGCATACCCCTCCGGTGGTGGTGGTTCCACCCAACTGGGAATTTCTTTCGATCAGAACTGTCTTGGCTCCGAGACGCCCTGCTTGTATCGCCGCCACATGTCCGGCAGATCCCCCACCGACGACCAGTACATCCACATCAAGCATAGATGTCTTTTCATTAACCGTGGGTTGATTTTCCGCACTCGCCTTGCAGACCAGACCGGAAGATGCCAGGATCGCAGTCCCTGCAATCTTTGATTTAAAAAAGTTTCGTCGATTCATAAGATTTTAATACCAGATTTACTATTAGACTTAAATGTCTTTCGAACCCGATTCCTTACAAAATTTCTGCAAGTTACGATTTACAATTTATTTTTTCTTTTTGGGATCAGGAATCGGCTTGGGAAGTTCTTTAAGCAAGTGTAACTTTTGAATAAGTCGATGGCTGATTGGTATCAGGGCACTTTATTCTCCGTCCCTTCGAGATCATTAACTGCACGGTTTGCGACGCGAATGATGTATTTGTTTGGCTGATCTTTCAGGGCGCCTTTCAGCTCCCGCAAAACTGGCCGGGCAACTTCGTCTAGATTATCAAGAGCGATGGCGGCCTCCAGTCGCGCCCATTCCAAATCTCCAGATAACTCTTTGCCTAGCAGCGATAGCGCGTTCTCCGTTTCCCCCATCCGGCACAACCCCCTGCCTGCGGCAATCCGTACGGCTGGCGTCGGATCTGCTAGCAAGTCAGTGAGCCTGCTCTTAATTGTATTGTCCAATTTTGCATCATCCGCAAAATTACCTAGACCGGTCGCACCCCAGTATCTTATTGCAGGGTCTTCGTGATTTAGCGAATTGACTAACGCCGGGATTGCTTTCACGCCATCAGAGGCATTCGTCGCAATCTCCACCAGCTCGCCAATCAATTCCGAGCCATCTCCTGTTTCACGGAGGATCGAATAGGTAGAGTCCGATTCAGATACTCTCCTTTCAATTTCCGACTCGGGGAGTAAACCGATATCGCCGACTCGGAATTGCCAGTCAGCGAGTTCCTTTTTCAGTTCCGCCAGCTTTTTAGCATGAACAGGATTATTCGCCAGGTTATTGATTTCATGTGGGTCTGCTTCTAGATCGTAGAACTCTTCGACTGGCTTTCGATCACTAGAGAATTTTTCCATCACCTTGGACATCTCGCCGCTTTGTTCAGCCTTACGGATCTCCTTCATAGTCGCACCTTTCTCGGGCGTGTTCATATATTGATAATAGGGTTTTAGGGGCTCGAAATTACGAATATACCGATAGCGCTGGTCTCTTACGGTTCGAATAATATCATAACGCTCGTCCATGCGATCTCTTGCCCCATAAATATACTTGCGAGCGGGTGATAGATTCGCACCCAAAAAAGCCCGACCTTGTATATACTTAGGAATCGGCAAACCTACCAGATTTAAAACCGTTGGTCCAAAATCGGTTGAGTCGATCAACTCATCAGTCACTGAACCTGGCACACCTTGCTGATCAACACTGAAGGCTTCTGGGATTCGAGCGATAAATGGTATCCGCGTGCCGGAGTCGTACAACCAGCGCTTGGCACGAGGTAAGCCGACGCCATGATCGGACCAGAAAATAATGATCGTATTTTCGTATTCACCCCTATCCTTGAGTTCCTGGATCAGTTCACCTGCCCAGTGGTCCATTGCAGTGATGTTTTCATAGTTCCGCTTCCAGTCCTCGCGCACCACTGGTGTATCAGGGTAGTAAGGAGGGATGTTGGTGAACGCGTCTGAATCTTGCCTCTGCTCAGGAGACAGCACGGATGATACTTTGGTGTATTTGTCTTGGCTGCTGATCCCACTCTCATGACAGCCTGTGAAATTCACGACAGAAAAGAATGGCTGGCCCTGTTTGCGATTCTTCCAGTCGGCCTTGCCGCCACACTCGTCCCAAATTTCAGTCTTTTTGGGTTTGGAAAACTGGTAGTCAGTCTTGCTACGATTAGTGCAATAATACCCGGACTCCTTAAGGTAGATAGGAAAGGGCTTTAACCATGTAGGCAATGTCGCATTGCAGCGCATGTGATGCGTCCCGATCGAGTTTTGATACATCCCGGTTATGATAGTCGAACGGCAGGGCGCACAAACACCCGCAGTTGTAAATGCATGGGTGTAGCGGGTCCCTTCGCTAGCTAGTTGATCAAGATTCGGGGTGATCGCATGCGGATCTCCATAACATCCCAGATGGGTGCTAATATCCTCCGCTGAAAGCCAGAGAATATTTGGTCTATCATCTGATAGTACAGAAGAGTTCGAAACCAAGGTGAGTAGTAGAAAAAGGTAAGCTTTATTCATTTGAACGATTCAATAGGGTACAGGAAGGTGAAAAAACGGGATATCTCATAAAGTATTGGTCAAAGCGATTATTCGTTGCTTGACAAGTATAATGTTGCCAAGTGATAGATTCAAGAGAGTGAGTTATTAGTTTTTTGCGTTTTTCGAAAATTTACTCATTCCTCAGTTAATTTGCCTTCATCATAGACTTCCTCATAGCTTTGACGATTACATTAGGGGGTGAGATTGCGGTTCGCACAGAAGAAAGAACATACGACTCGAATCTCCGGATGGAAGAGGGATCACCCAATTGATCGAAAAAGACAAACTCATTGAAGAAGCGTAGGTCGAGAGCGAATAGAAAAGCAATCTGAGTCTCGGGCTTACTTCCCAGATCCATATACAACCAAGTTGTGCTTAAACTTAAGCTTTAGCCAAGTAACTCCGTCATAAGAGTACTCTCTGAGGGATAGCTAAATCCCGACTCTAAAGTTAAACCCCAGGTGTTTTGGAGTGGGCGTTTTGCGGGAAATCGAAGGTCAACACGAAAGGTTCTGAACCGGTGTTCTCGATTTCAACACCACCACTCGAAAGGGCAGATTGCGTGATAAATCCGATTTCTGGGTAGATCTCGCCAAGCTTCATATTCTGATTGTAACGGACTTCAAACTTTCCAATGCGACCGCTTCCTCCGTTGGTGTGGAAAAGTGTCGGGCTATCCGGACAGAAATTTGTTTTCGCACCCGGTTGAACAGTAAGGCGAAGAATTGAAACCTTTTGGTCGCCGAGAACATCACCGTAGACAATCCATTGGGCATCCACTCCGTCACCCGCAAATTCATTCGCGGTGATCGCGGGACGGGAATTCTTCTGAACGAAGTCAGGATCCTGATTGGCTTCAAAATCAAATTTCTCTACCAAATATTCCCAGTCTTCATGACGATCTTTAGGATAATCCTCTTCACGGCATGCATAGAAGGCATCCGCGGCTCCGATACTTCCATCCAGGGTAAGGTCCTCCGCCAGGAAATGCTCATCCATGGTAACATGCACCTCATGTGTGCAAAGGTCTGTCGGTGAGTGAAGCACTCCATTGGGCATAACAAAGCCGTTATCAATGTGCATCATCGTGTGAGGAGACAAATGCCGAACTCCGTTATATTCCCCCTGTCCAAAACTTTTCATGCAGGCAAGAAACTGGTCCTTGGTGACAAAAGGGTACAGTCCCATGGCCGTGGTATGATAGTGAGAATGACTGACTCCTGGATTATCGAAAGAATTAATATCATAGACCTCCCACTTGGACCAGTGAAGGTGGTGAGGAATAGGATTTAAGTTATCGAACTTCTTGGAAACAATCGGCCAGGTTGGATCGCCATAGAGGGCCTTGGAAAAGGCGGTAATCTTCTCACCCATCACGGACTCAGGACTGGAAAGGATTAAGTCCTGTAAAGAAATGACCTGCCCACTGGGGGTAAGAACATGGGATTCCCCTTCACGATAGGGAGCTTTGCCTGTACGCGAATCGACAACGCCTGTTACAATGGGAACCGTGCAGCCCATCCAAACTTCATCCAGTCCGGTTCCGCCCATGTAATCAGGATGATAGGAATCCTCTGAAAGACGGAGACGTTTACCTGGAGAACAAAAAGTTCTTCCGGCATAACGGTGTATAAGGGGCAAAACGCCACCATTATGGTTAAGACAGTCATCGAGAACGGCTGCGGATTCTCCGCCCGATCCGTCGATCACATCCAGTTGTGGGTATTCGTGAAGTTTTTCAGGTAAAATAGATGAAGCAGCCATGAATATAAGATATTTGTATTAGGTTAAAAGGAGTGAGAGTTGGTATATTTTCTAAAGATCAAAAAAGAGTGTGGCAAGTTTGATTCAGCACTTAATGATGGACACATCTTTTGTTTCCAAACTTCCCGATTTGTGAAGAGCACTCTTTACTGCGTATCATTAATTAATACAACTTGATCGTTTTAAAGGAAATCTCGACTTCACCTTTTATGGGCACCGGGAGAGCAATACCAATACGGCCCAGTGATGACCACCGCGACCAGGCATCTGACTCGGTACAATCGATAACATACTCATGCCATTGACCGTCAGCAACTGGCTTGAATGGAAGGTCACCCCCCTTCCAGTTGGTATGCCTGAGCACCGCCCGTCCGGCACCGATTTCCATTCCTTTCGAAATTTTCATCTCAAATCTCATCTTTGAATATTTATTGGTATCCACATCCATAATCGAATACAGAATAGGCGGCGTGGCACCAGCCTTGACCAATACTTTACAAATCCCGTTTACATTCACCGGATCGGAAACCAATCCATCCGTTTTGCCCTTGTGAATCTTTCCTTCGAAACTTCTGGAATTGAATTCCAGTACAATGTCGTCCGGCAGGTTTTCAGGTGAACCAAGTTGATCTCGTAATGGAATAAAGAAATCCGGTTCCAAGTTTACCACTTCAGTCTTCCATTGATCGAAGCCCCTTTTCATTTCCTTGTATTTCTGGGGCATTTTTTCGGCAAGGTTTTCAACTTCACCAATATCCTGCCCGAGATTAAAAAGTTCGTCATTGTAGTCAGCGGACCATTTCTTATTTCGTAGTTACTTCTAAGTGCGAATCAGTTTCCAGTCACCCGAACGATAGGCTTCCTGTCTCAAATAGTTTCCAGTTGCCCCCCAATCACGACGTCGCCAGCCAAAAACACGCTCCGAATCAACTTCAGCTTTGTTGGTTAACACAGGGAGAAGATTGATTCCATCAAGTGTACGATCCTTCGGCATGTACTTACCAGCACCTGCCGCTTCCAATACGGTTACAGAAGCATCCATCATAATGGAAGACTGACCCGACACGGTACCGGGTGGAATAATCTTTGGCCATTGTATGAGGCAGGGCACACGAATACCGCCCTCCTCAAGATGTTGTTTACTTTTTTTCAATGGCCAGCAATTACCGGAGAGCATACCACCATTGTCGCTGGTAAAAATGATCAGCGTATTATCAAGCTGCCCTTCTTTTTTTAAGGTCTTAAAGATTTCCCCAATTCGTGAGTCTAGATGCTCAACCATTTTCACATACACCTCCCTACCTTCTGGCGTATTCGATTTGGGACCTGCATCAAAGGCAGTGGATGGATCTAAAGCTGGATCCTGTAACGGTGCATGCGGAATGGACCAGGGCAAATAGAGAAAGAATCGATCCTTTCGATTTTCCTTTATGAAATCGACCGCCAAGTCGGTCCAGATATCAGTTAGGTATTGCCCCTCGAGATCGGTGACGCGTTCGCCACCGGTTTTAAAAAACATCGGACGACCCTGACACTCCTTGTTCTTATTTTGGTGCTGGAAGTAACCGGTATTGTGATCAATGATCAGCCATTCGTCGAATCCGTGGGCTCCCGGCCAGGAAATTCCCTTCACTTCACCGATGTTCCACTTTCCATAGACCGCGGTCGAATATCCAGCCTGCTTCAACCACATCCCGATCGTCGGATCCCGGGAGGCAACCACGCCATCGGGCGATCCCCGGTAGGCTTCAGCCCATTCACCCAAACGGTTCGGGTAACGGGCAGTCAACAAGGCACGGCGTGAAGGTGAACAGATGGGAGCGGCGGAATAAAAATCAGTAAGCCGGGCCCCGTTTTGGGCCATGCGGTCGAGATTCGGGGTATGAATCGGCGTATTATTAGGAGCCACACCATTCGACTCAGGATTATAACTACTCAAGTCCCCATAACCAAGATCATCGGCAAGCATGAAGATGATATTGGGCCGCTTATTCTCTGCCTGAAGCGAAAGAATACCGAACAGCGTTATGACAAAAGTAAAAAGAAACAGTTGTAATTTCATCGTTTTTGGAAAATTAATTTTCCCCGTTTGAGCAGGCGTAATCGATCCAATTTCACCTCCTGTTTTTTCTCCGTCACAAAGCGGAAGATTTTAAGCCCGGGCTGATCAAAGTGAATTTCTCCTATCGAAACATCTGTAAGCTTTTTGGAAGGCTTCAGGGTGCCGATTCGTTTCATCGGATAACCCGCATCTGCCTGAGCCGCATCATTTTTCACATCATCGACAAATACCGAGCATGTCCCGCTCATGGCGATTATTCCTTCTAGCTGGTAAGTTCCGGCAGTTGGCAGGTCGATGATAAATTCAATGTAACTGCCCGCTCCTGCATACAAGAGAGCACTTACAAGCCGCTCCCCAGAAGCTTCCATATCCGCAAGCGTGTAATGACAATTCCCGCGGAGTCTATAATCAGCCGATGTCTGAGCGGGAATTCCTTCAGCTTCCATCCATCCGTCCGCAGGAATTTCCGGATAACTGAACGACAAGTGCTTCTCGAGTTGTTCAATCACCTGAGCATATTTCGGATTCCCGGCAAGGTTGGTAAACTCGTGCGGATCGTTGGCGAGTTTATAAAGCTCGGTTTCTCCGGTGGCTAAACGCGTCATCCGGAAATCATTGGAAAGAATGGATTCAAAAAAGACACCATCCATCTGACTGGTCATCAGTACAGGACGATCCCACTTGGAATCAGGATCTTTGAGAAGCGGCACCAGACTATTTCCATCAAGAATCTGAGGCGGCTTAGGCAAATCAAGCAGTTCAATCAATGTGGGATAGAGATCAAGCAATGAAACCGCTTTTCCACAAACCGCACCTTCGGGCAGACCCGGTCCTGCAACCATGAAATTGCTTCGAGACGAATCATACCATGGTTTGATTTTTGACCACGCGCTCTTTTCACCGAGCATATAACCGTGATCACTCCACAGGACCACATAGCCCGTTTCGGCATACGGACTGGCGTACCAGGCATCGAGAATCCGTCCGACCTGTTCGTCTGCAAAGGTCACACTTGCCAGATAAGCCCGTACAAATTGCTTATCGTAACCTTTTCTTACCAGCTTTTCATGATACCCCTTTCCAAACTTAGCTTCCAATCCAGCCACAAGCTTCAGGCGTTCAGGCAAATCATCCAAGTCCTCTACACGCCGCTCGGAAAGCTTCAGCGACTCTGGAGGGTACATATCAAAATAAGCTTGCGGCACAATCCATGGCACATGAGGACGGTAAATACCAACTGACAGGAAGAGCGGGCCTTTTTGTGACTGTATGGTTTTTATCGCCGCACTGGCGGCTTTGTAGTCGCCCATTTCTGAAACAGGCATATCCGCAATATCCCAAATAGCAGAGGAGTTTAAATTAAGACCCACCTTCTTTAGTTTTTTCGGGGTTTTGAACGGTGGAATGTAAGTATCAAATTCAGGGCCATCTCCCCGATGGAAGTTTTTGGCAATACCGATGCTCTCCCATCCGTTTTGAGAGAATAACTTTGGAATCGTGATAGTTTCGGCGCCGGCATAAAAGCGCCACGGACGCTTTCCACTGTCATTGGAAATATTTCCCGAACGGGACGGGGCAATCCCGGTAAAGAGAGCGGGACGCGAGGGGACGCAGGACGGAGAAGCACAAATCGCATTACTAAAAGTGACCCCCTTTTTTGCGAACTGCTCAATATTGGGGGTAATCGCCTGCGAATGGCCCTTCAGCACGGAGTTCCAATCATTCCAGTCGTCCACATTGATCAAAAGCAAGCTGGGCCTGTC